>Ga0302199_1000075_pt1 | contig 50299 bp, 40 predicted proteins | sample II_Bog_N2_3_FD_194588 | JGI IMG/M metagenome (GOLD analysis project Ga0302199, IMG submission 194588) | Peat permafrost microbial communities from Stordalen Mire near Abisko, Sweden - II_Bog_N2_3 | ecosystem: Environmental > Terrestrial > Soil > Wetlands > Peat | place: Sweden: Abisko, Stordalen... | reverse complement strand
GCGTAGCCATGAGCCTGGACGGCTTCATCGCCGGGCCCAGCGGCGAATACGACTGGATTGTGCCCGATCCCGAGATCGATTTCGCGGCTATCTGGGCGCGCTTCGACACGGTGCTCATGGGCCGCAAAACCTACTTGGTCGCTCGCTCCATGCAACACTCTTTCTCCGGCTCAGGTCCGCGCTGGATCGTTGCTTCCAGAACCCTGAAGCCGGAAGATGAACCCAGCGTCTCCATCGTTAGCAGCGGCATTGAACAGGTAGTCGTCACGCTCAAGGCCGAAACAGGAAAAGACATTTGGCTCATGGGTGGCGGCGTGCTGTTCCGCTCGCTGCTCGATGCCGGCCTGGTGGATGCAATCGACGTTGTGGTAATGCCGGTTCTGCTAGGCAGCGGCGTTCCACTCCTGCCCGAAGGCCGCCGCCAGACACTTCATCTTGAAAACAGTAAGACATTGCCGAGCGGCATTTTGCAGTTGTCTTACACAATCGAACATTAACCGGACCGGCTCTAACCGGACACGCACGAACCAGTACCGCGATGAATATTCCTCAATGCTACGGTCGCCCAGCATCGAGCTTCACACGCATTCGTTCGCCAAGTACATGATCCTCAAATCCCAAAAGATACCACATTCCTCTGCCTGAGAATCTGCCCGTAACGACCCTCTTTATCAACCGTTTGGCGAACTTGAAGATGTCCGCCAGCGTGGTGAGTAAACCCTCCCTCGACCGGCCTGCATGGACGATCTTCACTTCGTTTGCCAGCAGCACATTCGCAATTTCCCGAACATCCGGAACGTAAATGTGCGTTGGATCGTCACAGAATTGCAGCGTCTCATCACAGGAAGAGGGCAGAGACAAGCTTCGTAGCGATGGGAAGGCAATCCAGATATATCCCCCCGGCTTCAGCTTCGAGCACAGTGCCGCAATAATCGGCCCTGGCGCGGCCATGTGCTCCACCACGTGATTCATCATCACAAGATCGAAACTGCCATCGGGAATTGCGGAGTAGCCGGAACCATCCACGCCAACAGGATAGAACTCATCCATCGCTGCAATGTCATCGTCGGAATTGTTATAGCGCTGGATGTCAGCACCCGAGTAGTGGCAACCTGGGAACCAGCGCTTGGTCAATGTCGGGGAGTTGTTTCCACATCCCGCATCCAGTATGCGAGGCGGATGGGTTGAAAACCTGTTTCTGAGATACCTGAACTTCATCGGGCAATGGGGCACGGCGATCCTCGTCCTCCAGAGCTACGCGCACTTTCAAACCTGCCCGGTATCCTCCCCGGACGGTGAAATGACCTCATAAGCCGCGCCCAGCGCGCCCTCTGAGGTCAGGTTGGCCGCCGCTCAATCAAAACCGGTAGACCACGCCGATTCCGGCCCGGGAACTCCAGCTCTTGTGCGGCGAGTTGCCGAGTGCCGCCGAGTTGTCGATGAGCGAGAACGAGGACGCGATGTCGTCGCCATATGCCCGCGCAGCCAGGTGCTTGCCAAGCTTCCATTCCAAGCCGCCGCCCGCTCCGCCGGCAAAGGAGATGTTGGGCGTCTGGCTGGTCCCGTTAATGTGTTCACCGCCGAGCAGCACATCGACGAAGCCACTGACGGGTCCGTAGAGGTTGGCGTGAATCACCGGTCCGAACAGGACTGACGTCTCGGTAGGTTTCTGTGTGCTGTTCTCAATGGCCGGGGTGGAAAAGGATGTTTCATAGAACGCTCCTTCTCCGGTCAAGCCGAAATACCGGCCAAAATCGCGCGTGAGGCCAACCTTGGCGCCAATCAATCCCTGGCGCGATGAGTTGATGTTGTTGGTGGAGGTGTAGGCAAAGCCGCCGAAGGCCTCCCACTTGTAGACCGTATCGCCCTGGTCGGTATCCGCCGAGCGCTTGGCTCGTTCAACCTGGCCGGTGGCAACCAGGGGCATCATCGCGGCCGGAACCAAGGCCAACATCGCAATCAAAAACTTCCTCTTCAACTTGAAACTCCTCAAAAGCCGTGCTGGGTCCAAACTGCCGGTGGCGGGATTCCTCGCTGGACCCGGCGCCGAGACTGAAATCGGTACCCTCATAGACTATCCTCTCGACCCCGTTTCCATGAAGTCCGGCGCCTGCCGATCTGCTACGGTTGCCGCATCTGGACCGGGACCGCGGCGGGGATGGCGAGCAGTTTTCCCGCGTTGTCTGATACTGTGACGGCCAGGCCGCGCGGAAGATAGCGCGCGATCACCTCCGGCTGGGACCAATCGAGCTCCCAGCCATCCTCAATGGCCACCACGGTGTACTGGCCGGGGACCACGTTCTTCAATGAAAAGCTGCCGTCGGAGTCGGACTGGTCGCGCCGCGCGAGCGATTGCAGCGCGCCCAGGTTCTTGGGCGCCAGCACCACCATCACGCCGGCTACGCCCTTGCCGCTATTGCGCGCAAAACCCTGCACCTCGGTGGTTCCCTGGCTGACGATCACCTGGATGGTCATTGGCCTGTCTCGTACCGTGATCACGCTGCCCGCGTGGGTGGCGCCGTCGACGGTGGTCGCGGCCACCGCGAGTGGAGCGCTGTTGGGCATGCCGGTGCTCCCGATCTGGATTTCCCACTCGCCCGGAGGAACCGACTGAAAGTTGAAGGCGCCTCGCATGGAGGCGGCCGGGATGACATTCATGCGGCGTGCCCTGTCGGCCGGCACAAGCAGGATCATCGCGTTGGCCGGAAACGTACCCGCGGTGGAGCGCACGGTTCCGCTGATGGTCACCGCTGCTGCACCAATGGTGGGGTCCACCTGCTGGCTCGCGGTCGCGTCCAGTTCGGCAATCCGCGGGGGATCGCCCTGCGTCAACTCGTATTGGCCCGGCGCCACGCCGCGAAACTCGGTGGTTCCGCTTTCCATTGCGTCGAAAAAGCCGCCGCTCACGGCGGCGACCTGCGCGCCGAAGACCGTCTGCCTCAACTCGGCGCGGGCAATCGAACCATCGGGCTTGCGCGGTGTTTGCACCTGGATGTGCAGGGAGGGAACTGCGTGCAGAGTCATGTCGGCCTCCTGGCGGCTGCCGCCGGTGACCACCAGCGGAGTGGCCGAGGCCTCCTCGGTGGTCGAGTCGAAGTAAGTGACCGGGTATGCGACATCCAGGGCCGCATTCGCTTCCGGGCCGTCCCCAGCGTTGGGGCGCTTGCCCTTGGGCGCGCGGTTATCCGCATACCAGGGCTCGGAGATGACCGCGACGGTGTATTCGCCCGGCGCGAGATTGGAGAATTCATAGGCTCCGGTGTCGTCGGTGGTGGTTGCGTCGGCCTGGTTGATGCGCGGGCCTGGCCTGGCAGGGCTGGTTTTCTTGAACAGCATGACGCGCGCGTCGTTGACGGCATCGCCACCGTCGGTGAGGACCATGCCGCGGAGGACGCCACCGGGCGTAAGACGAAATGTAAGACGCTCGGTTTCCTGGTCTGGGCCGGTGACAATTGCGGTTGAGAATTCCTCATGCTCGTCAAAGAAGGCGGTGCGAAAGCCGCGGCGCGAGGCGGTCAACTGGTACTTGGCGGGAGCCATTCCGGTTAAGGAAAAATGGCCATCGTCGCCGGTTTCGACGGTAGAGACGGTGTGGCTGTCGGCGACAGCGAGCGCGGCTACGGTGGCGCCGCGGACCGGCTCGCCGGTTGCCGCATTCACGACCGTCCCGGCGATGCGGTAGCCGGAAGGCGCAACCGGGTGCGCAGCCGGCTTGGTTTGCGCCGCCGCAGGTAGGCTGGCTGCGGCGAGCAACAGCGCAAAGCCGTGCAGACGGTAGACGTGAGAGTGCGGATTTGGCCTCAATGCTCGGGCACCTCCAGAAGCATGTTGCTTGTGGCTGCGGCAGTCAAGGTGACCTGCTGGCCTGGATTGGAGAGTGCAGACATCGCGCTTGGGTTGCGGTACTCCAGACGCACCGGGGTATTGAAGACGTAGACGTGGTAGCTGCCGGGGGCGAGACCATCCAGCGTCAAGGTTGGGCCGGAGGAGGGGTGGATGGTCATGGGCGGGAGATCGTCGGTGGTGTCGAAGTCGGGAACTACATAGACGGTGTAAAAAGGCTCCTCGCCGGGCAGGAAGGCAGCCAGAGCCGGCGGCAGGGTGAGAGTCAGCGTGGCGCAGTCGTCGCGCAGGGTCAGCTCCATGGGCGGCGCGGAGCCGGAAGGGCTGAGCACCAGCGGTTCGCGAGCCAGGTTGATTCCGGCAGCGGTGAACGACGCGAGGCAGAGGCTGCGGTCGTTGACCTGGGTGTGAATCCAGGTTGCGCCGTGGGCATCGGTGTTCATCTCCAGGAGGTCCGGTCCAACAGGTTCGGCCATCTCTTCGCCCCACGAACCTTCAACAGGCGCGCCGCCCGCCTCGAAAGCCATCACGGTGATCATCCCCAGCGGATTCTGGCTTGCGCGCGCAGACTGGGCCGATCCCGTGTGTACTGTGCGCACGCGGATGGGCCAACTGGCCACGGGAGACAGTGGAATGCGCACGCCGGTTACTGGATGGCCCGCGACCGCAATGTCCGCAAAGCCCGAAGAAATTCCCTGCCTTCCGTTGACTCTTGAGGCGATGAAGGCCCCTGGATCCGAGGGCGGCGCCATGACAAACAACTCATAATTTCCGTCCGGGAGACTGGCCTGCACACTGTGCGTGGCAGCATCGAACTGCGCGGCATAGGGAAGGCGGTGTCCGGTCGCATCCATGACCGCGGGCACGACAAATCCAGATCCCGCCTGGCCGTCTCCGAACTGCTTTCCGTTGGCCGCGATCGCAGTGGCTGTTACGGTCTGGAATGGCTCCAGATTCAAAGACAGGTTTGCTTCCGCCTGCTCGCCGGGCTGGAGCGGGATGCGCGCCGCTCCGGAAAACTCGCGGGTGTCGGGATAAAACACGGAGGGATAGCCGTTGCGGGCCACGATGGCGCCGGGCGCAACCAATGTCGAGGCCGGCTCGCTTTCAAGCGAAGGCTGCGTGTAGAGCGCATAGACTCCAGCGGGGAGTCCGCCGAAGCGGTATGCTCCGTCGGCGTTGGCCCTGGTCGTCGAGTTCTGCATCCACACTTCGCGCCCGTAGCGCACCACGCGCTTGAGCAGAGTGAGGGTTATGCCCTGGCCTGGGTCGCCGGTGGAAAGCTCGACATGCCCATGAATGGCACAGTCGGGCGTCAGCGTGAATTCAAGATCCGGCATTTCGGCGGTCACCAGGACACTGTGCGCCGGGCCGTCCGACTGGTAGCTGACCTCCTCAATGGCGTAAGGGCGGTCGCGGAATCCCGGCTTCACCAGGCGGACAATCTCCGGTCCCGCCAGCACGCCGGGAATCTCAAAGCGGCCTTCGTTGTCAGTGAGCGCGCCCTGGTCGCCATCGCCCTCAATGCGGACCAGCGCGCGCGCCAGCGGTTCGCCGTTGGCGGCGTTGCGGACCACGCCGTGGACGGTCACGTGCGCTGCCTGCGAGGCGTTTGTGTTTGGCTGGTTCTGGTCCTGCGCTCGAAGCCCTGGCGTGCAAAGTGAAGCTGCGAGCAACAGGCCGACAACATGGCTGGTCCGCGTTGCGCGGCGCCGAGGGTTGTCCGGAGAGGCCGGATTGCCGGTCATCCGATTCTTGGCTGTTTCAGAGTCCACCCACCATTTTGACCGCTCCGGGCCGGGAAGGGAATCGGCGATGCGAGGAAAACTTTCTGTGCGCTTGGATCTTTGCGGTTTTGAGAGGATTGGGTGGGTTAGATTTGGGGCTTGCGACGCGCGGCGCAATGAGCGTTCCGATGCTTGAAAACATCCCTGAGTGGCTTAACAGGCTGCGGGAAAAGGCCTGCGTCTAATAAGGTTTCAGAAATGCAACCCGCGGGGGCCGAAGCCCGACTCAATTATTGGACTTATTGGCACGACTGAACAGCTTGGTGAAAGAGTCTTGAATTTCCGTCGAGCCTCGGAGAATTCATGCAGGGGCTAAAGCCCTTTCTCTCAATCTAAACGGCTTGCGGCCCGAGTAAACTCGTGCCCTTATTACAAAGCGCATCCAAAGCTGAGTTTTCCGCAAGGTGTGAAGTCGTGCCCCTTCGCACATCTACGTCAAGGCGGAGTTCTTCCGCAAGCTCAAAGCCGGCGATTATTCCAGAGCGTGTTTTGGCACGATTGAAATCGTGCCCTTTCAAACCATCGATGATCCAACCCTGGCCTTAGTCGCGCTCAAGATACCAGGGAATGTTGATGACTACGATGCGCCGGTTGCCGCGCATGAGCAGGATCACCTTGAGCAGATCCGCGCGCCGGTTGTGGAGCAGGTTCTCCCACCAGTGGCGGACTACCAGTTCCGGCACCAGGACACAGATTTTGTGGAAGTTGGTCTGCTTTTCCGCATTGAGAACGTAATCCACCACCGGGCCGAGGACATACCTGTAGGGGGATTGCAATATTTCCAACTTGGGCACGCACTTACCCGCCGCACGCAGCGGCTCGGCTACGTTCTTTTCCCAGTCGCGGCAAATCTCATCGGGCTCTTCGGCGGTCTGCACGTGCAGGCAGCGAATGTCGGTGGACATGCTGAGGGCAAAGCTCAGCGCTTTTTCGGTAATGCGGCTCCAGTGGTCGATGGGCAGAACGACGATCGGCTCGGTCACCTCGGCTGGGATTATGGGCCGGTCGAGCGCCACATCCTTTTCCACGCGGACGTAATGGCGCTTGACGGCGCGCATGATTACGACCATCAGCGCAATCAGCAGGGCGGTGATCCATGCGCCTTCAACAAACTTGGCCACCAACACCACCACGGTGGTGAGCCCGGTGGCGAATGCGCCCAGGGCGTTGACGAACATGCGTACCGGCGCGCCGCCCTGGCGCCTCCAATGCATGACCATGCCGGCCTGCGAGAGGGTAAACGCGAGGAATGCGCCGATGGCGTAGAGGGGAATGAGGCGGTCGGTAACGCCTCGAAACACGATGAGCAGCACCGCCGTGAGAGCGACCAGCACATAGATGCCCCAGGAGTAGAGCAGGCGGCGGCCGCGCAGCAGAAAGACGTGCGGCATGTAGTCGTCGAGGGCAATGGCGCGCGTCAGGCGGGGAAAATCCGCAAAGGCAGTGTTTGCTGAGAGGGCCAGCACCAGCAGCACCGAGCCGATGGTGACGTAATAGAACCAGCCTCGGCCCATGACCGCGCGCGTCAGCATGGAGAGCACGCTTTCATAGCCGGGACCGTTGGGGTCCGTTGCGCCGATGCCGTAGGCGCGGGAGAGCAGCGCAATTCCGGCAAGCAGGATGGCCAGCAGCACGATGATGATGGTGAGGGTGATCTTGGCGTTCTTGCGCGTGTCGTCGCGGAAGGCCATCACGCCGTTGCTTACCGCTTCCACGCCGGTCATGGCCGTGCAGCCGGACGAGAAGACTTTCAAGAGCAGCCACGCGCTGACCATGGCGGTTGCGGCTGGAATGGTGGGGAGCGTGGTGACCGGATGCGGATGGCCGCCGGTGTGCAGAACCTGCCAGCCGCCCCAGGCGATCACGATCAGCAGCGTGACTGTGAAGAGGTAGGTGGGAATCATGAATACCACGCCGGTGTCGTGCACGCCGCGCATGTTGACGATGGTGAGAATGACCAGGACGCCGAGACACAGTTCAAGCGTGTGGGGTTGCAACCCCGGCACGGCCGAGATGAGGGCGCCTACACCGGCCGAGATGCCCACCGCCGCGGTAAGCACATAGTCGATCATCAGCGCACCCGCGGCCAGCAATCCCGCGCCTTCGCCCAGGTTCTGCGAGGCCACGGTGTAGGAGCCGCCGCCGTGCGGATAGGTGTCAATGGTCTGCCGGTAGCTGAAGTAGACGATGGTGAGCAGGATGACGATGGCCGCGCTCACCGGCACGATGTACTTCACGCCCATCAATCCGAGGGGAATGAGCAGCGTGAGCGCCGCTTCAGGGCCGTATGCGGCGGAGCTGAGCGCGTCCAGTCCGAAGATGGGAATACCGGCGATGGGGCCGATGTGCTCGGCGCGTTCTTCGCTGGTGGCGAGAGGGCGGCCGAAGAGCAGGTCCTGAATGCGTGAGGTCAAAGCCATGGTCGGATTTTATCCGGCAGCCTGAGTTTTGAAGAGGGAAGAGCTGCCGAGGGCATTGTCTCACGGCGAGCGACGACAGCGCCCGCGCGAGCGCGCATCCAGACAATAAATGCAGGGTTCTTGATCGGGCAATTGAAGAGTGTTGTTGTTTCCCACCCATTCCGCAAAGAACGCGGAATGGATGGGGCACACAATGATTCGTATTGAATTGCCAGATCAATTAGAAAACAGCGTGCTGCCCATGAGCCACATGATTCCTACCGCGGCGCAGGCGGCCGACGCGGCCAGTTGAATCCAGCGCGAATAGGACCGCTCCACAATGGTTTCGAACTCCAGCGGGCCTCTGACGCCGTCCTTGCCGAAGAGCGAAATGGTTCCGGTCTCGGAGCTGGCTTTTGAGACCCGTGCCTCCACGCGCGACATCTCGATGTACGGCTTGAGGCCGCGGCGGTACCAACCCTGCACGGTCACGCGCTCGCCCACCAGGCGGTCTGCGCTGCGCAGTGCGAAGAGGAGCCGGCCGAGAGGAATCGACGAGCGGTAGAGCAGAAACATGAGGCCCGTTTCATCGCGCAGCACCAGGTCCGGGCTCCAGAAGGCACCCGGGATGCCGTGGCCGACAATCTCGCCTTCGATCTCGACGGCAAGCGGCCGCATCTGCGAGACGTTCAGGTCCTCAAGCAAATCGACTACGTGTTTGCGCTGGAAGCTGCCGCGATAGCGGAATGCGATGCGCGCGGCCCAGGTGACGCCGAGCGCGATCAGCAGCTTGGGCATGAGGTGCTGCGGCGGCACGATGCCGCGATGGGCCAGATCGCGCCCAATCCAACCCCACGAGAAGAGCAGGAATCCGCAGAGCAGCGGCGCAGCCCAGAAGAGGAACTCGATGGGAAATCCCTCCCAGCGCACGCGCTCGTCGAGCGGGAGCGCATACAACACATTTTGTCCCTGCGCTTTGGCTTCGCGATTGAGGGCGCGCAGGCGCATGGCCGTGAGTGGATGCGTGGAGCTGAGCTCGTAGAATCGCGCCCATGGATTGACAAGATCCCAACGCATCACGCGCGCCGCATCTTCCGTGCTGTTGCCGGCAAGCGCAAGTGCATCTCCATGGCTGACGCTGGCGATGCCCATCAGGGCGAGGGCGCGGCCGGTCTGGAGTGTCCTTGTAGCGGATTTGTTCTTCTTCGATTCCTTGGTCAGCCGCCGCGCTTCGCTGGTCTCGCGCACCATGCCGTAGCCGATCTTCACGAGGGCGGAAGCGAGCGCGCCGGGCGCGTGGCCCTCACAGGCTGAGAAGTGGTCGGCGCCATACTCGCGGGTGCGGTTGAGCATGAGAACCATGAACCGTCCGATCCAGTAGGCGCAATAGGCGGAGTAAGCCAGCGGGCGAAGATGATTGACGCGGTTGGTCCATGCGTAAAGCTGGTAAAGCAGCAGCGGAGCCAGTGCAGCGAGCGCCATCACCGCAAAATCGTAGTGCGCCACGTGGCCGATCTCGTGCGCCAGCACCGCATTTGCTTCGTCTTCAGTAAGCACATCCAGCAGGCCACGCGTCATGACGATGCGGGCGTCCTTGCGCAGGCGGCCAAAAGCGAATGCGTTGGGAGTGCCGCTCTCAATGATTCCAATGCGCAGCGGGGGAAGGTTGTGCTCCATGCACATCCGCTCCACATAGGCGCGCTGCGCGGCTGGGATGGAGTCCACGTCCCAGTCGATGGAGAAGCAGCGCTCAATCAGCCAGGGTCCCAGCAGATACTGGATTCCGACCAGCGCGACGACGAAGAGGATGGCCCACCAGATGGGCGCGCGCCCATGCATCAGGTAAACGTCGCCAAGGGCGAAGACCATTCCGTACAGCGCAAACAGCAGGAACATCGAGCGGCCGAAGAATCCCATGGAAGAGTCTCCCCATTGTGGTTTTACACGCCAGCATACACCGGTTTCATTGCATTCATAAGAAAAGAATTGTGATCGAGGTCATAGCTCGGTGTGACTTGGGGATGGCTTGGCGGCTAACTTCAGTGGTGTAAACCGGGAATGGGGTCGTTTATGGGCGCACTGAGTTTGTGGTGATCCAGGACCCTTCCCTGAGGGGCTAAAGCCCCATCTCTCATTTTTGACGACTTGCGGCACGGCTGAAGCCGTACCCTGATACAAAGCGCGCCCATGGCGGGGTAATTCAGCGAGCTGTGAAGTCGTCGCCATTTACAAGGCGGCTTTATTGAACAGGCCGTGAGACTGTGTCTTTTCAATGCATGGAAGCTTGCAGCGCAGACCGCCATTGTAGATCAAGGAGAACGCAAATAACAAGCTTTGTTGTGCGCAGTATGAGCTGCTTTTGCCGGTGCACGCGGCGCTAAGTGGTGGCAGGCAGGGTGAAGGAGAAGCGGCTGCCCACGCCTTCACTTTCCGCCCAGATCTTGCCGCCGTGCTGCTCGATCATGCTGCGACAGAGGGCGAGGCCGAGGCCGGTGCCGCCGCGCGCGCGGGTGTCGGAGGCGTCGCCCTGCTGGAAGCGCTCGAAGATTTTCTCGAGCTTTTCTGGGACAATGCCGCGGCCCTGGTCCTCAACCGTAAAGCAGACTTCCTTCTCGCCGGCAGGCTGTGCGGCGAGCCGGATGGTGGTTTGCGGCGGTGAAAACTTGATCGCGTTGGTGATCAGCTCATTGAGCACCTGCAGAATGCGCGCTTCATCGGCGATGACGATGGCCGGCGCCGCGTCAATCTGAATCTCCACATGAGCAGCGCCGGCCGTGGGTTTCGCCGCATCGGCCGCGCGCTGCAGCAGAGCGCCCGCGTCCAATGCGCGGCGATTCAGCGGCAGACGTCCCTTCTCCACGCTGTCGAAGTCGAGGATGTCGTTGACCAGGCGCACCAGGCGGTCGCAGTTGCCGATGGCCATTTCGACCATCAACTTGCGTTTGTCGGGAAGGTTGTCGAGCGAGCCGGAAGAGATGAGCCCCAGCGAGGCGCGCAGGGAAGTAAGAGGGGTGCGCAGCTCATGGCCGACGGTGGAGAGGAACTCGTCTTTCATCCGCTCCAGGCGACGCCGCTCGGAGATGTCCTGGAAGGCGACGACCATGCCGGAGATGCGCCCATCCTCAAGCAGGGGACTGGCGCTGTAATCCACGGGAAAGGACGTGCCTCCCCGCCGCCAGAAGATTTCGTCCCTCATGCGAATGGTTTCGCTGCGATGCATGGCCTGCAGGATGGGGCTGTTGCCCTCTGAATACTCTGTGCCGTCGGCCCGGCTGTGATAAATCACTTCATGCACATCGCGGCCAGTGAGCTGTTCAGGGGTGTATCCCAAAGCCTGCGCCGCGGCCTGGTTGATGAAGGTGAGCCTTCCTACCAGGTCGATGCCGTAGATACCGTCGCCAACCGATTCGAGAATCAGCTCGCGCTGCCGGGTGGCCAGATGCAGGGCCTCTTCCGCCTCATGCTGTTCGGTGACGTCGATGCCGTGATTGAGCACGAAGGGCTGTTCGTCGGGCAGATCCATCAGGCGGCTGCGGAACGCGATGCGCCGGTAGACGCCATCGCTGCGACGAATGCGCAGCGAGCCCTGCCACTCTTTCCTGGTCTCAAGGGTCTTCAGGCAATCTTCAAATGCAGCGGCGCCTTCGTCATCCAGCAGTTCAGCGATCGCGCGGCCGGAAAGGGCTTCAGCCTTGTAGCCGAGCGTTTCGGCGGTGTAGGCGTTGAGCGAGGTGAGGCGGCCCTGGGTGGAGCAGGTAAACAGGAAGCCGAGGCTGTTTTCAACCGTTTGCTGGTAGCGTGTCTCGCTCGTTATCAGCGCCATCTCCGCCTCGCGCTGCTCGGTGACGTCCTGCCCGCTCACAATGAGGAACTGCACATCGCCGGCCGGGCCGGAGAGCGGCCGCAGCGTCCAAGTGACGCGCCGGGTTCTGCCGCCCTGGGTTCGCCAGTCTGTTTCATGAGGGCCGGATACCTGTCCCGCGATGGCCTCGCGCAGCTTTTCCTCGGCCCATGTCCGGTCGGAGACCTCCAGGATCTGGTCAATGAAGGGGAGGCCCACTGCGTCGAACTGCGTATACCCGGTAAGCTGCATGGTGGTGTAATTGAGCCGCACCACATTGCCATTGGTGTCGAGCAGCGCGGCGAGGAAGGGGATTGAGTCGAGCGTGCCGGCCACGAAGCAACGTTCGGTGGCGAGGGCGCGTTCGGTGCGCTGCAGGATGCGCTGCGCCTGCTCCTGGGAGCGCAGGCCGCGGTAGAACTCAAGGCGGGTGACGACCTGGCGCGCCAGAATTTCCAGGATGGTGAGGTGCTCGGCGCTGAAGCGGTCGGGCTCCATGGCCAGGATTGCGAGGGTCCCCACCACCTGGTGCGCACTTGTGATCAGCGGGGTTCCCGCGTAGGAGCGGCAGGGCCGCGCGCCGATCAAGGGAATTCCTTCGGGTGGAAAGCGCTTGTCCTTGCTGGAGTCGCGGATGAGCATTGGCTCACCCTTGTCGACTACCCATTGGCAGGGGCCGAGGGTGCGCGGCTGGTCGGGCGCTTTGAATCCATATTGCGATTTGAACCAGAGACGGCGGGCATCCATCCAGCCGGCATAGGCATAGTCAGCGCCGCAGAGCACGGCGGTCAGGCTGGTCAGCTCGTCCAGTGCGGGATCGGGCTCGCGGTCAAAGAGGTCGTATCCCAACCGTAATGGGCTATCGTGGCGCTCCCCGACTTGTGACCCATGCCCAGTGCTCATGCGGAAAGACACCCACACTACAGTATCGGCCAATGGAAATGGGTTGAGTGTGACACTTAAATGGGAGTTATGGCGGAATAACGGTACAACACAAGTAACGTACTTTGGTAACCAGTGCGGTGCGTCAGGAATAACGCCATTTTCGGCTAGCCGAAAATGATCGGGATTTGTGGTCAGCGGCAGGGGCTCAACAGGCTGGGGAAAAAGGGTCATATTCAGGCGATCGCCGCGAAAAGCATACCGCAGGGGCTGAAGCCCTCGTTGATTTGATCGGCTTTAGGCCGGGGATAAATCCCCGGCCTAAAGCCCGAGTGAGTTTTTCCGCAGCCTGTAAAGCCCCAAATGCAAATAAAAACGATGTTTTAGCCCGGCTGAAGCCGTGCCCTTTTTACAAAATACAATCGCCTATCTGTGTGACGCACTACGCTAAGGCAGCTTGCAGCAGTCGCCGCCGCTGGCGGCCGGCTCATTGGCGCCGGCGTCGAGGACGACCTTCCAATTGCCGTCCGGCTGCCTGCGCCAGATGGTCATGTAGCGGCCGGAGGTGGTGACGGGATTTCCGTTGGCGTCCTTGCTGTGGCCCTCGTAGTGCCCCCAGGTGTAGCCCATGTCGCCGGAGGGGCCCATCATGGCGTCGGTCGGGGTCCAGGTGAGCTGATAGTCCTTGGGCGACCAGGTGGCGGATTTGACGATGGCTACCTTGCCGATCGCCGGAGCAGCCCCGTTGCCGAGTTCCACCGCGTCATCGGCAAACCACTGGGCAAAGGCCGCGCCTCCGTGGTCCAGTACGTCTTTGGCAAAGCGCGCCTCAAGGTCGTAAAGCAGGACCTTGCCTGGCTTCATGGTGGGGTCGCTCAGCGGGTTGGGCGCGGCAGAGGCCGTGCTGCCCGGCTCCGGCAGTTGTCCGCGGGCAGTGGCGGCCGCACCCAGCGCGGTCATCAACACTCCGATCAGAATCGTTCTTGAAGTTGCGCGCATTGTTTCGTTCCTCCTGCATACGCTTCATGGCCATCCTACAACGCGCGGGAAGCGAAGCGGAGGACTGCCGGGAGTTTCTACCTGCAGCCGACACATCGGGGTCCGTTTTGCATCAAAAGATTCAGCGCCCTCGAAGCGCGGGGTTGGTATACTTAAGGGTGTTTCATGCGCTGCCTGAGGCGAGCCGGTTTGGGCCGGGTCCGGCTGCGTGTCTCGGGAGAGCCCGGCAGGTCTCCGGGAGAAGGATGTTCATGGGAGTACTGCTGGAGTCCATCCATTCGCCGGCCGACCTGAAGCGTCTGAATTTTGCGCAGATGGCCGAACTGGCCGAAGAGATCCGCGAATTCCTGATCCAGACGCTATCGAAGACCGGCGGACACCTTGGCCCCAATCTCGGCGTGGTGGAACTCACGCTGGCGCTGCACACGGTTTTTGATACGCCCAAGGACAAGCTGCTGTTCGACGTCAGCCACCAGTCCTATATTCACAAGATCCTCACCGGGCGGCTTGACCGGTTTGAGACGATTCGCCAGCCGGGCGGGCTCAACGGATTCATGCTGCGCACGGAAAGCGAACACGATAGCTACGGAGCAGGGCACGCCGGCACAGCACTTTCAGCGGCCCTGGGAATGGCCGTGGCCCGCGATCTCTCCGGCGGCGACAACCATGTGATCGCCGTAGCCGGCGACGCTGCATTCACCAACGGCATTTCGTTTGAAGCGCTCAACAACATCGCCGAGCAGACCAAGCGGCTGATTGTCGTGCTCAATGACAACGAGTGGTCCATTGACCGCAACGTGGGCGCCATCGCCCGCTACTTTCATAGAATTGTCACCAACGAGCACTACAAGAATCTTCACGACCAGGCGCATCGCATTCTGGAGCGGTTTGGGGGCAAGACGGCGCTGACCGTGGCGCGGCGCGCGGAAGAGGCGGCCAAGAGCCTGCTGTGGCCTTCGGTGCTGTTTGAGGAGTTCGGCCTGCAATACTTTGGCCCTATCGACGGCCATAATCTGCCGTTGCTGGTGGAGACGTTCAAGTTTCTGAAGAGCGCCGATCACCCGGTGCTGCTGCACGTGCTGACGCAGAAAGGCCGCGGCTTCCAGCCAGCGCTCGATGGGCAAAAGAAGTTTCACGGGCTTGGGCCGTACGATCCGGAGACGGGCAAGACCAAGCCTGCCGGCCAGCTCACCTACGCCGAGGTTTTCGCCAACACGCTGGTCAACCTTGCCAACGACGATCCGCACATTGTGGCCATCACGGCGGCCATGCCCAACGGCACGGGCCTGGATCTGTTCCGGCCGCACCATCCGCGCCGCTACTTCGACGTGGGCATCGCCGAGGAACACGCGGTGGTGTTTGCCGCGGGAATGGCCACGCAGGGCTACCGTCCGGTGTGCGCCATCTACTCGACATTCCTGCAGCGCGCTTTCGATCCGATCGTTCACGACGTCTGCCTGCAAAAGCTGCCGGTGGTTTTCTGTATGGACCGCGCCGGCCTCTCCGGCGACGACGGCCCTACGCACCACGGCCTGTTTGACATTGCCTACCTGCGCGGCATTCCCGAAATTACGTTGATGGCCCCCAAGGACGAGGACGAGCTTGCCGACATGCTTTTGACCGCCGTGCAACTGCCGGGTCCCAGTGGGATTCGGTATCCGCGCGGTGTGATTGCGGGCGTGGCCCGCAAGGCCGAGCCGCAGGCGATTCCCATCGGCAAGGCAGAACTGATTCAGGACGGCTCCGACGTGGCCATCTTTGGACTTGGCCCGATGATCTCGCTGGCCAAGGAGCTGGCTGTGTGTCTGGAGCGCGACGGCTACTCCGCGGCGGTAATCAATCCTCGCTTCGTCAAGCCGCTGGACGGCGAGATGCTTGAACTTTACGCACGGCGCGTCTCCGCAATCGTGACTTTTGAAGATCATGTGAAGATGGGCGGGTACGGCTCAGCCGTGATTGAGGCCCTCAAAGACTTGGGATGTTCTGTTCCGGTGGTGCGCATCGGCTGGCCGGACCGCTTTATCGAGCATGGCAAGGTGGACGATCTGCGGGCACGGCATGGAGTTTCAGTGGAAGCGGCGCTGGCCCAGGTGCTGCCGCTGCTGGTGCGGCGGATGAGGCCCACGCTGGTGGCCAGCTAGGCGGTGAGTCTGAAAGTTCTTGGCATAAGTTCCAAGGCGCAAATGCAGGTCCTTCGACTCACCACCCCCAAACTCCACCCCGCAGACGAAGACCTGTCTGCGGGGGCCCCGGAAACTGAAAAGCGTTTGGGGCCCCTTTCGCTCAGGATGACAGCTTTTTTGTTTAGCGAAATTCAGACTCGGGACACTGGCCTATCTCAACTCACGGCGGCGCAATCATCCCCCGTGAAGAAACGCGCCCTCCCGCGCTCCTCATGCGGCATTGCGACCCTCAGCCGGTTCCGACAAGTGAAGGCGGAGCGTAACGATTGATCGTCCTGGCCAAATCGCTGTGCGACAATCCTCAAAAGACCCTCCTTCCTATGCGAGTTCTCTGTAAGGCACTGTTGGGAATGACTGGTGCGGCCCTGGCCTGCGTTGCGGCCTGGCCGCAGCCGCAGCCCACGGTCCTTCCCAAGGTCAATGAGGCGCCCCCGCTGGTGCTGGCCGGCGGCACCTTGGTGGACGTGACCAACTGGGGTCAGTCTGCCCGGGACCTTGCCAATGCGGTTGTGATTGTGCGCGACGGGCGCATCACCGATGTCGGCTCCGCGGGCGCCGTCTCCATTCCCAAGGGCGCGCGCGTCATCGACTGCACGGGGAAATTTCTGATTCCGGGGCTGATCGACGGCTTTGCGGGCATGAACTCCCAGGGCCAGGCCAACGCCAACCTCTACATGGGGGTTACCACGGTGGTGGCCTCTGCCGACGACCGTCGCGGCTTCATCGACTTTGCCGCCAGCCCCAGCCCACACCTTTACCCGATCGATTCGATTGGCATTACCGACGATTGGAGCCTGCTGGCCAGAAGGCCGGAGTGGGCCGCCAAGCTGAAGCAAGGCGCCCATTCCGCGGAGTTGAGCCCAGAGGACACCGCGCGCCAGCTCAGCGATACCGCCAGGCTCGGCACGCGCGTTCTGTGGCTGGGCCACAATCTGACCGCGGCCAATACGCAATGGATCATTGCCCGCGCCCACCAGATGGGAATGATGACATACGGCGAGTTTGTGGCCACGCCCTACTCGGTGGGCATTGAGGCAGGCGTGGATGTGCTGCTGCACATGGGCCGCTATGAACTCGGCGTGATTCCCGATGAGCTGCAACTGCCGCTGGTGGAGAACCCGGAAGGCCCGACCGCCAACACCGCCTACGACTACTCCGAGCGCATACCGCCCACGGACCCGCACCTGCGCGCCTACGCCAAGTTGATCGCGACGCATCACGCGGCGCTGATGCCCACGTTCAGCCTGTACTTTCTCCAGTTGCCCGATCACCGCAACCTGTGGAAGGAGCCCGCGGCCCGGCTGCTGGATCCGGCCCGCATGTCAAACCCCTCCGATCGAACAACGGGGGAACTGGTTTATCCACTGGCGAATTGGACGCGCCACCTGCCCGCCTCAACCCAGCGCTGGATGGAAGAAAGTCCGCGCAAGAAGGCCGACCAGGCCGCGCTGCGCCTTTGGAACATCAACGAAACCATTTTTTCTGCGAATCCGCATACCCTGGCTGGTTCAGGCGCGTCCGCCATGGGCACGATGGCCGGCATCTCGCTGCACACTGAGATGGAACTGCTGGTGCGAATGGGCCTGTCTCCGCGCGAGGCCCTGGCCGCTGCGACGAACAACTACTCGCTCGAATTCGGATGGAACGAACTGGGTCTGCTGGCTCCGGGGCGCCGGGCCGACGTCCTGGTCCTGGACGCCGATCCTACACAGAACATCTGGAACGCACGACGTATCTCCGGCATCGTCATGGACGGCAACGTGCTGGATCGGGACGCGCTTCTCAATCTGAAGAAATGAGGCACCTGCGGTGCGGCATACGCTCGCTTTTCGCTCGCACGGGCCTGGCTGCTCTTCACCCTTGCGGTGGAGAGGAAGCGGGTTGACAGGGCGCTGCTTGGGCGCCCGCTGGCTGGATTCAAAGCGTTTCATCGTTATCAAAGCCGCATGGCCATGGCTCAATTTTGGATGCAGGGGCAGGGCGCCCGGCCCATCGCCGGTATCGCGCGACCGGGAGCATGTGCGGCCCGGTCAAACCGGTTTCTGAACAGAACCGCGGCGCATCGTTTAACGTAGGAACAAGCAGGCGGTTTCAAATCCGTTCTACCGGAAGACCATGGCAGATTCCCCATTGCGGCCGCCGACCAGGCACAAACACCATAATCGTTGGCTGATTCTCATTGCTGTCTTCAAAATTACCCAGGCCCTGCTGTTCATCGCCCTGGGGGTGGGCGTGCTGCGCCTGCTGCATAAAGACGTGGGCGACATGGTGAGCCAGTTCGTGGAGCACCTGCGCTTCAACCCGGAATCGCACTTTGTCAACTTCATCCTGGTCAAGGCATCGATCGTCGACGACAAGATGCTGCGGCGGATCAGCTGGCTGGTGTTTGGCTACGCGGCCGTGGGGCTGGTGGAGGGGATAGGGCTGTACCTGGAAAAGACCTGGGCCGAGTACTTCACCCTGATCATCACCGCGTCCTTTTTGCCCTGGGAGATCTTTGAGGTCCTGCGCAAAATCACATGGATCCGCGCCGGCCTGCTGATGGTGAACATCCTGGTCTTCCTTTATCTGTTGAAGGTCGTGATGGAGCGGACGCGGCTTCGGCGCAAGATTTTGCCGGCGTAAGCGGGGTTGGGCGTGCGGGAAGGGTGCGTTTGCAGTCCGTCTTACAGCCGTAAGACGCGATTTTCGCTTTTTATTCCCCTACCATGGTTCTCCCACCTTGTCCAGCAGCAGAACCAAAGCAGCCAACACCACATATTGTGGTAATTGAATTTGATTAAGCTATTAGGCGAGATTTCCACATCTGCTTCCAGCCGGACACCCTTTTAACCCATTTTCTTCTTGGCGCGATCTCCAAACAGGGGTAGTATCGACCTATTGGTGGTCCAAAGTGGAGTGTAAGGGAGTAAATCGGCTGATTTTCAGGTAACTTTACCTCAGCTTTTCCCCTCCACACAGATTCTAGGCCTAAAACGGCCGGTGAGCCAGCGCGAAGGCAATCAAGCTGGCAACCGGCCCTCCCTTAAGGACGCTTGGCAAGGACGTTTGACAAGCGAAGTTTGGCCGGAGACCGACGAGGAAATGCAATGTTTCGCGGAAACCATCCGGCCAAGGTCGATGAGAAGGGGCGTCTCAAGCTCCCCGCTGCCTTCAAGCAGCTGGTGGATGCGGCGAGCGTGACCCAGTTCTACATCACCAGCGTGGATGGCAAGAGCGCCGAGGTCTGGCCTCTTCCGGAGTGGGAGAAGCGGGAACAGCAGTTGATGGACTTCAGCACGCTGGACGATGCGGTGCAGAAGTACCTGGATCTGACCAGTTATTACGGCCAGCAGGTGGAGATCGACAACCAGGCGCGGGTGCTGCTGCCGCAGATTTTGCGGGACTCGGCCAAGTTGGACGCCGAGGTAACGGTTTTCGGCAAGTTGCTGTATCTCGAAGTGAAGAACCGGGAGCTGTTCGAGAAGAACCTGCCGGCGATGGAAATGACGGCAGAGGATCGCAAGGCGATGGCCACGATTCTCAGCCGCAAGAGTTGAGGTTCAACCCCTCAGGGGGAGCGCATGACCAGGACGGATGAGCGGCATGCGAGTGTTCTTTTTCAACCAGCGATAGACTTCCTCCGCGTACGCGCAGATGGAACCTACCTTGACTGCACGCTTGGACTGGGCGGCCACTCCGAAGGCATTGTTCGGAAGCTGGGACCGCAGGGTCACCTGATCGCATTCGATCGGGACCCGGAAGCGATGAGTCTTGCCAAGGTTCGGCTGGCACGGGTGGTGAACGAGATGGGCAGCGAGGCTCCCAGGATCACGCTGGTGGGCGAGGCGTTCAGCAACGTGGCAAAGCATGTGCAGCCTGCATCGCTCGATGGATTGCTTGCGGATTTTGGCGCCAGCAGCCTCCAGTTCGATGAGGCGTACCGGGGATTCAGTTTTCAGGCGGATGGGCCCTTGGACATGAGGATGGACACACGTCAGGGGCGAACTGCCGAACAAGTGGTAAACGAGGCTGATGAGCGTGAGCTTGCAGACCTCATTTACGAATACGGAGACGAAAGGAGGTCGCGGAGAATCGCCAGAGCCATTGTGCGGGGGCGGCCGGTAACAACGACGGGGCAACTTGCCCGGATTGTTGCCTCAGCTGCCCCGGCAATGAAACAAGAGCGGATTCACCCGGCCACACGAACCTTTCAGGCTCTCCGTATCGTCGTAAACCGCGAACTGGATGAGATCAAGGATTTGCTGGGGGCCGCACCGCAGTTGCTTAAGCCCTCCGGACGCCTGGTGGTCATCAGCTTTCACTCGCTGGAAGATCGCATTGCGAAAGACAGTCTGCGCGAAGGCGCGCACAAGGGGATCTGGGAGATTTTGACCAAGAAGCCGGCGATCGCAGACGAAGAAGAAATTGAACGCAACCCCCGCTCGCGGAGCGCAAAGATGCGGGCGGCGGAAAGAACGAAAAGCAGATGACAGGTTACAGATGACAGTGATCAGCAGTGACCTGCCAGTCCGAACGATTACGGAAAACAAGGCAGCAGAGCAGGGAATTGCAGTGGAGTGAACAAAAGCAGACCGCAGCGAATCGGTAACTGTCATCTGTAACCTGTCATCTGCAATCTGCGACGCAAGGAGCAATTATGGCGGCAATGACGACAACGTATTTCGAAGCGGGACGGAGCTGGAGCGCGCGGGTTGCCGAGCGCAACGGCGAGCTGCTGGCGCAGCAGGCTATGCGGCGCCGCGGCGCGCGCACGCCTGAGTTCTACTTCCACCGCCAGATTGATAACTCGCGCCTGGTGAAGGCGTCCGATCCCGTGAGAGTGCGCGAGATGCGCATCTTCTGCGCGGCCATCTGCCTGCTCTTCACGCTGGTGATGGTCTACGGATTGCAGCACTTCAGCGCCATTGAAGGCGGCTACCGCGTTGAAGCGGAGAAGCAGCAGCGCGACCAGTTGCGCGAGGAGAACCGGCAGCTCCGCCTGGCCGAGGCTCAGCTCACGCAGCCCGGCCGCATTGACACCATGGCCCGCCAGTTGGGTCTGGCCGAGCCGCAGCCGGGACAGGTGATTCATCCGACGGCACGGCCCGATGTGGGCGCGCCTGCACTGGCGCAGAATACGGCGCCTCAAGGAAGCAGCTTCTAGCTTCTAGCTTTTAGCTCCGATTTACGAGTGTCTAATTTTCTGGTCTTCCGTAGAGAACGTTGCAAGCATGTACCAAACGGTAAAATAGAGGAGCCGAAGCGGCTGGAACCTACGAGCCCGTAGCTAGGAGCTGGAAGCTGGAGGCTAGGAGCTAAGGGTCAAACCCGCCATGCAGGCAAATCTTCGATTCAATCGCAACGCATCGAATCTTCCCCGCGTTCCGCCTCTCAAGCGGGCGCGCTTCTGGTTGATCTGCCTGTTCTTTCTTCTTTGGGCCTGCGCGATCGCAGGCCGTCTTTTCTGGCTCCAGATTGTTCGCCATCAGGAATTCATTGAGCGCGCGCAGAAGCAGCAGCAGCGCACGTTTGAAGTCGCGCCTCGGCGCGGCGTTCTGTACGACCGCAATCTGCACGAGCTGGCCATGACGGTGCAGGTGGACTCGATCTTTGCCGTGCCTATTGAGATCGACGACAAGCCGGCCGCCGCGCACGCACTCGCGGCCATCGTTCACATTGATCCCGACGATGCGCAAACCACTGAGCAGGAGATTCTCAATCGTCTCAACAAAGGCAATAGCTTTGCCTGGATCGCACGGCGGGTTACGCCGGATATTGCATTGAAGGTGAAGGGTCTGCCCATGAAGGGCATCTACTTTCAGAAGGAGTTTCAGCGTTTCTATCCGGACAACGAAATCGCCGCGCAGGTACTGGGCTATGTGGGCATTGACGACAACGGCCTGGGTGGCCTGGAGCAGAAGTTCGAGCCGCAACTGCACGGCGTTCCGGGGCGCGAGTACACGGCAGTGGATGCGCACGACCACCGTCTTGGGTCGACCGAACGCGAGCCTGAGCCGGGGCAGAATTTCGAACTGACGATCGACGAGAACATCCAGTTCATGGCCGAGCGCGCCCTCGATCACGTGATGGAGCGGACGCAGGCGGCCAATGGCACCGTGGTTGTGCAGGATGTGCACACCGGGCAGCTTCTGGCGTTGGCTATCCGGCCCACCTTCAATCCGAACGAGGCTCGCCGCACGACGCCGGCGCTATTGCGCGATCATGCGGTGAGCGATGTCTACGAGCCGGGATCGACGTTCAAGCTGGTGACTTATTCAGCCGCGCTGGACCAGCATGTGGCTGCTCCGGACGACAAAATCGACTGCCAGGGCGGGGCGATTACGCTGGCCGGCCGCGTGATTCACGACGACAAGGCGGACCACTTCGGAGTGATCACGGTGCATGAGGCGCTGGAACACTCAAGCGACGTTGCCGCGGTGAAGCTCGCGCTCAAGATGGGCCCGGACAAGTTCTACCAATACATTCGCGACTTCGGCTTTGGGACGCGTTCAGGCGCTGAACTGCCCGGCGAGACGCGGGGTTTGCTGCGCGCGCCAAATCGCTGGGGTTCGTCGTCGATCGGCTCGATCGCTATTGGACAGGAGGTTGCGGTCACGCCACTGCAACTGGTGTCCATGGTTTCGACGATCGCCAATGGGGGCATCTATCTGCCGCCGCACGTGCTGATGCCGGGACAGGTGGGAGCAAGTACGCAGAAGCCAGGGGCGCCGCAGGCGCAGCTTGCGGCAGTGCCATTCAAGCCAGGGGAGGAGCTGCCGAATCCGCTGCCAACGGGTGCGCACCGCGTGCTGTCAGAACTGACCGCGGCCCAGATGCGCAAGATGATGGAAGGCGTGGTGCTGTTCGGCACCGGCAAGGGCGCGCAACTGAACGGCTACTCCTCAGGCGGCAAGACGGGGACGGCGCAGAAGATCGATCCGGCCACGCATCTCTATTCAAAGACGATGCACGTTGCGTCGTTTGCGGGGATTGCGCCGATCAACAACCCGGTGATTTCGGTCGCGGTGATCATCGACAATCCGAAAGGGGCTTCCTACTACGGCGCCGCGGTGTCGGCTCCTGTGTTTACAGAAGTGGCGCAGCAGGTGCTTGAGTATCTCGGGGTTCCGCACGACATCGATGTGCGCGCGCCGAAGACTCCCGCAAAGAAGGAAGCAATGGTTGCGGAGGACGACGCGGGACAGAATACCGGCGACATCAACGCGCTCTACGCCGCGGCCAACGACTTGCCCAGCGACGATCCGTTGCGCGGGGCACCGGATGCGCAGGCAGCCGCGCCGCCTGCAAATCCAGCGCCAACAACCGCTCCAACTCCAGGGAAAGATACGAAGGCGAACACGACCACCCCGCCGGCGAATTCGCAATCGCCTCAGCAGGCAACACAGCAGGCAAATCCCGCGGGCCAGACCACTGTGATGGTCAACGAGGCCAGACTCCTCAAGGTTCCATCGCTGATTGGCCTGTCGATACGCAAGGTGATTGAGCAGGCGGCGGCCGCGGGCCTTGAAGTGCAGATCACCGGCAACGGCACGGTGCGCGAGCAGGCTCCCGCTGCGGGAACCATGGTTCCACCGGGTACGCAGATCGTGGTCCGCTGCGGGCGCCAATAAGAAACTCTGTCAGGTGGAGCGAGTGCTCAATAGATTCCCGGCACCAGCCGCTTGGTCACCTGGCTATACTGCACGTATTCCGCGCCGAATGCCTCGGTCAAGGCTCTCTCTTCCACGTGAATGCGGTAGAGCAGGGCGGCCGCGGGAAATAGGAGCATGATCGCCAGACTGCCCCAATTGCGCTCAGCGAGGCCTATCGCAACAAAACACACCAGCATTCCGGTATACGAAGGATGCCGCACAAGGCTGTAGAGGCCTGTCTTGTGCACCGTCTGCGTGGGGAGGATCGCGACATTCACGCTGAACGATCGCCAGAGTGTAATGATCGCTACCCACCGAATCACCAGGCCAGCGATCATCAGCGCCAGGGCCGTCTGCATCAGCCAGTGCGCGCCGCCAAACATGGTGCGTGGGCGCGTGTCGCCATACCAGATAGCACACCAGATCGACACGAAGATCACCGGTAAAATGACCATCAGCGACCCGCGATCTTTTTTCGCGCCGCGGCGCGCACTGGTGCGCTTGGCGAGTTGAAGGAGGAACTCCGACGCGGTCCATGCATAGAGCAGGATGTAGAACACGCGGGCTACGCTCATCTCATTCTCCAGAGCCTCGGGGCACAGGACGCCTCATGCACACGGGTGCTTCAGTTTACGCAACCGGTACAACATTTGTTCCCAAGGGCGGCGGCGTGGAGATGGAGGGGCTCCGCAAACTACAATGGAATCCGAGATGAATTGGAAAGATCTAGCTGAAGAAGTTACGGCTGTCGGCGCTGGTGGCGACTCCGCGGAGCCGATTACCGGCGTCGAATACGACTCGCGGCGCGTGCGTGCGGGATCGGTATTTGTCGCCATGAAAGGCGGATCGACCGACGGCAATCGCTACGTCGAGAAGGCTATCGCCTCCGGTGCGCTGGGGATCATTACGGACTCCGCGCCGAAGTTCGACCACCTGCTGGTTTTTGAGCCAGGAATGCCGGTTCTCGAAGTGGAACATGGGCGACGGGCTCTGGCGCAGGCGTCGGCCGCATTCTTCGGCCATCCTGAGCGCACCCTCGCGGCCACCGGCATTACCGGCACCAACGGCAAGACCACTACGGCGTTTCTGACGGAGGCTCTGCTGAACGCCGCGGAACGCAAGACGGTGCTCGTGGGAACAATCGAGTACCACGTGGCAGGCGAAGTTCGCGCTTCGGTCCACACCACGCCCGAATCAAGAGACTTGTTTGAGCTGATGGCTGAGGGTGCAAGCCGTGGAGCCACAGAGCTGGTGACGGAAGTCTCGAGCCATGGCCTCGACCAGGGACGGGCGGCAGGTTTGAGTTTCGATGTCGCGGTCTTTACCAACCTGACGCGCGATCATCTCGACTACCACGGCACAATGGACAACTACTTCGCCGCCAAGCGGCTGCTGTTTGACGGAACTGTTTATCCTGCTCCGCGTGTTGCGGTAATCAATGCGCAGGACCCGCGGGCGAGGCAGTTGTCCGCCGCGGCGCTCAATGCGGGCGCGGAAGTTCGCACCTATGGCATTGACGCGGGCGACTGGCGCGCAGTGAACTGCAAGCTCACTCCTGGCGGCGCGGTGCTTGATCTTGAAACGCCGGCCGGCTCCGCGCAGTTGACGTCGCGCCTGGCAGGCGAAGTGAACATACTCAACCTGCTGGCGGCGTTTACCGCGGCCCATGCGCGCGGCGTTGCCTTCGATCGACTCATCGCGGCTATCCCTCAACTCAAGCCGGTTCCGGGGCGTTTTCAGCTTGTCGACGCGGGGCAGCCCTTCACGGTGATCGTGGACTACGCACACACTGACGACGCATTGATCAACCTCACTCATCTTGCGCGCCAGATGACGGCAAAGACCAAAGGCCGTGTAATCACGCTGTTTGGTTGCGGAGGCGACCGCGACCGCACCAAGCGCCCGAAGATGGGCCAGGCCGCGGGCAAGGGAAGCGACTACGTGGTGGCAACCAGCGACAATCCGCGCTCGGAAGATCCGCGTGCGATTCTGGCGGAGGTGGAACCTGGGCTCAAGTCAACGGGCGTCGGCTACGTGATTGAGCCGGAACGCGCGGCGGCTATCCGCCTGGCGTTGGAAACAGCCAAGCCCGGCGACGTAGTTCTGCTTGCGGGCAAAGGCCACGAGAAGGAACAGATTCTGGCCGATCGCACGATTCCCTTCGATGACACGGAAACGGCCCTATCGGAGCTCGGCAAACTGGGTTACGTTAGAGAACAATGAAGCTTACTCTCGCAGAAGCGGCAATCGGCGCGGGCACGGTGCTTGAGGCACCAGCCAGCATCGCCAACGCCGGCGCGCTTGCGGTGAGCGGCTACTCCATCGACTCGCGCACGGTGAACGCGGGCGAACTGTTCTTTGCGGTGCGTGGGGATCGCCTGGATGGCCACGACTTTCTGGTCGCAGCTCTTGATCGCGGCGCGGTTGCGGCCGTGGTGTCACGCGCACGCGTGGCCACGCTGCCTGACGCGGTGCTTGGCGTTCCGCTGCTCATTACGGAGGACCCGCTGGTTGCGCTGCAATCGCTGGCCGCGCATGTGCGCCGCCAATGGGGCAAGCGGGTGGTGGCTATAACAGGTTCCGCGGGAAAGACCACTACAAAGGAAGCAATTGCAGCCGCGCTGGGCACGAAGTTCAACGTGCTCAAGTCGCGCGGCAATCTGAACAATGGCTTCGGCTTGCCGCTTGAACTGCTGCGCCTGGAAGCGGAGCACGAATACGCAGTGGTTGAAATGGGCATGAACCACGCGGGCGAAATTGCTGCTCTGGCGCGCATCGCCGCGCCGGACTGGGGCGTTGTGACGAACGTGGGCACCGCGCACATTGAAAACTTCGCCGATGGCCAGGCCGGGATTGCCCGCGCCAAGTTCGAGCTTGTGGCCGCGCTGCCCACAACCGGCGTGGCTTTTCTCAACTGCGACGATCCTTACGTTTCGCAATTCGGCCGCGACTTTCCCGGCCGCGTGGTCTACTTCGGCTCCGGTCCGTGCGCCGATCCGCAGGTTCTTGAGGGAACAGAAGACCGAGTGGGACTGCATCTCAAATTCCGTGCCGGCGAACGGGAAGAGACGCTGACGCTGCGCCTGCTGGGCACGCACAATGCATCGAATGCGATGGCCGGACTCGCGGTGGCTCTGGAAGCGGGCATTGGGCTGGACGCGGCGATTGCCGCTCTGGCTTCACTGACTGCCGGCGACAAGCGGGGCGAGGTGCTTGAGCTTGGCGGGGCAACAATTCTCAACGACAGCTACAACTCGAATCCTGAAGCGCTGCGGTCCATGATCAAGACTCTTGCGGGACGGCTGGCGCGGAGAAGGATTCTGGTGGCGGGGGAGATGCTCGAGCTTGGGGAGCACGGGCCGGCGCTGCACGCCTCGTGCGGACGCGCCGCCGCTGAAGCAGGTTTGGACCTGGTGGTGGGCGTGAGGGGCAATGCGGCGCACCTGGCTGAGGCCGCCTGCGCAGGCGGTGTGGCATCGCTGTTTCTTCCCGATGCCGCCGCGGCCGGACGGTGGCTGCTGCATAATTTGCATCCGGGCGATGTTGTGCTCGTCAAGGGGTCGCGCGGGGTTCACCTGGAGCAGGCGATTGAGGCGGTAAGGCAAAACGAGAGAGCTGGAGCATCCTCGTGAGAAGGCTCTGCACTCTGCGTTTCCATGTGCTGGTCATGGTTGCGCTTTCAATTTCCGCGCGTCTTAATGCAATTCCCGCAGAGTGGACAACGCCATTCCCCGCCTTTCACATCGCAGGGAATCTCTACTACGTGGGCAGCAAGGAACTCGCCGCGTACCTCATCGTTACGCCCAAGGGAAATATTCTGATCAATAGTGACATGGAAGCGAATGTACCGCTGATCCGGCAGGGCATTGAGTCGCTCGGCTTCCGCTTCAGCGATACGAAGATCCTGCTGATCAGCCACGCGCACTATGACCATTGCGGCGGCAGCGCGGAGATCAAGAGACTGACAGGCGCACGCTACATGGTGATGGATGCGGATGTGCCGGTGGTGGAAGCGGGCGGCGGAAATGACTTCCACTTCAGTGGGGATCCCTCGATGTACTTCACTCCCACCAAGGTTGATAAGGTGCTGCGGGATGGCGAAACCGTGCGTCTTGGCGCCGCGGTGCTCACGGCGCACAAGACCGCCGGACACACGATGGGAACCACGACCTGGACCATGGACGAAGAGGAATTTGGTCCATCTGGAATTGAAGGAGCTGAAGGACGTCGTCTGTTGCATGTGGTCATTATTGGCAGCACCAGCCTCAATTCCGGCTACAAGCTGGTCGGGAACCGGACCTATCCGCAGATTGCGTCCGACTACCAGCATTCATTCGATGTGCTGAGAGCCTTGCCCTGCGATGTTTTTCTCGGTGCGCACGGCGTTTCTTTCGGCCTTATCGAGAAATACGAGAGGTTCAGGAATGGCCAGGCGGACGCATTCATTGACGCTGCCGGCTACAAGTCTTCTGTTGAGGAAAGTGAACGGGTGTTTCAGGAAGAGTTGAATCGCCAATTGGCGGCGAAACATTAGTGTTTGCTTCCACAGCCCAGGTGCCCCGCGGCCTGTAAAATCAATCTAAATCGCGCCCCATTCCGGCTCTGGAGGCCACTTGCTTTACTGGCTGCTCTACGAAAAGCTTTTTCCGTTCTTTCACCCGTTCCGGATCTTCCGCTATCTCACTTTTCGCACCGCCTTCGCCTCGCTTACTGCGCTGTTGATCGCGCTGTTCATCGGTCCCTGGGTCATTCAGAAGCTGCGCGAGTTCCAAATTGGCCAATACATTCGCGAAGACGGACCGCAGACGCACCTGAAAAAGTCGGGCACGCCCACCATGGGCGGCGTTCTCATCGTCATTGCGATTTTGCTGCCCACCATTCTGTGGTCCGATCCCGCCAATCCCTTTGTCTGGCTTACGGTGTTCTCGACGCTGGCCTTCGGCGCCATCGGTTTTGCCGACGACTACATCAAGGTGGTTCAGCGCCGCAGCCTGGGCCTGACCGCGCGCGCCAAGCTGTTCTGGCAGGGAATCGCCGGTGCGGCCGTGGCCATAACGCTGGTGGTGCTGACGCAGTTCAAAATGTTCTCAACGCAGTTGACGGTGCCGTTCATCAAGAGCTGGCGGCCGGACCTGTTATGGCATTGGTGGCCCAGCACGGTTCCTCACCTGGGATTCCTGATCTTCGTGCCCTTCGTCGCGTTTGTGATCTTTGTGCTGATGGGCTCATCGAACGCCGTCAACCTCACGGACGGGCTGGATGGACTGGCTATCGGCTGCACCATCATCGCGGCCGGCGCGTTGGCTGTGCTCACCTACGTCAGCGGCCACGTGGTGTTTGCGGACTACCTTGAACTGCAGCGCATGCCCATGGTCGGCGAACTTACCGTGTTTTGCGGATCGATGGTGGGCGCTTCCATTGGTTTTCTCTGGTACAACGCGCACCCTGCCGAGGTTTTCATGGGGGACGTGGGCTCGCTGGCCCTGGGCGGCGCCATCGGCACCGTGGCGATTATCATTCGCCAGGAGCTTTTGCTTCCCTTTATCGGCGGAATCTTCATTCTGGAGGCGGTGTCCGTGGTGCTGCAGGTGGGCAGCTACAAACTGCGCAACGGAAAGCGTATCTTCAAAATGGCGCCGCTGCATCACCATTTCGAACAGTTAGGCTGGAGCGAATCCAAGATTATCGTTCGCTTCTGGATCGGCGCCCTGGTGTTTGCACTGTTTGCACTCACGACGTTGAAACTGCGCTAGTGGAGTTCGCTACACAGATGGTCGTTTATGTTTTGAAAGGGCACGACTTCAGTCGTGCCGCAAAACGGCTCAAAATGAGTTGGGCTTTAGCCCCTGAGGGAAGTCTCTTCTACGAGTTCAACCCATTTGCTGGCATCGGCAAATGGCCCTATTTGCGGCGGCCTACACTAGTGAATTGAAAGGACTGCGTGAGCCGCATCTATCTGATCAATGGCGAGCACCGAATTCCCTGGCTATTTGTGTGGTTTCTAAGGTCAGTGGTAATTTCGTTAGCGGCGTTCACATTGATTGGTTTGACTCTCTGGATAATTATTGGAGAACCGGACCACAATCTCCTCGATGGGCTGCCCGGGTTCGTTTCAATCCTCTTCGGGGTGTGGGGACTCTATACGGGCGCCGGCGCAATGATTCTTTGGATCGCGATGTGGATTTACTGGGCGCGCATCGAAAGGTCTTCCGGTCGCCTGGGCTGGTTCCTGGTCCTGCTCATTGGCATGTACTACGGCGCATTGATCTACGCGATCTATCTATGGACGACAGGCCGAATCAAGTCGGCCACTTCACACGAAATTCTCAGCAGTGCACAATAAAGAGGCCATTGCAGCCTTAGGAAAGACCGAGATGATGGAACTCAAAGGCAAGAAGGTTCTGGTCGTAGGGCTGGGGAAATCCGGTCTGGCCGCGGCCCTGTTTCTGCGCCGCCGCGGCGCGCAGGTCACCGTCTCCGACGTGCGCAGCGCCGAGGCGCTGGCCAAGGACATTCCCGCGCTGCTCGAAGAGGGCATCATGGTGGAGGCCGGCGGCCACGGCCTGCTCACCTTCCGCCGTCAGGACCTGATCGTGGTGAGCCCCGGCGTGCCATTGAACACGCCCGAGCTGGCGCAGGTAAAGAGCTTCGGCCTGCCCGTCATCGGCGAACTCGAACTCGCCGCCCGCTTCCTCAAAGGCAAAATCCTGGCCATCACCGGCTCCAACGGCAAAACCACGACCACCACTCTCGTCGGCGAAATCCTGTTGAAGGCCGGCCTGACGGCGCTGGTCGGCGGCAACATCGGCGTCCCCGTCATCGCCCTTATCGACGAGAGCACGGACGACACGTGGTCAGTGCTTGAAGTCTCCAGCTTCCAGCTTGAAAGCACCGTGCAGTTTCATCCGAAAATTGCCGTGATTCTCAACATCACCCCCGACCACCTCGATCGCCACGGCAGCTTTGAAAACTACGCGCGCGCCAAGGAGCGGATCTTTGCCGCGCAGGACGAGCACGACTACGTGGTGCTGAACGCCGACAACGCGCGCGCCGCTGAAGCTGCCTCGCGAGCGAAGGCCCAGGTCTACCTGTTTTCGATAGAGCACGAAGTCGAGCGGGGCGCATGGCTTGACGATGGCTTTGTGGTCTACCGCGCGGGCAAAGACGAGCACATTGAAAGAGTGGTGCCGCTGACTGGAATCCCGCTCAAAGGCGCGCACAATGTGGAGAACGTTCTGGCCGCGGTGTGCGCATCGCGCCTGGCAGGGGCATCCGCCGAGTCGATTCGCGAGGCCGTTCAGAATTTCCAGGCGGTTGAGCATCGCCTGGAGTTTGTCGCCACGGTCAACGGCGTGGATTTCTATAACGATTCCAAGGCCACCAACGTGGACGCCACGATGAAAGCGGTCGCCTCCTTCCAGTCCGGCATTCACCTGATTATGGGCGGCAAGGACAAGGGCTCCGACTACACGCAGCTTGCGCAACTGCTGCGCGCACGCGTTCGGGCCGTCTACACCATCGGTTCGGCCGCGGCAAAAATCGAATCGCAACTGCGCGGCATGGTCTCCATTCTCTCCTGTGAAACTCTCGACAATGCGGTCAGCGCCGCGGCCTCTGCCGCGCATCCTGGGGATGTGGTGCTGCTGGCTCCGGCCTGCTCCAGCTTCGATCAGTTTGAGAGCTACGAGCACCGCGGCCGCGTGTTCAAGGAATTGGTCGCCGAACGGCGCGGATGGAAAGTATGGCAAAACTAGTAGGAGTGGACAAGTGGCTCTTCTTCACCACGCTGCTGCTGGTGGTGGTGGGACTCGCCATGGTCTTTTCCGCTTCGGCTGTGGTGGCGCAAGAGCGCTTTCACTCAGAGTTTGCCGACGTGGGCAGGCAGGCCGGCTGGGCGCTGGCCGGCGTGCTGGCGATGCTGGTGCTGATGCAGGTGGAATACGACGTGTACAAGTCGCCGCGGTTTATTTATCCGGCGCTGTGCGTGACCACGCTGCTGTTGGTGCTGGTCTTCCTGATTCCGGGCTCTCACAACGTGCATCGCTGGATTCGTTTCGGCGGCCACTTCACCTTTCAGCCCTCTGAGATTGCCAAGCCAGTGCTGGTGCTGTTTCTGGCGTGGTTTCTGCACACGCGGCTGGACGCCATGCGCGACTGGAAGCATACTCTGCTGCGCGCCGCGATTGTTCCGGTGGTTTTTATTCTGCTGATTGTGAAGCAGCCTGACCTGGGCACGGCGCTGGTGCTGCTGGGCGTGACGGCGATGATGCTGCTGCTGGCGGGGATGGAGTGGAAGTATCTTGCCTTCGGCGCGCTGGCCACCGTGCCACCGCTGGCCGCGCTGCTCTTCATGGTCGCATGGCGGAGGCAGCGCATGCTGGTGTTTCTCAACCCCGAGGCCGATCCGCAGGGCGCGGGATTTCACATCAACCAGTCGCTGATCGCCGTGGGCACCGGCGGCCTTACCGGGCGAGGCTACATGGAGGGCATGCAGAAGCTCTTCTTTCTGCCCGAGGCCTCCACCGACTTTATCTTCGCCAACATCGCCGAGGAACTGGGATTCATCGGCTCCATCCTGATCGTGATTCTCTTTGTGGTGCTGGGAGTGCGCGGGCTGCGTGCGGCCTTCCGTTCCGAGGATCCATTCGCGCGACTGGTTGCCTTCGGCATTACGACGACCATTTTGTTGCAGGCATTTTTCAACATCAGCGTGGTGCTGTCGCTGGTGCCGACCAAGGGAATTCCGCTGCCCCTGATTTCCTCGGGTGGAACTTCGCTGTTTTGCACCTTGTGCAGCGTCGGAGTTTTGCTCAACATCACCAAGAAGGCGGACTGAGTCCGTCAACGAAGTCCTTGCCGGCATTCCAATTCATGGTAACCTTGTGGAAGGTTACCTCTAAATTGAGGCTCTGCGACAGAGCCAGCCTGGTCCAACGGCTTCCCCCCGCAATTCTCATTGAAAGGCAATGTCTTGGCGGAACTACGCGTTCTGATTGCCGGTGGCGGCACCGGCGGACATATCATCCCTGCGCTTGCCGTGGCCCACGAACTGGTGGCGCGCCACGGGGCCGAGGTGCTGTTTGTCGGCACGGCGCGGGGCATGGAGATTCGCCTGGTTCCCGAGGCCGGCTTCAACCTGCGCCTGGTGGACGTGGGCCCGCTCAAGAATGTGTCTTTGCTCACCAGGCTGCGCACACTGCTTGAGTTGCCGCGCAGCATCTCCGCCTGCAAACGCCTGATCCGCGAATTCAAGCCCAGCGTTGTCTTTGGCGTGGGCGGCTATGCCTCTGGCCCGGCGATGGCGGCGGCACTGCGGCTCAAGATTCCTACGATGGCCTTTGAACCGAACGCCATGCCCGGCCTGGCCAACCGCCTGGTCGGAAAGAAGGTGCAGGCGGCGGCGGTCAACTTCCCGTCGGCCTGCCAGTGGTTCAACAACTGCGAAGTCACGGGCATTCCGGTGCGGCCGGAGTTCTTTCATCTGGAACTGCCCACCGCTCCCAATCCCCATCTGCTGGTGTTTGGGGGCTCGCAGGGGGCAAGGATTTTCAACGAAAATGTGCCGCGCATGATTGGAGCGCTGCTCGAAGCGGTCCCCGGTCTCACCGTTCTGCACCAGAGCGGAGTGCGCCACGCGGCGACGACCTTTGAGGCCTACGTGGCGACCGGCGCCGACCCCGATCGCTGGCAGGTGCGGCCGTTTCTTGACGACATGCCCGCTTGCTTTGCCCGCGCCAACCTGGTGATGGCCCGCAGCGGCGCGTCCTCGGTGGCAGAACTGGCTGCCGCCGGCAAGCCGGCCCTGCTGATCCCCTTTGCCGCCGCCGCCGACGATCACCAGAAGCGCAACGCCGAAGAGATGGTCAACGCCGGTGCAGCCGTGATGCTTCAGGAGTCGGACCTGACAGAGCAGGGCAAGCTTCTGGAAGCGCTGACCGGACTTTTGGGCGATCCCGCGCGCCTGGCCGCCATGGCCGCCGCGGCCCGCACCCAGGCTCACCCCGGCGCCGCGGAGCGCATCGCCGACCGGCTTGCCGTCTTAGCGGCGTCTGGCTCCTGATTCCGATCTGAGGAAAAAGAAAAGGCCCGCCTGCCGAAGCAGATGGGCCTTTCAGACTGCGGACAAAGGTCTGATTCTGAGCGAACTCAGGCGGAATGGTGTGGGGCTAAAGCCCCATCTCTCTCATTTAGAACAGCTTGCGGCACGACTGAAGCCACCCCAGCGACCAAGACCTGCTGAGGAGGACGACCTCGAAGAAGCTGCGCCAGTCCTGATACTGGAGCCAACGTCCAATCCGAGCCGAGGATTTTCCCCTCACTTTTGCCGATTAATTCCGCACTTTGGAGCACAATCGTAAATAGAGAACCACTATGGAGAATACCTTGCGCCTCTTCCAAGCCAAAAACTTCTGAAACGCCCATAAGTCCTTTGCTGTCTCATATCTGCAAGTAAGTCCCCTGGAATCACATTCCCAGGGCGTGGAACCGCGTAACACGATGAAAATAAACCGCTTATTTGCAGGAAGGGAGGGGGGAGGATAACCCGGCGGTATCGCCTTGAGGGTTCCCTGTACCGTGCGAACTCCGAATATGCTCAAAACCTGTCAAGCCGAACCGAGGATTAGGCAGATCTCAATCCCAGAGGAGGGATGAAGCCAAGTGCGAGCCTCCCGCGAGCTACTGCCGTACTGCAAGTGCCAAATGAAAAAGGCCCGCCTGCCGAAGCAGACGGGCCTTTCTTGTCAATACTGCAATGCTTTACCGGTGTCCGCCGCCGCCGTGTCCGCCGCCGCCACCTGCGTGTCCACCGCCGCCGCTGAATCCGCCGCGTGCGCCGCCGCTAGAACCGCCGCGTGCTGCCGGTGCTCCACCGCGCGCTCCGCCTGCATACCCACGGGCTCCGCCTGCATATCCACGAGCGCCGCCAGCGTAACCGCGTGCTCCGCCTGCATAGGCTCCGCGGCCTGCATAGCCGCCGCGACCCGCATAGCCTCCGCGACCGTAGCCGTAGCCGCCGCGACCATATCCGTATCCGCGACCGCCCCAGCCATGTCCCCAGCCCCAGCCGTACCACGGCCCGACGCCGAGGAAGATGCCGCCGTTAAACCATCCCGCCCCGTAATACCCGTAAGGGGCACAGGCGTAGGGGTAGTAAGAGTAGTATCCCCAATCGCAAGCCGGTGGACCATACGCGGCAGGAGCGTCAACCACTGCGGGACCGACGCCCACTCCCACATCGACTTGAGCGCTTGCAGTTGCTATTGCCGCGAACGGCAAAGCCAGAATTGTTGCGAACAGAACCAGGCGCATACTCCGCATAAACCCTCCTTGTGCCGGTCTGTCCTGCCCAGTCTCGCGATAGCGGGGACCTGGAACTCGGATTCGACCTTCGTACTGAGCACCCGCCGGTTTCGGACTTTGCTGATCCGTCCGGCTTCTGACTATTAGAACAGCGATTCTGTACATTAGTTGCGGTCTTTCTCAAAGAATTGCGCATTGCACACCTAAAGAAGAAGCATCTTATAGCCGATCATTCCCTCCGGGGAACCACGGCAACCACCCCGGCGACGGGCAGGCCTTGAACTCTCCGCAGAAAACCAAAACGAAAACGGCCTCTCCGGTTGGGAGAGGCCGTTGTCATAAGCCGGCGACTGGTGGGACTTGTTACCGCCGGAAGCGCTCATGTCCGCGATCGAAGTCACGGTCAAAGTGCCGGTCGTGGAAGCGGTCGCCGTTCCAGCGAACTGCCGGCCCGCGCACGCCGCCGAAGTTCCAGCGCCCGGGAACCCAGTAGCCGTTGGCCTGGTAGCCGGCAACCCAGACATATCCAGCTCCGGGGCAGGGCGGAACGTAGGCCACCGGTCCGCGCACATAGACTCCAAACTCAGCTGCCTGGGCCGGGGCTGCAGCCAGACCCAAGGTGCCCGCCGCCACTGCCGCACCCAACATCCAATTCCTCATGCCGACCATAACCCCTCCATCCCACCCGGCCCTGTCTTACAGCGTCTTACACGCCCCAGGATCAAGACCGGTCCGGCTCTTCTCTCCGCTGAGGCTTGTCTCGTGCCGCCTCCCGGTTGAGCCGGTTATGTACTGTGCAAACACTGCCAGATGAAAAGGTTGCGGCGAGTGCGCGAAAATAAATCGGCGCAACTTTTTGGTTCACGCCGTGTCAAGGTCGCGGCACAGAGGGGGCGGGCGCGGCCGGACAGGGAGGCGGGTCAGGCTGGTTCGCTGCCTTCGCCGGCGGGCGGTCTGGCGGGACCGCAGCGGCCGCGCCAGCCGTGGCTGAGCCGTTCGCGTTCCTCCGGAGTCAACTGGTTCCAGCGGTCGTCGAATTTCCCGCGCAGCCTGGCACCGCGGCCATGCCCGTGTCCGCCAAAGCCGCCGAACAGGATGCGGCAAAGAACCAGAAGGCCGATCGCCTGCCAGAAGGTGACCGTGTGCCAACCGAACAGCATGGGCAAAAGCCAGTTCCACAGGTGCATGACCACTTCGCCGACAATCCCCATGAAAACCACGAGCGCGATGGGCGCCAGCACAAAGATCCATTTCCTTTTCATGTTGTGTTCCTCATTTCCCTAGAAATTCGTCGTGCATGCTCTGCAGCCGAGCTCGCAGATGAAGCACCGCGTAGCGCTTGCGCGCCAGCAGGGTATTGACATTGACGCCGCTCTCCGCTGCCATCTCTTTAAAGCTGAGCCCTTCCAGTTCGTGCGCCACAAAGACGGCTCGCTGCTCGTCGGGCAGTTCGGCGAGCGCAACCTCCAGCTCATCCAAAAGCACGCCGCGGAAGTAGAGCGCCTCAGGGCCGGCATCGGGCGATGGCAGCAGGTCTTCGATCCGCAACAGCTCGCCGTCTTCGTCCGTTCCCGCAGCGCTGGTGAAGTTCTCCGGCTTCTTCTTGCGGAAGAGGTCGGTGATGCGATTGCGCGCCACGCGGAAGAGCCAGCCGGTGACGTAGTCGATCGGCATCAGGAGGCGATGGGCTGTAACCAGCTCATAGAAGACCTCCTGGAGCAAATCTTCCACGTCGGATTCATCGGGGACGCGCCTGCGGATGAAGCTGCGCAGGCGGGATTGTTCCCTGGCCATGACTTCGGAGATTTGCCGGTCCTGCTCGATCATCGAAGTCACGCTCATGGCTCATCCGTCACTTCCCAAGACGGACGGCGGGAGGAGATATTGTAGAGCTTTGTTTCTTTGAGTGGGCACAAGCTCTCGCTGCTTACAGGGCAATCGCATTTGGATTCTCGATGGGCATGGTTTTGGCTCACGAGGGGAAGCACAGGAAAAGTGCGGGCGTGGACGCCCACACGACAGCCGGTCTGGAGACACGGCGCTACTCCGAAGGACCGGCAACGCCATTCCATTTTTTCTCGTCTCCCAAATGCGCTTGCCGCTCCCCCGCTCCTCATTTCCGGTGCCACTGCGAACCAAAATGTTAACCTTGAATTTCGCTTCCCATGTTCACAACCTCTCAGCACGCGCACTTTATCGGGATTGGCGGGATCGGCATGAGCGGCATTGCCGAAATCCTGCTGAGCCTGGGTATGAAGGTTTCCGGCTCCGATCTGCGGCGCGGGCCGGTGACGGACAGGCTGGCGCAACTGGGCGCAACCATTTATGAAGGCCACAATGCGGCCAACGTCGCCGGGGCTACCGTGGTGGTTACCAGCTCTGCCGTCTCTGCTTCCAATCCTGAAGTTGTGGAGGCTCACGCTCAAAAGATCCAGGTGATTCAGCGCGCGGAGATGCTGGCAGAACTGATGCGCCTGAAGTACGGCATTGCTATTGCGGGCATGCACGGCAAGACCACGACCACCTCCATGGTGGCGAGCGTGCTCACGGCGGGCGGACTTGATCCGACTGTTGTGGTGGGCGGGCGCGTGGACGCGCTGGGCTCGAACGCACGGCTGGGGACGACGCAGTACCTGGTGGCTGAGGCCGATGAGAGCGACCGCTCGTTTCTCAAGCTCTCGCCGATCCTGGCCGTGGTGACGAACCTTGACCGCGAGCACATGGACTGCTATCGCGACATGGCCGACGTGGAGCGCGCGTATCTGGGCTTCATGGACAAGGTGCCGTTCTATGGCGCGGTGACCGCGTGCATTGACAATCCGCAACTGGCGGCGATTTTGCCGCGCGCACGCCGCCGCGTGTTCACTTATGGAACGGCAGCCGAAGCCGATTTTCGGCTAGAGTTTCTTGTTGCCGGGACCTCCACGCCGGGTGAGATCCGATTTGCGCGCTTCCAGGTGCATACTGCTGCCGGTGCGCTGGGCCCCTTTGAGCTGCACGTTCCCGGGCGGCACAACGTGCTGAACGCCACGGCTGCCGTGGCCATCGCACATCAGCTCGGAGTTGGTGCAGACGAGATTGCCGAAGGTCTCCATTGCTTCCGCGGAGTCGATCGCCGCTTCCAGTTGCGCGGAACGGCGCGCGGGATTACGGTGGTGGACGACTACGGGCATCATCCCACGGAGATTCGCGCCACACTTGCCGCAGCCCGTGAGTGTGGGCACAGGCACATTCATGTTGTGTTTCAGCCGCACCGGTATACGCGCACCCAAGATCTGATGGAGGAATTCGCCGGCGCATTCACCGATGCCGACAGCGTGACCGTGCTGCCGATTTATGCTGCGAGTGAAGAGCCTATCCCCGGCGTCACCGCCGAAAGCCTGGCTGGCCGCATTCAGGGGCCTCATGTTCAGTACGCTTCCGATTTTGCTTCGGCCATTCGGCTCGTCTCCGCTGAAGCGCGCGAGGGCGACCTGGTTCTCACGCTGGGCGCGGGCAATGTGAGCCAGCTGGCTCCGCAGATTCTGGCGGCGATTGAAGCGATTTAGTTCCAGCTCAGGGTAGAGTTTTTGCATCAAGTGAACGTGTAGTCCTTCCCCGATCGACCACAAGTTTCGTGCCTTTGAAATCCTGTAACTCCGTCTGACTTTGAAGTTATCTCGCAAGGAGACGCGGTTGGACCGACTCAGATTCGGAATCAAGCTTCTCCTGGTGGTTGCGCTGACGGCGCTGCTGGCGTGGGTGGGTCTTGCCTCCGGCCGCGGCGCGGGCCATGTGCCGGCGATCTGGTGGGCGAACGCAGCCTTGGCTTCAGCGATGCTGCTTGACCGGCGGCGGCGCTGGATTTGGCTGCTTGCAGCCGGGTACGCCGGCAACGTCATGGGCCATCTGGTGTTCGGCGACCCCACATGGGAGACATGCGCGCTCTCCGCCTGCGACATTGGCGAGACCACCATCGCCGTCCTCGGCGTGGCCTACGCAGTGGGCCGCCGCGTGGACCTCACACGGCAGCGGCAGTTGCTGCGATTTGTTGTCTTCGCGGTTTTGCTTGGACCACTGGTGGCCAGTCTCGCCGCGGGCCTTGTGTTGCACTGGGCTACTGGCAGCCCGCTGACGGTTTCGCTGGTCTGGTTCCCTGCCAGCGCGTTGGGGATGAGCGTTGTGGTTCCGCTGGTGCTTGGACTGGCTCGTCGCGAGACGCGCGAGCTGTTTCTGCCGCGCCGACTGGCCAACACGCTTCTCTACTTGTTGATGATTACCGTGGCGGCCACGGCGATATTCTCCAGGGCGGACTTTCCCTGGCTTTTCCTCATCTTTCCGCCGCTGCTGTTTCTTGTGGTGCGGCTGGGCCTGAGCGGCGGGGTGCTGGGCTGCTGTGTGGTGGCTGCGATCGGAACCGAGTTCACGATCTCGGTGCGCGGCGGGCCGCTGGCGAGGCTGGCCGACGCACGCCTCGAGCACCGCATCCTGATTCTTCAGCTCTTCCTGGCAACTGCCGTGCTCAGTGTGAGCGTGGTGGCCATTGTTTTTGCCGATCTGAAGCGGGCCCACGTCGCGGCCGGCCTGAGCGAGGAGCGCTATCGCCAGCTCGCCAGTTCGATGGAGACGCTGGCCACCGAGGACCCGCTCACCGGCGTTGCCAACCGTCGCCAGTTCGACCGCAACCTTCTCGGCGAGTGGCAGCGCGCTATGCGCAGCGGCTCGCCTATCTCGCTGCTTATGATGGATGTGGACCGCTTCAAGGACTTCAACGATCTGTACGGGCATCCCGAAGGCGACCGCTGCCTGCGCACGGTCGCACGCATCTGCGTTGACACCTTGCGCCGCGCCGCCGACACGGTGGCACGAATCGGCGGAGAGGAGTTCGGCATCCTTCTGCCCGGAACACCGGCCGCCGGCGCCCTGGAATCCGCCGAAAGGCTGCGCATGGCCGTGCTCGCTCAGGGCATTCGGCACTCGGGGAGCGCGTCCCAGGTGGTTACGGTCTCGATTGGATGCGCGACGATGATTCCGCGCGAGGGCGCCGGCGTGGATGACATTGTCGCCGCCGCGGATGCAGCTCTCTACGCAGCCAAGAAGGGCGGCCGCAACCGCGTTGAAATAGCAATGTAGCTGTAAGCAAGATCGGAGTCTCCATGCCGTCCACAGTCGAAGATCATTTCGGTCAGATCGACATTTACGTCTTCGATCAGATTCTGCGCGGCAACATCGAGCCGGGGATGACGATTGTGGATGCAGGATGCGGCTACGGACGCAACCTCGTCCACTTGCTGCGAACCGGCTGCCAGGTCTTCGCGCTCGACCAGGATGCGCAGGGCGTTGAGCATGTGCGGCAACTTTCTGCATCGCTTGAGACGGGATTGCCGGCGGAGAACTTTCAGGTCGGCTCGATTGAGAAGATGCCGTTCGCCGATGAGCTTGCCGATGTGGTGCTGTGCAACTCGGTGCTGCATTTCGCCCGCGACGAGCGGCAGTTCAGGGCGATGCTGGCGGAGTTGTGGAGGGTGCTGAAGCCGGGCGGGATGCTGTTCTGCCGGCTTGGCTCGCGCATCGGGATGGATTTTGAGCGGCTACACGGGAACATCTTTCTGATTCCGGATGGGTCGAAGTGGTTCCTTGTGGATCAGGCGATGCTGCTCAGGCTGACCGAGGAGCTGAATGCGGTGCAGGTTGATCCGCTCAAGACGACGATTGTGCAGGATTATCGCTGCATGACAACGTGGGTGCTGCGGAAGCGCCACTAGCGTGGGGCGGACGCTCGCGGGAGGCTCGCATGGGCTTACTGCTTTCCCTGTTCCTCGAGTGCGAGCGACCAGGGGCACCCCGGCAGACGCTCGCGAGAAGCTCGTATAGGCTTGGCTGGCTTCCCACCCCGTCCGGAGACTTGTCCCCGGTCTATTTCGTCGGACATCCGCCCAGTCCGTACCACCCGTGAGGGGGGATACCCCCCAGGGGTGTTTGGTAGAAGTCGCCTGTTTTCAACGCGTTGGCGGCAGGGTACTGGCGTAAGTTCCTTTTTTTCAGGAATTTGGAAGCCAAATATATGAAAATGGAGAGCTTACGCAAAGCCGTGCGCGAGACCGAGCCGGATTCGATGGGATGGGTCTGTGGACAAGAAAATGACTCTCAACTACAGGTTAGCGAATTGAGCGAAACAATCGGCAAACGGGATGTCAGCCTAAGTCGCTGAAAACCATGTAGATGCTTTCGAGATGGGAGGGACGGGGGCTTGACAAATCGCTTGTGAATTACAAGTGCCTTGTGGAGTTCTCACGCAGACACTAAAGCCCCATCTCTCTCATTTTAGTAATCTTGCGGCACCCTTCGGCTTCGCTCAGGGCAGGCTGTGAAGTCGTGCGCCAGGAAGAAACAAAATGTAAATTCGACAAAACTAAGGAGTCTTCATGGAGTTCCAGGGACTCTCACCCATCGGACAGAAACGTCCGATGGATGGGGCACAGTTTCATACCCCAAGGGTCGGTAACGCCGATGGGGGACTGATAAGAAACAGGGTGTCGATTGGACCTGGGTTTGAACAATTTGCAAGAAGGTGCAGTGAGGATTGTGTGAATCAATTCCGCAAGTTGGCGTCCGCTTCGCGGACGTAGCGGGCTGGCAAGTTGGCGGGAGAATTTGCGAGTGGGAGTTTCATCGCTCGAAGGTTGGCGTCGCCGGTGGACGACTGACACAAAGCTCGCTTCCATGGAGTTTTTGCGGCTGCATGAGCCGTTCGCTTGCCGCGAAAATTCAAGTGCGATTGCATTGCGTGGCGGCCGGTTGGCCGCGGGCGTGGACGCCCACATTACAGCCGGTGTAGATACCGGCGCTACCTTCGCACCAGACCGGGGATCTGGCGGCTGATTTTTTGCCCCGTAACCCCACGGATTCCCCCTGGTTCCAATGCGGAAAAAACACGTCAAGCCGCGGGCTATAGTTGAGTCTGGCGATTCCCACGGCCCTGCTCAGGCGTGACAATTCAAGGAACCAACAAAACTCGCCCCCAGCTCTGGGAGGATGAAGCGCAAGAGGAGCCTCGCGTCCGGCGCATGCAGGCAGGTGTTCCCCCTAGCGGGCGCACCCTTCCCGGCATGCCGCTGGAGATGGCGGACCCCGACGGCGACGACTTTGGCCCCACAGGCAGGTCTCGCTCCGGCGGGCCGCGGACTCCCTGGTGGCGTCCGGCGAGCACAGTGGGCCGCGTGTTTCTTGGGCTGGCGGTTCTGGGAGTCCTGGGCGGCCTGGGCATTTCGGCATATTCTCTCAAAACATTTCTGGGGCGCGACTCCCGCTTCCGCATCGCCGGGGCCGGCAACATTGAGGCCACGGGCCTGACCGAGGTCAGCCGCGCTGAGATGCTTCCCGTCTTCGGCGAGGACATTGGCCGCAACATCTTCTTTGTCCCGCTGGGCGAGCGCCGCAAGCAGCTTGAGCAGATTCCCTGGGTGGAGCGGGCGACGGTGATGCGCCTGCTGCCGGACCAGATTCGCGTTCAGCTGGTGGAGCGCACCCCGGTTGCCTTCACACGGATGGGCCATGAGATTGGCCTGGTGGACGCAAGCGGCGTTCTGCTGACCATGCCGCCCGCGATGATGGCGCAGCATCATTACTCTTTCCCGACGCTTTCCGGCATCGACCCCCGCGATCCGCTGGCCTCGCGGCAGGGACGGATGGCGGTTTACGGGCGTCTGGTGCAGGAACTTGACTCGAGCGGCCAGAAGCTTTCGATGCAAATCTCCGAGGTTGATCTGACCGATCCGGAGGATGCGCGCGTGACCATGCAGGACGATGACACGCTGCTGCATTTTGGTGAAGACCACTTTCTGGAGCGCTACCAGCGTTTCAAGGCTCACATTGCCGAGTGGCACCAGCAATATCCCAAACTTGCTGCCGTGGACCTGCGCTACGAACAGCAGGTGGTGCTTGAGATGACGCCCGGCACCAATGCCGTTGCGGCTGCAATCGGCGATGCAACTGCGCCGGCCGGGGACACAGGCAAGCCCTCCGCCGCGCAGCCGGCGCCAGTGCAACCCGTGAAGGAAGCGTCGGATCAGCCGGCTGCCAAGGCCAAGCCGGCGCCCGCGCGGGATGCTGCGCCGGTCAAGGTTGCACAGTCCAAACTGCCTGCGCCGGCGACAGCGAAGGCGGCCGCGATCAGTAAATCCGGCCAGCTCAGTGCCAGGGCGAGGGCACTTACGGCCAGAGACAAGGCTGCCAAGGCAGCACGCGAGAAGAAGAAGCGCGAGAGCATGCATGAGGCCCGGCGTGCCTCTCTCAACGCCGGCAAACATAAAGCCGCCCCAACCCACCCGGCCGCCGCAGCGGCGCAGGGCCAGTGAGTGCCATGAGCCAGAAACAGGACAACCTGATCGTGGTGCTCGACATTGGGAGCGCTTGGACGCGCGTGCTGGCGGCAGACCTGAACGAGGGCTCTTTGCGCTATCGCGGGCACGGCATTGTCGAATCGGCCGGCATGCGCAAGGGGCTTATCGCTGAACTTGGTCCCGCATTCAAAGCTGTGAAAGCTGCCAGCGAGCGGGCAGAGCGCACGGCGCGCGTGAACATTGACGAGTGCGTGGTTGGGGTGGGCGGACCGCACATCCGCGGCCTCAACACCAGTGACGGATTCGATCTTGGCAATCGCATGCGGGAGATTACGCGCGACGACGTGCGCTACGTGGTGGAGCGTGCGCGGGCCATTGAGCGGCCTCCGGATCGCGACATTCTGCACCTGCTGCCGCGCCAGTTCATCCTTGACGATCAGCCTGGGATCTTCGATCCGGTGGGCATGGTGGGTGCGCGGCTGAGAGTGGATCTGCATATCGCCACCTGCTCCGGCAGTGCACTGCAAAGCACTGTGACCTGCGCGAATCGCGCGGGGCTGGAAGTGTCTGAAGCGGTTCTCGAATCGATAGCGGCGGCCGAGGCTACGCTCTCCCCGGATGAAAGGGAACTGGGCGTCTGCCTGCTCGATATCGGCGCTCATTCGAGTGAGCTGGCGGTATTTTTTGAAGGTGCGGTTGCGTATACGGCCTCGGTGCCGATCGGCGGGCAGCACTTTACAAACGACCTGGCGGTTGGCATGCAAATCCCAGTGGCCCAGGCCGAGGAGATCAAGCGGCAGTACGGGCACGCCGTGGTGACCGCCGTGCCGCAACTGGCGGAGATTGAGATCGCCAGTCCCCAGCCGCGCATGCTGGCGCTGAGGACGATTGCGGAAATTCTTGAGCCGCGCGCCCGCGAACTGCTCTATTTTGTGAAAGAGAGCCTGCGTCAGGGCGGAGTGGTGGATGCACTGGGCGCGGGATGCGTGCTGACCGGCGGCGGAGCCATGCTGCCCGGTATGCTGGACGTGACCGAGAGCCAGTTGCGGGTGGCGGCACGTACCGGTATGCCGGTGCGTCTATCTCATATGCCCGGCGAGTTGGTTCATCCCAGCTTTGCCACGGCCATCGGCATGCTTTTGTACGCCCACCGCACCCGCGTGACCCGTGCGGCGGAGAACAACGGGTTGCGCGCCAAGCTTCGCGCCATTTTTGCAGCAAGTTTTTAAGGCAACGAGTTCTTAGCAAGTTTCTTGAACAATGAATCGGGAGGCTCAAGCCGAATGGAACCGACGGATCAGCAGATGAACGAAGCCGGCGCAATGCGCATTCAATATCACGACGAGCCTCTGCGCGGGGCGCGCATCAAGGTGATTGGCGTGGGTGGGGGCGGGGGCAACGCCGTCAATCGCATGATCCAGGCGCACATGGAGGGCGTTGAGTTCATTGCTGCCAACACGGACGTGCAGGCGCTCAAGCTCTCGCAGGCCCCGGTTAAATTGCAACTCGGAGTGCGGCTGACGATGGGGCTCGGCGCGGGCGCCAATCCCGACGTGGGCCGCCGCGCGGCGCTCGAAGATTCGGACAAGATCATTGAAGCCCTGGAGGGGGCCGACATGGTGTTCGTCACTGCCGGCCTTGGGGGCGGTACGGGGACTGGAGCAGCTCCGGTGATCGCCTCGCTGGCCAGCGAGATGGGCATTCTCACCGTCGCCGTCATTACGCGGCCCTTCGCCTTTGAAGGCAAGCGGCGCCTGCAGCAGGCTGAGCGCGGGTTGAAGGAACTGCTGGAAAGCGTTGACACGATGATTGTGATACCGAATGAGAAGCTGCTCGCGGTGGCCAAGGACGCCGGCTTCTTTGAGAGTTTCCGCATCGCCGACGATGTGCTGCGGCAGGGCGTGCAGGGCATCTCCGACATCATCACCATCCCCGGCATCATCAACCGCGACTTTGCCGACGTGAAAACGACCATGGCCGGGATGGGCCACGCGGTGATGGGAACCGCTGTTCGCTCGGGTGAAAACCGCGCCATTGAGGCTGCCCAGGCGGCCATGGCCTCACCGCTGCTTGAGGCGGGCGCAATCGACGGCGCGCGCGGCATCCTGATCAACATCACCGGGTCCAGCTCGCTGAAGCTCTCTGAGGTGAATGCGGCTTCTTCGCTGATTCAGAGCTCGGCTCACGAGGACGCCAACATCATCTTTGGCGCGGTGCTGGACGAGAAGATGGGCGACGAGGTCAAAATCACCGTGATCGCCACCGGGTTCCGCGACCAGATGCCGGAACGCCGTGCCCGCATGCTCAGCGTGGAAGAGGCGCCGGTTGTGTCCGTACCGGTAATGGCGCCGGACAACTGGCTGCTGGAAGCTGCCATGCCCACTCCCGAGCCTGCACCGGCTCCGGCTCCAGCCCCGCCGCGATTCCTCTCGCAGGATGAGGACCCGGAAGAGGAGACGGCGGAACTGGAAGTGCCGGCCCTGGTTTCGGTCTCCGCGCAGCCTGTCGCCATAGCAGTTACGGTGGCCCAGCCGATGGCGGAGGCACCTGCGGCGTTTCATGAGGAGATGGAACTGGTGGCCGCACCGGGCCGCCCGCAGTTTGCTGAACTGGCAGAGGAGCCGGCCTACACGCCGCTTCCCAGGGATTACGCCGGGGATTTCGGCAATGGAAAGCAGGCTCCGGTAGAGGAGTACCCGGCTCAGCCGGCTCCCGCGCTATTTTCTGAAGGCGAGGAGACGACCCAGCGGGATCTGGATACGCCGGCGTTTCTGCGCCGTCTCAGGTTCTAGAGCTTGTGATCTGCTTCACGGGGGCGGAGGTGGCATTTTTGGTCCGGTCTGCGGCTTTTGGGCCATTTTGGGATTGGTTGTCGGCGCTGTATAGTGCAAGATAGCTCTACAAAACGGGTGATTGGCCGCAGATGTGCAGGGAACCCCTGTTGTCTTTGTGGTTATTGTTCAACAATTCAATGGCCTATTTCGTGAGTGATTGAGATCACATCCGGTGGCCGGATCATCAGGAATAGTAAGTCTTTCACGTGGCTGAGGCTGAAACCAGACCGCGGAATGGCCGATAAGGCACAGAGTGCGCGGCCCAGGGCGGACGTACGGCAAGAAATCCATCGTTGAGAGGATGTTGGCTGGATGAGATTGGCTCGTATACCGGCATTTTGTTTGGTTCTTTTGGCGCCTGCCCTGGTTGCTGCCGCCTTGGATACTCCGCACAGCCTGCGCCCTCACAAGACGCCGCCAGCTCATTTATCTGAGGCGCGTAGAGCCACGGCCCATCACGCCGCACCCGCTGCCAAATCCACTTCCAGCCATACTTCTGCTGTTCATTCTTCTACCGCACACACAGCGACAAAATCGGCGTCTGCTCATTTGACCGCGCGTGGCCAGGTACGTGCCAGTGCACGCCGGGTGGCCCTTACTTTGCGCCATCATCGCTCCTATGAGCGGTTTACCGCCAGCTCCTTTGCCAACGGCGACATCTTCGCAGGCGACGTGACGATTGGCGAGGATCCCCTGGTTCGCCAGGCGGCTATCGACGCCCTGGGCGACATGAACGGGACGGCAGTCGTCATCGACCCCTCCAGTGGCCGGATTCTGGCCATGGTTAACCAGAAGCTGGCGCTCTCGCCCGGTGCGGAACCCTGCTCAACCATCAAGATCACCGTGGCCATGGCCGCGCTCTCCGAGGGCCTGGTCACGCGCGACACGATGGTGCAGTTGCCCGGCTTCCGCATGAACATGACGGATGCGCTGGCCAAGAGCAACAACCTCTACTTTGAGGAATTGGGCCGTGAACTTGGCTTTGATCGCGTGCGTCACTACGCGACGCAGTTTGGCCTGGGCGAACTGGCCGGTTACAACATTGCCGGCGAGCAGCTTGGCGTTTACCCGGATCAGGCGATTCCTGCCTCAGAGGGTGGCGTGGGCCGCATGTGCAGCTTCGGGCAGGGCGTCTCGCTAACCCCGCTGCAACTGGGCGCCTATGTGGCCTCTCTTGCCAATGGCGGCACGCTGTACTACCTGCAGCACCCGACGACGCAGGAAGAAGTGGCGGAGTTCCAACCCAAGGTGAAGCGGACTCTGGACATCGCCCGTTTCGTACCCGATATGCAGGACGGCATGGCCGGCGCGGTTGAATTTGGAACCGCACGCCGCCTACGGGCCAACTTCCACGAGTTTCCGGTCTTCGGCAAGACGGGAACCTGCTCCGACAACGGAACCCGCTTCGGCTGGTTCGCATCCTACTCCGATTCACCGCAGGGCAACCTGGTGACGGTCTTCTTTCTTGAAGGCGGCCGGCCCACGTTTGGACCGCGCGCGGCGGAGCTGACAGGGGTCTTCTACAAGAACCTCTGGGACCGCAACTACTTTGCGAACAAGGGCCAGCAGGAAGCGCATGCGGTTCCGCCGGTTGCTGCGCAATCGATGCAATAGCGAATTTCCCATGGGTCAGAAAACTCTTTACAGAAAGGCCGCCTCAGGGCGGCCCTTTTGGTTATTGGCCGATCATCTGCCAGGCGGATAGGTGAATGCGTGCCATAATGCTTGGCATACGCATGAAACTCTCCTTCGTTCTCCTGCTCATCTCGATTTTTCAATCTGCTCAGGCCCAGCAACTGCCTTCAGTGGAGACGCTGCTGCCAAAGCTCTACGAATTCGGCCAAAACTATCGGGCCACGCTGCCCTCGCTCACCTGTGACGAATCGATCGTCTCTCAGACGGTCAAGAACGGGAAGGTGCAAAAGGAGATGAAGGTTGAATCCACGCTCACCGAAGCGCGTGATCGGCCTGAGCCCAATCCGTTCACCGAGCGGCACGCCTTCCGCACCATCAATGGCAAACCGGCCAAGGCTCCGCCCAAATTTCCCTACCTGGTGCAAGGAGGATTCGCCAACGGTCTCGGCTTTACCGGGCCAGATACCCAGGGCTGCTTCGACTACCACGTCGATTCTCAGGACGCTGGAAAGACCTTGCGCCTCGAGTTGGATCTCAAACCCGGCACCGGGATCCCCGCCTGCAAAAGCATTCCGGAGGGCGCGCAGAAGATCGTCTTGGTCGACGCGGCCACTTATCGAATCACGCATGTCGAACGGACAGTCTCGGCCCTGGCGTCAAAAGAACACAACGAAGTGTTCTTCATGGCCCTCGACTACGGCCCTCAGAAACTGGGGGACAAGACTTTCTGGCTGCCGGCAAAGATGTATGGTCACGACCCCGAAGGTCAAGGGCGTATCACCATAACGTACTCCAACTTCCATCGCTTCGCCGGAGAGTTGAAGGTCCTACCGGGCGATGATCCGGCCTCGCAGAACCCCTAGGCCGCCGACCCTTTGTTTCATAAGCGATTCCGGCCTTCCGTTGGCCGTCCTTCGTTAAGAAAACCTGCCATTGTGGATTGAGTGAAGCCAATGCATGGGCTGCATCATCCGATAGCATGAGCACAAAGTTTCCCGCCTTCCCGACCCGCGGGAGAATCAACCAGGAGCCGTAGCCCTTCATTAGAGCGGTTTCGATTCAAGTGTTGCCATTTGAAGATCATTTTAGGTGGCATTTTCTTGAGAAAAATGCCACTTGGCTTCGAGGTTTCTGTCAAGAGCAGAATCGAAACCGCTGTAACGCGCAGAGAGGAACCTTCCCCATGGAGTTGCCTACACACATATTGCTTACCTACGGCTACCTGCTGCTGTTTGTCTGGGTGCTGGTTGAGCAGCTCGGAGTTCCGCTGCCTGCAACGCCGGTGCTGCTGGCAGCCGGTGCGCTCTCGGCCGAGCACCAGATCAGCTTTCCGCTGGCGCTGGTGGCCGGGCTGGCCTCTTCGCTCACCGCGGATACGACATGGTTCTTCATTGGCCGCCGCTACGGACACCATGTGCTGCGCATTCTCTGCAAGCTCTCGATGGAGCCAACCATTTGTGTACGCCGCACGCAGGACTCGTTTGGACGCCGCCGCGGCTTCACGCTGATGATCGCGAAATTTGTGCCCGGCCTTGCCACGCTGGCCCCGCCTGTGGCGGGTGAGAATGGCATGCCGTATCTTGAGTTTCTGTTCTTCGACGCCATTGGCGCGTCTCTATGGCTGACCGCGCTGCTGGCAGTAGGGCGGCTGTTCGGCGACGCGCTCAAACGCGATCCGAGCCTGCTGAACTGGGTGGGACGCTTCTCCGGCGCGCTGCTGATTCTTGGGATTCTGGTCTTCTTTATCGGACGGTTGGCGCGGCGGCGGATGATGCTGAAGCAACTGGTGGCCTCGCGGGTTGAGCCTGAAGACCTGAAGAAGCAACTCGACGCAGGGGAGCAGGTTTATATTGTCGACCTGCGCCACCCGCTCGAGCTTTTGCCGGATCCCTTCACGCTGCCGGGTGCGCTGCATTTTTCGCCGGATGCGCTTGCCGAGCGGCACCTTGAAATCCCGCGCGACCGGGACATCGTGCTGTATTGCACCTGTCCCAGCGAGGCCACGGCAGCGAAGACAGCAATGACCCTGTTCAAGCTCGGGATTGAGCGCGTGCGGCCTCTGCGCGGCGGCTACGACGAGTGGAAGCGGCTTGGATTTCCGCTGGATGCGGTAAAGATGGCACGGCCGCCCCTCGAACCCGCCAAAACCCTTTAAGCTGAAGTGTGGCTGCGGCCTTCACCGCACGGGAGTACACACCTTGGCTTACGACGATCTGCGCGACTGGATCAAGACCCTCGAAAAGCACGGCGAACTGAAGCGCATCCGCGAAGAAGTCTCGCCTGAGCTTGAAATCACGGAAATCACCGACCGCGTCAGCAAGATCGGCGCGACTAAGCCCAAAGTCGGGCAGAGAATCACCGCTTCAGGCTTTTTGGCCGCAGGCCACTATGCTCCCGGCGGTCCCGCTCTGCTCTTCGAAAACATCAAAGGCCATCCCGGCCACAGCGTCCTCATCAACCAGTTCGGCAGCCAGCGTCGCATGGCCCTTGCCCTCGGCGTCGATCGTCTCGATGAAATCGCCGACCGCATCAAGGGCCTGATGAACATGAAGGCCCCCGAGGGCCTGTTTGACAAGCTCAAGATGCTGCCGCAACTGGGAGCGCTGACCAGCGCCTTTCCCAAGACGGTGAGCGCGAAAG
>Ga0302199_1000045_pt1 | contig 60720 bp, 48 predicted proteins | sample II_Bog_N2_3_FD_194588 | JGI IMG/M metagenome (GOLD analysis project Ga0302199, IMG submission 194588) | Peat permafrost microbial communities from Stordalen Mire near Abisko, Sweden - II_Bog_N2_3 | ecosystem: Environmental > Terrestrial > Soil > Wetlands > Peat | place: Sweden: Abisko, Stordalen... | reverse complement strand
GTATCTTCGCGCCCATGGCGTTGAGCAGTGCGGCCAGGTCGGCGACTTCCGGTTCGCGAGCGCAGTTCTGCATGACCGTCTCACCATCGGCCAACGTGGCGGCCATCAGCAGGTCTTCGGTTCCAGTCACGGTGATTTTGTCGAAGACAATTTCAGCGCCTTTGAGCCGACCGCCTTTTTGAGGATCGGCGGTGGCCTCGACGTAGCCGTGCTCCTGCGTAATCTTCGCGCCCAGGCGCTCGAGACCTTTGATATGGAGATCGATGGGGCGGGCGCCGATGGCGCATCCGCCGGGCAACGAGACGCGGGCGCGGCCACAGCGCGCGACGAGCGGCCCCAGGACGAGCGTCGAGGCGCGCATGGTCTTGACCAGCTCATACGACGCTTCGGGAGCGGCCAGGGTGCGGGCGCAAATCGTGGTGCGGTGATGAGCTCGCCCGTAGCCGAGTTCTACGTCGGCGCCCATGGCGGCGAGGAGCTTGCGTGTGGTCTCGATGTCGCGCACCTGAGGAATGTTTTCGAGAATCACCGGTTCGTCGGTGAGCAGAGCCGCTGCCATGCAAGGCAAGGCGGCGTTCTTCGCGCCACTGATGCGGACCGTGCCGAGTAGCGGGTTGCCGCCGCGGATTACGATCTTGTCCATAGCCTGCGTGTTCCTGACAACGAAGGTGCCATTCTCATTCTAACTGGCACAGGGATTCACAGGGGAAACCGTGCCGCCCAAAGTTATATGAGCTTTGCCAGTGCAATCGCTGTGCGCACCTGGCCGTGGGCTTGTTTCAGGGCAACCGCAGCATCCGCGCGGCTGACGCCAGCTTTCGCCATGACCATGGCGACAGGCACGCGGCCTCCGGCAACGGCGAGGAGTTTGCCGGCGGTCCGGCGGTCGAGTCCCGTGGCGTTCTCCAGAATGCCCACTCCGCGCTCGGTCAATTTCTTGTTCTTTGTATGGAGGTTGACCATGAGGTTGCCGTAAACGTAGCCAAGACGCGTCATCGCTCCGGTCGAAAGCATATTGAGGATCATCTTCTGCGCGGTGCCAGCCTTCATGCGGGTCGAGCCCGCGACCACTTCCGCACCAACCTCGGCAACGATTTCCAGATGCGCGGTTTTGCCCAGGGGCGACCTGGGATTGCAGACGACGGCGACGGTATTCGCTCCACGTGCGCGGGCGTATTCAACGGCCGCGATGGTGAAGGGAGTGCGTCCGCTCGCTGCGACGCCGACGACGACATCGTTCTTCGTCGGTTTCTTCTTCGCGATGGCTCGGCTACCGAGCGTGCGGGAGTCCTCGTCGGCCTCGACGGCCGAGGCCAGAGCTTTGGGACCGCCGGCGATAATGAATTGGACCATGCGCGGGTCGATGTCGAAAGTTGGCGGACACTCCGCTGCATCGAGCGCGGCAATGCGTCCGCTGGTGCCGGTGCCGACGTAGATGAGTCGGCCGCCATGCGAGAGCGCCGCGGCGATCCGATCGATTGCCTGAGCGATCTGCGGCAGAGCGCGCTTCACCGCGGCCGCAACCTTGGCGTCTTCATGGTTGATGATGCGGGCAATTTCGAGCGCGGGCTTGAGGTCCAGATTGGCGGACGCGGCGTTTGCTCTTTCGGTGCCGAGGCGACGCAGGTCCACGCTGGTTGCTCCGCGTTTTAAGGCTTTGCGCTTCAAGATTGCTTCCCCAAGGCTTCGACCAACGCGTCGTGAAACGCCGGTCGCACCTTTTTGATGGCCTGGTTCTGGCAGTCGGGCCATGTGCGGTTGGTGAGCAAGGCGATCGACAACTGGCGCTCTGGGTCGATCCACAGGGACGTGCCGGTGTAACCGAGGTGTCCGAACGAACGCGACGAAAGATACTTTCCCGATTGCGAGGGCGCGGATGGGGTATCCCAGCCGAGAGCGCGAGAGGTGCCGTCTGGCTTGGATTCCCGTCGTGTAAAGATTTCGACCGTATCGGGGCGAAGAATAGGATGGCCGCCGTTGAGCATGGCGTGGGCGAAAATGGCCAGATCTTCGGCGGCGGAAAACAGCCCGGCGTGTCCGGCAATGCCGCCCAGGACACTGGCATTTTCGTCCTGCACCGCGCCTTGGATGATGCGGCGGCGGAAGGCGCGATCGTCGGCGGTGGGCGGGATCGACGCCTTCAGGGCGGGCGCGGGATTGAACGTCGTGCGCGTCATGCCGAGTGGCCCGAAGACTTCGCGCTGGCAAAACGTGGCGAGGGATTCGTCCGCTAGGCGTTCGAGGACGACGCCAAGAATGATGAAGCCGATGTCGCTGTATTCGGCGCGAGCGCCAGGCTTGTCGGTGAGCGGGGTCGTGAAAGCGGCTTGCAATAATCTCTCGCGAGTCCCGGCGCGCAGAAAAAGCTTCTCATAACCGGGCAGCCCCGAAGTGTGTGCGAGTAGCATTCGCAAATTGACCTCGTGACGGCGCGCGTCATCCTCCGATGTGCCGGTAAACTCCGGAACGATGGCAGTGACCGGAGCTTCAAGATCGAGCAGCCCGCGCTCGTACAGAATCATGGCCATGGTCGTGGTGGCGACAACTTTCGTGAGCGAAGCAAGATCGAACAGTGTTGCGAGCGTAACCTCGGGTGACGCCGGATCGTAGCTGAAGCGGCCGAGCGTCTTGTGGGCGACAAGCTCTCCGCGGAACGTGATCGCGACCGAGCAGGCGGGAAAAGCGCGAGCGGCAATGGCTTTTTCCAGGATGGCGAATGCGCTGCGGAAGCGTTCCTCCTGCGCGGCAAGATCGCGCGTGAGGAAAGAAAATCCGGGTTCTCGATTGGGCAGCGTCAGGTCCAAGGCCGTTATGTCGACTGATGGGGTTATAGCAAAGGCCGCCGGTGGAGGCAATCGGGGAGTTACTTCGAGAGCATCGTTAGTACCGTTCTGCCTTGAGCCGCATCTCCAAGGTCATGTAGAGTCACAGCAGACGTGAAACGCTCGCCAAAATACCTGCTGTCCGTCGTTCTCCTGCTTTCCGCCGCAGTGTTCTCCCAGACTTCGCTGGATTCGCGCCTCATTGTTCTCGACCCTATTGTCGACGAAGCCATCGCCCAACGGCAGATTCCCGGTGCTGTTCTTATCGTCGGACACGATGGACGCGTGGTGTATCGGAAGGCCTATGGCAGCCGCGCGCTTGAACCTCGCCGGGAGGCGATGACGCTCGATACGGCATTCGATTGTGCGTCCCTGACCAAGGTTGTCGCGACCACGACGGCGATCATGCAGCTTTGGGAGCAGGGAAAATTTCGCATGAACGATCCGGTCGCGAAGTATCTTCCCGACTTTGCGCAGAACGGCAAGCAGGACATCACGATCCGTCAGTTGCTTGTGCACTACTCCGGCCTGCCGGAAGATCTCGATCTCGCAAGGAAGTGGGAAGGGAAGGACACTGCGTATCGCATGGCCTTTGCCGTCGCGCCTGATCGATCGCCAGGGTCGTCATTTCTGTACAGCGATATTAACTTCGTGGTGCTGGGAGCGCTGGTCGAGCAGTTGTCGGGCGAGTCGCTTGACGAATATGCGGCGAAGCACGTGTTTGCTCCGCTCGGCATGAAAGAGACTCGGTTCCTGCCGCCCGCGTCCGGGGAACCGCGCATTGCGCCGACCGAGGAAGATGAAAACCACCACCTGCTGCGCGGCGTGGTGCATGATCCCACGGCTCGGCGGATGGGCGGCGTCGCCGGACATGCTGGAGTATTTTCCACCGGCGACGATCTGGCGATTTTCGCGCAGGCTTTGCTCGATGGCGGTCGCGGCGCTCTGACCGCCGCGACGGTTGCGAAGATGACCGCGCCGCAGCAGCCGGTGAATGGCACGGTGCTGCGCGGATTTGGCTGGGACATCGATTCTCCTTTTTCCACCAACCGCGGAGAACTGCTGCCGGTCGGAAGTTACGGGCACACGGGATTCACAGGAACGTCGCTGTGGATCGATCCGACTACGAAGACCTACATCGTGCTGCTGACGAACGCGGTACACATGAATGTCGTGCCTCCGAAAGAGAAAGGAAGCGCGGTTGCGTTGCGCACCAAGGTGGCAACGGCGGTGGCTGCGACTCTGGCGCTCGATCCAGCAGAAGCGGAGAAGATGCGGCTGGCGACCGTCACCGGCTACAACGAAATGCAGAGCGCGGCGCGCAAGCTGGCGGTGCGCAACGGAACGGTGAAGACCGGCATCGACGTGCTCGAAGAGACGAAGTTCGCGGCGTTGCATCCGTCGCGAGGCGGCGCTCCGAGAAGCATAGGGCTGTTGACGAATCAGACTGGCGTGGACGCGCAGGGACGTCGCACGATCGACATCCTGGCGAACGTGCCAGGACTGTCGTTGGACGCGATTTTCAGTCCCGAACACGGGGTTACCGGAACGCTCGATACCACCGACGTCAAGAATGCTAAGGATGCAGCCACCGGAATTACGGTCTATAGCGTTTATGGCGGGAGCGATGCCGCGAGGCGTCCGCCGATGGACGTGTTGAAGCGTCTGGATGCGGTCGTGATCGATCTGGCGGATGCGGGTGTGCGTTTCTATACCTACGAGACTACGACAGGATACTTTCTGGAAGCGGCCGCGAAAGCGGGAATTGACGTGGTCGTTCTGGATCGTCCGAATCCGATTACAGGGTCGTTTGCGCAAGGGCCGGTTTCCGATGCTGGAAGATCGAATTTCACGAACTACTTTTCGGAACCGCCTCGCCACGGGATGACGCTCGGCGAACTTGCGAAAATGTTTAACGCCGAGCGGCACATCGGGGCGCGGCTCGAGGTGATTCCGATGGAAGGTTGGCAGCGCGGCGACTGGTTCGACTCGACGGGTTTGGCTTGGGTGAATCCGTCGCCGAACTTGCGCGACTTGACCGAGGCGACGCTCTATCCGGGCGTCGCGCTGATTGAGGGGACGAATGTGTCGGTGGGTCGAGGCACGGACACTCCGTTTGAAGTCGTCGGCGCGCCGTGGATCAAGGGGCGGGAATTGGCGGCTTTCCTGAACGGGCGCGCGATTCAGAGTGTGCGGTTCGTGCCGATTGTGTTTACCCCCTCGTCGAGCAACTTCATGGGCGAGCGCTGCGAAGGCGTGAACCTGATGGTTCAGGATCGCAATACTCTCGACACGCCGGAACTGGGGATCGAACTGGCAGCGGCGCTGCACAAACTGTATCCCAACGACTTCAAACTGGAGCGCATGGCGGATCTGCTCGTCAATCAGTCGGCGTTCGATGCGCTCACAGCGGGCGAAGATCCACGAAGGATCGCAGAGGATTGGCAAGACCGCCTGAATGAATTTGTGCATCTGCGGGAAAAATATTTGCTGTACAAGTAGTGGACGGGCGCCCCGCTCAAACCTGCTTTTGGCTTGAGTGGGTAGTTCGAAGGTTGCAGGTTACGTCGAGACTCGGCTAAATTAAGTGCGAACATTGGAGCTGTCCATGAAAAAGCCCGTCCCGGTCAGCCGCTCCACGAAGCCAACAGAGGAGGCCCCGGTGGAATCTGCCTCTGCATTCATCGACGAGAGGATCAAGGAACTTGGCGACTGGCGCGGGAAGATGCTCGCGAAAGTGCGCGAGATCATCCACGCGGCAGACCCTGAGATCGTCGAAGAGCGGAAGTGGGTCAAGCCGACATCGCCGGGGACTCCCGTCTTTTCGCATGACGGCATCGTGTGCACGGGAGAGACGCACAAGAAGGTCGTCAAGCTGACATTTGCCAAGGGCGCTGCGTTGCAGGACCCTTGCGGTCTATTCAACTCCAGCCTCGACGGGAACGTCCGGCGCGCGATTGACATTCACGAAGGCGACAAGGTCGATGAGGCGGCATTGAAGGATCTCATCCGCGCGGCCGTGGCGCTCAACCTCAAGGGCAAAAGATGAAAATCCGTGTTGCTTGCATGTGCGCTTTGTTGTTGGCCGGGATTGCGGCGGCGCAGTCCGCTCCGGCCCCGAACACGCCTGCCGCCGCCGCGCCGGCGAAGGCGATGCTGACCATTCCGGTAGGAACGCAGATTCCGCTGGCGCTCAAGCAGGCGATCTCAACCAAGACGGCGAAGGACGGAGACCCGGTGTACGCCGAGACTGCATTTCCGTTTGTGATCGACGAGCGGGTTGTGATTCCGGCGGGAACCTACATTCAGGGAAAGATCGAGCGGGTGCAGCGCGGCGGTCACGTCAAGGGACGCGCCGAGGTTCTGATTCACTTCACTTCGATGATCTATCCCAATGGCTATACAGTGATGCTCGGCGGCTCGATTGAGAATACTCCCGGGGCAGAGAAGACATCGATGAAGGATTCGGAAGGAACGATCCGGCAGGATAGCGACGCCGGGAAAAAAGCCGAGACGGCGGCAGGCACGGCCTCCACCGGAGCCGTGATCGGCGCGGTCACGAACGGGTTGAAGGGTGCCGGCATTGGAGCGGGCATTGGCGGCGCGGCCGGGCTGGCGGTGGGAATGCTCTCGCGCGGCGCCGACGTGAGGCTGGAGCCGGGGACTTCGATTGAAATGGAAATCCAACGAGACGTGACGGTCGATGCGAGCCGGATTGCGTCTCGAAGCGAGGTCATGGTCCACAACGAGTAAGGGTTCCGCTGAATTGGTTCAGGCGATCGGCAGGTGTGCCCCCCCCCCACGTTTTCCGCAAAGTGTTCAATTTAAATGACTTACTTGTAAAGTATTCAATAATAATGACTTAGCGGAACTTGCGGGAGAGGCTGCTTTGCAATGGGGTCGTTGCCGCTGAAAAAATAAAATTGCAGTCCTTTAGAATCATTGATTTATGAAAAAATTCCCGCCAGATCTTTGAATTTAAATGACTTATTCGTAAAATATTCTTAAATAAAGACTTAGGTCCAGCGCTTCGCTCTTCAAGTCGGACCGCTAAAAGGAAAAAGGTGGGGAGCGATCCCCCACCTTTTATTTCCTTCTATTACTATTATACCAACTTCAGCCCAGCAATTGGACAACTTTGGCGACTTTATCTTCCGATTGTATTGAGAGACTTGCCGGGAAAAGCGGGGGAACAGGGGCTTGACACCGTTCCCCAGCCCTTCGAGGTCTGGGATGACAACTGGGGCGTCCCCTTCGGTTTCGCTCAGGGCAGGCTCTTTGGGGATTGAATCAGTGCGTCCATTTTCCTAGCGCTGAAGAGCTTGCGGGAAAACGCGATTCGCTGAGGTAGGACGGTCACAGGGGCTGAAGCCCGCGCTGATTTCGCGGGACTTACGCGGCCCTGAAGGGCCGCTCTTCCACGGTGATGCGCACATTTATGAGTTTTTCCGCAAGCTGTGAAGCGCTGGGCTAATCTAGTTCGCCCCTCCGGGGCTGTCTCTTTGCCGCTCGTAGCAGCGACTTTGAGCAGCTTCAGACCGGCCGATCCCGCCTCTGCGCGCGGCTTGCTAAACGCTCGGCGCTCGACTTCCAGATTCGGAGGGCTGCTTCGCGGACAAGAGTGTCCGCGCTACACGGGCTGCTTCGACGCAAAAACATAAAGCTCCACCACCAAGGACACGAAGGCGCACGAAGGAAAACCGTGGGCTACGCGAGTTCGGAGCGTTGCTTCGCGGGCGGGGGCGCCCGCGCCACACTCGCTACTTCAACGCAAGCTATTTCAACGCAAACATGGCGTTCACGTGGGCGGTTACGGTCACGTTCTGGGGAGAGAACTCGGCGGTGGGGGCGGGGACTGAAGCCGCCATTGCCGCCATGGCCCTATTGCGCGGCGCGGGCGCGAAGACGCGGATATTCTCCGAGACATCGACGGACGCGTAGGAGAGTTCGCCGAGCGTGCGTCCGCTGGCATTGGCGAGGGACTGCGCGGAGGCGCGGGCGCGGCGGTAGGCGTCGGCGACGGCTTTGCTCTTGGCTTCGTCGGTCGAGTCGAGGGTATAGCTGAGCGACTGGCTTTCGCCAACGCTGGCGTCGGCGAGCTGTTCGGTGACGGGCCCGATCTTGGAAAAGTCCTTGAGCTTTAAGCTGACGCTGGTGGTTACCTGGTAGCCGATGACCTTGTGCTTGGGGTTTTTCCAGTCGTATTGCGGATTCACGGAGAAGAAGCCGATTTCCGCCGACTTGGGGTCGATGCTGTTCGAGCGCAGAACCTGGCGCGTGGCTTCGGCTTGTTTGGAGGCCTGCTCGTAGGCGTCTTTGGCATTGTCGGCCTGGGCCGAGATGTTGAACTGGATGAGGGCGGTATCGGGCGCAGTTTCAAACTTTCCGTCGGCGCCGACGAAAATGGTATTGGGCAACGGGGTGATGCTGGGCGCTTGCGCCAGGGAAACAGCGCTCAAAGCAAGCACCGCGCAAAGAGCAAAAATGATGGCCTTCATCGGATCTCTCCTTCGTACTGAAGCGTACTGAAGCTGAATTTCCGTTATACACCCTTATCGATAGAACGCGGCGAGGTACGCGGCTTGCGATCGGAAGGGAGTTACAGCCCGAGCGCGCAATGGCCCGTTCGGGGCTCGACGAAAGCCTTTACCACCAAGGGCACGAAGGTACACGAAGGAGATGTTTTGGGACGAAGCGGCGGCACAGCTTGCGGAATGCCCGGCGAGCGGCGGGAAGCGTCATCAGGATCGACGATCAGATTCGGAGGATACTTGACCGGCTACACCTTCGGGAAAGACGGTCCCTGCCCATTGATATCGTCGCGCAGGTCTTCCCAGATGTTGTCGGGCATTTCAAGGAAGACTTTGACGATCTGAGGATCGAACTGACGGCCGGACCAGGCTTCGATTTCCTTGCGGACGGCCTCAATGCTTTGCGCTTTGCGGTAAGGGCGATCGGATCGCATGGCGTCGAGGGTGTCGGCAACGGCGAAAATCCGCGCGCCCAGCGGGATCTCCTCGCCTTTTAAACCGCGGGGATAGCCCAGTCCGTCATAGCGCTCCTGGTGGGAATAGATAATTTCGGCAGCCTCGGCCAGGAAGGGAATGCGGGAAATGATCCTGTAGCCGCGGAGGCAGTGTTCTTTCATGATGTCCATTTCCGGGTCGGTGAGCTTGCCGGGCTTGCGCAGGATGTGGTCGGGAATGGCCATCTTGCCGATGTCGTGCAGGAAGGCTCCGCGGGCGATCACGTTGAGCTGCTCTTTGGGCAATCCCATTTTGCGGGCAATGGCGATGGTGTAGGCGGTCACGCGCCGGGAGTGGCCCTCGGTCTCGGCATCCTTGAGGTCAAGCGCATCGCCGAGCGCTTCGAGGGTGATGTCGTAAGACTTTTCCAGGTCGATAAGCGCGTTGTTCAACTGCTGAGTGCGGGCGGCAACGAGGGCTTCGAGGTTGGTGCGATAGGCGTCGTTTTCGCGCTTGAGGCGGCGATTCTCCAAGGCGCGGCGGACGGTGGCCAGCAATTGCTCGCGCTCGAAAGGCTTAAGCAGGTAATCGTAAGCGCCATTGCGCAAGGCCTGGAGCGCGACCTGAATGTCGTGGACGGCGGTGACCATCACGATCGGCATGTCGGGATAGCGTTCCTTGGCACGCTCGAGAAAGGCGATGCCATCCATTCCGGCCATCATCAGGTCGGACAGAACCAAGTCGAATTCCTCTCCCGACTCTAGAATCGCCAGCGCTTCGGCGCCGCTGGCCGCCTGGCGAGTATGGAAACGGGCTCCGCCAAGCATGGAAGTGACAATCTCGCGGATTGTTTCTTCGTCGTCCACTACGAGGATGCGGTCGTTGGGCATAGCGTTGAGTGTCTATAGGGCTCATTTTAGGCCACGACTTTAGATTCCGAAAGTAACCAACGGGACACGGAAACGCGGCAATCGCGGAGGGCGCGCATGATATCTAGGGAGGTGGTGTCTCTGCGCTTGTTTTCGAGGGTCGATCACTCGAGGGTTGATCTATGGATGTTGCCTTGCCCGTGGGGAGTTCGGCTGGCATGTTGACGGTCCCTTGGTTTACGGCGCGGGAAACGGCTGCCCTGATCGTGGCGGTCGTCAGTCTGCTTTGCTTCCGGGTCTTTCGGGAACGATGCCTGCTGGTGTGGGGAGCGGGCTGGGTGGTGTACGGAGCGTTCCTCTGGGTAGCGGGTGCGAACGAGGTGTACGGCGCGTCGAACGCGATGGCGGCGCTTGCCCAGGCCGGCTTGGTACTGGCGATGGGATTGTTTGCGGGTGCGGCGCTGCTGTCGGCGGAGGCACGGAAGGCGTTGATGGCGTGTTTGGCGATTTGCTGGACGATGGCCGTCTGCGCCGCCATGCAGCCCTTCTATTTTCCAGATGTGAAAATCCTGGGAGCGGGGCTGGAAGTAGTATGCCGGGCGATCGCGGTTCTGGCGTTCCTCGAACTGCTGCGCAGCCGCTGGGGGCGGATTGGGATCGGTCCCTTTCTGTTCGGCGCGGGCCTGCTGACCTTGAATTTGAACTGGCCTCCATTCACCAGCCACATTCCGAGTGAAGCCTACCTACTGGCGGAGGCGATGTTTGGGTCGAGCCTGCTGGTGGTGGTGCTGGAGGACTTGCGGTTGCGCTCGCGCCGGTTGGCGGTGCTGAACGGGCTGAGCGTCACCATTGCGCGCGGCCAGAATCATGCGCCCATGATGCAGACCGCGCTGGAACGACTGAAGGCGGTGGTGGGAGCGAAAGCGGCGTGGTTCCAGTGGATGGTCGGCGAGCGCATGGTGCCCACGCAGCACTCCGGCTTGTCGGCTGAATTTCTGCGCGCCCTTGGGCAAACTGGGACGGGTGAAACCGAGGCAGGTGTTCTCCGCGAAAACCGAGCGGTGGTGATGAAACTCGCGGAGATGGCGGAGATGGAGCGGCGGCAATTGGGGAAGCACGGTATTCATCATGTGGTGCTGCTGCCGATACAAGGAAAAAAGTCGACGATCGGAATGCTGGCGCTGGCGTGCGCGGACCGTCGTCGGCACAGGCGGGAAGAACTGGAGTTTCTGGAAACGGCGGCGCGGAAGCTGGGAATGGCGGTGGAGAATCTGCGGCTGCAGGAGCAGGTGACACGCTCGCAGCAGCAGTGGGCGAACACCTTCGATTCCATCCTCGATGTGATTCTGGCGCACGACGCGGAGTTCCGCATCGTCAGGGCGAATCAAGCGCTGTTGCAGCGCCTGGAAAAGCCGGCCAGCGATGTATTGGGCCGGTCGTGCCAGGAGATCTTGCCGCAGACAAATCCGTGGCGCGGATGTCCGTATTGCGAGCGTGGTTTGGGTCTGACGGAGACGAGCGATCCGTGTTTTGGAGGGCAGTCGGCGGTTTCCAGCTCGTTGTACACGGAGCCGGGAGGGCAGAAGGCCACCATCCATGTAGTGCACGACACGACGGCGCGGGAAATGGCGGAAGAGAAATACCGCATGTTGTTTGAGCAGGTGCAGGAAGGCGTGTTTGTGGCGACGCCAGAGGGCGATCTGCTGGACTGCAACGACGCCTTCGTCACGCTGCTCGGATACAGCAGCCGCGACGAATTAATGGCGCTCGACATGGGCAGCGTGTTGTATGCGGTGGCGGAGGAACGAGAGGCGTTTCGCAAGGAAATCGAGGCGCACAACTATGTGCGCAACTTTGAAACCACGGTGCGGCGCAAGGATGGCACGGTGCTCACGGTGGCGCAGAGTTGCTTTGCCACGCGCGCGGCCAGCGGCCTCATCGAACGCTATCAGGGCTTCGTCCTCGACATCACCGAGAAGAAACGCTCGGAAGATGAAATGCGGCGACGCAACCGCGAGTTGAACGCGCTCAATGCGATGGCCGTGATCGCAACGCAATCGTTCGATCTGGATGAGATCCTGAACCTGACGCTGCGGCAGGTGATCTCACTGTTTGGCGCGGAGAACGGGTCGGTCTATCTCGCGACACAACCCGATGGTACCTACCGGCGGCGCGCCGGTTGGGGGCCGCGCAGCGAGGCGCGCGCGCGCATGGCGGAAGTCGTCTTTCCGGAAGGGCTGGGCGATCTGGTGATGCGCTCGCGAGCCGAAGTCGTGACCCAGGACTTTGTGCCCCATCTGCCCCCGGCGGTGGTGGAGTTCGCCTGCGCCGACCGGTTGCCGTACTGGGTTTGGGTTGTGCTTTGGAGCAAGGACAAACCCATTGGCATCATGGGCATTGCGGGGAAGGAAGACCGGCACTACTCCAGCAACGATGAGAACCTGCTGGTCGCCATCAGCCGGCAACTGGCGACGGCGATCGAAAAGGTGCAGCTCTACGAAGAGACTTGCCGGGCGTATGAAGACTTGCGGCGGACGCAGGAGCAACTGCTGCAGAGCGAAAAAATGTCGGCGGTCGGCCAACTAATTTCGGGCGTGGCGCATGAGTTGAACAACCCGCTGACGGCAATCCTCGGCTATGCGCAGCTGCTGGAAGGCGCGGGCCTTGAGGAGGGTCCGGCCGACTATGTGCGGAAGGTGTTCAAGCAGGCGCAGCGGACGCACCGCATTGTGCAGAATCTGCTTTCTTTCGCGCGTCAGCGCAAACCGCAAAAACAGGAAGTGGATCTGCGGAAGGTGCTGGAAGAGTCGCTCACCCTGCGCGAATACGATCTGAAGGTCAACAATGTTTCGCTGGAACGCGAAATTCCCGAGGACCTCCCCGCGGTAATGGGCGACCCGCATCAGTTGGAGCAGGTCTTTCTGAACATCGTGAACAACGCGCTCGACGCCATGGTGGAGGATCGCGGCCAAGGCGTGCTGAGGGTGCGTGTCTGCAAGAAAGACGAACAGGTATGCGTGGAGTTCAGCGACAGCGGTCCGGGAATTAAGGACCCAAAGCGGATTTTCGATCCTTTTTACACTACCAAGGAAGTGGGCAAAGGCACGGGGCTTGGGTTGAGCATCTGCTACGGAATTGTGAAGGAACATGGAGGAGAAATCCTGGCCCGCAACCGCGAAGAGGGTGGAGCGACGATCGAAGTACGGTTGCTGGCGAGCGACAAGCCGGCCATGGTGGAGACGACTCCACCCAAGCGACGAGAGTCGTTGCTGGCCGGGCGTGTGCTTCTGGTGGAAGACGAAGCGGCGGTGCTGGATTTGGAACGCGATGTTCTGGCCGGCGCGGGAGCCGAGGTTACGACTTCCACGAGCGCAGCGGACATGCAGCAACGGCTCCGCGAGGGCGCGTTTGACGTAGCCGTAATGAATGGCAGCATGGCGGGCGGCTGCAACGTGAAAGAAATCTACGAGTGGATCGCGGGCAACTGTCCGGGTCAGGAGAAAGGGCTGCTGCTGACTTTCTCCTCGGTGACCGACGAGGAGACCCGTACCTTCCTACAGGAGCATGGCGTGCCTGCGCTGGCCAAGCCGTTTGAGGTGGCGGACCTGATCGAGCAGGTGCGCGCGCTGAGCCAGAGAGAAGGGAAGACTCCAAAGACGCCTACGGACACAGAAGAGAAGAGCGAAGATAAGGCGGCTACAGCGGGCGCGGGAGCATAGGTGCTTCCCGGTTCGGGGTCTCTGAACCAGTGTCGGCAGAAAGCATAAACCACAGGGTACACAGGGGTGCACGGGGGGGACCGGGACTTAATCAGAGTTCCTGGCAGGCTGCGGAGAGAGTGTTTTTCCAACGCGGCATTCCCCAGCGGCTGGAAGCCGCTGTTGATTTCGGGGTCGTTACGGCACGAGTGGAAGTCGTGCCCTTCCCGAAACCGGCGTGAAGCAGAGTTTTTTCGCAGCCTGCCAAGCGCTTTCCGGCTAGAGCTGGGCCTTCAATCGCCGCATCATTTCTGCGATGATCTTTTCGTTGCGGCGGTACCAGCGCCAGTGACCTTCTCTTTTTGCCTCGACCACGCCGGCCTTCTCCAGGATGCGCATGTGATGGGAAACGGTGGGCTGCGCGAGCTTCACGCGCTCTTCGATATCGCCGGCGCAGAGGCCCGTTTCCTTATCGAGAGAGCATCCGCCTTTTTCCTTGAGCGCTTGCAGAATACGGCGGCGCGTGGGATCGGCGATGGCGTGCAGAAAACGGTCGAGATCGCGAGCGGCGTGATCCATAAAATTTGTAATTGGTGATTTGCAATTTGCAATTTAAAACCAATCCCATGCCGGTAATCTCAGGTTTCAAATTACCAATTACAAATTGCCAATCACCAATTCCTCTCTATTTTTTCACGATCGGATTGTAGCCATCGCCGATGAGGCGGGTGCGCATCGCTTCGGCGTCTTTCCACTCGGCATAGGGTCCGACCTGAATGCGAACGAACTTGTCGACGGAGGGATTGCTGGTGGTGAAGGCGGGATACTGCTTCTTCTTCAAGGCCTCAACGAGCGCGTCGGCATCTTCCTTCCGGGTAACCGCAGCCACCTGCACGTAGTAGCTTCCGGCGGCAGGAGTTGCCGGCGCGGTTTCGGTGGCGGCCTTTGGCGTCTTGTCCGCCGCCGGAGCCGCTGCGTTTTCCGTTGGAGTCTTCGCCTCGGGCGGCGTAAGCGCGGCGTCGGCGTTTTTCTCGCCCACGGCCTTGTAAAAACTAAAATCGCCGGACTGCGGCGTTGGCGTGGGAGCGCCGTGCGCGTCGTTTTTTGCCGGGGAAGGCCGAACGGCGCTGGCTGGAGTTCCCGCTGAAGGGCTCATCGACAAGCCATTGACCGCGGTCGTGGTTTTCCGGCCGAGCGAAAAGCCGATGGCAAAGAAGAAAGCGCACACCAGCACAAATACGAAAAAAATGGCCAGCATGCGGCCCGTGCCAAACGTGATTTCCGTATCCTGCTGCGCCGTGGACATGTGAATTGACGTTGACCTCTAGCTTTTTGCCGGCGGCTTCGGGCCCGCGAGCAAATTCTGCAAACCGGAGAAGAAGTCGATGGGCACGGGGAACACGACGGTCGTATTTTTCTCGACGCCGATTTCGGTGAGCGTCTGCAAATAGCGCAACTGGATGCTGGCCGGCTCGGTGGACAACAAGTGCGCGGCGTCGACCAGGCGCTGCGCGGCCGAGAACTCGCCTTCGGCGTGGATGATCTTGGAGCGTTTCTCGCGTTCGGCCTCGGCCTGCTTGGCCATGGCGCGCAGCATGGACTCGGGCATATCCACCTGCTTGACTTCCACGTTGGCGACCTTCACGCCCCAGGGCGCGGTGTGCGTGTCGAGGATGCTTTGCAGGCGCAAGTTGATCTTGTCGCGGTGGGCGAGCAATTCGTCGAGCTCCTGTTCGCCGAGCACCGAGCGCAAAGTGGTCTGCGCGAACTGCGACGTCTGGTAGGCGTAGTTCGAGACTTCGACGACGGCCTTGTTGGGATCGATCACGCGCAGAAAAATGACCGCGTTGACTTTCAACGTGACGTTGTCGCGGGTGATGACGTCCTGGGGCGGAACCTCGATCGCTTCCTGGCGAAGCGAAATGCGCACCATGCGATCGATGGGGCTGAAGACCAGAATTACTCCCGGACCTTTCGCCGTACCCAAGAGGCGTCCCAGGCGGAAGATTACGCCGCGCTCGTATTCGGCGAGGATCTTGATGGAACTCAGCAGATAGATGATGACAATGACGATGCCAATGCTGACCACCGGTAATCCGAAATCCATAGATGCCTCCAGTCAAATCGCTCGTTCGAGTATGAGCGGATTGTAGCGCACGAGGGCGGGTGCGGGCTGTGCGGAACGGAGTAGTGGAGTGTTCAGGATGATGCGGGGTTGGAAGGAGCTGGTAGTTTCCGTTCCCGCTGAAATGGGTTTGGGGCGGCTTCGAGGGCCGTCTGGTTGGACGGGTACGCCTCGAAACTGCCCCAAGCCAATTCGTAGTGTTGCGCGCGGCGCGTGGAGTGTCTGTGATGGGGGACACAGGGTGTTGGTGATGGTTTGAGATTCACGCGGCGGTGGAATTCCACTCATCGCAAAGGGTGCGAAAAGTTGTTGAAAGAATCCCCAGATTGATGGGTCGGTGGAATCCCACGTCTCGAAAAGCGCGAGACGTGGGGCACCCCGAGGCTCAGGATGACAACTAGACTGAGCGACACGAAGGCATCCGTCGCGGGGACGGCTTTTAGAACATGATGCAGGCTTCGTTGACTCTTTCGAGGACGCGATCTAGCAGCGCCAGTTGCTGCTCCAGATTCAGCTTTAGCGAGGCGTCGGGCTGGCGGGCGATTTCATCCTTGAGACGGAGCTTTTTGGCGGCAAGGAGGTCGGCGGCTTGTTGAAGTTCGTCTCCGTCTAATCGCAAGTCGCGCGCCAGTATCTTGTTCATAAGCTCTTGGTACGGCCGTGGGTCTTGTTCCAACAGGACGTTGGCGAGCAGATTCAGTTCGGCTATTTCCAGGTGGAATTGCATCGCTCTCTCCCTTCCATCGAGAAAGTGCTTTTGGAGGTTCTATAGAAATTAGATCAAGGGGAAGGTGAACTGTCAGTGATTGGGGTCACGGCTGGTTGTTGGCGTGCTTTTATGCGGTTACCGGTCTTGCTGCCGTTACGGGATCGACTCGGAGGGTCAGGCCGTCGATTTGGCGGACTACGATTTGTTCTCCGGCGGGGATGGGGATAGTGGAGACGGCGTCCCAGAGTTCGCCGTGGACGAAGACTTTTCCGGCAGGGGCGAGTTGGGTTTCCGCGATACCGATTTCGCCGATCAGGCCTTGTTGGCCGGTGACGATTTTGTTGCGGCGGGCGCGGACGGCGATGCTCATCAGGAAAGCGGTGATGATTCCGAGCGGGATGCTCACGGCGAGGGCGGTGGAGAGGCGGACGCGCATTTCGGGGATGGGGCCGTCGACCAGGAACAGGCCGCCGATGGTGAGAAGGGCGATGCCTCCGGTGGTGAGGACGCCGTGGCTGGCGAATTTGGCTTCGGCGGCGAAGAGGGCGAAGGCTCCGACGATCATGGCGATGGCGGCGAAACGCACGGGCAGCAGATTCAGGGCGAAGGCGGCGAGAAGGATGAAGACCACGCCGACGGTGCCGGGAATGACCGCGCCGGGATGGTTGAATTCGGCGTAGAGGGCAAGGGCTCCGATGGCGAGCAGGATGAAGGCGACGTTCGGGTCCATGAGGTAGGAGAGGATGCGCTCTTTGAGCGTCATCTTGTAGTCGCGCACGGGCTGGGCATCGTTCGCAGCGAAGGTGAGGGTGACGGTTGCGCCGTTGAAGCGTTTGAAGCTCTTGCCGTTGAGCTGGCGGAACAGGTCTTGCTCGCTGGTAGCGATGTACTCGATCAGGTGCTTGTCGAGGGCTTCCTGATCGGTGAAGGATTTCGACTCGCGGACGGCGCTTTCGGCGAGTTCGACGTTGCGTCCGCGCTTGGCGACGACGGAGCGCATGAGGGCGGCGGCGTCGTTCTCGAGTTTCAATTTCATGACGTCGTCCATCTTTTCGCCGAGGATGACGGGATGAGCGGCTCCGGTGTTGGTGCCGGGAGCCATGGCGGCGACGTCGGCGGATTCGAGGATGAAGAATCCGGCGGAGGCGGCGCGGCTGCCGCTGGGGGTGACGTAGAGGATGACGGGCACGGGCGAGGCGACGATTTTTTCGATGATGTCGCGGGTGGAATCGACGAGGCCTCCAGGAGTGTTGATCTCGATGAGGACGGCCTGATCGTGGTTGGCGGCGGCGGTGTCGAGGGCGCGTCCGATGAATTCGGCGGTGACGGGCTGGATGGCGTCGTTGATGGAGATGCGCAGGACGTCGGCGGAGCAGGAGGCGGCGAGGAGAAGGAGCGCGGCCAGAAAGCAGGCGGTATGGTGAATCCAGAATTGCTTCGGGCGGGCGAATGACTTTGATGGGCTCATGGCTGGGGCTGCGCTTTCTCGGCCAGTTGGGTCGCCAGGGTGCGCTTTAGATTTTGAGCTTCGGAGTTGTTGGGATCGACGGCTGCGGCGTGGCGGAATTCGGCTTCGGCTTCGGTGGTGAATCCGTGGGCCAGGAGTTCCTTGCCGAGTTCGACGTGAAAGCGCGCATGGGCGCGGGGATCGGAGTGCACAAAACGCTGTTCGGCCCAGCTTCCGATTTGCACGGTCATCTGGCGGAAAGCGTCTTCCTCGTAGTTGTGCTTGATGCGCTCGACGGGGACTTTCGCAGTCGTGGTGCTGGCTGCGACGACACCGCTGCTGATGGTTGGCGTGAGCGCGTCGAGGAGCATTTTGGCTTCGACGTCGCTAGGGCGGCGATCGAGGGTGGTGTGCAGTTCGCGGGTCGCGGCGGGGCGATCGCCCGCTTGGTTGAGAGTGACTGCGAGGTTGAAGTGATAGTCGGCGTCGCTGGGGTCGTTCTGGATGGCGCGCTCGAAATCGTCGGCGGCTTGTTTCTGGCTGCGGCGGGCGGCGACGACTCCCAGGTTGTTATAGACCTCGGCGAGGGGCAAGCGCGCGGCTACGAACTCGAAGGCGGTTTCGGATTTTGCGAAGTCGCCGTGAGCGTAGGCGGCGAGACCGAGATAGAAATTGGCCTCGCGGGCGACGGTGGCGGAACGGGGAACCTGGCTGAGGGCGGAGATCGCCGGTTCGTACGCGTGCTGGTTGTAGTAGGTCTTGCCCAGTTCCATCCAGGCTCGCGCGTAAGCGGGATCGAGGCGGGTGGCTTCGCGGTAGCGCCGAATTTTTTCTTCAGCGGTAGACGCCAGCAGGCCGCCAATGAAGTTCTGCTGGGCGTCGAGGCGCAGGGGAACGATGCTGGCGACGTACTTCTCCTTGGGCATGGAGAAGTCACTGCGAATCGTGTGCAGCAGATCCCAGGCGAGAGCGGATTGCAGGGTGCCGAGATCGGCGAGGGGAGCGGACTCGTTGCTGGCGGGCAGGAGTTTCTGCGCCCGCATGTCGAGCAACTGGGCGGTGGCGGTGAGGCGGGCGCCGTCGTAGCGATAGGAGCCGAGCACGGCGTAGTCGAGATCCATTTGCTCGGCGAGGCGGTAGAGGGTGGCACGCGACGCATGAATGCCGGCGGGGAGACCCTGGCGATCGTAGGCGCGGAGGCGCTCGTGGCGGCTGGCGACGTAGAGGACAGGAGAATTCAGCTGCTCGTGGAAGGCTTCGGGGAAGGATTCGCCGATCCATTCGAGACCGGGCGTCGGAGAGTCGTTTTCGAAGGGGATCACGACCAGGGTTCGTCCGGTGGAAACTGGGCCGGGCGCGGGGGCATTTTGGGCGCGGAGCGACGCGCAGAAGAGGAAGCACCCGACCACGACGAGAACAGCGGCGCGTTTCACGGTAATTCGATTATATCGGCTGGGGGACGGCATCACTATCAGCGGCGGGGCGGTGGCGCAGTTCGCTCAAACCTTTTACCACTAAGGACACGAAGGGACACGAAGGAGAGGCCGAAGATCTTGGTGGAGGATTCCGCTGGCTTCGGTGGTCAAGCTCCGCATACACTGCTTCTTCACACCGTGCTCGTTCACACTTCGATAACCCCGGCGCAGCCTAGTTCGTCCGTTCAGCGCTTTCTTGTGCCTTCGGTGCGGGATCTCATTTTCATCTTTCTTTTCTGGTCGCTGCTGGCGGGGCCGTTGTCGAATCGTCCGCTGGCGGACCCGGACATTGGGTGGCACATTCGAACCGGCGAGGGGATTCTGGCGACGCACTCGCTGCCACGCACCGATGCATATTCTTCGCTGATGCAAGGTCAACCGTGGTTTGCCTGGGAGTGGCTGTACGACATTGCGCTTGGAGTTCTGCACCGGGCTTGCGGACTGAACGGAGTGGTGTGGTTGTGCGCCTTGCTGGTGGCCGCGGTTCTGACGCTGCTGCTCTCGCAACTCTTGCGGCGCGGGACCGGCCTGCCGCTGGCGATTGCGCTGTTGCTGCTGGCGGAGGGCGCGGCCATGATTCACGTCTACGCGCGGCCGCACATTGTGAGCTGGCTGTTTTCGCTGCTTTGGTTTGTGGCGCTGGAATGGTGGGAACAATGGCCGCGGATCGCGGATCGCTGTTCGTCGGTTGCTGTTGGCGGCGCGGCGAGCGATCAGCGAAGCTTGACGCGATGGATTCCATGGCTCTTTCCCGTCTCGATGGTGCTGTGGGTGAACCTGCATGGTGGATGGATTTTTGGACTCGCGCTGCTGGGAATCTACGCTTTCGCGGCATTTGTGGAGAGCGTCCGCGCGCGGGATGGCTTTGTGGCGGTTCGGGCTGCGCGCCGGGGGCGGGTGATGGCAGCGGCTTGGGTGGCCTCGGCGGCGGCGACGCTGGCGAATCCGTATGGCTGGCGGCTGCATGAGCACATCTATCGTTATCTGAGCGATCGCTATCTGATGGACCAGATTGAAGAGTTTCGCTCGCCCGATTTTCACGGCTGGGCGGAGCGTTGTTTTGCGGTCATTCTGCTGTTGGTGGTGGTCGCGCTGGCGGGGAATCGTCGTTCTGGAGATCATGGTTCGGGAGATCGTCGTTCTGGAGACCGTGGTTCTGGAGATCGCGCTTCGGCGGGCCGTCACCGGCTGGGGCTTAGTCAACTGCTGGTGATGCTGCTGGCGGTGTATGCGGGATTGTATGCCTCGCGCAATCTTCCGGTGTCTGCAATGCTGCTGGTGCTGATTGCCGGGCCGATTCTGTGGGACAACTTTGCTGCGTTGGCGGATCGGGAGGGCGCATGGCATTGGGTGCGCAAGGGCGCGGCGCGAATTGTGGACTTCTCGGATCGCATGGGTGCGCAGGAGATGCAGCTTCGCTGGCATCTCTGGCCGGTGGTTTCGGTGGCGTTGGCGTTCGCGATCTGCCTTCACGGGGGATGGCTGGGATCGCGGCAGCTGATTGACGCGCAGTTCGATGCGAAGAAAGTGCCGGTGGCGGCGGTGAATTTTCTGCAGACGGAGTTTGCTGGGAAGGCGGGGACGGATCCGGTTTTCTCGACGGATTCGTGGGGAGGGTATGTCATTTATCGGATGTATCCCGAGCGCAAGGTGGTAGTGGATGACCGTCACGACCTTTACGGCTCGGAACGGATTCAGCGGTACATCATCCTGACTCGGGTAGAGCCAGGATGGCAGGGAGTGCTGACGGATTGGCAGGTGCGGACGGCGCTGTTGCCTGCGGATTCGACGCTGGCGAATTTGTTGCGCGAGCTGCCGCGGGATTGGCGGGTGGCGTATGAGGATAAGGTGGCGGTGGTGGTGGAGAGGCGGTAGGTGGCAGAACACTCTCTGCAACCCGACCGATTCTGCGTCATCTGATGTAGTTGAGTTTGGGCTAATGAAACATATGCGGATCGCGACTGTGAGCCGATGTCCGGAGAGCTGCCGATGAAGGGGCAGTGTTTGCCGTTCGCGCAGATTCCGCACAGCACGCGGCTTTTCCTGGATTATCTTGCTTACACTTCTTCGGTTCGCGGGATGTATCCGCGGTCGCCGGTTTTTTCGGAGTGGGTGAAGGACGAGGCGCAGCGCGTGGTTTACGACGCGGCGCGGCGCGGCGCGGTTAGCGGGATTCTGGAGCGGCAGAATCGCGGGTGGGGCGCTTCGGCTAAGACTTTGGCCAATATTGAGCGACTTCGGCGCGGGGCGCTGGCGGCGGTTACGGGGCAGCAGGTCGGATTGTTTGGCGGGCCACTGTTTTCGATTTTCAAGGCGCTGACGGCAGTCAAGCTGGCGGAACAGGCTACGGCGGCGGGAGTGGAGTGCGTTCCGGTTTTCTGGCTGGCGACCGAGGATCATGATTTGGCTGAAGTCAATCATGTGGCGCTGCTTTCGGAACGCGGACTGCCGGAGCGGCTGGCGGTGGGAAATCGTGCGTTTGAAAGTAATGCCGTAGGCGATGCGCCGGTGGGGACCGTGAAGTTTGGGGCGGACATTCAGGCGGTGGTTGAGCGCGCCGCGGCTTTGCTGGGGGATTCGGAGGTCGCGACTTGGCTGCGGGAGGCGTATCGTCCCGGGGAAAATCTCGGTAGCGCGTTTGCGCGGCTGTTTGCGGGGCTGTTTGCGGATTGGGGAGTAATTTTGCTTGATCCGGCGGATAAGGAGTTTCATGATCTGGCGAAACCTTTGTTCCGGGCGGCGATTGAACGGGCGCCGGAACTGGACGAGGCATTGCTCGGGCGGGGCAAGGCGATTGAGGCGGCGGGATATCACCAGCAGGTGAAAGTGACGTCCGCGAGCACGTTGCTGTTTGAAGTGAAAAATGGCGCGCGCACCGTGGTGCGGCGGCGCAACGGCGGTCACGGTAATGGCGGGGACTTTGCAGTGGGTGAGGAAAAGAATTCGCGCGAAGAACTGTTGGGCCGGATTGACGCGGCGCCGGAGAAGTTCAATCCGAATGTGCTGTTGCGGCCGGTGGTGCAGGACTACCTGCTGCCTACGCTGGTTTATACGGGCGGAGCGGCGGAGGTGGCGTATTTCGCGCAGGCCGGCGTGGTATATGAGAAATTGCTGGGACGGGTGACGCCGATTCTGCCGCGGTTTTCGGCGACGCTGGTCGAGGCGAAGGCGGAGAGAATTTTGAAGCGCTATCAACTGGGGCTGCCTGAGGTGTTGCTGGGTCCGGAGAAAGTGCGTGAGACGATTGCGGCTCGGTGTTTGCCTCCGGATTTGCAGGTGCGTTTTTCGGAGGCGTATGCGAGTGCGGAGCAGTCGATGAGTGCTCTGCGCGAATCGATTGGCAAGCTGGATTCAACTCTAATCGAGGCAGCGGACCGCGCGCGGATGCGAATGTGGCATCAGGTCAACCGGCTGCAAGGGCGGGCGTCACGCGCGGAGTTGCTGCGGAATGAGGCGATCACGCGGCACGCGGATGCGTTGAGCCATGCCTTGTTTCCGCACAAGGCGTTACAGGAGCGCGAAGTGGCGGGGGTAAGTTTTGTGGCGCGGTACGGGCGGGAGTTGCTGGCTCGGCTCTATGAGACGATCAATCCGGATTGTCATGATCATCAGGTGATTGAGGTGCAGTAGGCGTCGTGCCCTCAGCGGCTAAACAGGCTGCGGAAAAAGTGTTTTTCAAGCGCAGCATTCCCCCAGCGGCTGGAAGCCGCTGATGATTTCGCGGCAGTTACGGCACGAGTGGAACTCGTGCCCTTCCCAAAACCGGCGCGAACCGGAGTTTTTCCGCAGCGCTGAAGCGCTGGGCTAAGTTAGGTCGCCCCTCCGGGGCTGTGACCTGTAGCCATTTCGTCCCGCCGGATTGCCTGAACGCCCGAAGACGGGTTCCCACGCGCACATCTTCGGGGCCACGCGCCGACAATCAATTTCCGTGCAATGCGATCTGCAATTCCTCAAGCGATTCCACGCGCGGCACTGCTTTGTCGCGGTAGGCGCCGGGGACATCCATCAAGATTGCTTGCATGCCTGCGGCGGTGGCGCCGAGGTAATCCACGGAATAGACGTCGCCGACGTAGAGGCTCTCTTCGGGAGTGGCGTTCATGCTCTGGAGGGCCTGGCGGAAAATTTCCGGGTGCGGCTTTTCGTAGCCGACCAGGCCGGAGTCGGTGATGGTACGGAAGCAGCGAGCGATGCCGCATCTTGTCAACACATCTTCGATTCCGCCATCCGCATTGGATATGACCGCGATCTTGTACTGCTCGCCGATCTGGTGCAGTTGCTCGGCGGTGCCGGGGCGAATCTGGTCCCAGTTGGCGGAGTTGCGGATGCCGGAGACCAGTTGATCGCGGGCGGCGTCGTCTTCGAGGCCGAGTTCGGAGAGCAACTGGGAGTAGAACATCCACCAGAAGCTGTGGTCGGTGCTGCCGTTGGTGGTCATCATGCCGTCGAAACGATTCTTGGTGCGGCATTCCAGGTCGCGCAGGTGTTCGGGCTCGGGCACAAAGCCGCGGTCGGTGAGAGGCGCGTGAATGCGGCTGCGATTGGGGAAGAGCAGGGTGTTGCCGACGTCGAAGAAGATGAATTTGGGTTTCGAGCGCATGGGTTTTTCCGTTTCTGGTTCCACTGCCCATTATCTATCAGGCACTCTGCGGGCGTTTCTGCGAGGTGGGGCTGGCCGAATGAATTAAACTGACGGATTGCCGATGTACTAAAGGAGACTCTCATTAAGTTTCGGCAGAAAGCATCAACCACAGGGTGCACAGGGGTGCACGGGGGGAACCCGAGACTTAATCAGCGTTTCCCTAAGTCGGACTGAGGATCATGGCCCAACTGCGAGTCGTAATTCTGTGGCACCAGCACCAGCCGTTCTATAAGGACCTGGTGACGGGGCAGTATCGCCTGCCCTGGACGCGGCTGCATGCGCTGAAGGATTACTACGGAATGGTGAAACTGCTGGACGAGTTCCCACAGGTGCACCAGACGTTCAATCTGGTGCCTTCGCTGATCACGCAGATTCAAGAATACGTTTCGGGCGAGGCGCAGGATCCGTTTTTGCAGGTGGTGGCGAAGTCCGCGAAGGACCTGACGGAGGCGGAACGGCGGTTCGCGCTGCAATATTTGTTTCAGGCGAATCCCGCGAATGTCATCGGGCGTTATCCGCGGTATCGCGAGCTGTGGGAGAAATGTCACGGGGCGGGAGAATCGCCGGAACGGGCGGAGAAATATTTTCAGGCGCAGGATTTTACAGACCTGCAGGTGCTTTCGCAGATTGGATGGTTTGACGAATATTTTCTGGCGGAGAAGGACATTGCGGAACTGATTCGCAAAGGGCGGAACTATACGCTCGAAGATCAGCGGCTGGTGATCGGGCGGGAGCGCGAGTTGCTGGGCCGGGTGCTGCCGGTGCATGCGGAAGCGGCCAAGAAGGGTTTGATCGAAATTTCGACTTCGCCTTTTTATCATCCCATTCTGCCGCTGGTGTGCGACACGCAGATGGGGGCGGTGTCGTCGCCGGGACTGCCCTTGCCGCAGAACCGGTATCGGCATCCCGACGATGCCCGCGAGCAATTGCAGCGCGGACTGGACCTGCATAAAAAAGTGTTTGGGGTGCGGCCGAAAGGCGTGTGGCCGTCGGAGGGCAGCGTTTCCGAAGAGACGCTGGCGATTGCGCACGAGTTGGGAGTGAAGTGGATGGCGACCGACGAAGGCGTGCTGGGGCGGACGCTGGGGATGAATTTCTCGCGCGACGGTTACGGACGCCTCAATTCGGACCTGGCGCACCGGCTGTACACGATTTATCGCTACGAGAACAACGATACGCGGATGAATCTGCTGTTCCGCGACCACACGCTGTCGGATCTGATCGGATTCGTGTATTCGGGGATGCCGCCGCAAGACGCGGCCAATAATCTGATCCAGAAGATCAAGGAGTCGGCGCAGCCGGTGCTTGCGAACGGGCAGGACGCTTTGGTCCCAATCATTCTGGATGGCGAAAATGCGTGGGAATATTATCCGCAGTCGGGACGGGAATTCCTGCGGCGATTCTACGACGCGTTGCAGAAAGAACCGGGAATGGAAGCGGTGACGGTAAGCGAGGCGATTACGCGGCACACGAACGTCAGTTCTCTGAAATCAATTGTGCCGGGGTCGTGGATCAACGCGAACTTCAACGTCTGGATTGGAGCGCCGGAAGACAACAAGGCTTGGGATTATCTGTATCAGGCGCGCAATTTCTACGCTGAAGCGTCGCCGGTCGCGACCGAGAAGCAGCGCAAGTTGGCGTTTGAAGAGATCCTGATCGCCGAGGGCAGCGACTGGAACTGGTGGTATGGTCCGGAGCACCACTCGGCGAACGATCGCGACTTCGACGAACTCTACCGCAAACACCTGTCGAATATTTATACGGCGCTCGGTGGAACGCCTCCGGATTATCTGGCGCAGCCGATCAGTGGCGGGGCGAGTCGTCCTCTGTTTACGCCGCAGACGGCTTACATTCATCCGCGGGTGGCGGGCGACATGGTGCGCTACTTTGAGTGGATGGGAGCGGCATGTTATACGGCGGACCAGCGCTCGGGCGCGATGCACGGCAAGCAATTTCTGATGGATGAGGTGTTTGCCGGGATCGACGAGGAGTACGTGTACGGGCGATTGGATTTCGCGGGCAAGGTTCCGATCGACGCATTCGAGGTGGTGGTGAATGTGGAATCATGGGCCAATCATGCGGGCAATCCGCGGCGCGAACTGCGGTTGGATGCGACGGTGGCAGAAGGGCGCATCACGTCGTGGAGGGTGACACAGGGTAAGGGCACGGCGGTGGCAGATTGGACGGATGCGAAAGATGCGCGGGTGGCGCTCGTCCGGAATTTTGAATTTGGCCTGCCGCTGAAGTGGCTGCTGGCGGCTCCGCTAGAGATTGAGAAAGTGCGTGGACTGAAAAGCTCGGATGTGCTGACGGTGCGACTGCGGCTGCGCTTTAGTGTGTGGCAAAACCATCTACCGGTCGACGCGTTGCCGGTGGAAGGATGGATCGAACTGGAGTTGCTGGCGGAGGAGGATCTGGTGGCGGGTGGGGGATAGGGCCAGGTTTCAAGGTTTCAAGGAGGCCAAGAGGCTGGCACTCCAATCGCGACGAATCAATAGAGACCCTGAAAGTCTGAAGCCTGGCTCTTCTCTAAGTTCCCTACTGGCCGCTGCTGGCGGTGCTCATCGTCATGGGCCGGTTCAGTTCCATTACTAGTTCTGTGCCTGCGGGAAGTGTCGCGGAGCGGTGCTTGCCGAGCCAGTGGGTGACGGTCACGGTGGCGCCGATCATCCCGCCGATCAGAAAGCCTTTGCCTCCGCCGGCCAGCGCGCCGATGAGCATGCCGCCGCCGGTGCCCATGCCGATTTCGGTTAGATCTTTGGCGTCGTGGCCATCGCCTTTGAACTGGCCTTCGGAGTTGACGTCCGAGCCGCGGCCAGCGTTGGTGTCAACCAACGAGGCGCTTAGCATGAACCTGTCTCCATTGGGAAGGACGAGGTTCTCGGGGAAGATGGCGATGGTGGGCTTGCCGGCGATGCGGCGGGGCTCATTCGTTTTCGTGACCCGGCCCTCGACCGTCGTGCCGATCGGGATCACGGTTTTTCCGTCCATCACGAGCGGCTCGGTGACTCTTGCCGAGAAGGGATCTCCGGCTTTCGAACTGAAGGTGGCGAGCGTGGTTTCAAGTTTCATCTTGACGGCCGTGCCGGTGGGCAGGGCGGTTTGCGCGCCGGCGAAACTGGCGATCAGGATGACCAATGGCAAGGAAAGCGATGCCAGCGAAAGTGTTTTCTTCATGTTGTCTTTACCTCCAAGATTCAGTTGTGGCACTTCATTTGTCGATCAGTTGCAAAGCTCCAAGAACGTCATCGAGCGGCGCGCGGTCGTGCTGGTTGTCGCCGCGGTAGATGTAACGCACCCACCGGTTGCGGTCGATGACGAAGGTGGCCGGGTGCGCGATGTTGATAGCGTCATGACCGAACGCGTGATGGAGTCCGTAGTCTCTGGTCACGGTGCGCTCCTCATCGAGCAAGAACGCGCTGGAGATGGGATGCTTCTCAAGAAACTTCCCCGGCTTCCACACGCCATCGCGTTTTTCGGCGGCGATGAATGCCAACTGGGCTCGCGCCGCCGCAATCTCCGGTATCCGCGACTCGAACTGAGTCATGCGCTTGACGCAGTTCGGTCACCAAGTGCCGCGCAGAAACTCGAGAATCAGCGTGCCCTCGGCCAGCAGGCCATCGAGAGTGAACGTGCCCTCGCGATTGGCTGCGCCCAGCGAAAAATATGGGGCGAGGGAGCGGACCTCCAGAGTCTCGGTGCGGTTCTTCACGTTGAGTTCGACTTTAAGCGAGGTGGGAAGCGGGAACAATAACGGATGGGGTTCGGGGGATGGCGAGTGGGCGATGCAAAGATCACGGGGCATAGATGTGCGGGTCGCTGATCACAGTTCGTGCGTCACAGACCGGGTGGTTCGGTGTCCGCTATAATTCGGCTGCAAACGTGGGAGCCGCGTCGAGCCGCGTCTCTACGGTTCGGGCCCATGGTTTTCAATCGATCGGAAGAATAAAGGACGCATCTATGCCTCTCACAAGTATTGCGGAAATTCGCGGACGCCAGGTGTTGGACTCACGTGGCAATCCGACGGTGGAAGCGGAAGTATTTCTGGATGGCGGCGCCAGCGCGCGGGCCATTGTGCCGAGTGGAGCCTCCACCGGCGAGCATGAAGCCGTCGAATTGCGGGACGGGGACAAAACGGTGTACCTCGGCAAGGGCGTGCTGCAAGCGGTGGGCAACGTGAATGGCGAGATTGCGGAATCGCTCGGCGGATGCGACGCGGCCGATCAGCGCACGCTCGATGCCCGGCTGATCGAACTGGATGGCACTCCGAATAAAGGACGGCTGGGAGCGAACGCGATTCTGGCGGTTTCGATGGCGGCGGCGCGGGCTTCGGCGAGGGCTTGCGAACTGCCGCTGTATCGCTATCTGGGCGGAGCGGCGGCGAACGTGTTGCCGGTGCCGATGATGAACATCCTGAACGGCGGCGCTCACGCCGATAACAACGTCGATTTCCAGGAGTTCATGGTGATGCCGGTGGGAGCGCCATCGTTTTCCGAGGCGCTGCGCTGGGGTGTGGAAGTTTTTCATACGCTCAAGGGCGTGCTGAAAAAGCGCGGATATAACACGTCGGTCGGCGACGAGGGCGGGTTCGCTCCGTCGGTGAAGTCGAACGTTGAGGCGATTGAGGTGGTGCTGGAGGCGATTTCACAGGCGGGCTACAAGCCGGGTAAGGATATTGGGATTGCGCTCGATCCGGCAGCCAGCGAGTTTTATCAGGATGGGAAGTATGTGTTCAAGAAATCGGACAAGTCGGCCAAGAGTTCGGAAGACATGATTCGCTACTATGCGAAATGGGTGAACGACTATCCGATTGTGTCGCTCGAGGATGGGCTGTCGGAGAACGACTGGGAGGGGTGGGCGCTGCTGACCAAAGAACTCGGCGGCAAGATTCAGTTGGTGGCCGACGACATCTTCGTCACCAACATCGAGATCTTCGCCAAGGGCATCGAGAAGGGAATTGCCAACTCGATCCTGATCAAGCTCAACCAGATTGGCACGGTCAGCGAGACGCTGGACGCAATCGATCTCGGACGCCGCAATGGATACACGTCGGTGATCTCGCACCGCTCCGGCGAAACAGAAGACACGTTCATTGCGGACTTTGCGGTGGCGACAGGCGCGGGACAGATCAAGACGGGATCGGCCTCGCGCACCGACCGGATTGCCAAGTACAACCAGTTGCTGCGGATTGAAGAAGAGTTGGGCGGCGCGGCGCGGTTTTTGGGAGTGAAGGCGCTGAACTATAGAGGGTGAGGAGAGAGCGAGAGGCGCATGGTGCCGATTTTCGACGCTCACTATAAACGTGCGGGAATGCGAATTAATCTAGTAGCGTTCCTGCTCGTTTTACTAGCGATTTCCGCTCCAGCACACGGCCAGCCGCCTGCTGGCTTTCATTGGGTGGACTTCAAACGTGAATTTGCAACCGTGCAAAAGGTTGAACAGGCGCTCAAAGGTGAAGAGTACACAGCAGTTCGCGAAATCGTCCTTGCGGATGGATTTGCTTTAGTGACGGCGGTCAGGCGTGAGTCTTGGCAAACCACACCAAAAGGATCAGTGGCTCGTATATAGTGTCTCGACGCAGAGCGGTGACGCCCGAAAACTTCTGATCGGCTATGACTTGCAAATCAAGGATTGGTTCGGTTTCACTTTAAAGGACAAAGACCTCGGCGTAATTTACCTCGACTGCGATGAATGCGAACCAGCGAGTTTGTTCACGGCGCTTCATTACGATCCCCGAGAGGGTTGGCGCGCGCGTTGGGCGAATGAGAAGAGCCCTGACCATCCAGGCATAACGCTCCGCGTTACGGACGTTGGAGATCCGTACACAAATGAAGATGTGGACCAGGTGTTCGCCGTAATCACACCCAAGAACGGCGTCGCGAGTATTGGGACCTGGTATCACTCTAGGGATCTAGCAACAGGCAAGATCAGTGACGACGTGGGCATGTATTCCGTTGACCCGTCGACCGGAAGAGACAAATCAATTGTCCTCACAGGACCGAAAGCGAAAGAATGGGAATTGCGACTCTGCCATGTCAAGGATTCATGGTTGAGTCCTGCGATGGGTCAGTCTACTCGCACCTGCAAAGGGCTATTGAGCGTGAAGCGAAATCCTCCGAGATGAATCGAGGCTAATCCATATTGACTTAGCTAAAGACTTAGTCCATAATGACGCTATGGAAGTCAACATCCATGAAGCTAAGACCCATCTTTCCAAGCTTTTAGAGCGTGTTGCCTTGGGCGAAGAAGTCATCATCGCCAAAGCGGGCACTCCCGTCGCCCGGCTCATACGCATTGAGATGGAGCCAAAGACCCGAGTTTTCGGGAGCGCCAAAGGGGAATTCACCGTTCCGGACGACTTCAACGATCCCGATCCAGAGATCGAGGATCTGTTTTATGAGGGCCCGCTCTTCCCGAAAACAGATGTCTCCACGAAGTGAGAACACTCCTCGACACGCACGCATTTCTATGGGGGATCTCTGGGGACAGGCGTATGTCACAACATGCTCGCGACATCTTTATCGGTCCGAGCAATTTGTTGCTGAGTATCGCGAGCATCTGGGAGATCCTGATCAAGGTGCAGCTCGGCAAGCTGAATCTTCCTCAACCCGCAGGCCCGTACATCATCCGCAAATTAGCTGAAAACAGGATCGAAGTTCTGCCCATCACTTTAGATCATGTGCTGGGAATTGAATCGTTGCCGCTCCATCATCGTGACCCGTTCGACCGCTTGCTTATCGCGCAGAGCATCGAAGAAGGATGGCCGATCATCACGGCCGATCCCTGGTTCGCGCGCTATCCGGTTGAGGTCATCTGGTAAGTTGAACGCCGCTAGAACCCCATCGTGTCGTCCGCCGAAGGGCCGTAGGTTGATGGGACCGGCTTCTCGTTCATGCGCAGATAGACTCCGAGTTGGGCGCGGTGGTGGACCACGTGATTGAGGAACATTTGGCGGTAGGCCAGGAAGCGCGATCCGCTGAAGATGGGCTTGCCGCCGAAACTCAGCTTCCAAGGCTGGGTCCAGGCTTCATCGGGGGTATTCTTGAGGGCGGCGCGGGCCTTGGCAGCACCTTCATCGAAAGCGGCGACCAGTTGCGCGGCGGACTCGAAGGGCAGAGGTTTGAAGCTGCTCTTGGAGAAATCGAGCTCGGGCGTGGTCAGGATCGTGAGACCAAAGCTGGCCAACTGCGCGATGTGCGGCGCGAGCTTGTTCAGCGGCATGGACCGGGGATGCGGCGCGAAGTCTTTCTTGTCTTCCGGAACGCGTTCCAGCATCGTCCGGGTTTTCTTCATTTCTTCATCGAATTCAACTAGAAGCAAGTCACCGATAGGCATGTTGACCCCCGGCGATAGTATAAACGCCAAAGTGCGCGGCCGTGAATGGCGGTACTATCTATAAGGTAGTGGCTCAGTCTGCGAATCCTTAACCACCAAGGGCACGAAGGTACACGAAGGAAGCTCTTGGGGAAGCTCTCACGATACTTCATAAGCCAGGAGCTAAAAGCGAATTTATGCCTCGTCCGAAACCTCTCGTTCTCATCATTCTCGACGGCTGGGGATACCGGGCCGAAACCAAAGCCAACGCCATCGCGCTGGCGCGCAAGCCGATCTATGACCGGCTGCTGCGCGAGTATCCGAATACGCTGATTCATACCAGCGGGCCGTTCGTCGGGCTGCCGGAAGGGCAGATGGGGAATAGCGAAGTCGGGCATCTGAATATTGGCGCGGGGCGCATCGTGCACATGGATATCACGCGCATCGATCTGATGATCCAGAACGGCGAATTCTTCTCGCATCCTGTGCTGGTCGAGGCGATGAAGAACGCTTGCTTGAGCGGGCGCAAGCTGCATCTGTTCGGGCTGGTTTCGGATGGCGGCGTGCATTCGCGGCAGGAGCATCTTTACGCGCTGCTGAAAATGGCGAAGCAGCAGGGAGTGGATCGTGTGTTCGTGCATGCCTTCATGGATGGGCGCGACACGCTGCCGACCAATGGCGCGGGTTATCTCGAACAACTCCAGCAGAAGATGCGCGAGTACAACTCCGGCAAGATCGCGACCGTTAACGGGCGCTACTATGCCATGGACCGCGACCGGCGCTGGGAGCGCGTTGCCAAGGCCTACAGTGCGATGGTCGAGGGCAAGGCCGAGGGCGGAACGCAGGCCGACGCCGTGAAAGGGATGAAGGAATCCTACAACAAAGACGTGACCGACGAGTTCGTGGTGCCGTTTGTCTGCACGGATGGTCACGGCGAGGCGCTGGCGAGGATTGCGGACGACGATTCTTGTATCTGTTTTAATTTCCGCGCCGATCGCGTGCGCGAGATCACGCGCGCGCTGTGCCGCAATAGTGGTCTGGATGCGAAGGGCGGAAGCGATTTGCCGGGGGCGGCCGAACTCGACGCAACGATTGCTCGCGACCGCGCGCCGAGGAACCTGAAATATGTGTGCATGACGCAGTACGACCAGCATTTCAGCTTGCCAGTGGTGATTCCTCCGGAATCGATGGCGAACATTCTGGCGAACGTGATGGGTGGGCTCAACATGCGCAACCTGCGCGTGGCGGAGACGGAGAAGTATGCGCATGTGACGTACTTTTTTAACGGCGGAGTGGAGCAACCTTTTCCGGGAGAGGATCGGGTGATGGTGCAGTCTCCGAAGGTCGCAACCTACGATCTGAAGCCGGAGATGAGCGCGGCTGGCGTGGCCGCGGCGGTGGTCAAGGCAACGAACGAGGGCACGTTCGACGTGATCATCGTCAATTTCGCCAACGCCGATATGGTGGGGCATTCGGGAAAGATTGAGCCTACGATCAAGGCGGTTGAGACCGTCGATGCGTGTCTCGGGGAGATCGAAAAAGCGGTGCGCGCCAAGGGCGGGGCGATGCTGATTACTGCCGACCATGGGAATGCCGAGATGATGATCGACCCGGTGAGCGGCGGCCCGCATACGGCGCATACTACGAATCCGGTGCCGTTTATCGTGATGGCGGAGGATGCTGCGAAGTACACGCTGAAGCCGAATGGGTCGCTGCGGGATATTTCGCCGACGATTCTGGGCATGCTGGGAATTACTGAGCCGAAAGAGATGACGGGTTCGGATTTGCGGGCGCTGCGAAAATCTTGAACCGCCGAGGACGCCGGGAAGAACAAAAGTCAACGATTCTCAAGCACCATCGACGAACACGTTCTACCGCGTATCGATTCCAAATCCCAGGAACACATTTACTTCCACCGGTTCATTGCCCCGCGAAGCCGGGCGAAATTTCCAATTGTGCAGGGCCACGAGGAGCTTCGAGGTTGTTTCCGCCGCGCCGGGTTCCAGCACTTTCAGGTCTTTGATATTTCCGGCACGGTCGAGAATGCAGGTGAACACAACGTAGGTCGAGCGCAGTCCCGAGGGCAGGTCGTTGCGGATGGGTGCGGGTGCGGTGAGGTCTCCGGAGTATGCGTGCACGGCGGAGGCAGGATCGGCGTATTGCATCACCGCCATGCCGAGCGAGGTTTCGATGTAGATGGAATAGTTGTCGCCCTTCAATTGACCGTAGCGATTGAAGACGCCGCCGGAGCTTGATGTGGCCTTGACTGTGTAGCCGGGCGCTCCGTGAATGTTGGTGGAGGAACGGCCGGGGCCGTTCGCGGGGGCGTCGCCGCCGCCGGGGGTTCCGAAGCTGGGCAGGGTGATGGTGGTGGTGCCGCCTTCGACGGAGACTCCAGACATGGCGGGAGGGCCGGTGGTGCCGGTGCCGGAGCCGCCGGGGCCGGGGTAGGGCGAAATTCCTGCGTGGGCGTTGGGGTCGGAGCCGCGGCCGGCGCCTTCCCGGCCAGCGCCTGAACCTTCGCCTTGCAATCCGCTGCCGGGACCGTTGCCTTTGCCGATGCTTGATCCGGTGCCACTGCCTCCGAGGCCGGTTTTTGCCGTGCCGGTCGGCGACATGGCGATGGCGCCTGCGCCGGTTGAGTTCGGCAATCCGACTTTCGATCCGGGTTGACTGGAGACTACGACTCCGCTGCCCGGGGCGGTTCCTCCGCCATTCGTCGGAGGAGCTACGGCGGAACCCAGGTCGAGCGGACTTCCGGCTCCTGTGCCTTTGTTGCCGCGTCCGCTGCCGGAGAGTGCTTTGCCTCCGCCGAGACCTGGTGGAGGCGGGACGACGTCGGCGGAACCAACGAGAGCGCCTGCGGAATGACCTGAACGGCTGCCGTTTGCTTGCGCGGCTCCGCCTATGCTGGCAGGTGGAGGCACAACCTGCGGCGTGAGTCCGGTGCCGCTGGACCTTGCTAGTGAACCTCCGCCGGACGCGGATGGCGGAGGCGGGACGGGCTTGGCCTGCAAGTCGCCGGTGGCGGAGCCTCCCCAGCTATCGAGATCGCGGCTGACCTGCGATGGCGGCGGCGCGACCACGGCGGGAGCTGGCATCGACAGCTTGGAAGTTGAGGACACGTCGCGTGGTGGAGCGGAAACCGGCGGTGCGACCACATCGGCATTCTGTGTGAGGGGCATGCGGGAGCTGGCTAAGTCGCGCTGCGCTTCTCTGGGTGCGGGCGCGATGATGGTGGGCGCGAACGGGGTCGCGGTTCGCATCTGGTCGCGCGCGACATCTGGCGCGGGCTCGACGATGTTGGCAGCGTTTAAGGTTGGCGCAGTGCGCGATCGGGTGCGGGTAACATCGGGCGCGGGGGCGATCACGTCGCTCGGCAGCTTGAGCGCATTGCGGTTGGACGATGGGGTCAATTCCGGCGAAGGCGCCACAACGGTCATCTGAGGCAGCGTGGGCGCGGCGTGAGCGGAACGCAGGCCTTCGGCGGGCGGCGGTCCGGGATTGGGCTTGAAGGCGAGCAGATTGGCGACGGCGGAATCGGAGTGAGGCAGATTCAGCTTGGGCGCGTCCACGATCTTCTCGGTCGGCTTGTCGCCGCGGGCGACGCGGATGGTTTGAGTGCGGTGGTGGGCTTGCGATCCGCCGGCGCGTCCGGACTTGCCAGCTTGCGCGCCGCCGCGGTCTTGGGTTTGCGGCAGTTCGTCTCCGGAATAATAGATGACGTCGGATTGGGGATGCGCGGGAGGAAGCGGAAGCTCCATGGTTAAGAATCGTCCGGGCAGCACGACGATGGCGAGGAACAGAAGGCACTCCAGCAGCCAGGCGGCGAGCATGCCGCGGTAGGGGAAGATGCCGATGGGCGCTTCTCCGGCCAGTGCTTTTGGAGTGCGGGTGAGAGCGGGGCCAAAGGCGGACTTGAATTCTTCCCAGCGCGAGGACCATTCCACCAGAAGGCGCGGCGGTTCGGGCCACTGTGTGACGCTGTCGGGAATGGTGAGGACTTCGGGCATTATTATTTCGAGCTAAATTTCGGTCGATGGTTCTGGGGGATTGGTACTAGTGTAGTGTGCCAGAAGGAATCTGGGATTTCGCGTGACTTGAGTTTTTTTTGCGTGTTCTTTTTGCTTTGGGGATGAGAGCGGAGTTGCTCGGGCGTTTCGAATGTCGAAGGGGCGAAAGTTCGATGCGCCGTGTTTACTTTTGAGTAATCATACCCCCCTTAGCCCCCTACCACCGGTCTTTTGGAATCAAAGACTTAGGAGCGAATCGCGCCAGGTCTTTGAGATTAAATGGGTTACGGGTAAAGTCTTTACTTCTTAATAAGTTATGAGCGCCTCTGGCTCTTCCACTTCTGTCAGTGTTCGGGGTACCCCCTCCCCCTCGGTCTATTGGAATCAGGATTTTAGCGATGACTCCCGCCAAAATCCTGAGCGGAAAGGAGTTACAGGTAAAATCATGATTCCAAATGAGTTAGTTCGCTCCCCACGTTTCTGATCTGATTGCGGACCTCGGACGTACCGGCCGGAGGGCCGCGCGCTCGAAATTCATTGTCCGCGATACTTTTATTATAAGAGAAGGTGTCAAGGATTTGGATCACAGGGTAGTGCCTCAGTTTGAAAACTGAGGCACTACCGATCACAGGGGGAGCTAAGTGCGGTGATTGCGGACAAGACTACTCATCGAACGTGCCGGGTGCGGTCTGCACGCGGGCAAGAGTGTCCGCGCTGCAGTCGCAGCGCCCCGATGGTGTTGATTAGCCCTCAAAGGGACAAAATCGGCTCGCCGGGGATTCTCAGTGATCGCAATTGCTGGTTTCGTCAGCGATCCGCTAGAATTCGCGGGAGTTGAGCGTTACTTGGCCACCTAGTCGCAAAACGCGTGCAAAAAGAAAAGCAGAGGACTTCTCCTCTGCTTCTTTCCGGCTTGTACCCTCCCCAGGCACTTGCCAAATTCGAACTTACTGGAGCGCCGTCTCGGTTCCGACGCAGGCAGTAGTGCTGGTGGGCACACGGATGACAGCATCCGCGATCGAGCAGAAGTGGCGCACGCCGGTCTGGTTGGCAGTCAACGGGTTGGCGTTCGCCGAGTAGGTGGAAGCCGGCGTGCCGGTGACGTTGGCCAGAACGAACGAATAGCCGCTCTTGGTACCCGAGGAGAGCGTGGTATCGATCAGGCAAGCGCCGGTCGAAGTCGGCGGAGCGCAGCTCGTGCCCGAAAGCGCGCCCAGGGTGGCGGCAAAGCCTACCGTCGGGTAGGACGAGTTGTATGAAATCTGAGCCGTGTTGATGGTGCGAATCGATGCAACTGCGGACGATTCATTGGCCGCAATACGCGCGCGTAGCAGGTTCGGAATGGCAATCGCGGCGATGATCAGGATGATGGCCACCACGATCAGCAATTCGATCAGCGAGAAGCCTTTTTGACGTCGCATGTTGTGAGCAATTCCCTTCTTTTCGGATTCCACCTCACAAAGATAACCCGCACGATTGGTGGTTTTGAAGGTACCTTTCGTAACCATCCCCCATTACGCCAGCTTCGGGACCAAAACAAAACGCCCCAAACTCTTACGAGTCATGGGACGTCAGTTTGAACAGCCCTCCCCCGAAGTCTGCTCAAAACCAGCCTAACCTGTCGCTCAACTGGTGTGAATGGCTCGGATGGGCTACATCGGATTTGAACTGAACCACGGTAGTTGTTGAAAGATCCCCATCTCACTAACCAACAAGAAAGGCACGGTGTTTAACCGTTGTTAACAGAGATAGGGTTCATTGACCTTGGGACTGGGGAGTGCCAGACTTGAAGTCGACAACTGCCCGCAACGACGAAAGACGGAAAACGATTATGACTACCTGTATCTTCCTTGCCGGCGCTTCCGGCGCCATCGGCCGGCGCCTCGTCCCCATCCTTCTGGAGAACGGGTGGCATGTATTCGGCTCCACTCGATCCGTGGACAAGGCCGCGGAATTGAAGAAGGCTGGCGTCGAACCGGTCGTGGTCGACGTATTCGACGCGGATGCCCTGCGGAACCATCTGTACGAGATCCGGCCGAATGTCGTGATCCACCAGCTCACCGACCTGCCCTACGCGCTGGAAGCGGGCCAAATGACGGCCGCACTTACGCGCAATGCCCGCCTTCGGGAGGTTGGCACACGCAATCTTGTTGCAGCCGTCCGGCATTCCGGTGCCAGACGATTGATCGCCCAGAGCATTTCTTTCATCTATGACGAGGGCAGAACGGACGAGGGGACAAAACCACACCGGGAGACGGACCCGTTGCTGCCGGTGACACATCCGGTCTATGGCGAGACGGTGCAGGGAGTGCTCAGCCTGGAACGCCAGGTCACTGAGGCGCCGCTGGAAGGGATTGTCCTTCGCTACGGGTTGATTTACGGGCCGGGTACGGGGTTTGATGCTCCCATCGCACCTGGGTCCGTATATGTCGATGCCGCCGCCAAGGCGGCCGAACTGGCCGTCACACGAGGCGAGCGCGGGATCTACAACGTCACAGAGTCAGACGGGGCAACGTCGAGCGACAAGGCCATCAAGGCGTTCGGATGGGACTCCGGTTGGCGGGCCCGCCCCGCCGTGTAGGACGCAATGTCTCATCTCACTAACTGACCGTGGATCGGCAAGATTCACAAGCAGTGCTATCGCGTTGGGTACAGTAGCGATGACGAAAGTGGGGGACGTTGGCCCGCTGGTGGACTCCAACGTTTATAAAGCGTGTCCTTACCCCTACCGTAGACTGGATGACCCTGCACGAAGAGAGCCCCCGGTAATTTCGGTCGACGCTGCAGAAAGACCAACGCCGTTATACTCCCCACGGAATGTGGCCCACTTGTCAGTTGAAATAATGCTATCGGGAGGGTGCGATTTTCCCTAGCTCTTCAAGGCTCGCTTCGATTCTGGCAATATCGCCGGTATATCTGGCCGGGTCTCGCTGGGCGAGCTTTTGGTAGATAGCCATGGCTTCGGTATAGTGGGCGCGGGATTCCTGGATCCGGTTCTGATTTCGATCCAGAAGACCCAGGTTGTTCAGCGTCCCCGCCACATTGGGTGAGTACTGGTCAGGGTTCTGCGCCGCCAGTTGACGGTAAATCTCTAGCGCGCGTTCGAAGTACTGTCGAGCATCGTCCCAACGGTGCTGGACTCCATCGAGGATGCCCAAGTCGTTCAGGTTGATTGCAAGGTAAGGCTGGTACCCATCTGGACTTCGTTGCACCAGGTCGCGGTAAATCTTCACCGCTTCCTCATAGTTTTGCCGGGCATCGGCCGGCCGGCCCTGGTTCCCATTCAGCACTCCCAAATCGTTCAGCGTCACCGCCAAGTAGGGCAGGTACGCATCCGGATCGCGATTTACGAGTTCGCGACAATATTGCAACGCTTCCTCGTAGTGCTGGCGCTCATCATCGGTCCGGTTCTGGAGTCGATCCAAGTTTCCCAATTCATTCAGAGTGACCGCCAGGTAGGGCAGATCTGCGCCCGGATTCTGCTGCGCCAGTTCCCGATAGTCTTTTAATGCTTCCTCATAGTGCTGGCGAGCCGCGTCCATGCGCTTCGGTTCTGTATCCACGCCTTCCACGTGATTCAACGTGGCAGCCAGGTCGGGGTTGATCAGCGCAGCACTTAAAGCGTCGTGCGCGAATGGATTCGTACTCGGAACCGCCACGGTGTGCGCCCACAAGGTGTATTCGTTTTGCCAGCAGTGCAACTGGCGAGTTGTTGCGAAGCCCAGTGCTGCCAATACGAACAATGTTGGAACCACGAGCCAGACGGTGCGCCATCCTCGGGCATCCGCCCAATCGTCAAGGCCCCAGGCGATCATCAGGAAGATTCCGATCAGTGGGATGTAGGCATAGCGATCTGCCATCGCGGCATCGCCCACCTGCACCAGACCTATGACCGGAACCAGTGTGCCGAGAAACCAAAGCCAGCCCACCAGCAAGTAGCGCTTGCGGCGCAAGACGACAACGAACGCGGTGATGGCGATCAATACCAGCGCAGACAGACTCCATTGCCACCATGGGAGGGCGGTTGCGGAATGAGGATAGAAGGGAGCCAACCGCAGCGGCCAGATCATTTTCCACAGATACAACCCGTAGGCAACGATGGCATTTTGGATTCGAATCGCGAGCGGAAACTGATACAGGTTACGCACCGCCATTCCCGAGCGCTGCGCCTTGAACGTCATCCATGCACTCGCGGCGGAGAGAATCAGCAACGGAACCTTCTCGAGCACCAGCCTCGGGAACTCCACTCGCGCCGCGCCGGAAGGAGATGGTGGGCCGCTTTGCATCCTCTCCAGAGGCCAATAATCGAGCAGCAGCAGTACAAGGGGTAGCGTGATGACCATCGGCTTCGCCATCAATCCCGCAGCAAACAGCGCTGCCACCAGCAGGTATCGCCGCCAATCCGGTTTGTGGGCGTACCACGCATACGCGGCAATCGCGAGGAAGAAGAACAGTGTGCTCAACACGTTCTTCCGTTCCGCCACCCACGCCACCGACTCCACGTTGAGTGGATGCACCGCGAACAGAGCCGCCACCAGCAGGCTCGGCCCCACCCGCTTTGTCATCCATATGAGCAGAAGAAATAGCAGGGCCGCGTTCAGCGCATGGATCAACACGCTGTCGAGATGGTGGCCAGCAGGGTTCAAGGCGAAGAGTTGGTAGTCGAGAGCGTGCGAAAGCCAGGTCAGCGGGTGCCAATTCGCCGCGTCGGTGGACGTAAACGCCCATTTTACGGTGCTCCACGCCAGACCGCCGCGAACATGGAGATTTGAAGTGACGTAATCCTGATCGTCCCAGACGACGAATGAGTACCCTCTGACCGGAATGTAAAGCGCGATGGTTGCGGCCGCGAGCAGAACGGCGAGAGCGGCCTTCATTTTGTTGTCCGCAGGGAATCTCGCTCCAGGAGGAGTGTTTGGTTGCGGCTTCCTGCGGGCATGGGCACGTGCTTTGGCTAGCGTTTGCGCGCGGCTCATTTCGTCATCCGATTGTACACACGATGTTTCAGGCGGCTTCGGTGTGAGGGGGGCGCTCTTCGAAAATGATATCGACCTGGTCGCCGATTACGGTTTGGGATTCGTGGATGGCGCCGGTGGGAAGTTCGAGGACCGATGCGGCGCGGGCGCGGACGGCGGCGAGGCGCCAGGGCTTGAGTCCTTCTTCGATGTGGATGACGATGCGATCACGGTCGAGGTAGACCGCGTCGATGGGAAAGCGCATGGCGAAGGTGTGGATGCCGTGGGAGGGGTTGATCCACAGGCCCTGGCCGCGGGAGAAGCGGGATGAGTCGGTGGCCATGAGGCCGCGAAAGCGCGACCAGTGGGTGCGCGCGACGATGAGATCGGTCGCGAGATAGGTGGTGCGGGTGCGGTTGAAGGCGTATTGCTTGGGTCCGCCCGGGGACATGAACAATCCTCAATTTGTAATTTGGTGATTTGTAATTTGCAATTTAAGAGCGGGACATACGGTTCAGGTTTCAAATTTCAAATTACAAATTACAAATTACAAATTACAAATTACAAATTACAAATCTACTTACTCACCGTTTCGCTGGGGCGAATATGTGGAGTAACTGGATTACGGCGGGGCCTACGGTGACGAAAATCAGGGAGGGCATGACGAACAGGACGAGGGGGATGATCATCTTGACGGTGGTCTTGGCGGCTTGTTCTTCGGCGCGCTGGCGGCGCTCGGTGCGCAGGGAATCGGAATGCACGCGCAGGGCTTGGGCCACGCTGGTTCCGAAGCGGTCGGTTTGAATCAGAGTTCCGACGAGGGAGCGAATGTCATCGACGCCGGTGCGCTCGGCGAGATTGCGGAGGGCTTCGACGCGCGGCTTGCCGGCGCGGGTCTCGAGGTCGAAGAGATGGAATTCGGCGCTCAGTTCGGGGTGCGCGTGTTGCAAGTCATCGCCCACGCGCATCAGGGCCTGATCGAGAGATAGGCCGGCTTCGACGCAGATGACGGTGAGATCGAGTCCATCGGGTAGGCCGAGGCGAAGGCGGCGCTGGCGTTCCTGCACCTTTTTTTTCAGCAAGAATCGCGGAATGAAAAAGCCGAACGCGGTCAAACCGACGAGGAGCAGGGGCGAAGAGAATCCGGTGGAGAGGAAGACGGAAAGGAATCCGATGGCGGCGAACAGGACGCGCAAACCGCGATAGATGGTGACGTGCTGGGGGCTGCGATATCCCGCCTGAATGAGCCAGGCGCGGGTTTGCGAAACGTCGGTGGGGGAAAGCGGCAAGGCGCGGCTCAGGGGATCGAGAGCCTGCTGCATGCGTTCGCGGATGGCGGGTTTGCGCTGGGTGGTAGTGCGCTGCCAGCCGATTTCGCGCAGGCGCGATCCGAGCACCGAGGAAGGCGAGACGGCGGCCGCTCCAAAAGCGGCTACCACGGCGACGACGGTGAAGAAAACGACGATCGCGAGAATGAGGGGCAATGCCATAAGTCGGAACCTTACTTCAGTCGCTGGTCGTTAGTCGCTGGTCGTCGGTCGCTGGTCGTCGGTCGCTGGTCGTTGGCAAAACCTCCGAACGACGAACGACTGACGACTAGCGACTGATGGGAACAAAAACTCTACGTTCATCAGGTATTGTTCCTCACACCTGAATCCTGATAATTCTGCGGATGACGAAGTAGCCTAGCGTCTGGAGCGTGATGCCTCCTACGATCAAGGCGTGGCCGATCGGGTCTGCGAAAAGGGGGCGAATGAACCCCGGGTTGAGGATCTGCATGATGACCACAATGGTGGGCGGCAGAGCCATGAGGAGCACCATGGTGAGGCGTCCCTGAGCGGTGTGGACGCGGACCTGGCGCAGGATTTTAAAGCGCTCGCGAATGACGTAGGAAAGGTTGTCGAGAATCTCGGCGAGATTGCCGCCGGTTTCGCGCTGGAGCATGACGGCGGTGACGAAGAATTTTACGTCGACCAGAGGAAGACGTTCGGCGAGGTTGATGAGGGCGTCGCGCACGGGGAGGCCGAATTTCTGCTCTTCGTAGAGCTGGCGGAATTCCCCGGCGACGGGCTCGGCGACTTCGTTGGCGATCATTTCGAGAGCGGTGGTAAAGGCGTGTCCGGCGCGGACGGCGCGGGCGAGAGTGTCGATGGCCTCGGGAAATTTCTCCTCAAATGTTGCGAAGCGCTTCTTGCGCATGTGGGAGGCGTAGGCGTAGGGGATGAAAAAACCGAGGACGGCGCCGGCCCAGCCGAACAGGATGTTGCCGCCGGCGACGAAGGCAATCACGGCAAACACCACGGCGGAGAAGGCGCACAGCATGAGGAAATTTCCAGCGCGCACATCCACGTTGCCCTGCGCCAGCATTTTTTGCAGAAGCGAGACGCGCTCGGAGCGGCGCAGAAACGTGTCGAAAGCCGGGATCCGGCTGAGCAATTCGTCGCGCAGCAGAGCGACATCGGGCACGGTTTGTTCGGCAGGGCCCTGCGCGGCGGTGAGGCGATCGCGGAGAATGCGAGCCTGGGCGTTGCGCTGATCGAGCAAAGACACGACGGCGAAGACCGCCGCGGCGACCGCTACGAACACGACCAGGGCGATGACGATTGGCATCGGCTAGACCTCCATCCGGGACTCGAAGAGGGCAGGACTGAGGCGGCAACCGGCGGTGGCGAGGCGGTCGGCGAAATGCGGGGGGTGGCCGGTGGAATGAAAGACTCCGCGCACCTTGCCGTTTTCGTCGATGCCGCTGCGGTCGAAAACGAAAATATCGCGCAGCGCGATCATGTCGCCTTCCATGCCCGTGACCTCGGAGACGGTGATGATCTTGCGGGAGCCGTCGGAGAGACGCGCGACCTGTACGACGGCATGGACGGCGTTGGCGATCTGATGACGGATGGCGCGCTCGGGAATATTCAAGTTGGCCATCGACACCATGTTTTCGATACGAGCCAGGGCGTCGCGCGGGGAGTTGGCGTGAACGGTGGTGAGCGAGCCCTCGTGGCCGGTGTTCATGGCCTGGAGCATGTCGAAGGCTTCCTCGCCGCGCACCTCGCCAACGACAATGCGGTCGGGACGCATACGCAGGCTGTTGATGACGAGCTGGCGCATGCGGACCGAGCCTTTACCTTCAATGTTGGGAGGACGGGTCTCGAGGCGGACGACGTGTTCCTGCTTGAGCTGAAGTTCGGCGGCGTCTTCGATGGTGACGATGCGCTCGGAGTTGGGGATGTATCCGGAAAGGACGTTGAGGACCGTGGTTTTGCCGGCGCCGGTGCCTCCGGAAATGATGACGTTGAGGCGGCCTTTGACCACGGCGGAGAGCAGTTCGAGCATGGGCTCGGTGAGCGTCTGGTTTTCGATCATGTTGCGCGCCGTGAGCGGATCGCGGCCAAAGCGACGGATGGAGAGGCAGGCGCCGTCGAGGGCGAGCGGCGGGATGATGGCGTTGACGCGGGAACCGTCTTGCAAGCGGGCATCGACCATGGGCGAAGACTCATCGACGCGGCGACCGATGCGGGAGACGATGCGGTCGATGATCTGCATGAGGTGCTGGTTGTCTTTGAACGACAGGCCGGTGATTTCCAGTTTGCCGGAGCGCTCGACGTAGACGCGGTCGAAGCGGTTGACGAGAATGTCGGAGATGGTCGGATCCTTGAGGAGCGGTTCGAGCGGGCCGAGGCCGAAAATTTCGTCGAGAATCTCGCGCGACAACTGCTCGCGCTCGGCAAAGCTGAGAGGCACGGCCTCGCTGTTGACCGAACTGCGGATGAGGATAAGAACTTCTTCGCGCGCGGAATCGCCGGTGGAGCGGCCGAGTTTTTCGAGGTCGAGACGGTCGAGGATCTTGCGATGCAAGTCCGCCTTGACCTGCTGGTAGTCGCCGCGTTCAAAGGCTTGGAGATTGGCCATGTTTTATAAACCGTCTTCACCGACAATGTAACGTCCGGCTGTTGGCTGCTAGCTTTTGGCTTTTAGCTAAAGGCCTAAGAACTAAGAGCTAACAGCTAACAGCCCTTCCGCTCTAAACCGTCTTAAACAACGACCAAGCCGCGCGCTTCACATCCAGGTCGTCCTTGGTCAAGTATTCCGCGAGGCCGGCAATGGAGCGGGAAATTTCGGTGCTCCCCTGCTGCATCACGGGGACGCCGCGATCGATGGCCGCGGAAACCGCGAAGTATTGATTGGGAATCCGCCACAGCACCGGCGAGCCGATGGCGGCTTCGGTCTCCGCTTCGTTAAAGCCCGGCACCTTGCGATAGCGATTCAACACCAATGCGAAACGGTCGCGCGCGCCGCTCTCGCCGAGGTACTGGGCGACTCTGCCCGCGCTCCAGAGGGTGGCAACATCGGCGTGGGCGATGAGCAGGACTTTCTCCGACAAGTTGCCGACCAGGCGCGTGGCGCTGTCGAGGCGCGAAGAAGCGTCGACCACAATGTAATGAAAGGAACCGACCATGGTGTCGAACAGGCGCGCAAAATCAGAGGCGGAGGGTTCGATGGCAGTGGGCGTCGCGGCGCCCGCCAATACCTGCAACCCGCTATTGTGACGGGCCATGAAGCTGTCGAGCAGGGAAGAATCGAGGCGGTGCAGGTTGGCGATGGCGTCGGAGACGCCGAAGGCGGGCTTGAGATTGAGATGCAGGGCGCAGTGGCCAAGCGGGGCCAAATCCACCAGCGCGGTGCTGTGGTGAATCGACTCCAAAGCCAGGGCGAGATTGACGGCGACGGTGGTCGCGCCGCTGCCACCTTTGGCGTTCACAATCGTGAACACCTTGCCGCGCGAATTTTCACGGCCGGGCTTGCGGCGGGTCGAGGTCAGGCGAACGAAGGCTTCCAGCAGATCGGTGGTGGTGGTGGGGCGCTCGATGTACTCTCGCACACCGGCCCGCATGGCGCTAACAATCAACTGCGGCTGGGTCATGGGGCCGACGGCGAAGACGGCCGCTTCGGGAATTTCCTGATGAATCAATTCCATGGCCCGCAGCGCGGCGGTGACGCTGTCTTTGGCGATATCCACGAGAATCACGTCGGGGGCAAAGCCGCGGGTCTTGCGAATGACGGGGTCGTTGGGGGCGAGGGGCATGGTGGCGTTGCCGCAGACGGTGCGGGCCACACTGGTGCCATCGACCAGGACCTGCAGCACGGCGCGCTGGTCATTGTCTGTTGCGAATACGGCTACTGACAATTCCGGCATGACTCGTTTCCCAACCCCCGACTGCTTTCCGTATTCGTTGCGCTCGGTGCTTACTTGCTGCCTGCGGGCTTCTTGCCATCAAACTTCGCCGGATCCAGATTTGGCTCTGGCATAGCCGGGCCTTTGGGCGCCTGCACACTCGGGGAAATCCGGTGGACGGTGCAAAGCACCATCAATTCTGAGTTGCTCTTCTGGTCGCTCTTGCTCTTGAAAAAATTGCCGAGAATCGGGATATCGCCCAGAAGAGGGATCTTGTTGGCAATATTGGTGACCCGGTTATCCAAGAGGCCGGCGATGACGAAGCTCTGGCCATCCTGCAATTCGAATTCAGTTTCGGCCTTGCGGGTGCTGAGGGCGGGGATGACGGTTCCGCCAATGGAGACGCCATCGGCCAGGTCCAGGGTGCTGACCTCGGGGGCGACGTGGAGATGAATATTGCCGTTCGGTTCGATCAAGGGAGTGAACTTCAGGCGCACGCCAAACTCGCGAAACTGAATAGTCACGGTGGCGATTCCACTGGCGTTTTGCTGCGCCACCGGGAAGGGGAATTCGCCTCCCGCCAGGAAGCTGGCTTCCTTGCCGTTGACCGCGATCAGGTTGGGCTCGGCGAGGATCTGCAAAAGGTTTTGCGATTTGAGGGCCTCGATCACCGCGCCCAAATGGACCTGCGGGTTAAAGAAGAACATGTTGAGCAGGTTGTTGACGGTCGCGGTACTGGGAAAAACGCTGCCCGATCCGGTATCGCTGATGCTGCCGATGCCGGTGGTGCCGCCGAACTGGCCGGTGCTGATGTTGCCCAGCGTATTTCCGGAGCCGGTGGAAAGCAGATTGATGCCGATTTGCGCCAGGGCGCTGCGATCCACTTCGGCAAATTTGACTTCCAGAAGAACTTCCTCGGCGCCGACGGGGCCGAAGGTGAGCACGTTGACGACATTCTTGGAATACGCCGCGGCCAGCAATCCGGCATGTTTGGCGGCGTCCTCGGTAGTGACGTGGCCGGAAAGAACAATGGCGTTCCGCGAAGGGGTGACGTTGATCTGCTCCTCGGGAAACAGGCGATGCATTTCTTCCGAAGCGGCGGTGATATCGACATCGACGCGCAGATCGAAGCTGCGGGAGCGTTCCAGTTCGTCCCAGATCAAGAGCGAGACCTCACCCGGGGCGAGTCCATTGACCAGGACCTGGGTGGGGGTGACGACTAGGGCATCGGCCACGGTGGGGTCGGTGACGGAGACGCGCTTCAGTCTCTCGGTGGTGTTAATGAGCAGAGACTTGCCGACCATGACGCGCAAGGGAGCGGCGCCGGGAGTCACGCCCTGGCCGGAGGCAGTCGAGGTGGTGGTGGTTTGCGCGGGCGTGTCCTGGCTTTGCGAAGAAGCGGCAGGAGAAGAAGCCGAGGCCGTCGCGGGCTCTGCCGGGGTGTGGACATCGGCAGCGGCAGCGCGCGCGAACGCGGGTGTCGCGAACATAGTCGTCGCACCGAGCAGTAAGACGACGGCGGCGAGAGTAAGAACTTTCATGAAGTCGGACCTCTGCGAGGCTGCACGAGCAAATGCATCGAGGCTATGAGAGTACGCGAACTATTGCGGTGTTGTCGGATCAAACTTTTTTTCTTCCATCTTGTTGCCGCGGATCATTTCCACCTGGTACGAAGCAGGCGGGGCCAGCGTCGCGGGCGCCTTCGCCGCCACCTTGTGGGCTTTGGGCTTGGGTTCGGTCGCTACCGGCGTCTCGCCCAGGTACAGGGCGCTGGTGCGGGTCGCGCCGATGCCTTCCTTTTTGGTGTCGAGCGGATTGCGCAAGGCGAGCTGGATTCTTCCTTCCTGGGAAGCCAGCGCCAATTTTTGCGCGTCGTCGGGCGAAACCAGCAGGGTAATCACGGGAGCGTTCTGTTCTCCGCCGGTAATGCGTTCGAGCAGGCTGCCGCCGACGGCGATGACGGCGACGTTTTGCAGCACGGTGGTAGTTTGGCGGTCGTTGCCATTGCCCTGGCCCGTGGCCAAGACGTCGACGCGGGTACCGGGTTGCACAAAACCGGCCACCGAGACGACGTCATTGACGCGAACGGAAACGGCGCGCATTCCCGGCGGAATCATGGAGGGTAGGCCGGCACCGGCGTCGATCGCGGCCAGTTTGCCGGGCAGAACAAAATCGCCTCTCGAGATGGGCAGAACGGCTCCGCGGCCCACCACCTTCACGACGGATGAGAATGCGCCGGGAGGAATCGAAGTTGGAGGGAGAGTGATGAGGCGGACGTCGCTGGCTTTCAACTTGGCACCGACGTCAATGTCGTTGGCGGCGACCAAGACCGGCACTCCGCCGACGTTTTGATTCAGAGCGGAACTGGCGCGCAGCCGGTTATAGACGCTGTAGCTGACGAGCAGGCCGATGGCCAGCGCCAAGCCTCCGATCATCAATAACCGGCTTCGGTTCATACTTCTCCTTGCGCGACAAGTCCCAACCTAATTTGCAGCTTGCAGCGGACGCAATCTCCGCGAGTGCGATGCGCGTCCGGCAAAGGAGGTCTATTGCCCGATGGAGCTGGCTACCTGCGAAAATACATTGTTCGCGTTGCCGCCGATCAGTTTGACGGTACCGATTACGATCACCAAGATTACGGCGAGCATCACGGCGTACTCCGCGATGTCCTGACCTTCTTCATTGCGCCACAAGAGCTTAGCCAAATAGGTCATTCAACACTCCTTTGAGTTTGCTTGCGAGACTCCCGCTCAGGGGACAACCGTGGAACCCGTCCCTATGCAGCCTAGTTTCGCAGATTCTGGACGGCGCGGGGAAATATTTTTTCACTTTCGTAACCCTTTGATTGCAGGTTTTGCAGAAAGGCCGGTATTTTCGACGGCGGGGTGGGTCCGAGATAGGATGACTGCTTTTGAGTCGCTGAATACAGTGCGCCAATCGGGGTCGAGAATAAGGGCTTGCGCGAGCGCGCAGGAGGGGGGCAGGAGGACCGCCTCCACTTGCCAGTTGTCGAGAACGTCGCGCCAGCCGGTGCGGAGTTGGATTGCCGTCTTGAACTGCCGCAGAACGTCGGCACCATAGAGATCGGCGCGGCCATCGATGAACACGCGATAGTCGGGAAAGAGGTTCCAGATGGCATAGCCTCCCCAGTCGTAGTAAACGAAGATTCTGCGAGGGGAGTCGCTGGCGCGAAGGAACGCGACCGCCTTTTGGGGAAACTGCTCGGCCTCGCGGGCATCCTGGTTGTGGGCAACGCTGACCCACTTCACCAAAGCAAACACAGCCAGCAGAACGACCACGGCTCCGTTGAAAAGCGGCCGGAACCGCGAGGAGCTGAGCCGCGGTGGTGAGAGCAGGGAGGGCGCGGCAGCAACCGGGAGAGCGGCGGCGATCACTGGTATTGCCAGCAAAACGAAAATTGGAATGTGGCGGACGGCATCGAGGGCGGCGAAGGCAGTCAGGAGGAGAGGTATGATCATGCGTCCTCTGGGCCGTGAGCGGGAACTGGCGAGCGCGGTCAGAAGGAGCAGACATACGAGTAAGAATGGGCGATAAAGTCCTTGATGAAAATCGGGCGAGTGCCATTCGCCAATGAGCGAACGCATCTCGGCCGAGCGCAAGGTGTCGAATGGATAGCGATACAATTGCGCGCCGTTGGGGTTGAGGGGAACGAGCGCGAAACAAGCCAACAAAAGCAGCAACAGCCGCAGGAGAATGGGACGTGCCTCGCGCCAGGGAGTGTTGCCGAGCGCGGTCTCCATAATCAGGCCGATGGCATACGCAATCAAAAGCGCCGGTGCGAGCGCGAATCCGGCGTGCAGGTTCAGCCAGAGCAGAAACAGCGGTGGAATCCAAAACAGAAGTTTGGGGCGATGTTCGCCGCGTTCGACCAGCCACAGCAGCAGGCTGGCTAGAATAAAGGTGAACATCTGCGGCCTCGTGCCCCAGGAGGGAGCGCAAGCCAAAGCGCCGAGGGCAGTCGCGGCGGCTGCCCAGTGCCGAGTTCCTGCCGATTGAGGGCAGCGCAGATAGAGGAGCATGAAGCCGGCCGTGCTCACGATGGCAGAGAATACGATCAAGGCGGATGGGCCGCCGCGCTTCCAGAGCTCGTAGAAGACGACCTCCGAAAGCCACTCATGCGACACCCAGGCGTGCCCGGCGCGAGTGAAGGAAAAAGGATCGAAGTGCGGGACGTGGCCGGTTTCGACGATCCATTGACCGGTGCGAAGGTGCCACCAGAGATCGGGATCGAGGGCGTTGCGCGCCGTCATCGCCAGCAGGCCGAACAGGAGAATCGCTGCGAACGCGGTCTGCGTGCTGCGCAGCATCTGGAGGATTCGTCGCATGCTCTTGGCGATTATGTTGCGTCGCGATTATAGAATGCGCGCGGCTCCTGCATAGCGTCCGCTTAAAAGGAGGCGCATCAACAAAACAGAATGTGGATAGAATAGGCACTCCATTCGAACCATGTCTGACACACCGAGACTGCGCAGTTGGTTGCTAGCCACAGCACTCCTCTGGATGGCGGTTGGCAATGGCGTCATGTTATGGAATACGCGAGTTCGGATCCGGCAGGGCTACGGCGATTTTGCGTCGTTTTACACCGCCGGCACTCTGGTTCGCAGGGGGCTCGGCGCCGACCTCTACAATCTTGCCGCCCAATGGAAAGTGCAGCGGGAATTTGCTTCCGAAGTAAAGATTCGCCAAGGCCCCTTGCCTTACATTCGGCCCCCGTTCGAAGCCTTACTCTTTTCGGTTTTCGCGCGGTGGCCCTATGTGACAGCACTGCTTCTCTGGACTACCCTCAAACTTGCGCTCCTCGCGACCATCCCGTTTATCGTGGTGCACGGCAGATCCTGGAGAGAAGGCTTTCCGATCTGGATGACGGGTCTTCTCGTTTTGGGTACTTATCCAGCGTTTTTTGATCTGCTCATGGGCCAGGATGCGGTGCTGCTGGCCTTCCTGTTCGCGGTTTGTTTTTGGCAGCTTGAAACGGGAAGGGACACGGGCGCGGGCGTCACCCTGGGCCTGGCACTCATCAAGTTCCAACTCGCAATCCCTTTTTTGCTGATCCTGTGGATCTCCGGAAGGAAACGGGTATTGCCCGGATTTGCGGCGTCCGCCTCCACCGTCATTGCCCTTTCCGCTGCACTGGTTGGTTGGAGGACACTGTTCAAGTACCCCGGTTATTTACTGACTCTGAACCGGTCAGTAGGCGTCGGAATCGCACCCGAAACTCATTTGAATCTACGCGGGCTGCTTATTTTTTTCGTCGGGCGGTTGCCCTATCCCGGACCCATCTACTGGGTGCTGACGCCAGTGGCGCTCGGGGCTGTTGTGTACACAGGTCTCATTTGGCGAAAGGCTGGGCACGGTTTTTTGGCCGAGGGCTTCGGGTTGGCGGCGGTTGTCGCGATCGTGACCAGCTACTACGCCTGTGCTTACGATCTGCTGTTGTTGATCGTCCCGCTGCTTGCCATGCGTACGCGGCCTGATGACGCTCCTAAAGCGGACAGGGTGTCACGATACTTGGAAGTGACCGGGTTGCTGCTTCTGCTGCTTACGCCAGTGTATTGGTTTACGAGATTGCAATTTCGCGCCGAATCCCTAATGGCACTCCCCTTGCTGGCCTTGGCCGTTGCTTTGGCGCGCAGGCTAAGCAATGCGGGCACGGGAGTAAGCGTTCCCAGCCCAGGGACGCGGCCCGAGGAAAGACCGGCATGACCACAACTCGGCCCATGCGATCGCTTGCTGCCTGGAAATTGCCCTTGCTGGCGATCCTCTGTGCGGCTGGCATGTGGACGTACGCCGATCGCGTGCTGATTCCGCATCAGGTCTCGGATGCCGCTGCCCACGGCTGGCCGCGTGGGAATCTTTCCGATCTCTACAAACAGTGGATCGGGGCGCAGGAACTCCTCCTGCATGGTCGCGACCCTTACAGCGCTGAAGTCACACGCGAAATTCAAGCCGGATACTACGGCCGCCCGCTCGATCCGGATCGACGAACAGGTCAAAACTACGAACAGGCGTTCTCCTACCCTGTTTACGTCGCCTTCTACCTTGCGCCCACCATCCATCTTCCGTTTGAGATCGTGCGCAAGGGATGCTTCTGGGTCTTGTTCGGGCTCACCGTTGCCACTATTCCGCTGTGGCCGCGTGCACTGCGCTGGTCTGTGCCGCTGTGGGGACAGGTAAGCCTGGTCGTATTCACCCTAGGCAGCCTGCCCGTCATGCAGGGTCTGAAACTGCAGCAAATCACGCTCTTCGTGGTTCCGCTGCTGGCGGTGGCGATGGCGCTCCTCGTTTCGGATCGACCCGTTGCCGCCGGCGTTTTGCTGGCATTGGCTACCATCAAGCCGCAGCTGGTCTTGCTGTTATTGGTCTGGTTGACGATCTGGACCGTCGCCGACTGGCGCCGCCGCTATCGCTGGGCCGCGTCGTTCCTGGTGTCCATGGCCATCCTTTGGGCCGCGTCGGAGTGGTATCTGCCACACTGGATTCCGCGCTTCTGGCAGGCGGTTCGCGAATACCACAACTACACGGGAGAGATGTCGGCGATGGACGAACTGGTCGGCTTTCCCTGGAGCCGGGCGCTTGAACTTTTGGCGTTTACAGGCATGATCGGCGCGTGTTGGAGGGAGCGACGGCAGCCGACGAATAGCGACGCCTTTGCCTTCACGCTCAGCCTGGTGCTGGCCACTACGATTCTCCTCGTGCCTTCCTACGGCCCGTACAATCAGGTGCTTTTGATCCCGGCGTTGCTGATCGCGCTCAAGCAGCGCCGGGCGATCTGGCAGGGAAGTATCGCGAGCCGAGTTTTGTTCCTGATGACGGCGGGGCTCATCCTCTGGCCCTGGTTTTCGGCCACAGCGCTGGCGGGGCTTTCCTTCATTTTGCCGGAGGAGACGGTCGCGCGAGGCTGGGCGCTTCCGTTCTGGACCGTCATCCAAATTCCGGTGGCAGTGGTTGCGCTGATGCTGGCCCATTACTATCAGGGGTATTATCAGAAGACTTTTGCCGCGCCAGCAGAGGCGGGATCATCGTAGAATGCTTTGGTGCCCGTGTCGGGTTTTGGGTGCTTGGCTGACACGGCGGAGCAGGAGAATTCAGGGTCCATGTCGACTTCGTCGCATTCCGGCGTATCGAGCGTCTTTCCCATCGCGATCTTCGTGCAGGGGAGCGATCAGCAGACGCTGTCGCTGAATCACACTCCATACACCGTGGGGCGCAAGGTGGATCGCGACCTGGTGATTGCCGACCCGCGGGTATCGCGCGAGCATGCGCAGATCGTTTCCGAGGACGGCGAGTTTTATCTCATCGACCTGGCCAGCAAGCACGGCACGTTCGTCAACGGCGAGAAGGTGGATCGCCGCAAACTGGCGCGCAACGACCGGCTGGAGTTTGGCGCGCGCGATATCGCGTACCTGATCTTCCACCCGCTGCACGCGACTTCGAATACGGCGCGAGAATTTTTGAGCCAGATCTCGTGTATTCAAATCGCGCCCGAAGCGAGCGACCTGGAAAAGCTCACGCTCTTCATGGACGCGGCGCGCAAGCTGAACACCATCGGGGTGCTCGATGAGATTCTGGTTACGCTGCTCGACGCCACGTTGAAGCTGACCCGGGCCGAACGCGGCTACATCTTCATGCGCGACATCGACGGCACGCTGACGCTGGCCGCCGGACGGAACTCGAAGGGCGAGCCGTTGCTGGACGACAAGACCATTTCGCGTTCGGTGCTGGATGGCGCGTTGAGCTCGAACTCCGAATATCTGGTCAGCGATACTAGTCAGATGCTTGATGTGAAGGAGCGGCAAAGCATCGTCGCATTCGACTTGCGCACCGTGATCTGCATGCCGTTGCGCAAGCCGATGGTGCAAACCACCCGCGCCGAGCAGCCGGCGGGCGGAGAAGTGATGGGCGCGCTGTATGTGGATTCGCGGTTTGCTTCGCACGACATCACCAGCGTTAGCCACGATATTTTGCGGGCGATCGCGACGGAAGCGGCGCAGCTGATCGAGAACGCGCGCCTGGTGCAGGCCGAAGAAGCCGGACGTCGTTACCAGCAGGAATTGGGAATCGCGGCATCGATCCAACAGCGCCTACTGGCGGTGACCCTGCCCGAAGTACCTTTCGCGCGCGTGAATGGGCGCAACCTGTCTTGTAAGGAAATCGGAGGCGATTTCTTCGAGGCGGTGAATACGCCGCAAGGTCTGGCCGTGGTTTTGGCGGACGTCAGCGGCAAGGGAGTTTCGGCCGCGCTGCTCGCTTCGATTCTTCAGGGCATGGTTTACTCGCAGCTGATCTCGGGCATGCCGCTGGTGGAAATCGTCGACGCCGTCAATCGCTTCTTCACCTACAAGCACATCGGCGAGAAGTACGCGACGATGATTATTACGCGCCTGCGTAACGATGGCGATCTGGAATACGTCAACTGCGGACACGTTCCGCCGGTGTGGATCTGCGGCAATGAGGTGCTCCGGCCCTCGCATGGCAACCTACCGGTAGGGCTAATCGCGGAAGCGACGTACTCGAGCGATCGCTGCCAGATGAGGGCGGGAGATCGGCTGATCCTGGTGACTGACGGCGTCACCGAAGCGGAAAACGCGCGCGGAGATATGTTTGACAGCGAGCGCCTGGAAGAGGTGGCGGGGAAAAGCGCATCGATGGAAGACGTGTTCACCGCCGTCGCCGATTTCTGCGGTGGTACGCCGCTCAACGACGACTGCACAGTCGTCGAACTGTCGTACACGGGCACGTAGGACGGTTCAAGGCGAACCCCGAACTGTCTGGGAACTCCGGTACGAACGCTCTGGAATCGTTTCTCCTCCTGAGATAACGTGTGCCGCACTATCTTGCTCTATCTTGCTTCATGCACACCAAGCACTTACCCCTTGCTATCCGATATCTTGTTCGATAACCCGATACCGGTAGTCCTCAAAAGTGCCAAGAAGAGCGCCAGTGCCTGCCAACCTGAAAACGATGCCCTGACGCGGGGTCACGTTACCGTGGTGCTCTTCTGCTCTGGTCAGACACGCCGTAGATTCAAGGTGAGGTTCACCGGCAATCGGCGTTATGGCACTTTCCTCACGACGCTCCGCCTTTGTTTTTACGACCGTGATTCTCGTGTGCTCAATCTTCAGCGCTTCTTCCCCGGCGCAAACGCAACCAGACGCGACGAGCAAACGGCGGGTGGTGGAGCGGAGTGCTCCGGTGTATCCACCATTGGCGCGCAATCTGGCGCTGGAGGGAGTTGTCCGGCTTGAAGCCGTCGTCGCTCCCGATGGGAGCGTCAAGACCGTGGTCATTAAAGGCGGTCATCCGGTGCTGGCGCAGGCGGCAGTGAAGACGGTAAGTCAATGGAAGTGGGAACGAGCCCCGCGTGAATCCAGCGAGTCGGTCGAGGTAAAATTCTCGCGCGAGTAAGGAACGGGATCTCTACAGGAATCGACCGGGCAGCCTGCTAGGGCTTCGCGCTGGGATTGATCTCAACCGTCGACCAGGTCTTGTCGGCGGCGTGACACAGCTTTTCCAAGGCGCAATCGGCGCATTTTGGACTGCGCGCCACGCATAGTTTGCGGCCGTGCCAGATCACTTCGTGAGAGAAATCGGTCCAGCGCTCGCGCGGGATGATCCGCATCAGATCTTCTTCAATTTTCTTTGCGTCTTCCTGCTGGGTCAGTTCCAGGCGGCGTGAAATTCGCGTTACGTGCGTGTCCACGACCACGCCTTCGTTCTTCTTGAACCAGGTTCCGAGGACGACGTTGGCGGTTTTGCGGGCGACTCCGGGGAGGGTCAGCAACTCGTCCATCGTTTGCGGCACCTGTCCGCCAAAGTCGGCGACTACTTTGCGCGCCGCGCCGACCACCGACTTCGATTTGTTGCGAAAGAAGCCGGTGGAGCGGATGTCGGGCTCCAGTTGTTCGGGCTCAAGCGCGGCGAAGTCCTGCACGGTCGGGTATTTTTCGAACAGCATTGGAGTGACCAGGTTGACCCGCACGTCGGTGCACTGGGCGGAAAGAATCGTCGCCACCAGCAGTTCCCATGCGTTGCGGTGGGTGAGAGCGCACGTCGCGTTGGGATAAAGCCGGTCAAGGCCAGCGATGATCTGACGAACGCGCGCCGGAGCTAGGGGCTCATAGGCGGAGGCGCGTTTCGCGGTGCGTTTCGGTCGCGATGCGGGCTTTGTTTTTAGGACAGGTGTCTTCTTCAAGGGCGCAGCAGTGACGCGGCGCGCACCTTCGTGACGTCCGGTGCGGCTCGGTTGACGCGGCACAATTCCGCGAGTCATGGTTCTCCTCCTGGGCAGGGTTCATGGTAACAAAGCCATCGACCCGCGGCGGCCACATATACGACGAAGGTAACCCCGCTGCAATTGACGGCTTGGCGACCCGGTGAGTAGTCTGAGAACCAAGGGAGAAACTGTGGCCGTAAAGACGATTAAACTCGGACAAGTCTGGCGCCAGGATACAACCGGCCAGGATCACCTTGTCACCAAGGTGTACAGCGAAGTGTTCACGCAATACGCGGTGCTGCGACCGGCCGAAGTCACGGCGCCGGACGCGCCGGTGGTGAAGGTGAAGGTCGCAAAATCCGCCGAAGGAGTCACCCTGCCCGGCTTCAGCTTTACGCAGGAAGGGGCGTTCTGAAACCTTGTGTTGATAGGCCTCGCCTTCACACTTGTCATCCTGAGCGAAGCGAAGGACCTGCTTTTCGCCGGGCCGCAACTTTGATGGCATGACCGAGAAAATCCTCACCGTACTTTTCGTTTTTATCAGCTCTCTGGTGGCGGCGACCGGCTATGCCGGCATCACGCTGCTGATGGCGATTGAGTCAGCGTGTATTCCGCTGCCCTCCGAACTGATCATGCCGTTCGCGGGGTACCTCGTCTATACCGGCGCAATGAAATTGGTCTGGGCGGCGACGGCGGGCGCGATCGGCTGCAATCTGGGCTCGCTGGTGGCCTACGAAATCGGCTGCTATGGCGGACGCCCGCTGGTCGTGCGCTATGGACGCTGGATCCTGATGGGCCACCGCGAACTCGACTGGGCCGACCGATTCTTTCTGCGTTGGGGAGATATGGCGGTTTTCATTGCGCGCCTGTTGCCGGTGATCCGAACGTTTATCGCGCTGCCGGCTGGGATTGCCCGCATGCCGCGCGGCAAGTTTCACATCTATACGTTCCTCGGTTCGTGGCCGTGGTGTTTCATGCTGGCGTACTTCGGGATGAAAATGGGCGAGAACTGGCGGTCGCTGGGCAAGTACTTCCACAAGTTCGATGCGGTGATTGGCGCGTTGCTGGTGGCCGGGATGGTCTGGTTCCTGTGGTCGCACTGGCAGAACCGGCTGCGGGTCAGCGAATAAACGGAAAAAGCGTGTACCACGGGGTCCTCGGGGGAAATGCTTGCAATGGGGGAAGTTTTTCCTGCCGTTAAGACTATGCGCTACTGCTCCGCGAGTCTTAAGATAGGTGGCCATGCAGCTATGGTTTGCGCGCGGAAGCGAAGTCAGCATTCGCGAACAGCTTGTGACTCAGGTGGTACTCGGCATTCTGGGCGACGACCTGGCGCCCGGCCAGCGCCTGCCGAGCACGCGGGAATTGGCCCGACGCTTTCACGTCCATCCCAACACAATTAGCGCGGGCTACCGGCAATTGACGCGGGAGCGCTGGGTTGAATACCGGCGCGGGAGCGGCGTTTTTGTACGGGCCAATAAGCCGGAGATGACAGCGTCGTCCGGGCTGGCGCTTGATCAGATGGTTGCCAACCTTTTTCGTTCGGCACGCAAGGCGGGCGTACCTCAGGGTGTTTTGCGCGCCCGTCTGCGCCAGTGGCTTGAACTGCAACCGCCCGATCATTTTCTGCTGATCGAACCGGAAGAAGAACTCCGGAGAATTGTGGCGTCGGAGATCGAGCAGGCCGTGAATACGCCGGTCGTGAGCTGCGGATTGGAAGATTGCGCAAAACTGGTGGAGGGCAGCATTCCAGTTGCGCTTCCGAACCGGCTGACAACAGTGCGTCAGGCCCTGCCGGACGGTACGGAAGTACTGGAATTACATTTTCGCTCGGTGACATCGTCCTTGGCGGAGTGGTTGCCCGCGCCATCCGGTGCGCTGGTTGGCGTCGCATCAAGTTGGCCGGATTTCCTCAAGCTGGCGCGCACCATGCTCAGTGCCGCAGGCTTCCATCCCGACGGCCTGGTGTTCCGCGATGCGCGCAAACCGAACTGGCAGCGGGGATTGAAACAGACGGCCGCCGTGGTGTGTGACTCAATCACGGCAAGGGACCTCCCCCAGGGTTGCCGCGCGATTCCTTTCGCTCTCTTGGCCGAGTCGTCGATGGATGAACTCAAGCGCTATTTAGGGTTCGTAAGCCAGCCGCTCGGATCGTCTTGACGCTTTGCAAGGCTGCGCAAATTCGACCTCTGCATACTCGTGAAGCCGCTCAAGCGGAGTGGGCGAACCCTAAGCGAGAGGGAAAGCCCCTGCCATGTGACACTCCAAAAACTGTCACAAACGCGCAATTGCCGCGGGCACGCCGATCCTACGATGGGTGCATGAAATACACAAAATGTTTCTGCTTCCTGATGGCGGTCATTCTTCCGGCAACAACAGCGCTGGCACAGACAAGCGAACGCTGGCCGTCGGACGAATCTGCAACGAGCGACGACGTTGCGGCGGCGCGGCGACCGTACACACAGAACGCCGACCGGCAAGGCGACAACAAGGGAAACACTCTGGCGCAGGTTGGGCGACGCGGCGGGCCACCTTTTTCCGCCCACGGGGGATATCCCCGTCGTGAAGGCTACGCTTCACCGCGGGCGGGCCATCCGAACGCGGGGCACCTTCTGATCGGGGCTGCAATCGGCTTCGGCATTGGGGCCACGTTGGTCGGGATCAACAGCGCCCGCAACGGGACTCCGGTCGGAGGCGGCGTGATCCTCGGTGGTTCGCTGTTTGGATTCATCGGTGGGGCTTTTGGCTCGGCCATTGGCGGGTCTCACACCTTCGCGCATCGCGGGAGATTTTATTTGCCATCCGTGCCCGAGGAAGAGCAGGCTGATCGCGGGTCCGAATCCCAGGTTTCTCATGCCGGGGAGAGATCTTCGGGAGAGCCGGTTTCTTCTAGATTGACATTACCCAGTCAACCGGTCGTTGCCGAAGCAGGGGATCAGCCTTTGCGAAGGATGGCAACGGTCCCCTAGTTTAGTTGCTGAGTACTTTCTCTCGCTCCAGAGCGTCTTGAATTTCCTGGCTTACCGAACTGGGCAGGGCGAATTCGAGGACTTCGTCCACGGTTTTGACGTAGTGGGGAGTCAGTCCCAGCAACTGCTCGGGGGTTAGATCTTCTTCCAGGTTGGTTTTGTTTTCGGCGGGCAGGATTACGTCGTGCACTCCAGCGCGTTTGGCGGCGAGGACTTTCTCTTTGATACCGCCTACGGGGAGGACGTTTCCGCTGAGGGTGATTTCTCCGGTCATGGCGGTTAACGGACGTACTTGCTTGCCGGTTAGCAAAGACACTAACGCGGTCACGATGGTGACGCCAGCCGAGGGGCCATCTTTGGGGATGGCTCCGGCGGGGACGTGGATGTGGATGTCGTGGGTGGCGAAGAATTCCTCGTCGATGCCCAAATGCTTGGCGTTGGAACGCACCCAGCTCAGGCCGGCTTGCATGGATTCGCGCATCACGTCTTGAATCTGGCCGGTGATGGTGAGTCCGCCTTTGCCTTTCATCTGGTTGGCTTCGACGAAGAGGACATCGCCGCCGGACGGGGTCCAGGCGAGGCCGACGACGACGCCGGCGCGCTTGGTGCGCTCGGCGATTTCGCCTTCGCTGCGGACTTTGATGCCGCCAAGAAATTCCTGAATGATCTCCTTGGTAATTACCAGCTTGTCGTTCTTGCCTTCGGCAATGCGGCGCGCCTGCTTGCGGCAGATGGTGCCGATGGTGCGTTCGAGGTTGCGGACTCCGGCTTCGCGGGTGTAGTGGCGGATGATGTAGCTAACCGCCTCCTCGGGGAAGTCGATCTGGTCTGTGGTGATTCCGTTTTCTTCGATCTGGCGCGGGATCAGGTACTGGAACGAGATGTGAATTTTCTCTTCTTCGGTGTAGCCCTGAAGCTCGATGATCTCCATGCGGTCGCGCAGGGGTTCGGCGATGGGATCGAGCTGGTTGGCGGTGGTGATGAAAAGGACTTTCGAGAGGTCGAAGGTCACGTCAAGATAGTTGTCGCGGAAAGTGGCGTTCTGTTCGGGATCGAGCGCTTCGAGCAGAGCGGAGGCGGGGTCGCCGCGGAAGTCGCGTCCTACTTTGTCGATTTCGTCGAGCATGAAGACGGGGTCTTTGGTTTCGGCGCGGCGAATGCCCTGAATGATCTGGCCGGGCAAGGCTCCGATGTAGGTGCGGCGATGGCCGCGGATTTCGGCTTCGTCGTGGACTCCGCCGAGCGAAAGGCGCGTGAATTTGCGGCCCAGCGCGCGGGCGATGGATTTGCCCAGCGAAGTTTTGCCGACTCCTGGAGGGCCGACGAAACAGAGGATCGGGCCTTTCATGCTGGGCTTTAAGCGGCGCACGGAAAGGTAGTCGAGGATGCGGTCTTTTACTTTTTGCAGATCGTAGTGGTCGGCGTCGAGAATTTCCTTGGCCTTGGGGATTTCGATTTCTCCGCCGGAAGTTTTGTTCCACGGCAGCACGGCCAGCCACTCGATGTAATTGCGCGTGACCGAATAATCGGCGGCCATGGGCGACATGCGGGCGAGGCGTCCGAGTTCCTTGAGGGCCTCTTTTTTTACATCGTCGGGCATGCCGGCGGATTCGATTTTTTGCTTGAGTTCTTCGGTGTCGCGGGCGCCTTCATCCTGCTCGCCCAGTTCTTTTTGGATCGCCTTCATCTGTTCGCGAAGGTAGTACTCACGCTGCGTCTGCTGCACGCGATCCTGGACTTCGGATTGGATCTTGTTGCGCAGTTGCTGGACTTCCAGTTCTTTGGCCAGGTGCTGGTTGATTTTTTCGAGGCGGGTGCGGACGTCGGTGGTCTCAAGCGTCTCTTGCTTGTCGGAGGTGGAGAGCGACGGGAGCGACGAGGCGATGAAGTCGACCAGGCGTCCGGGCTCTTCGATGTTCATGGCAACGGTGGAGAGTTCGTCGGAGAGCGTGGGCGAGCCGGCCACAATTTGCTGGAACAGGGTTAGGACGTTGCGCTGTAGCGCTTCGATTTCGGAATCCTTGGGAGGAATGATCTCCGCGATGGTGGTGACGCGGGCGCGCATAAAGGGCGTCAGTTGCGCGAAATCGGCGAGGCGGACGCGCTCCAGGCCTTCGGCGAACACGAAGAGGCTCTGGTTGGGCATCTTGACGACTTTGTGCACGACGGCCAGCGTTCCGATGGAGTAGAGGTCGGTGGGCTGCGGCGAATCCACGCGGGCCTCGCGCTGGGCGACGACGACGATGGTCTTGTCTTCGCCGAGCGAGTTGATCAACTGGACGGAGCTTTCCCGGCCGACCGTCAGGGGCAAC
>Ga0302199_1000043_pt1 | contig 61434 bp, 83 predicted proteins | sample II_Bog_N2_3_FD_194588 | JGI IMG/M metagenome (GOLD analysis project Ga0302199, IMG submission 194588) | Peat permafrost microbial communities from Stordalen Mire near Abisko, Sweden - II_Bog_N2_3 | ecosystem: Environmental > Terrestrial > Soil > Wetlands > Peat | place: Sweden: Abisko, Stordalen... | reverse complement strand
GCTTCCTTGGCTGCCTTGACTTCAGCGAAGGCAGCCAGCGCCTCGGCCTTGGTGAAGTAGCGAGGGCTGGCGTTCATCGTCATGTCGCCTTCCGGATTCAGGACCGTGTTCGGGTGCTCGTTCTCGTCCAACGTTTCGGACGGGCAAGCCGCGGATTCCACGGTATCAGCAGCCTGTGCATCGGCCTTGCCCTTCGTCATATCAGCGGTGTTGGCGACCGGCAATTCTTCAAAGTCGAACGTGTCGTTGGCCAGCAGAGTTTCGATCATGCGGGCTTCGAGGGCACGCGTCGTCTCGTCCACCACCTTCAGGGCCTGCTCACGCGTCTCTTCCAGCGCGGCAACCGAGTCGCTGTCCGCATTGGCGAAAAAGGCATTCGGATTCGGTGTCGCGCCGGCACCAGGCTCGTCAGCTGTGTCAATGGGATCGATCGGCTCCTCGGTCGCCACGAGTTCAGGGACCTGGCTGGCGATAAGACGTTGCTTGGCTTGGAGCTTCAGAAGATCTTGAGTCATTTGTGCTTCCACTTTCGTGCGCTTTCTGCGAAGGAGGCCATCTTAGCGGGATGACCGCCAGCGGCCTTGCCCTTCGCAATGTCAGCGTCGGTGATTGGTTCAGACGGATCCTTGCCTAACCAGGCATGAAATCCGCCTTTCTTGATCGGTCCGATCGAAGCAGCGTCCACATGGACGAAACCTTGATCAGCCTGGAGCCTAGCTTTTGCTTTCAGAGCGAGGGTCATCACGTACTCCTTCAGGGGACATATGGCTTGAGCTTTGGCTTCCGACCCCAAGGGTTGTTGGTCTTGGGCTTAGGACCACCTAGGCGGACCGTGTTTTCGGGTCTGCGGATCGTGTGACCGGCGTGTCTTGCATCGTGACAGGGGCCACACAACGTGATGAGATTCCCGTGTGTTGTCGTACCTCCACGACTAAGCGGGATGATGTGATGAACCTCCCGTCCGGGCGCTCCGCATCGGAAGCCGAGGTTGTTTCGGCTCTGGCAGCACCCGTCATCACGCTTGAAGACCTGATCACGAATGGTCCACCAATCGGTCTGCGCGTTCGAGTATCCGTCCCGCTTGATCCTCGCCGTTCCGTCAGCCCGACGAGTGGTTTTCGTACTTCGCTTCATGGACTAAAATTGCTTGATTCAAATTGAGGCCGGAAACTCAGCTCTAAGAATCAGGCACCATCGCGTTCGAAGTACCACTTGATGACCGCTGTCTGCAGAGCCATGATCGGTACGTTAATCGCGGCAAGGACAGCCGCAATGTCTGTACCAGGACGAGCAGCCTGAGTCGTAGCGTAGCCCATGGACCAGCGCACGACACCGAATGTCACCAGGAGAGTGGCAATGGCGACGATGTGCTTATCAACCTGTCTCTCGTCAAACCAGTCCCAGAAGGCCGACATGGTCGCCAGGATCACATTGACCTGGTGCGGTGGTTCAACCGTGACAGTTGTGGTGTGGGAGACGGTCTCGCTAGCCGTGGTCTTGTCTGCTAGAGGATCGGTAACGGGATCAGCCATAATGGCCTCCTGTGTGGTATCAGTACAGGTCTTCAGAGAAGAGCTCGTCGCTGTCTGAGTTCCCGCTCTTGCCTTCCGGCTTGATTTGGTTCTGACGACGCGCGATAATAAGCGCGTCTTTGCGGTCGTAGAAGGTCCCGAATTGGTCGACGAAACCCTGTTTATCTTCCTTCCAACTGGTCGACACCCTGAAGGCATGCTGAATCAGAGCCCACTGCGAGTGCATCGTCTCGTCCCAGTGTCTTGGTGCCACCAACTTGACGGTCTCACCACCAGGCTCTGTCATCAGCACAGCCGCGCAGACGATCCGTCGCTTGTCAGGATCTGGTTGCCACCCGGCGGTCATACGGCCACCGCCAGCTCTTCGATCGTGAGCTTGCGACCCGGTTTCGACAGGGTCGGCGTGTAGGTCGACAGATCGTTGTGTAGGCTGGCTGCCGACAAGTACTCGAGACCGCCGTCTTCCTGCGGAGCCGCCTGCATCTTGTTCGCGCCCTCGGTGCTGCTGTAGCGCTCCATGTAGCTCAAGTTTAGGGGCGGGACCTTGCGATTCGTGAGGCCGATCGTGTTGGTGATCTTGGCCTCGCGGTGGTCCAGGTAGTCGCAAAGCAGGCCCTCGGTCAGACCCATGACGGGACCATTCGAGAACAGGTGCTGCGCCCACGCCTTCTCCTGGTCGACGGCCAGACGGTAGATCGCCAAGGCCTTGTCCTTCAAGTCGGCTGCGATGGTGACGAACTCCGGGTCGTCCTTCGGCAGCGCCTTCAGGATGTGGGTGACCAGCGCCAGATGGACGTTCTCATCGCGGTTGATGTACTTGACGATGTCACCACTCCCAGGCACCAGGAGCCGCTTCTTGAAGTTGAAGATCGTGGCGAAGAACAGGAAGAAACGCAGGGCCTCCAGCGCGTTGGCCTCGACCAGCGCCAGGTACAGGTTCTCCTTGTTCGGGCTCTTGACCATGCGCTCGTACGCGCTGTCAATCGAGACCGCGCAGTCGGCGATGGCCTGGATGCCGGGGATCGCGTCAACCACCACGGACGGATCCGGGTAGATGGCGCGCAGGATGTGTGTGTAGCTCTCGCTGTGGATGGTCTCGAAATACTGCCATGTCGTGATGCAGTTCTCCAAGCTCGGGTCCGTGCAGTGGACACCGAAGACCGGCACCGGCGCCCGGCCCTGCTCTGTATCCAGCATGATGGCGCGCTGGAGTCCGGCCGTGAAGATGAACTGCTCGGCATCGGTCATGCTATTGAAGGACCGGCGTTCGCCAGCCATAGGAACGACCTCGGGCTCCCAGTTGAAGCTCCGCATCTGCTTGTTCAGCTTGTCGAACACGGGATAGCGCGGCTTGTCGTAGCGGGCAATGCCCTGCCCTTCCGGGCCGAAGAAGAGACGTGAACTCGTCGTATGGAGATGAAGCATGATTGTCCTTGTTCGTCGGTCAGATTTTGCAGGCGCCACCGGCACAGTCGTCTTCCACTTCCTCTTCGATGCCATCCGGGCGACGGATGTTCGAGTAGTAGAGGGTCTTGAAGCCAAGGTTGTAGGCCAGCATGAAGATCGACGCGAAGTTCGACATCAGTACCTTGCCAGACTCGGGGTCACGCTTCATCTTCGACGGATCGAAGCTGGTGTTGGCGCTGATGGCCTGATCGTAGTAGTGCTGCTGGACGGCGATGGTACGGAGGTAGTTCTCCGGACTCACATCCCAGACCAGCTCGTAGCGGTGGTTGTACTTCGCGAACTCTGGGACCACCTGTGGCAGCGTCCCGTCCTTCGAGTCCTTGCTCGTGATCAAGCTCTTCGGCGGCTCACATCCGTTAGTCTCGTTGGCGAGTTGGCTGCTGGTCTCGCTCGGCATACCGGCCATGAGCGTGGCGTTGCGCGTTCCGCCGGCATGGACAGCACGCTTACGCAGCGCATCCCACGGCAGAGTCTTGGGCAGCACGAGCTTCGAGTCGTCCCATGGCATCCAGCCGTCGGCGTACTTCGTACGCTTGCGACACGGGCCTAGCTCCTCGGCCAGCTCGATGCTGGCTTCGATCAGGTAGAAGCTGATGTGCTCGTACAGATCGTTGACATGGACCAGCGTGTCGGCCGCACCCCAGAGCAGGTTGTTCCGGGCCAGCCAGTGCGCGAAACCGATGATGCCGATGCCAAGAGGACGGTAGTCGAGCACTGCGTTCTGCGCCTCTTCAAGCGGGTAGTCCTGATACGACAGGAGCGCGTCCTTGGCGCGCACGGCGTTGCGGCAGATGCGCCGCAGCGTGTCGCGGCCGGCCTGCGTGGTAATGTCGACCTTGCCGAGATTGATGGCGCCAAGCGTGCAGAGGGCGATGCGGCCGACGCTGTGGTCTTCGCTCGACACCGGGGTCGTGGGCAGGGCAATCTCACAACAAAGATTGGTCGATGTGATCGGCTCCAGGAACGGAGTCTGCGCGTTGACCGTGTCGGCAAACATCGGGTAGATGCGGCCTGTCTCGAAGCGCTCTAGCAACGCCTTCTGGGCCATCTCGGCCGCAGGAATCTGGCGCTTGTTCAGGGACGAGCGCTCGAACTTCTCGTACAGGGTCTTGAAACCCGCGAGGTCAGGGCTGTAGAACTTCTCCCACAGGCCAGGGCAGTCCTCGGGCGAGAACAGGGTGATCGACTCGCCTCTGATCCAGCGCTCGAAGAACAGGCCATTGAAGTGTGGCACGTAGTCGAGGGTACGGACACGGGTTTCTTCCGTGCCCTTCTCGTTCTTCAGCTCGATGAGGGACTCCCATTCGAGATGCCAGAATGGGAAGTTGTAGGTGGCGCTGGCGCCGCGGACGCCGCCCTGAGCGCTGGACTTCAGGTCGCCGTTGAACTTCTTGATGAACGGGATCTGGCCAGTCGAGATAGCCTCGCCGCCACGGATCGGTTGACCGACGGCGCGGATGCGGCCGCCGTCGATGCCTAGGCCGGCCTTCTTCGACGCGTAGCGGAGGATGGCTTGGCCAGCGCGTTCGATCGAGTCCAGGCTGTCGCCGGCCGAGACCACAACACACGAGCTGTATTGGCGCTCACGCGTGCGGACGCCGGCCATGACGGGCGTGGGCTCGTTCAGATTGTGGGTACTGATGTCGTCGTAGTAGTCCTTGACCTGCTTCATCCGCGTCTCTTTTGGGTACGAGGAGAAGAGGGTGGCCGCCACCATCAGGTACGGGAACTGGAAGCTCTCGGTCGGCTTGCGGGTCTTGCGGTTCTGGCACAGGTACTTCCTGCGCATCTGCTCGGCGCCCGCGTAGCGGAACAGGTCGTCGCGGCGGTGGTCGATCATGCGGTTCAGCATGTCGATTTCGTCCTCGGAGTAGAGGTCGAGGATGGCCGGGTCGTAGAACTTCTTCTGCACGTTCTTGGCGATGACCATCGACAGGTGCGGCGGGTGGTTCTGCCCGAACGCTTACTTGCGCACCTTGAACCAGACGAGGCGAGCTGCCACATGGTCGTAGTTAGGATGGTCTTCGTCGATGAGTCCGGCCGTCGCTTCGATCAGCGTGTCGTGGATCTGGCTCGTCTTCATCTTGTCATGGAACTGGAGCTTGGCCGCCAGTTCAATGTCGGCGACCGAGACCCCCAGGATGGGGCCCAGGTTCTCGTCGCCATTGACCGCCCACTCGAGTACGGCATGGATCTTGTTGATGTCGAGGTCCTGGTACGAACCGTCACGCTTCTGCACGCGGTCGGCTTGGGATGCCGGTGCGGCCTTGACTTGTCGCGCCTGCACATCGTCACCTTCGAAGGCGTTGGATGCGGGCTTGATGTTGTCAGTGGTCTTGTCCATGGGATTGGAGTTCCAGGTAGAGTTCATAAGGTGGAACAGCCCTGGACCGGTTATGGTCAGGGCTGTGGGTGGGCATGACGGTAGGATCAGGCGTCGGTCTTCGAGTCCGAGTCCTGATCGAGATCAGGCTCCTGGGCACAACCATCGAAGAGGTAGCGTTCCCACAGCTCGGCACTCTTGCGCACGTACTGGATCAGGGTACGACGCTGACGATGCTGGACCGTCTCGTTGCCGGACTTGAGCCATGTGTGGTACATCGTCTTCTCGATGCTTGGCATAGAGCTCGGGTCGGCTTGGTACTCGGGGTCCAGCCACGGGATGTTGGCACCTATGACCGGGACACCGCAGGCCACGGAGTCGGCCAACACTATGTTGAATGTCTCACTGAGGCTGACCTGCGACACGATGTCCATGTCGGTAAGGAGCCGCATGAACTGGTCATGCTCCTGCCATGGCACTTCCACCAATTCGTGGGGTGCCATACGGTCGAACAGCGACCGCAGAGCAGTGATCAGGCTCTCGCCCTTGTTCTCGATGCGATTGGCGTTGACGTAGAACCGGAGCTTGACACCCATGCGCTTCGCCACGTGGAGGGCGGCCAGGGCTTGGTGCATCGTGTTCTTCAGAGGCCGGATGGCCCCGAAGCAGCCGACATGGAACTCACCGCCAACCTTGAGCTTCGAGTGCCGGATCACCAGCTTCTGGAGCAGTTCTCGTGGTAGAGACAGCTGAACGTTGAAGTCGTAGTAGTTCGGAAGATACAGCGTGGCGCCAGGGCGGCACACGTCTGACTCGCGGACCAGACCGTCGACGGCACGCTTTGCATCCGGGCTATTGAAGGCCACGGTGATGCCGCGCTCCAGGTAGTCGAGTGCCCAGCCGAAAACGTTGCCCTCGTGTGCCAAGAAGTCGGCGTTGGAATGGCAGCGAACGATCCAGCGGATCTTCGGATTGAGAGCCACCAGGACCTTGAACTTCTCTGGCACGACCCAGAAGCCCTCGATCACGACGTGGGTTGGTTTGTAGGCTTCGACTTCCTGGTGGATGAAGTTGTTGTTTTCGGCCTGGACCAGCTTGGCATCGACGCCAAGCTCACGGAGGGCGATCACCATCTGACCGACGGAGACCGACATGCCAGAGGGCAGATGGCCGCCGCCCTCGCAGTAACCCCAAGATCCGTAGGGGCCTGAGGGACGGGTCTTGAGGATGAAAAGAACCCTAGGCTGGCGACCCGGATCCTTGGAACGTTGAGAGCACATGCAGAACCTCATGATGATGAATTCGGTTTGGGCAGAGCCACGCCTCGCTACGGAGGCTACGGCCCCTATTTACAGTTGATCACAAGATCCCTGCGTAGTTCCAGCCGTAGACCCCAAGGCCGGAGCCGTACAGAGAGACTGGCGTGATGGTGACGCCGACAGACCCGATGGCACCAAGGCCGTTCAGGGCAGAGAAATTCCCATCTCCGGTCGCACTCGACCCATCACCAGAGATCTGATTTTTGATGATGAGGTTCTTTTTTATGTTGGTCAAGTTGGTGTCGAGGTCGGACTGGATCTTGGACGCCAGGTTGTCCAAGTAAGAGGTCCGGTCCACATCGAGACTGATGGCCGCACCACTGAAGTTGAAGGCCTTCTCACCTTCAAGCATGTACTGGGCCTCAAGCGCCGACTTCTCAGCGCAGAGAAGCCAGTATTCACGAACCACGCCCTTGGCATTCGTCATGGTGAAACTAGTGAACTGGCCACCCCAGCCGTTGAACGCGTCCTTGCCACGGCGGAGCCACTTCATGATCTCGGTGCTGGGGAACTGCGAGTCGGGTGTCCCGTACAGAGTCTGACGGGCCTTGTTGACCTTGGACTTCACGTCCTCGATGGCCTGGACCATAGAAGAAGTGACGATCCACAGGGCGCAGCCCTCGCGGAAGACCTGGTTCGCCGTCGCATTGTTCCAAAACTTCCAGATCACCTGGTAGGGCTCTGTGCTGGCAACGAGCTGACTCGTGTCGATGGTGCCCGCCACGTAGTAGCCGCCGACCACCTGTTCGCCCGGCTGTGCAGCCATTGATGCGATGAGCGTCCCATCAGCGTAGAGTTCAAGCACGTAGTTCTGGTACAGGGATGCAGTGACCAGGCTCATCGTAGCCGGATCGTTCAGCAGCTCGACCTGATCCTGTGCCCCGAGTTGCATGGCGACTAGGCCATCGACTTGCAGACTTTCATAGTACGGGAAGATCTGTTGACCGATGGTCACCGTGTAGCGGAGCTGGTACGGATTGTCCGGACTCGGGGGGATGTTGGACGGGACGTTGATCAAACTCCGTGCGATCACCGTATTGGCGATCCCACTGGCCACGATCTTGTAGTCGAAAGCGTTGCCGCTGGCGTAGATCGTGCCAGTCGCATCGAGGATGTCCCACACGACGTAGCCCCCGCTCGGATCGAAGCTGGGCGGGAACGTCATGATCATCTTGGCCATTGCAGTCTTGCCGGCCTGGATCGAACCCACGAGGTCCTGGTACGAGTCCGGATCGGCATTCGTGTAGGGAGCCAGCGCGTCGGACAGCACATTGACCGCCACCGTGATGACGAACAGGCGCTGATCGGTCTGGATCTTGAGAGGGAAACCGTAGGTGATGCCGGTGCTGCCGCCCGTAACCTTGAACATGATCGGGACCGCAACTCCGCTCGAGATCGTGAGTGTTGGGGCATTCGTGTCGGCCGGCGTCACCGGATCGATTGTTATGCCCGTCACGGTCTCGCCTGCGTTGAGAACCGGGGTCAGCTGATTCTGGATGTCCCCCGCATCTTTGGTGAATACGTAGAGATTCATTTTGCGGTCTCATGATAGAGGTTGGGGAGGCCCTGACGTGCGAAGTTCGCTGCGTCAGGCCATGACATGAACATCGTACCGCCAGCCTTGTTCTTGTACTCGAAGTAAGGACTGCGGCCGTTGTGAAGACCGATGGTGCCGTGCAAGATGCGACCCATCTGCAGGTAGATCGCTGGGCCAGGCTCCAAGCCCTTCATCTTCTTTAGAGCCTTCACGTCCTTGGACGGCGACCGTGGGCCGTACTGCTGGGTCAGACTCACCTCGGTGGCCTGACGTTGTGCATCATCTTGGTACTCGTAGTCGTCGGTCGGGTCGAAGCGGCGAGGATCTAGACCGACGTGTGTCATCCACTGTTGCCAGACTGGACCGTGTCCACCCTCACTGAAGTCGTCGCTGCAACTGAGACACCAGGCAGCGAGGTGACACATCTCGTGTAGGAACACCTCACAGAAGAAGGCGATCCGGCTGTTGAACATGAAGCTCGCCATCCAGAGGCGGCCTGGATGCCAGCCGGGATCACCAAGGAACGCACCACGGGTTGACTTGGCTACCCCACCGAAGGATGGATGAGAGCTGACCTCGAGCTTCGGCACCTGCATCTGTCCGCTGAATTTCGTTGTGTTGAAGTGGTGCCAGAGCTTGGTGACAAAGGCAACGCGCTGGCCACTGTTCACCACTGCCTTCTGGTAGGCGAGAACCAGGTCGGCTGGCAGTTCCTGCTTTGTCAGGTGACCCTCTGGCACGCTGGACGAGGTACCGTGCCTGAGTCCGCTATCCACGTAGCGGACCATGAAGTTCGCCGGACTGACCCCGAACTTGCCGACGTCTGGTACCGTGAACACCAGGACCTTGCCACCCGCTGCCACCGTGGGCTTGACGGGCATGAGGACCGGGTTGAACGACGTGAACTTGAAGTTGTACGTCAGCTTCTCCTCGTCCATGCTGATCAGGGACAGTCCTTCAAAGGAGAAGCGCTTGAGCAACGAGGTGACTTCCTGGAGCGTGAGCATGGGAGACCTAGGCTTGGGGATTGTCTTGCCTGTTGCGTTGGGACCAGGCATCGATCGACAGGGCGAGGCGGGGATGCATCGGCTCCGGCATCTCTTCCGACCAGACGTAGGCCGTGTGCTCGTCGTTGAGCCTGGGCTCGAACTCGTTTGGCACGACCGCCATGTGGTTGTGGAAGGTGAAGCCGTCCGGTTGCACGTCGCGGTGCATGTGGATCAGGTCGTAGGGCTCGTTGTAGCCGACCTCCTCGTCGGCTTCACGCCGAACCGCCTCCTCGATGGTCTCGAAGTCCTCGACGCCGCCACCAGGGACACCCCAGGTGCCAGCGCAGTCACCGCGGTCGCTACGCTTGACGAAGAGGAAGCGGCCCGTGTCCTTCGCGTAGAAGAGGGCACCGGCTGCGGTGCCGGTGGAGCGGCCGGCCTTGAGGCTACGCTTGTACGCGTCGAGCAGCATCTGCTGAGGAATGGATGCCGTCACAGGCTCTTCCATCGCCGTGTCCTCGTGCCTTGGGTTCGGGCTCATGGACCCATCCCCGTACTTGCGGTTCAGCATCCGCTCCATTGCGTCTGGGCGTAGGGCCGCACTCAGTTTATCTTTCAGGAAGCGAATGAGATCCCCGTGAGTCACGGCAGCCTCCTGGGCCACAGCTTCTGGGCTCAGACGTTGTCCAATGCCGGCTGTGAGACGCGTCTTGGCGCCATTCTTGTTGATCATGTCATTACTCCTTGGAGGCGACTGGATCGTTGAATACGACCTGATCATCTCGCATCATGAAGTTCTGCCTCAGCAGGTCGAGGCGGTTGAAGTGACGCCACATCCAAGTGGCCATGGTTTTGGTATCCGGATCATCTGCCATACGGACGAGGATCCGCCACTGCGGGAACGACAGGCGCTTCCGCTCGGAGAATGCCTTATTCACCTCTGGCAACCATGGCACCAGTCCGGCGAAGGCCTGATTTACCTGGGCTTGAGTCGCATGCCGAAGCCTGGGCATGAACACGGCCCACACGTCGTCACGTCCATCGATGTCAAGGCGATGCAGCTCCATCACCTTTGGGAGCCATCGGTTGTTCGGGTTCCGCTGACAGAAGTTTACGTACTGAAGGTAGACCGGATCGTCGGCAAACACTTTGACCACCATGTTGGGGTCAGTCGGATGCTGGAACACCTGGGCGAAGGAGCCTTCACCGAGCAGGTGCAACTGCTGGACGAGACGCCCCGTGTACGAGCTCAGGTCCTCCGCAGTGAGGACTTGGCCCATTGTCAATCTCCGTTGATGACGTTGACCAGCCGGCGCAGTTTCTGTTGGTCCAAACCATACTTATCTTCCAACCAGCTGAGGTCACTAGGGTGTAGACCGTCGCCGTGCTCGAGGTTGGAGAACGTGAAGGTGACGATGTTCTCGACGTGGCGGGCACGGATCGTGGTGCTGCGCTTGCGCTTCAGAAGGGCACGCAGCTCCATGTAGATCTGGTTCTGCACCTCCTCGACCTTGCGCGGATCGGCAGTGGTGAGCACGAACTTCAGCTCGTCGGCCTCGGCCGTCACGTCCTTGATCCAGTCCTTGGCCGAGAAGGCTTCGCGGCGCAGGCCACCGTTCGGTTCGCGGATCTGCATAGCGACCGGGAGGTTGCCGATCTGGGAGCTGAAGCCCTCGAGCGCCATCTGGCTGGCGATGGCCTGGGCTGCGCTCTTCAGGCTGTCGATGGTCACGCCGTCGTGCAGAAGGGTCGGTGCGACGAACTCGTGCTCGATGAAGAGCTCGACATTGGCACCAACCGTCCACTTGATCGTGATGTAGAGGTGAGGCAGTACCTTCTGCTGGTCGTTCACAGCGTTGATCAGGATGATGTAGCCGGCGAAGATCAGCTCCCCGTCTTTCGACAGGGCGGCGTAGGTCATCGTCTGCAGGCCGTCAGCTTCGATGTGACGGTTGGCCTCGATCTCGTCGGCCAGGGCCTGGACGAATTTCTTGTACTCGGGCGGGGCGTGGCCCTCGGCGACCTGGCCCAGCGCCTGGAACAAATCCTTCAGCGTGGCCTCGATCTCGCCCTTCAGCTTCTGGAAACTGCCGATCACCTGGTCGAAGTTGCCCCCCTTCTCACCGGCGAAGTTCATCTTGAACTCGTTCTCGGTGTTCGTGATGTACTTGTACCTTTCGCTCAGCTTTTCAGCCTGCGCGTAGTGCTCCTTCAACTGCTGGATGTTCGGCACCTTCACGACCGGGAAGTCGATGTTCGACGTGCGCTTGACGCGGCCGCCCTTGCCACCGCCGCTGAAGTCCATGACCTGGGTCGGGGCAGCCTTGACCATCTTGGCCATCTGTGTCAGGCCGTGGTCGACGAGCTGGCGCTCGAGATCCATCTCGTTGCTCTGTTCGGCGAGGAAGCGCTTGACGTCTTCCATCGAGCGGAACTTCTTGGGATCGGTCATGTCGGTTCCTTGGGATTCAGGTTCAGGGGATGAGCGCCAGCAGCGAGGAGTTGCTCCTCACGAGCGCAGATGGTGCACCCGAGCACGCTACGAAGGCCGCCGCACTTAGCGCGCAGGCCATCGGGGCGAGGTACCACGTGACCGTGGGCCGTGCTAGGGTCGAAAGAAGCGAGGAGAGCAGCGTGGACATACTGAGACTCGAAGGCAGAGATCGTCATGGAACCCAACCTGGTGAGGGACGAACCGCCACCAAGCCCGGAGGTGTATGTCTCGCCGTCCCACTGTCCGTCCGTACGGGCGTCAGCAAGGATCTTGTGTTGTGGACTGGTGACGAAGGTGTGCACCGCGTGCAGAACCCCGTCGTCATTATCACCGACGACCACAATTAGGTCATCGGGTTGAACCTTGCGGTCCTTGATTGCTTGACCGACGGTGGCACGGCAGTCGGTTCGACCGCTAGGAGCTGCGGTTCCTGCAACCTGTTTGGCGATGCGCTCGTAGAACTGGCGGACCGCTCCGTTGAAGGCCGACAGGAGCCTGGCCTTGGCACCGAGCTTCATCGCGGAATCCCCTCGGACAACAGCATCGCAATGATGGCATTCATCTCGGCGAGCTGGTTCTTGCAGTCGACCAGCGCGTCGTGGTCGCCAGGAATGCGTGGAACCTGGCGATCGAACTTGGTCCCCGCCTTCTGGCGTGCCACTGCCTTGATCGAGTTCATATCGAAAAACTCGTAGTAGTGCGAGCCATCCACCGGCGTGTCACCATCGTAGTGACTGAGGGTGATCACGCCCTTTGCGAACATAAACATGATGTCGGTGGGAACGCAGTCTCCACATGGACTGACCTTGCCCCGCCAATCACCGAGCCAGTCGTTGTACAGCTTGTGGGCCTCGACGTAGTTGATCTTGGAGGCGTTGGCTTTGCGGTAGATGTCGCTCAAGTGCTGACGAGCGAAGTCCGACTTCGGCACCTGGTCCGTGTGCAGGAAGATGTTGAACTCCGGATCCGACGTCTGCACGTAGCTCATGCCTTGCAGCTCGAGCTTCAGTGCAGCGATCTGGATCAGGTCGTCCTTCGGCACGTCGAGCCCCGTCATCTCACAATCGAGCATGACGAGGCGTTCGGGCATGAAGATCTGAGGAGTGAAGGTCGGAGCAGGGTTCACGGGATTCATGCCGCCGGCGCTGAGCCGCTGCTTGGCTTGGAGCTTGATGTCCATGATTCTCACTCTTTCCAGAGTCCGTCTGTGTATCCGTCCAAAGTGACACTTCTGCCGTTGCCGTTCCAGGTCACCTCCCATCCATTACCTGACCAGTGGAGGTACCTGTAGGTTGGATTGAACTTTTCTGCGTTAGGTTCGCATTGAAGAAGTTTGGAGAGGCGAGCCGCGAACTCGTTGGAGACCATGAAATCTTTTACCGTCTTGTTCGTCTGGGAGTTCAGAGACGGCGCGACTTTCTTGTCCCAGGCTATGTAGAGAGGGCGCTCTGGCCATATCGGCCTGGGCTCACCTCCCAGAAGTTGAGTGAGCTGTGTCTCCAATTTCTGAAACTCAGCTTTGCCGATCGTAGGTTTGCCGGCTGTAGCGAGCAAGCGATGCTTGGCTTGGAGTTGGATGTCCATGTTCTTTTCCTTGGAGTCAGAAGTTGAAGCTGTTGCCGTCGCCAGGGCCAGCGCTGACGCCGCCCTGGTTCTTGGCCTGGGCCTGTCGTGCCACGTTGACCGTCTTCTGGCCAGCGACGTGACGACGACGCGGCATCACCTGCCAGAGCTCAGCAGGCTGGGCCACGCGGACCTGGATCTCCTGACCCAGGAAGTTGCGGTTCCGGGTCTGCCACGGGTTCACGTTCTGCACGATGAGCAGCTTGCCCATCTGCGACTCGGCAATGAGGTCAAGCGTGTCGACGCGCGGGCATTCGGGGCTCAGGATGATCTGGAACGGCTCCTGCTTTTCCAGCAGCGCGATGTCCTGCGTGCGGTTCCGCTTCGGGAGCTCGAAGTACACGGGATCCGTGTTAGTCGCCGCCTGCATCTCGAAGTGGGTCATCAAGCTGTCGGTCTCCACGGTGACGACGTGGGGCTTGCCGTCAAACCAGTTGAGGACGCGCTTGTTCGCCGTGTCGACGCCGTCGATCAAGATGCGGGCCTGGACCACCTTGTCACCGTTCATCGGACGGAACACGTCTAGCACCAAGGCGCCGAAGGGGAGGACGGTGGTGAAGGTGTGGACACCGGGTCGCATCGCCAGCGGAGCCGTCGTCAGGTCCAGAGTCGACTGCGTGACGAGCTGAGTAGCCGCCACGACGTGACGCCAGCCACGGAACTGCGAGTAGCCACCGATGAAGCCGGTGCCGAAGCAGCAGGCGCAACTCACGTCACTGAAGCCGATGGAGCCCAGATCGAACTGGCTGAAGATGTCCTCCAGGTCAGGGCTGAACTGACCCTTCTCCGTGGTGATCACCTGGTCAGTGACGAGGTTGACGCCCGGACCGTCGGTGGAACCCGCGGTCGTCAGGTCTCCCATCCACTTGGACAGCGCGTTGGTCGGGCTGGTCTCCGCGTCGTGGAAGTTGTCCAGGTCGTCGAACTCCTGGTCCGGCGTCAGAGGACTGTACGAACCGACCCCGAACTTGGCCTCACCAGTCTGCGCACTGTTGGTGGCACCGGGTCCCGTCTTCTGGGCACCGCCAGTGCGATCCGTGACCTGGTGCTCCTGGCTCTTGCAACTGCAGACCACGCCCTGACCGAGTCGGTTGTAGAGGATGGCTTCGATGCCCTGCACCCTAAAGGCCGAAATCATTTTTTGTTGCTGGATCGGTGCAATGTCCTCCGTCAAGCGCGCGGCAACATCACTATTGCGGGCATTCGCAGGGGTGAGGGGAGAGCGGCGATCGATGAGCGGCACAGTGGCCTCCTACTTCTTGGTCGGCTTCGGTTTTGGGAAGGTGATCCAGAGGCTACACGTCGCTGGATAAATCTGGAGTTTGGACTGGATGGACTTGTACTTCCAGGAGTTGAACTTCACCATCTTCCTGTAAGCCGCTCGGTAGCGGATGCTGATCTCGTAGTCACCAAATCGCCAAATCGCGATCTGATACGGCTGGTGGCCTGCAAGCGCGCCCTTCTTCTCGGTCTTGGTCGGGGCACCGAGCTGCTTCGTCACCTTCTGGACGGTGGGCACAGCGGCTGGGCCTTTGTAGTAGAAGCCGATGGTGTGGCTCCCGACACGATCTGGCTTGCCACCAAGCGCGCCGAGTCCATGGGATTTCAGGACACCCTGTGTGCGCTTGGTGAGTGTCGACAGACTGCGACTTTCGATGATGTCGGCCTCAAACGGTTTGGTTCCATGCCAAACCACGACCTCCTCTTCGGACTTGTAGTCGCGGGCAATAGACCGCAATGAGACCAAGGCTCGGTAGAGATTCTTGTGCTGTTCGTTCTTGCTTTCTGCAAGGGACTCGAATTCAAGGCGACCTGGGGTCAAGAAACTGAAGATCACCTTCGGGTTTACCAGGCCAATGACCACGTCTTCGGCTTTCGACTCTCGAGCCTTCACAACGATGAATGGGGTGGCACTCCAGCTAAGCATCGGCTTGAACGGTGTGACCTTGATGCGGTCACCATCCTTACTGATCTTGTCTTTCTTAGCATCGTGCACACGGTACACGGTCTTGAAACCCTGGACCGATTTGGGCGCGAAGTATTTCGTGAGCCAGACCATGGCGTTGAGGGCCAGTTGGAACTTTGGGACCGCGCCAACCAGGATCTCTCCCTTCGCGCTGTCGCCAACCCATTCGCCCTTATACCACTCGCGGATCGCGTAGACGCCTTGGGTCAGAGTCTTGATCTGGTCGATCGACATCTTGTTGATGACAGGCAGCATTTGGATGCCGGCCTCAATCTTAGTCGGGTCAGTCACTTGGTCACCTTTGGGAATTTGATCTCGAAGTTGAGGAGTGACTTGCTCTTGATCGGAGCCTGAAGCATGCACAGGGTGAAGGTCACGTCACCGAGATCCCATACCTCGTTCTTGAGCGTCTTGTCACTCGCCTGCGGAACGACCCGCGTCGGATCACCAAGGCTTTCGTGCACGGCCTTGTATAGGTTGACGGCGGTGTAGCCCTCGAATTGCTGAGTCAGCTCGCTGAAGTCGTACACCTCAAACTCGTTGATCTTGACTGGGATGTCGTACTTTGCCAAAGCCTGGGCACCACGATCGAGCGGTCCACCAACAGAGGCAGGACGGCGATCTTCTAGGATTTCAGCCTGGAAGGGAGCGGTCCCGTGCCAGACTACAATCTCGTTCTCATCACGATAGCCAGCGCAGACACCCTTGAGTCGAGCACAAGCGACACCGATCTCGACGATCTGCCGATTGTTGGACTCCTGAAGACCTGTGATGTCCAGGCGCTCGGCAGTTGTAGGACTGAAGAGAACGCGTGGATGTGCCAACTTCAATACCAGATCATGAGGCTGTGGAGTTCGCTCATCGATATAAATGTCAGGCTTGGTGCTCCAGCTGAGAATCGGCTTGAAGGGCTTGACCGTCACGGTCTTTTCATCAGGAGATATGTGGTCTTCAGCCGAATCGTGCAGACGGTATGCGTACTCGTAGTCTTGCACCGACTTAGGGGCGAAGTACTTCGAGAGCCAGGCCATGGCATTGACTAGGTACGTGAAGCTCTGCTGACTGGCTTGAGCCTCAATCAGCAGATCGGTCTTCACACCAAGGCCGATGTAGTGACCTTGATACCAATCACAAATGCCTTGGATCCCGATCTCCAGGCTATAGAGCTGGTCCCGTGTCATCTTCTGCAGTTGAGACAGCATCGGCCGTCCTGCAATAAGACGTGCCTTGGCCTGGATCTTGATCATGGTGTTGCCGTGTAGAGAAGGGTCTTGGTCTCGTAGCCGAGGATGGCCGCAACGTTGAGTCTGGTGTTGCCCCCAAGGATCCAGCTTCCCTTGGAGCCTCCTACCACAATCGGTAGCGGCATCTTAGCACCGGACTCAAAGCCTCGGATCAGCGAGTCGACGTCACGTGGGAATGAGTAGCTCCCCACCAGGTCCTTCAGCTCGCGGATGGAGCGGCAGAGGGTCAGGTTGTTGACCGTGTGGAAAGCCTGAATCGGGATGTGGTACTCTATAGCCTGTCCCATCTTCGCGATGAAGTCGCCCTCCGACGTGAAGATCGGGTAGGGAGCACCGATCGACTTCGCACGTTGATCCCAGCGGCGCTGAGGTAGCGCGTACTCGACCTTGTACTCGAACGCCAGTTCCTTGGAGGTGGGTCGGCGCCAGTTCACCGGCTTGAGTCCTGCAGCGAGGAGACGCTGTTTGGCTTCGAGTTTCATGATGCGTCCTAGTTGTCACCATCAGCCCACGGGTCTGTCTTCGGATCGTTCTTTTGGGAGACCGCGAACAAAGCATCCAGGAACTTGCCGAACCCTACGAGGAATTTGCCAACGGCCATCGCGTGAAGAGCGATCTTGTTGAATTCTTTGACACTCTTGGCATCTACGATATCATCGCGACTGCCCAACGAATCTTCGAACACCATCGTAACGGAAGGACTATCGTAAGCGAAGAGATACAGAGCGACGTTGGACTTGAGTTTCGTGTTCTGTGGCTGCCCCAATTCGAGTCGAAATTCACATCCCTGCTCTCCGACTTGGAAAGTGAGTACAAACATGCCAGCGAAGGTTGCGTCATCACCGTGTGGTTTTGTCACTTTGACCTTCGGACTGAATTCACCCACGTATTTGGCAAGCATCTTCTCGAGGAATGCTTTGCCCTGTTTCAGGTCGGCAGCCTTGATGCTGGTGCCGAGGCGTTGCTTGGCTTGGAGTTGGATGTTGGTCATGTAAGTTCCTTGGTTAATCAGTTGTCGCCACCGGCGAGGAGCTTCTCGAGGGCGGTCGGAGGACGGAAGCCCCACCGGTGAGGTGTCGTAGCTGTTTAGTTCGTGATGCCAAGTCAGACTTTAGGTCTATGACGTCAGCCAGTGCATTGTTGGTGCTCACGATACTTCTCTAATATGTTCACCCACCAGCTAGGAGTTTCTCAAGAAAGACCGGAGGCCTAAATCCCCATCGCTCCCACAATTCGCACTGGATGTCACCGTCGATATAGGATCCCGCTGCCGTGGTCCCCGTCACGCTTTCGTGGTCGGTACCAACTCCGCGCTTGTGATTCAGGAGCTTGCCAACCTTGGCCGTCATCTCGTTGTAGCGACTCATGGCCTCTTTCTCCGTCGCCGGTGGCCGTCTCTTAGCGTCGTCTTCCATCAGCTGGTGAAACAGAGTTGTTCCCCGCACGGTCCTCAACTTGTGGACCGACACACCTTCTGGCGCACCGAAGGCGTGGAACGCACCGTTGACGTTGGCGGGGCCGACGCGTGTCAGCTTCCCGTTCGGGCTGACCGTGGTGTAGAGCCACATGCTCGGTTTCTTGCCCTCGATCATGCCCTTCAGCGCCTTGACGACCATCGCGCTGTAGGGACCGTCGGCGCTGCGGATGATGTGCTTGGTGGGGATCGAGTCCTTGCCGATGTAGGCGAGGTTGACGCCCTGCTGCGTGATGCTTGCGTTCTTCACGAGGAGGGTGCCGGCTCCACGACCAGGAGCCGAACCGATGCGGGCAGCGTAGGTGAAGAGGATCTCGAGGATGACAGCACTCACGCACTGCCTGTCAGCCGGATTGAACGCCTTGATCTTCTTGCGCCACGCGGCCTGGATCGCGGGGATCTTCTCCATCAGCTCGGCGACGTGCTCGTACTTGGCGCTCGACTGGTCACGACGGAAGTTCGCCGTATATGCGTAGGCGTAACCGCCGTCAGCCTTGAACGCCTTGAAGACCCAGTTGGCTTCCGGATCCTTGCCGTCGTTCATGACGACGTGCGTGTAGGTCTGCAGGTTGGGGACGCCACCGATCTTCTCGCCCTTGTCGGTGTACCAGTTCCCCTGGTCGTCCACAAGTCCAGTGAAGCCGGGAACCAGTGAGTGGGTGAAACCCTGTCCCACGATGTACTTGTAGAGCTGCTGATACGGGACCTTGTCCTTACCCGACTGACGGACGTAGGTCGTGACCGTGGCCTTGAACTCGGCGTTGTGGGCCTTGCGCAGCTGGACGTACTTCCCGTGCTGATCGGGGTTCGTCTCCTTCAGCATGTCCGACTCGGTCTTCGTCAGGTGAGTACCGTCACGGCCGACGAGCGACTGGACGGCACGACGCAGCGCCTTGTTGTCCGCCTTCGGGATCGGAGGCAGGAAGACGGCGGCGAGCTCTGGTGATCCGAACACACTCGCGTTCTTGCGGATGTAGTTGAGGGCCGGCTCGCTGTCGGTGCTCAAGTAGACACGGAGCGCGCGAAGCATCGTCAGCTCGGGCGTCGTGAAGGCACGGTTGTTCTTGAAGCCGGGCATCGCCGCCTTCAGCTCGTTGCCGAGCTCGACCAGCGCTTCCAGCTTGTCCCCACCCTTTATGCAGGCCGCAATCGCTGGCTTGAGTCCCGGAAGGGCTTTCCAGTCGAGGACAGTCCTGACATAGGGCCGAAGACTCGCGTCCATCGGCCCATTTGGGTTCGAGATGTAGTCGGCCACGAGAGCACCGAGGATCTGCAGCAGATTGGTTAGCTGACTGGCACTCAGCTTGTAGACTTGGAGTTCGTTTTCCATCTTGGGTCCTTGCACGTTGGCATAAAATTGGGGATTCCCCGGTCCCAAGACGAACAACGGCACCTCATCAATCACGATGGGTGCCGTTCCGTTGTGCTCAGGTCTTGACCCAAGTCTTCGTGTAGGGACTGTCGGCGGATATTTGCCAGTAGCCCACTTCAGCAGGCGGAAGTGGGCGCCAACCGATTGGATCTTCACCACTGAGATGATGCCCGCTGTCATTGTCCCAGACTCCACCGCCCCATCCTGACCACCTGATAACACGCACGTCGTTCCTACCGAAGTCTGATCTTGGGTGGTCACTAGTAGGAAATGAAGCCAGGATGGGAGTACCATCTTTCGGTGCTGAAGACATCGGCCTCAGAGGCGGGTAGCATTCGCAGCTCATGGTGTTCCTTGTTATCACAGCAACCTGATTCCAGTGCGGCGCTCTTCCATCTTTCTAGCGACGGCTGGGGTCCAGTGTTCGGCGTAGCCATTGCCGCCAACACTCAGGTCCATGTCGGACACCAGCTTGTCGAGCAGCAAGTTACCCTGGAGGTATGGAGACCAGTAGTCCTTCATCGCGAGTAGAGTCAGCTCTTGTGTCACACCCTCGCGCTGCAACGTGTAGTACGACAGGAAGTTCTTGAACTGCTCGAGAATCGGCGTGTTCCCAAGCATGTACTCCCTGAGACAACTCATCATGCCGGCCACGTTGTCACAGCGCTTGAATGCGACGTGTTCGAATCGCGAGAGGATAGGCATCTCGATCGTCGCCTGACGATACACGCTTTCTTCCAGCAGATCGAATGCTGTCTTGACCTCGGGATGCGCTCGCTTGACCGTCGACGGTGGATCGCCCGTCACGTGCTCGGCCAGATCGTGCAGCGCGGCGTAGCGCATCACGTCGGCACGGATGGATGGGTAGGCAATGGCCATGAGGCCGACGACCAGTCCATGGTGATGACCGACCGTCTCGTTGCGGATGGTTGCCACGGTGTGGAAACGTTTGGTCTCCACCCCGTGCAGGAGTAGGGTGAATGCGGGATCCATATTGGTCAGTCCTTGCTATTCATTTGGTGTTCGAGTAACGGATGGTGAAGATCTGAGGATTGAACGCGATGGAGGAGATGATTGTCGACTCAGGGTTTACAACCGTGTCGGCAACAAACTCGAGATCGGTCAGCAACAGTTGGGCATGGGTCAGAACTTCTCGACCACGAGCGTTCTGCTCCAGTCCTTTCTGACAAACCTTGATCCGATCCGCTATCAGGGCCGCCACAACGTGCTGATCACCCTTGGTCTTGGACCTGATCCTTCTGGAGTAGGCCTCGAGCGCCACCATTCTCTTCTTCAAGTTGGCGGTGCCTTCGTGCGACTGCGCAAGGTTGATCACGATCAGGTGGTTTGCCGCCTCAACAGGATCAGGTACGTTATTGTCCAAGGCCGAGGCAAGAAGTCGGGTCAGATGATCGAGTGCCTCCTCATCGATTGTCCTCTCCTGGCCCGTGCTTCCGGTCGAGTCGAACTTGGCTCTCCGATCTTCCGATCCGAGGATTTCCCAGGCTGCGTTGATCTCTTTTATGCGCTGTTCGTGGTCGGGCTCGGTACTCACGTCAGGATGGAACTGACGGGCAAGCCGCTTGTAGGCGAGCCGTATCTCCTCGATCGTAGCAGTCGGCTCGACATCGAGTACCTTGTAGGGATCCATTGCCTAGTCCTGGTTCATGCGCTTGTCAAGCTCAGCCCTGAAGGCAGCCACACCGTCGATCTCCGGATGTGCGTTGAAGAGGTTATTCAGAGAGACTTGGGTGTAGGCGCTGACACACGCCTTGATGTCGTCGTCAGATAGCCAGCCTGTTGATGCCACGACAGCCTCGTTGCCAGTGATGTTAAGAATGCGGGCACGGTACGGAAATTTGACACTGATGAATCCACCGGCTGGATCGAGTTTAGCGTTCATGAACATCTCGACTATGTTCTGCAACTCCTCGCTTGTGGGTTCGTAGTTCTCATCACCAACCGTGATGGCAATGACCTTGCGTGTATGGGCTGTGTCCATCACGCCCCCGTCACAGGCTGGTTGCCGCTCGTGTCACTGGTCACGGGCACCTTGTAGCTGGGACGACGCTTGAGCCACAGGATGGCCGACAGGATCCACTGGCTGTGGACCATACAGCTCTCGAGGTACTCGGCGCCGGCGTTCGCACCCTGCGTCCTGTAGATGGTGAAGCCGTCCATCATCGCGTGCAGGACGTTGAAGTAGTGGGTCTCGCCGTCGCTGATGCCGACCAGCTCCTTGCCCACGAAGGTGGAGCACGCGTCGTTCAGCGCGTCAGCCAGTACCTCGTCGCTGAGGTCGGGGTTCAGATCATGGAACAGCGTTTCGCCGCCGAATGCCGGGAATCCGTAGCTGGTGAGGAAGGCTGGACTGCCGAGCTGCTCAGCGTTCGTCGGGTCCCACTTGGAGAGCACGTCGTTGTCCGCGTTCTCGTAGTCCATCACCCGCTTCGTGACATCGTTTTCCAGGTAGAAGTGGAGGTTGTTCGACATCTGGTAGTAGGTGCCGAGCTTGAAGCCGGTGACGGCCGCCACGTACTCGTGGAGGATCGACATGTGGACCACGTTGGCGCCGTAGCAGCCCCAGACCGCGTCGTTACTGCGGCAGGTCACAGTCATGTTCAGCTCGTCGCCGCACGGATCGAAGTAGATCGCGGTATTGCAAGGAAGATCGCGTCCTCCCTTGAGCGCAGTGCCCAGATCGTCGTGGCCGTCCCACATCTGCAGGACGCAGCGCCTGGTCTCGCGGTTGGTCTTCAGCTCGCCGATGATGGCGGTCAGCTGATCGAAGCCGAACCACTCGCGCCAACGGAAGCCGTAGGCACCGTGCAGCGTCTCGCCGTCGTCGCTGTAGTTCTTCATGTTCGGGGCGAGGTACGCCGCGAGTTCCACGTCGTTGCGGCCGGCAAGCATCCACGCCGCTTCGATGAAGTGCAGAAACGGGTTGACGTCGCGCGTCTTCGACCAGACGATGCGATCCACCGGGTTGGTCCAGCACGTGACGACCGGGCGGTTGAAGCGGCGCACCGGGCCGTTGCGGCTCGGCATGTCGATCGTGTGACGACCTTGGATCGCCATCTCGACAGCTTGGCGGAGGGCGGAATCGGCACCGGAGGTCGGGGCGATGGCGAGAACGGGAGCTTGGCTCATTTGAACACCTGCTGGATGATGGTCTCAGCGATGAGTTGAACATCGCCGCGGCCGAAGGGTTGGAGGGAGTAGAACTGACGATGGTCGGCTGGGCCGTGCCTTGTACTACGAGTCACGGGGTCGGTCTCGAACAACTTGCCGGTGTCGGCGAAGCGGGTCTCGAAATCGGCAGGCCCGTTCAGCGTGAAGACAGAGAACTCCTTCCCGCCGAAGCCATCGGTGAACGCATCGAGCGTCTCGCCGGTAGGCATGACGAAGTCGATGACAGGTGCGCAGACGTTGATACGGGCCATTGCCGCCACGGCGCCAATACGGCGTGCGTTTTCCACTCTGGCAGCGGGACTGAAGCCCAGGTCGCTGTTGAGCCTGGCCCGCACCACGTCGGCGTTGATGTGGAATGCTGGGTAGACGATCGAGCAGCTACCGCGCCTCAATTGACGGACGATCTCGTTTGCCAGCGTAGTCTTGCCAACGCCTGGAAGACCGCGGATCACGATGGCCGGAGCCATGACAGTGGTCGTCACATGCATTCGTTCTTGGCCAGCGTGGCTGGGGCTTTTGGGTGGCAGATCGTCTGCCGACGTGCCGCTGAATCCGTTGTGCATCTAGTCCTCCTGGGCTTGTTCCCAACTCTCTTTATAGTTCGCGAAAAGCTCGGCCATCGGCGTTTTCAACGTCAGGTCCACAGTACGTGGAACATGGGTTAGTCCCTCCTGGTCTAGAAATCCGGAGATCCACTGGTTGCTACGACTGAGGTTCGGCCTGGTGAACGTCTTCTGCAGCGACCAGCCTCCGCCGTTGTTGCCAGTATCTTTCAGGCCGAAGACGTGGCCGGGCACCGTCTTCGCCAAGGCCAGTGCACTGTACTTGATCGTCGCCTCGTCGCGGTAGACGCTGGTGCCAGTAGTCTGGAGCTTCTTGTTGTTCCGCATCGAGTAGGCGATGCTAAAGTCAGTGACCGAGGTGCCACCTTGCTTCATGATTTGCATCGGCATAGCGATGTCGGTGAAGAAGAAGGTACGCCACTTGATCTTGGGTCGGTCGGCGCCGAAGCCAGCGAAGCAGAAGGGAACGAGACCAGGCCACACCGTCTGGCCACCGTTCTCCTTGATGCGCTTGCTCGCCATGAAGGTGTTGGTGGCGCCGACGGTGCCGATGTCGGCGGTGTCGAGGCGATCCCACATGCGATCCAGCTTCGACATGAACAACGTGGGCTTCGAGTTGGCCGGCACGTACTTCTGATCCCTGCTCGACCAGACCTGGATACCAAGATCGTCGTCGATCACCATGTACGCACCCTTCACCTTCTCGTAGAGATAGCGCCGCTTCTTAGGCACGCAGTCCACGTAGTCGGGCCAGCACTCGATGGTCAGGCCCTTGAAGTTGGGGCTCGCACGGTACTGCTTGTACTGGTCCTTCGGCACCATGACGGTCACGAAGGTCATGGCCTCGGCTGGCATCGTGTCGACGGTGGGACTGTAGTCCCAACGGTCACGACTGAGGATGAATAGTTGCACGTTGTGCCTCCAGGGACTTGCGTTCACCAGGCGTGAATGAGAGGGCGCCGAGCTCTTGACCGTGGAACCACGGCACGAGGAGCGGATTGTGAATCACTTCGATGCGATCAGCGTGTACGTCACGGATGCCGAGGTTGCCGACCATGTCATAACCGAACAGCTGGAAGTCCTTGAGATACAGCCGGTTGATCAGATTCTGGACAAACGCCTGGTCTTTGAGGTCCGGGTCGTACAGATCGGCCGTGGTGGCGCGGGCCTTCTCTTCGGGCAGCGCTGCTGGCATCACGTTGCCGGTCAACGCGGCGACGGCAGCCCAGTCGCGCTCCATCCGTTCCTGACGACCGATGAAGTCAACGCGGCAGCGGTTGCCCTGGTAGAAGAACGCGTGCTGCGGACAGAAGTGGACGAAGCGCCAGTCGTACCGGATGTTGGCCGGCGTCAGCATCATGGAGATGTTATCCTTGGTGATCGGCATGTACTGGCCGTGCCGGCGCAGGAATTCGTTCAATGCCGACCAGAAGCGTGTGTACGGGTTCCGCACGAAGCCGAACGTGAAGTAGTTGGCCGGGATCACATCGGGGTCGTCCCACTGGTCGACCGTGAGATGGGCCAGATCGACGACGCGATCGCTGTTCGGGTCCCAGTCCTGGTGCCAGAACGGGATGGGCCCGTCGTGGAGGTGGCCGATGGCTTGGCGGATGGACGTGCCGCCCACTTTAGGGTTGTGTACGAAAGCCAGCTCGTGGCGTTGGCTGATGATCATTGGAATTCCTTGGCGTGGGACATCGCCTGCCCAACCGCTTGATCGATGTCCAGGTACATATAGGTCCCGAGGCGTCCACCGAGGCGGACCTTCGGGTGGTGATGATCCAACAATTTGGTGTACCGCTCGTGCAGGGCAAGATTCTGCTCGTCACGGATCGGATAGTACGGCCTGTCACCAGGTGCCCACTGAGCTGGGTACTCGCGGGTCAGCAGCGTGCGCGTCTGGTTCTCGGTGCGGGCCTCAGGGTAGAACAGACTGTGCTCGATGGTTCGAGTACTGCCACTCCGTGCGATGCCAGGAACTACACGACCGACGTTGTTGATCACCGGCGCCCCTTGCGACGCGCTCTTTGGGACGAGGACGTCTTCAAAGCGAAGACCCCTGTACGACAGAACACCCTCTTCGTAGGAGAATAGACGGTCGACCGGACCCGAGAAGAACACGCGGTCGACGTTCTTTTCGATCAGCGAGAGATTGGTAAGCCCAACGTCGGCGTCCTTGACCACCACGATGGATGGATGGTTCAGTATCTGCTCCATGATGTTGGAGTAACCGTTGAGAGGCATCCCCTGGTACTTCGCATTGTGGAAGTACGTGTTGTCGTACGTGAAACGGATCGGGAGGCGCTGGATGATCGAGGCCGGGAGGTCGGAGCAGGCACGCCCCCACTGCTTCTCCGTGTAGTCCTTGACCACCGTCTCGTAGAGGTCGGGTCCGATGTTGGCCAGACACCAGCCCTCGACCGTCGACACGTCGTGCCGATAGCTCTCTTTCTGGAGGCTGGCCAGGCGGTTGAAGTAGGTGTGGGCCTCGGCAGGCGTGGTGATACCCAGGACCTGGGAGAAGAGGCTGAGGTTGAACGGCAGGTCCACCATCTTCGTACCAGTCCAACCCTTGACGTAATGCCGGTAGCCGTTGAAGGTGGCGAAGCGAGACACGAAGTCCCACACGCGGTCGCTGTTCGTGTGGAATATGTGGGCACCGTAGTCCGAGACATGAGTGCCGATCCTAGGATCGAAGTGGGACTTGGCGTTGCCACCGATCGACGACTCCGCCTCGTAGACCATGACTTCGTGCCCGGCTTCGGCAACGAGACGGGCTAGGGTCGCGCCGTAGAAGCCGGCGCCGATAACGGCGATTTTCATGCTATCCTTCGAAAGCGTGGAGGACGTCTACGCCGTTGCCACACATAGAGTTGAACTGAGATACGATCTTTACAGCTTCCTCAGCCGTCTTGCCACAGGCCATGGCAATCATGGCGCCCTCATCTCCGCACCCTATGGCGGCTGGGCCTCGGTCGAGCTTGAGTGGATATGGTCCGCTGTCGAATCGCATCGCACTCCCATCTTTGGTGTTGACTACAAGGAGGCGACCAGTATAGTCGTAGCTTCGACATGCCTCAGGAAATGTCGCCGGATCGGCCCCTGACTTGAACCACTCCATGAGTTGAAGCTCCGTCGCAGCAGTGCCAGCACCCCCAATCAAGTAGTGGCCATGCCTTGTGAGCTTGGACACTGTGTAGATGGCATTCCCACTGCACATACGCTTGTCCGCTGCCAGCGAGCGGCCATCCCACGCGATGACGGTCATTTCTTCTCCTTGAAGGGGTCGGGTGCCCAGCCCTTGGCCGGAGCAATGAGGCGATCCCATGCCGCCTGAGCCACGTTCAGCTCGTGCTGGGCCTTGACCAGAGCAGCACGAGCGTTGCTAAGGTTCACGCCCTCGTGGTAGACGAAGGGGTTAGCCAGCGCGGTCTTCGCGCAGGACAGCTTCGCGTTCTCGACCTGGGCCGCCAGTGACTCCTGGCGGTTCTCGATCTCTTGCTGAGTGCGGCGGCTCATACAGAGTCCTTCGGCGTAAAGCGAGGGTCGTCGTACGTGATGGAAAGGCGCTCCATGGTCTTCTCGTCGAAGACCGTAACCCACTCCTGGCTGGAGCCAGGACGCTTGTCCAGCCAGCTCACCCGACCGATGTCACCCCGACTGATGCCGGCGTTTAGTTCGATGATGCAAGTGGAGTGACCGACTGTCCATGTGTGGATCGCCATGGCACCTTCTAGTTGAGGTGCAGAACACCCTCGGCCATAGTAGAACTTCTGCTCGTGATCCTGCGGGGGTCTCATCTCTGGGCCTTGGCTTTGGCTTTGGCTGCCGCCTTCTTGGCGGTCAGCGGATTGTAACCGCGCATCACCTTCTTCTTGGGAGGAGCCTTCACACCGTTCTTCTTGGCGATGCGCTCCTCGCGCTCACGTAGCTTCTTGACGATCATGGCCTTGATCGTGGCCGTGGGCTTGTTCGCCAGCTTCATATCGCGGGCTTCGGCGATGATGAGGTTGGCCTTGCCCAGTTCCAGTTTTGGGTAGACACCACAGGGTTTCTGCCGGCCGAGGTCGATGAACTGCGTGGCCGTCGTGCTGTAGGCGAAGTACTTCATCAGCATTTTGCGCCCCCTGGTCACCATCTCCATCGCGTCGTCGCGGTGCATGTGGCACGTCTCGTCAATCACCTCGGCCAGTTCCTTCGGGGTGATGGTGTGTGGCACCTCGACGTGCGTGACTCCGCCCTTGAACAGACGACGCTGGGTGTTGTCGTCCTTCATGTTCATGCCGACGCAGATGGGGACCACGCCGTTATTGTAGCCCTCGATGATCGAGCGGTTGAAGTGGTTGCCAAGCCCGTTGAACTTGTCGCTCCACGACATGTCGACCATGACGCGGCTGCGCTGGTAGATGGAGAACAGGCGGTCTGGGGTCAGCAGACCCTTGTACGCCATGTTCCCGCTGTCGAGCCCGCGCTTCCAGACCCCCTTGAACTCCTTGGGGCACTTATCCTTACTCATCATGTAGCGGCGCTCGATGCCGTCGCCTGTCATGATGACCTTGGACTTGGTCAGGTGCGGTGCCGCTTGGACCACCATGTCCTGGTGCTTCCACGCCTTCCACATGTGGGCGGCGACGCCCACGGGCTTGCGCTGGTTCCACCTGGGCATCGAGTCCCAGTCCAGCACGGGATGCGGTGCCCCGATGAAGGCGCGATACGTCGGCATCCACTCGAGACCGATATAGCCGGCCGGGGTCGTGCAGGCGATGCCTTTGAGCTTCGGCGCCACATCGATCATGTGGGGGTACATCTCGCGGAAGTGCGCGTCGTGGGCGATCATGATCTGCGGCGGCTTCACGTCGTAGAGCTCGAGCCAACGGCCAGCCGGGTCAGGGTTCGGGCCGGGGATCTCGTGGAAGATCATGTCGAACTTGTTGGCAATGCGCTTCCAGTTCGCCATCCCTTCGTCGCTGTCGTAGCCGAGGACGGGGAGCCAGTACCAGCCCTTCTCGGTGTTCGCCATGATCTGGCGACCCTTGTAGGTGCCAAAAGACGAGGGGTAGGTGCCGGCAGGCCCACCTTCGATCAGGGTCTTGCGGATGGAATGCGGTGCCTTGGCTCGGCGGAGGATCACGACCTTGACCTCGTGACCTGCCTCCTTGAGACCGCGGCACTTGAGCTCCAGGTCGGCCGTGATGCCGCCGTAGTCTAGGATTTCAAGGATGGTGAACAAGATCTTCATGAGGGTCTCTTTATCGGTAGCGGCCGACGTGGCGCAGTTTCGATTCTTTACAGCCTGGAGCCCGGCCGTATCGCTTGTTCCACAGCAGGTTCTGCTCCAGCTGGGTGAGGAGGACGTCGGCTTCGGTCAGCCACTCCAGTATGAAAGCCCGGCTGTAGTACGCATCTGTCAGGTCGCACTCGTAGGAGATGACGGTGCGCTGGGCCTTGCTCCTCCACGCAGTGAAGAAGCAGATCGGGCATCGAGCACCGGGCTCACGGCTCAGACTGTGTTGGTGCTCCATCTCGTTGGCGAAGCGGCGTTCGATCACCTCCTCGAAGACGTGACTACCAAGGTAGATGCCGTGGATCCGTGAATAAGAGCTCGGATGCGTATCGGCGAGAAGGCGGGCGCGCAGAGCCTTGATGTCAAAGTCACCGCTGCGGATCATGTGGTGCCGCATCTCGGTGATGACGCCGAAGAACGCTTGCCGGTCCTTCCACTCTACGAAGCGCGCGAAATGATGGGAGCGTACCATGATCAAGCCAGCGTGATGAACATGGCCTGATGAGAGTCGACTTCCCAACCGATCTCGCTCTTAAGCTCGAATAGGCCGGGCGCCAGCGTCTCGACACTGAAGGCCGCGCTGTAGACACCGGTCCGGTACGTGTCGGTCACGAACAGGGCCTCATTGTGGGCGAGGACTCGGTGCTCAGGATGCCGGTGGCAATCGCTGTGGATGTCGGCCCCATCGTAGGAGCCGAGCCTGCCTTGGAGGACTTTTGAGTAGTCCGATTCAACGGTCGTGTGGCTATTCGAGTCCCTGGACCCAACCAGATCTCCCCAGAACTGGGAGCCGATCAAGAATTGGGGTTTCGGCAAGAGGACGGAGTGCGGGGCCGTTGACAACGCGATCAGGTCGTGCATCAACTGATGACTGAAAACGGCCTCGGTCAATGTGCGGTCCTTGCGTCGTAGCCGTTCGAGGGCCTTGCGCTCACCCACCACGATCAGGGACTCGAAGGCGGTGATCAGTTGCTCGACCATCGTGCCGACGGACGGATCGGCCGGCGCCAGATTGATGGTGAACTCGGCACCCTGGTTTTCCCAGCATTGCTGCTTCGGGTGGGTCAGTGGTGCCAAGATGCGAGGAAGGATCGACTGCGAGTCGAACGTGATCTTCAGCCACGTCAGCACCTCGTCAGCCAGCTTCTTGGTCAGCTCTTCGGACGTGGCGATGTTCTTGAGCTGCTGTTCGGTGTATTCCATTTCGTTCTCCTGGGCTCAGCCCATTTGCCAGTAGTCAGCATCGTCACCGATGTGGTCGACCAGTCGATCACCGACGTAGGTGTGGCCCTCTGTGTAGACCGTCTCGGTCACGATGACATCCGGAGCCATTGGGCCCTCGTAGTGCTCGCTCTTGATCTCGACGGGCAGGCCCACGCGCTCCAGGCACTCAGCGACCCGGTCGTAGAACTCGGGCCGAGGATTGAGGTCGCATCGTGTGTATAGATCTGCACCTCGAAGCTCTCACCGGCCTGCGTGCCACCGCACTTGCGGCACTCGTAGCGGCAGTAGCACTTGAGCACGCCGCGTACGCGAGCGATCTGGTTGAGTGCCATGATCAGCTCGCCTTGTAGCTGTTCTTCAACCGATCCCGTTCGCCCATAGCCATCCCAAAGTGCTTGGAGATTTCGCACAAGCTAGAGCTCGCGTTAGGATTCGACAAGGGTACTAGGTGCGTGTGCATGTCCTTGGTTGACGTGGACCAGAGCCGGTGATGTGACAACTCGTGATTCAGATCCTGTGCGTACTGCGTAAGCACCTTGTCCATTGCGACTGAGCCTTGTGCAAGGCTGTAGTCATTGACGATGCGGCGGATACCAGCCGCAGTCCCGGGACCCGGCGACCAAATTTCGTTGATGTCCTTGGCCTTGCGCAGAAGACTGGTGTACGTCAGGTCACATGCTGCCTGGTTCGCGATGAAGAGGCCGACGCCGTGAACCTTGCGGTACGCGTCGAGCATCCCTCGGTAGGTGCCGGCGCTCAGGGCTTCGTCCAGCTGTTCCCTATGTGACCATACCTCCGGCAAGAAGAAGTTTGCAAGGTAGTCAGCCTTCGACCCAGTGATCTTTTCATGATGACGAGGGAAGACGGTGTTCACGACGTAAGCGCCCGTAACCAATTTCCCCTCTTTGCCTTTCTTGACCACGATAGACTGGAACAGCTTCCATGCTTTGGCTTGGCCACTGCCAACACGGAAATCGATTCCAACGGCCCTCATAGCATTCAATGTTGGAGGATGATTGATGACGCGGCCGACCAGCGCAGCGATGGCCGGGTTGTTTCCTGTCAGCTGCGGCTTCAGCCACTGATCCATGATCTCAAGAGTAACCTTGTCGATTTCTCTATACACGTTGCAAAACCTGGACGAACGAAGGATCGGATCCTTCGTCCATGGGGATGGTTGTCCCTCACGTCGACGCACGTAGATCATGTGGCGCTCGGCGCAGAAGCGGGCGGCGGCGCGCAGGCGATCCTTGTACTTGGTGCTCGTCCAGTCGCAGCAGAGACCTTCGAATGCGGGGACCAGCTCAGCTTGCGTTTGCGTTTTCATCGGGGACCTTTCGGGTCAGTGCTTGAAAGACGTCGTAGCTCTCAGGATCAGGGGTGGTGCCAGGGCCGCCTAGTGGCTCCCAACCACGGGAGATGTGGTCGTTAACAGCAGATGCCAGCTCGTCGAGCCAACTGGCCCAGACGATGGTGTATTCGAGTCTTTGTCCAGCCATGTCGGCTCCTGGTTCTTGAATTCGGGAACGGGCTGTGACCCGATTAAGGGGGACAGCCCGTGCGGTGCAGGTCAGAGGACGTCGGACTCGGCGCCGGTGCCAGGCCCCGTGTCTTCCAGCTGGTCGATCTTCGAGTACGGGTGGTTACCGCTGTCTGGCTGTCCGGTCGTCAGGTGCGAGATCGAACTCGGCTCACCGTGGTTCTGCAGCTTGGCGCCCGATTCGGTCTTGCCGATCGTGGCCTGCGCCTTGGCCAGCATCTTCTGATCTTCTGTTGGGAAAACCGTTCTGACCTCGCGAGATCCTGTGACTTTATGCCAGTCAGAAGTCATTGTGCCTGCGTGCAGGAGAAGCTGCTCCGCATGCTTCATGACGGAGTCCTTGTCGGCTCCATGACTGATCGTTGTCGAGATGGTGATCACGTTCATTCCTTGGGAGTTTCAGCAGAGACCAAGCCGCTCGCGTTCCCCCAGAGTGTCGTCTTCAAGGCCGGCTCTGGTGGAATAAACGAAGACATGTCTTTCAAGAACTTGCCGTTCGCGTCATGCTTGGGTATACCATCTGGACCGAGCTTCGTCATGTTGCTGCCCATGATGGCTTCGAGGCCGTTCTCGATGGGGAGACCGAACTTCATGCCTTCGCTGCGGCAGTAGACCATGATGTCGCCGAGCCAGTCGGTGATGTCGGTGAGGACGTCCTTCTTGGCTTCTTCCAGGTCGTGCAAGGCGAGGTCGGAGAACTCGAAGACCTTGGTCACCTTGTCTTGAGCCATGTCACGGCCGCCGCAGTCCAGCAGTGCTTCGCGAGCCAGGCTGTCAGCACTCACGACGTCAGCCTTGTCGTACTTACGCTCATTGTCACGGGATTGGATGATCAGCAGACGGGCCATGATCTCATGGCCTTCGTCGCACTCGTCTTGCAACGTCTTCAGGAAGCCGGTCATGCGCTGGACCGCCGACTCGGGTTCGCCGTTCGGCTTGTGCAGCTTGTAGAGCGACGGCTCGGTGTTGATCGGGAGCTTGTACATCGCGTTCATGCGACGGATGTTGAAGCTGAAGCTGTGGGGGCTGGTCAGGCGCAGGACGTGCGCCATCTGCTCCGCGGACAGCAGCGGGTAGGGCTTGGGAGTCGGACTCGACATGGGAATTCCTTCAAAGGAGGTGGGAGGATGCGGGGGCGGCAGCCCTTATTTACGGTTCTGTCAACCGAATGCTGTCTCGAGCGCGTTGACGAGCTTCGTAATGTCACACGCGTAGAAGCCACAGCTATTGAGCGTGCCGATCTCCATGATCTTGATGTGCGGAAACTGCTCCTTGTCGTCGACGAAGTAGCCGTTGGCCGGCACATGCTCAGCGACATCGATGCAGAACGCCTCGGCGGGACACCACTCAGCAATGCGGTCGCGCACGTACTGATGCACGCGCTCGTCGACGAAGGCCGAGTAGACGACGGTGTGGCCGCGCTTGTACAGGCTAGCGCTAACGATCTTGCCCTTGACGATCCAGAACCTGTACTCGGCGAAGATGTGCTTCGGATCTGCCACTTGAACCAGGGTGTCCTTGGTCAGGGAGTTGCCGAAGTCTTCTTCGAGGACACAGACCTTTCGGTGCCATTCCAAGAAGTCAGCACGCTCGAAGACATTGCCTGCGAAGACTTTGGAATCAGCAGTCGGGCGCATGAACATGCGTTCAGCGTCATCAGGCCAGGACACGTCGGCGAAGCGTGTAACAACCGAGTCGGCATTGAACATCTCGGATCCCCAATGCTTGAGCTGGACCTGGAAGTCAAAGGGCTCGAGATCGAAGACTCCTGGAATCCAACCGTGCTTGCAGGCAGCGTGCCGTAGCGAATACGAGCCCATGCAGATGACTGGACCGTCGACCTTCGGGGCCTCGGGCTCGGTCAACTCGCCGATGAAAGGTATGACCTTGTGAACCGAATACGGCAAGTCCAGATGCTGAAGCGTGTCGAGAAGCGTCTGGTATGCCTTCTCGTGGAAGAGGTTGTTCTGTAGGATCCAGTGCATGGTGGTTCCAAACTAGCGCGGGTTGTAGTAACCGCGAAAGCCGATGCGGAGCATGTTGACCTTGGCCAAGAAGTCCTTGAGCTTGCGCTTCTGCTCGTCGTTCAGGTCGCTGTTCGTGTAGAGGATGCTGGCCTTGGCATCGCCTTGGAGCACGAAGACCTGCGGGCTGACCAGCGAGCTGATCCACACGTTGTCAGGGCGGCCGCCTAGGAAAGTGACCGTCGTGTAGTGCTCGATCACCTTGGCCTCGTGGCAGATGTTTGGGTACTGTTCCATTATGGCCCACAGCTTCTCTTCCTCGACCTCGCCATTGATCCAGAGGCGGAACACGTCGCCCTTGGGTTCGACAGGGTTGACGATGTGAGTGCGTGGCACTAGCGCGGTCGTGGTCTGGCCAACGGTGGGTTGCGACGGAGGGATGGGGATGAGGTCGTTCATGATTTGGTCTTTCGATTCTGACCGCAGTGTGTGCAGGCACACATGTCTTCCTTGGCCAGGGAGACGCTATGGAACAGATTAGATCCGTACAACTCCAGTGCATCATGGTTAAGGCGGATGAGCAGACGATCGTAATCATCCGGTTTGCCATTGAGGGTTTTGCGCCAAGCCATGCAGTTGTCGTAGTCGAGTTTCCATCTCTTCCATGTGTCCTCGCCAAGGAAATCTCGGCTCTCGAACTCACCAATCTGTCGTGCGGTCAGTTTCACGGCCATTCCTGGTGTTGACCCGCTCATGTCCGGCTCCACATCATGTCCTGGATTTCAAGCATCAGACGGGCGGCCATCTTGATGTCTGGGGCCTTGCGAAGATCGCTCTTTGGATAAAGCGACTGTTGGATGTGGGCATCCATGTGGTCCGCGTACTGGACCACCTCGTTGTAGGTCCACTTACCGTTGCGGATGGCCAGGAGTTCCTCGGCGTCGGCACGCCGCACGTTGACCACGCCGGTCTCCAATGCTTCGGCGCCCATACGAAGCAGGCGGACCAGGTGCATAGCATGCTTCGTGTCGTAGCCGTGGGCCTCTTCCAACGCCGAGCGTGTGGCATTGCGCTCACGCTTCCAGCGCCAGTAGTTCTCCCAGACGGTGGACGCCTCGTCGTGTTGCTGCTTGTGGAACTGGACCAGCATCAGAGGAGCCGGGAGCTCGTGGACCTTGCCGTCATAGTCGGTGATCAGGACACCAACGCCGTCGTACAGGCGATGGGGTTGGTCGCAGCGGCGCTCACCTTCGAATTTGTACAGGCCGAACACGTTGTGGCCAAAGGGTACGAGACGGTGACCCTCGTTCCAGTCCTCGATGTTGAACTTCAAGATCTTGGTGGTCGTGAAGTTATGGATCATGGACACGTGATCGCGCTCCTGTGGCCGGCGCTCTGGCTGCGGGTTGGCGATCCAGCGGTTGTGGCCCTTGATGCGCTTCAGCTGCGACAGGGCGTAGCCGCTCGTCGTGAAGGCGATCTTCTTGCTAAGGAGCAGCGGTGCAGCGGCGCGAAGCATCTGGTAGGCCGGGCTGTCGACGATGACGTCACTCTGGTCGACCCATAGCGTCTCGATCACGTTCGGGTTGCACTTCAGCGCCAAGTCCATGAACTGGCTCAGCTCGTACAGGACGGTGTCCTGCTCGGCAGCGAGATTGGCCTCGCGGATTGGGAAGAATGGGGTGCGGACGTGGATCGGGTCGGCCACGAACAGGCCCCGGATGTCCACGTCGCTGGTCGGCAGGCTCGTGCCGTAGGACCGGCTGCCTGCGTAGTGCCGGCAGATCAGGTTGTCCACCGTCAGCTCTTCTGCGGTCTTGATCTTGCTCATATTAACTCCGGTTGTTTAGAGGCCGATTAGAGCTTTCAACTCCTTGACCTTCTTCAGTGGCATGTTGCCAGGATCCCAGCCCTCAGAACCAGCCGCCTTCATGGCTTTGGTTGGCTCGTCTTCGTTGCGGTAGCGCCAGTACGGGCTGTCGGGGCCCGTGAGGCTGAATGTGCGGACTCGCACGTAGTCGACAAGCAGTGGCTTGATCAACTCGATGGCGGCCAGTCCTGCGTCGTCGCCATCCATGCATAGGACAACCCGGCGCGCGCCCGTCAGCTCGATCATGCGGCTCTTGCGCTTGGACCAGGACTGGGTGCCAAGGATGGCGATGGCAGGGATGCCCAGGCTCATCAGCCGAAGGGCGTCACGTGGGCCCTCGACCAGGACCAGCGTCTTGATCCCCTTCTCATGCATGAGGGCCACGGCCTGGTCATAAAGGAACAGACCGTAGTCCTTGGACCAGCCACCGCTCTTGTTCAGGTACGAGGGCTTGCCATCCACCTTCTTGAGCCGTGCCCGTATATAGCCGCGCTCCTCGCCCTTGATCATGACGGGAAAGTAGAGCATGACGGGGCCCGGCCTGAACCCATCGTACAGGACCCGTACCTTCTTGCACCCTAGGCTGACCAGGAAGTTGGTCTTGATCTGGCGCCAGACCTTGCCCTTGGGGATGGGGCTGAACTTGAGCACCGCCTCTTCAGGCGTCTCGTCCTTCGCGCGCAGTGGCGCCGCGTACTGCGTCACAGGCTTGGCCCAGGTGTAGGGCTTGAGGCCGAGCTTTGGGGCCAGCTCGTCCCACGTCGCGACCTGACCGCAGCCATAACATTTTCCATAGCCCGGACTGTTGCTCGTGCTACTGTGGAAGACGCGGAAGGATGGGGTGCGCTCGCTGTGGAAAGGACAGGCGACGAAGGTCGAAGCCGAGTTGAGACGCTTCTTGGGCCCGCCGAAGTAGTCCAGCTGTTGGATCACGTGATCGAGCTTGCGTTGGTCCATGAGGTGTTGGTCAGTTGAAGAGGCGGCGTTCCAGCGCGTTGAAGGGCAGGAGTGCCGAGAACTCGGACTTGCGCATCCAGCTGCGCCACTGCGAGCAGAGGACCTCGGTCCGCAGGAACACGAGACCAGCCGTCGGGAAGCGGTAGATCAGGAAGCGCAAGGGATGAACGTCGAGCACGCTCATGATGAGGCTGGGGTTGGTCGACCAGAACAGGTAGGTAGTCTTATGCTGGACGTCGAACAGGCCGATGATGTGTAGGGGCCAGTCCATGTCGTTTGAGAACAGCGTCAGCGTGTGGTGACTGCTGGTGCTGATGGTATTTACAGCACCGACCACAGACTGAAGCTCGTACGTTCCGTTCAGCACGGACTGGAGCTTGGCCTTGTAGTTCGGTCCGTCCTCCGAGTCGAGCTGGGCAAGGCGCGGTGCTAGATGCTCGATGCCACGGCTGTAGAAGACCTGGAGCTGCTTGTCCCGTGATGGGATGGACAGCGTCGTGTCCTTCAGGTCGGTGGCCATGCGCCAGCGGCCACGGTGAGGGCCGACCGGCTGACCCTCGTGAGTGTGGCCGATGCCGAAGTCGAGCTCTGGGCCACCTCCAAGACTCATGTAGCCGAAGAACTTCATTTGGTCTTCCTCTTGGGTTTACGTCTAGCAGCCTTCGCGTCGGCACGCCGCTGCTTCCTGTTCCTGGGATCAGGCGGCGGCCCGCTGTTCTGGTGAGTGACCGTGGTTGGGGTCGAGTCGTCTGAGGGCGGGCCCATCAGCCACCCCGCTCGTGCCGGTGGTCCAGCACCGCAATGTACCGATCCTCGGCTTCGCCGTCCAGCATGTCCTGCATACTGGGACGAGGGCAGGAAGGGGCGAAGCCAGCGAACTCGCGTGCACGGCGCATGTCGTCCTCGCTAACCATGAGGTCAATCGGAGGACCGACGCCGAGGATCGCGTCCTTCGCGGCTTGCAAGTTGATGTCGGCCTGCGTCGGGTAGACCGTGTTGCGGTAGATGTTGCCCAGATCGCTGGTCATGAGCAGCGTGTGGAGGGCGACGGGCTCGATCGGAACGATCTGTTCGGCGACTCCGAGGCCGATCTGGCTGTAGACCTTGGTCTGTCCAACGCACCACCGGGACTGCCGGTGGGCGAGGCGGTGCTTGAGATGACGGACTTTCATGCGGTCTCCTTGGTCTTGGTGCTGGCCTTCTTCAGAGCAGCGGCAGCCACGCGAGCAGCCTTCGCCCGAGCCCCGGTGTCGACATCGTAGGCGGCCAGGGCCTCCTTGATCTCGGACTCGAGGTCAACGTTGAGCAGCGGCCACTTCTCGTTCAGCAGCTTTAGGCACTCATCGTTGCGCCACGGGCCCAGGATCTTGCCCATGATGACGGACTTCGGCTCTGATAGGAGCTTGTCACCGATGCCCTTGTCCACAGCCTTCTCGAGGATGCCCAGCAGTTCGGGCAGGGCCCATCCCCACTTGTGGCTCTCGGTGTCCTTGACGCCGATTTCCATCTCGATCTCGGGCTCGACCGTGAAGTCGAAGCCGAACTGCTGTTTGTAAGCCTTGGTGATCCCGTACGTCATGTCGTACTGGAGCATGTGGAGGAAGGGCAGCACCATCTCGTAGGGCACGGTGAAGTACGAGGCATCGTGGACGATGCGGTTGAAGCGGATGCCGAACTTGGCCTTCAGGTCGTAGTCCATGATGGCCTTGATTCGCTTGAGGTTCAAGTAGTAGCTCCTCATGACCAGACGGCTGGCCTTGACCGCGATCTCCGAGGCGAAGCCCTGGATAGGCGCGTTCATGCCGCGGCGGACCTGACGGTTGACGATCTGCTTGTCCTTGGTCATGGTGGCGTACAGGTGCCGGATGCGACCGATAGGGCTGTAGACGTACTGCTCGTCCTCGGCCAGCTTCTTCATCTTGTCGATCCAGCGCTTGCCAGCTTTAAACGAGGCAAACATCTTGTCGATAATGCCAGTCGCGTAGGCAGTACGATCGGCCTCGATCAGCTTCTTGTACTGGATCTCGAGCTTGGCCAGGGCCAGCTTATCTCCCGCCTTGTAGGCGACACCCATCTTTTCCTTAAGGACATTGAGTTCAGCTTCCTTGGTATCGTGGCCCAATGTTTCGGCGCTCTTACCGTACAACGTGCCAAAGACAACCTTCTTGATGGCCTCACGCAAAGGATCACTCTTCTCAACCCACTTACCAAAGAAGACAAAGACATTTCTGATATGGCTATCGCCTTCTTTCTTCAATCGGTCTATAAGTTTCCAGGTTGCCTGTACGCGCTTTGGGAGCTTACCAAATTCGGCATCGGTCTTGGGACGTTCACCGAGCGGCCTTGAAGGGTGAAGCTTTATGAACTGCTGTCGTAGCTGCTGTCCTATTCGGAAAGTCTCCGCCAGTGCCATGTCGCCGCTGACAATCGACCAGCCACGCACTTCGTGGGCGTTGTAGTCGAACCGGATCAGCAGGTGCCCGTCCGGCGCGATGAACATTTCCTTGATGATCTTGCTGAGCTTGCCGCGGGCCGGGATGTTCTGCAGATTGGGACTACGCGAGGCAAGGCGACCCGTGTCCACCGGGAAGAACACGACGTCCGACCTCAGGTGATCATCGTACGTGCCATCGACCGTGCGGCTGATGACCTTGTACCAGCCCTTGACATAGGTCGAGAGGAGCTTGGTAGCCTGCTGGTACTCGCCGAACTTGGCGACCAGGAAGTTGCGGTCCTTGTACGTTTCGATGAACGCCTTGTTGATGGACGGGGCTCCGGTGTCGGTGGTGTCCACCGCCTCCAGGCCCATGATCGTGAGGAATAGCTTGATCTTGTGGGCAGCCTTGTTGAAGCTGAACATCCATTGCTTGCTCCCCTTCTTGGCGTTGGCGGCCGCACCGGCGCCGAAGGTGGAGAACAGATCCTTGGCTTTGAAGCCGGACTCGGCGAGCAGTTGCTTGTTCGCCTCTTGTACCTCGGGGAAGGCTTTGAACTCGGTGTTCAGCTCCTTGATGGCTTTGGCGAGGACCGAGTCAGGCTGCATGAGCGACCGCAGGTATCGCTTGTTGACCAGCGAGCCGGCCTCCTTCAGGTGACTGAGCTGATGGACCGTGTCGCTCATCTGGTGCATCATGTGCGCCTTGAAGAACGGCGTGTAGCTCTTGCCCATGATGTGCTGGAAGCGCGAGCGGGCAAGCTGGCTGGCCTTGATACCGATGAGGCCGACCACGTCCATCGACGCGTACTTGAGGAACCCCTTGTCGCCAGGGTCGACCGAGCCAACGGTCTCGCGATCCTTCTTGGAAAAGGTGAGGTCGCCTCGGATGTAGAAGTCGTTGCCGTACTGGAGCAGCACGCCGGCCAGTCCATTTGGGCTGATGCCACCTTCCTTGACCCCGATGCCGGTGAGGGACGAGGCATTCTCATCCAGCAAGTGCTCGCCTGCCATGCACTCCCAGACCGGCATGTAGATGATGGGCAGCCGCAGGTTCTTGCGGATGAGGCGCAGGTCGAAGATGCCGTTGAAGGTGATAAGGAGCTGCTTGGCCTTCGGGTTGCCGAAGCGGCGGCGCAGCTCGCGCTTGATGATCAGCCGTTCCTCGGGCGTGAATGGGTTCTTTTCATGCGGGTGATCGATCGGCAGCACGTACCCGACATCGGGCGTGTGGTCGAACGCCATCTGCATGGTGTAGACCGGATTCTTGTTGACGGCCAGGCTCTTCGCCTCGGTGTCCAAGGCCACCTCACTGGCGCGATCAAAGCCCGCCATCATCTCGCGAAAGCGGGCCATCGTGTTGACGTACCGAGGCTTGGGCTCCAACGTGGCCAGCGAATGTGGAGTCTCACCAGTGAGCAGGGCTGCGAAGTGGCGGCACCAGAAGCCAAGGAGGTTGGCGTACTGACCCTGCTTCTCCAGCAGGTGGCTAAAGTCAACCGTCGAGGTGACGGTTCGGCCGTCGATCTTGTGGACCCAGCCGTTCTTCAGCTGGGCGAAGGGCATCGGGTACAGGACGTTGAGATTGCCGCTGAACAGGATGTGGGTCGGGTTCAGCTTCTTGATGATGGCGAGGGTACGGGCCCGGAACTCCGACTCGGCCTCGGCTTTCGGGGTACCCTTCAGGTGCAAGTGGCGGAAGCTTTGGTGGTTGACAACGCACAGGCCGTTCTCACGGAGGTCCTTGTCGCCTAGGTGCTGGTTGGCGATGCGTCGGGCGTACTTGTAGCTCTCGACGAAGGCCGTCCGGACTCCTTGGTCACCAAGGATTTTTCCAGCCTTGATGTCGCGCCCGTCTACCGACTGCAGAATGACGAGGACCCGGCGCTTCTGGTTGGCCCAATCGTTGTCGATCGGGAACGTCAGCTTCCAGCTGCGCTGGTTGCCGTCGTCGTAGGTGATGGTCTTGTTGAGCATGAGTATCCTGGTGGTGCCTAGGGCTTGGCCTCTATTTACCGTCCGCCTCCTTGAGGTCCTTCCTCAGACGGAGCATGAAGCGGCCCACCTGCTCCTCGGTCGGGTGACCCTTGAGACCGACGTGGGCGCACCATTGCTGAAGCGTCATCTCCTCAGCAGTATGGACGCAGGCGTGGGTCTCGCGGTGCTGCCACATGCAGCGGCCGGGCTTGAGAGGGCAGACCGGGACCACGATGTCTGCCTTCACGGCAATGCACCAGGTCATGATTGTTGCTCCTTACACAAGTCAATCAGGTGAGCTAGGGTCCGGTAGTCCAACATCTGCTTGGCACGGACCTCGGCCCAGGTCAGTTGGGGTGGACTCAAGTCAACTTTGAGGGTTCCCAGCATAGCCGAGTGATCCTGGGCCGCGCGCTCAAGACTTCGCTGACGGGCCTCCTTCGAGGTTCGGCTCTCTGGCACCCACTCCAGCACTGAGTGGTCGATCTCAGTAACGTGCACGAGGGGCTTGACGTGCTTCATGCTGGGTCCTCGATTCTGGAGAGGGCCTGGGCCTCGGAGTCGATCATCTCAAGGGCAACCACGATCTTGCTCGCCGTCTGGGCGCTCTGGTGGGCAAAGAAGTCTTGCGCGCTCTGCCAGAGGCGGATCTGGGTCGTGATGGCTTCGAGCTTGGTCGGCTTGAGGTACCTGAACGGAACAGGGAAACCTTGGCTCGCCGTAGGATGGCGCGCCCAGAGTAGCTTCCCCTGCTGCAAGAGGGGCTTGTCCTCCATCTCTTTCAGGTCAGCCTCGTTGACGAGGACCGGGTGACCCAGCCCTGCACCTTCGGTCACCAGGTACATGGTGGTCTTTGGCTTGTCGAAGTCTTCGCTCATCGTACACCTCCTGCCTTGCCCGGCTCCTGCCTTGCCCGGCTCCTGGGTCGGACCGCGTCGCAGACCCGGCATCGCCATCATGGCCATTGCCGACTGCTGCGCCGCCTGTTTCACCAGCTGACGAGCGACCTGCTTCCAGAGCTGGGCCAAGTCCAGCAGGTAGCGGTCGTGCACCGTGTAGACGTGGAGGAAGCGGCCGGTCTTGGTGGTCTGCAGCTCGATCTGACCGAGGCGCTCGATCTTCATGACCCTGGCAAACCATTGACCGTCGACACGGCGGTGTCCGTAGGCGAGGCGGCGTGGCCACGAGTGGACGCCGGGACTGTAGTCACAGAGTCTGTACGGCACGTGTCTGGACAGTAGTTTGTTGGTCAGCAGGTCGTAGGTGAGATGAATCAGCGTGCCACCTGTGGTGATCAGGCTGTTGACTTTGAGCTTGGGCACGAGATGGGACTTAGCCATGAGGGGCTCCTTCGGGGTTGGGCGCGGGTGCGATGACAGGGGCCTTGGTCACGTCCACACCCTCGACGAACTTCCAGATATGGTCCGGACCCACCTCGTAGATGCCGGTCTCGACCCGGGTCTTCTTACGCTTCTCACGAAGCAGGTCGAGGCTAATGTCGGTGAAGAGGACGGTGCGAGCCCGCTTTTGCCCAGGCTTCCACTTTGGGCTGAGGCGGCAGAGCTTGTAGCTTATGAGGATGGGCACGTGAGGCCTCCGTGAGTTCCGGGATTGGTGCAGTGGTAGTTGTGGGCGGTCTCGACGTGATCGAGCATGTCGAGGCGGGCCCAGAACTCGCCGCTGTAGTTGGCCTTGAAGTCGAGCTTCATGGTCAGCAGGTTGTCAACACTGCGTGTGTGGACGCGGCCGTACTCGGTGACGCGATCGGTCGGGGTCCACGATGACTCGTGACGCTGCCACTCACGGATGTCGAAGTCTCGGACCACCAAGTCATCGGGCAGGGACTGGATGAAGGCCAGAAGCTGTTGCTTGTCCATCATTTGGCAACTCCTTGAAGAAGACGTTTGCGGAGGGCCGTCGCCTTGTCCTTCAGCTCTTGTGGCTTGGACTGGGCGGCCATCCAGTTTTCGAAGAACTCGTCGGTGCTAACCTCGACAGCCGAGCCCTGACTCAGCTCCTCTACCTGGGCCAGCGCTGCTTCGGCCTCAGATTTGACGGCCAGCGTCTTGACCACGGTCAGATGTTGGTAGTCGCTGGCATTGATCTTGCCTCTGATGATCAGCTTCACCAGATCCTGAGGGGAAGCTGGGATCAACTTCAGGTCAGCCTTCGACTCGACGGTGATGGTATGAAGGCGGTACGTCGGGCGTATGGGAACCATCTCCACGTTCCAGCCGTCGTCGTTGGTGATGTGGGCAAAGAACTTGTCCCCCGACTCGCCGAAGTTGGTCTGGTACGTGGTGCCGGGGTAGAAGCTGTTCCTGATCCGCTGCATCGTGTGAATGTGGCCGATCACGCAGTGCGCCTTGGACGTCGACATGCCGTCCTTGTCGTTGAGACGACCGCTGTCAGTCTTCGAGCCGTGAACGTCGACGTGAGCGAAGTTGAGACGCCCCTTGTGGAAGTTCTGGTGAGGCCAGGGCAGGAAGCGGACCGGATGGCCCCCGATCTCAACGTCGGTCACCTCGGTGTAGAGCACGACGTTCGGCCGCTTCCATAACTCGAGCACCTGGAGGCTGTGACCGGCTTCGGGGTTCGTGTCGAACAGGTCGTGGTTGCCCGGGTAGATGTGGAACCGGAACAGCGACTTGCTGTCGTACCGTGTGCTGATGATGCGGTCCAGCGCGAGCTGCGCCTGATAGCTCATGCGAGGATTCTCGCACAGATCGCCGAGCAGCACGATGTCACGGACGCCATGTTTGCGCGCGTACCTAAGCGGCTGGTCGATCACCAGATCGGCGACCATCGCGTCCGGTTCTTCGAGGTAAGCACTGAGGCCGCCCTTGCCGACGGAATCCGTCAAGTGGAGATCGCCGATTGAAACGATCATGTCAGTGGACGCTCGATGCCGAGTGTTCCTGTGCCAGACGGGCCATCACCTGCTCGACGCCATCGGTCGGGTCGACGTAGGTCTCCGAGCCGAACACGTCCATGTTCGTGGTCATAGTGAGACGGGTCTTGTCGGCGTGCGAACCGCTGAGGTCATCACGCATGAAGATGTCGCCCATGAAGATGTGGCGGAAGATGGGGTGGCGCACACCGTCGACGGCCGAGTAGTAGGTGATAGAGACCGAGACCGCGGGCTGCTCTTTCCGACGATAGACATGGTGCATCACCTCTTGGAAGGCGGCGCCGGTCATCGCGTGGGTCAGCTGGAGTTCGCGGTACGGCTCGAGGCTGGCGTCCACGCCTTCGTCTCCCACTTCACCGCTGTCCTCCTCGTCAGCGTCTTCTTCCTCGGCCTCCGAGTCGGGATGATCGAGGCCCAGGCTAAGGGCGTCTTCCTCGTCTTCACCGAAGTCGTACTCGGTCTCCTCGTCGTCCTCGAACGGATTCGGCGCCAGGACGTAGGCCCAGTCGGAGACCAGGGAGCCCAGCTCCTTGAGCTCACGGGTCGGCACACCGTTGCCATCGACGACGAAGAGCTGGATGTCGAAGTCGTTGGCGTTGAGGATCGTGTTGTTGGCGGCCATGATTGCGGGATCGGACATGTGAAACCTTGGGTTGTTGGTGGACTAGCTGTCCACTATTTACGGTTCGGGCCGCGGTCGGCGGCGGGCCCGGTGCGCGGCGCAATCGTACTAGTCCCAAGTTGGAAACCTACATGTCGTGCAGCTCTCACGACCTGTCGTAGACAGTGACCTGAAGACCGGCCCTCAAATACCAGTGATGTAGTACGAGGGTAAGACCTAGTACGAGGGCTGTCTTCCGTGTCACGACAGGCTGGACTCGCTCCGCTCATCCAGCCGCCAGGCTACGCTGGCGCCCCTGTGTCATCTGTCATTCGGGGTCGGGTGTCGCTGACGCTCCACCCGACGACACTTGGCGCTTCGCGCCTCGTGCCAAACATACATCCTACATGAGGGTCTTATATAAAGGGTGATGATGGATGTATGTTTGGGGTTCGGGGTCGTATAAAACCCCCTGGAAGGATGTACTTTGTCATCATCGTGTACAGCCCAAACCTACATCACAAAACATACATCCATGATCGGCTTATAGATTCAACCGCCCATCATGACAAACCTTAAAGACAGGGCAACGAGTGGAGACCACCATCATGGAAGAAATCAAGAAGAGGAAGTTCTACTACATCGACGCAATGCCCGGCGCGGGGAAGACCGAGTACTTCGTGTCGCGTGCGGTCAAGCTACTGATGACCGACGACCCAAGGATCATCCTCGTCTACGTCGCTCCGACCGTGGCCCTGATCCGTGAGGCCTACGCCCGCGTGTTGGTCAGGCTTGAAGATGAGTTGGATCTCAAGCCAAAGGCATGGGCGCGGGCCAAGGCCAGGGCCATCGCCAACACGTTCGTCGTCGCGAACCCAAACTCGGTGGAGCGGGTGTTCAAGCCAAAGAAGGATGAGACTCGCCATCTCCAGTACCAGGTCATCTCTGACCCACCATCCTTCGCACTGAACTACCTGTTCGGCATCACCAGCCGCGACGACTACAGGTCCAGGAAGTACACGCGAGGCTTTTTCCACAGCCTGGAGGGCCCGGTCCCGTTCGGCTCTCTCATCATGACGACCCACGAGTCCTTCGTCCGGGTCCGCAGGTTCGACGAGGCTGACTCAAGCTTCGACCTACTCAAGAAGATGGAGATCATCTTCGACGAGGCGCGCAAGTGCGTCCTGTCATCGAAGCGCATGGTGCTGAAGAACTCGTACATGCGGTTGCTGTTGCTGGATCTCATGGACATAGAGGTTGTGAAGGCCAAGTCGACGCCGCTGCTCAAGGGATTGACCATGTCACAATGGACCCTCGGCCAGGTGGCCACTCTCAAGAGCGCCGACGAGTTCAAGCAGCGCTTCCAGGTGCCGTCGCTCACTCTGCTGCCTGCCCAGGTCAGGGACATCCGAAGCCAGTTCGAGAAGGCTGCGGCCTCCGAAGGCCGGGGTGCAATGTTCCTGCTGTCAAACTTCAACCCGGAGGACATGATCGACCGCGCCGAGCGGAACGTGCTCCTGTACCTGGTCCAGAAGCCGACGAGCCTGTTCGATGGCTACGGTCGTGTGATCCTGACCTCGGCGTTCTTCCGAGACAGTCAGATGTTCCACTTCTTGAGGGAGGACGGACACGTCTTCATTGACTTGCAGAAGCACTCCAAGTCGAAGGACACACCATCTATCAAGTCGATCTCCGAACGGGATGCGCGCTTGCGGGCTGCGGCATCGAAACGCCTGGTCGTGGCACCACTCCTCAAGCCCCCGACCAACATGGACGGCGAGGCGACTCAGCGCAACCTGACCCGAGCACTTCTGGACTTCGGCATGGTGATCCCGACCAAGCTCGCTGCCCAGATCCAAGGCAAGCTGAGCCCACAGATGCCCATAGGTGAAGTCTTGTCTCGGTTGGCCGCGGACAAGCATGTGATGCCCGCTCATCCAGAGCTGGAGGCCGAGCTCAAGAAGTTCACGGTGCCACCTCTGTGGGTGCTAATCTGGCAGGCAGCCAAGATCTTCGTGGGTTGGTCCAAGGGGCAGCCGAACATGGGGTATCACCCTCTGTCACTGCTGACTCTGAACGCTCCACGCAAGGGCGAGGAGACCCACGGTCGAACCTGGGCGCCGAACGGCATCCACTACCTGGGCATCATCTACCGGATCGTGGCCTACGGACACTTCGTCTCAAAGCACGGGCGGAACCACGACTACTCAGGCTCCGACGCCGAGGACGCCGAGACCCTGCAGGAGGCGGACCGCATGGGTGACGTCTGGCCACAGCGATTGAGCAACATCCTGTTCAGTGGTCGGCCTGAGGTGGTGTTCACCGTGCCTCGGACTCCGCAGCTTCACGGCATCAACAAGTACAGCAATCGACGCGGGTTCACTCACCTCGCAGCGCTGAACCCGGACCCTGGTCTCATCCGTGTGTACGCTGGCCTGATCCCGAAGTACGACGTGGACCAAGACCACTCGATCGAGAACCTGGTCCAGACCCTGTACCGAACCAACCTGCGTGATCCCGATGGTGTGGGCCCCGTCCTCATGATCGTTCCGTACATGACGGGTGCCCACCTCCTGGCCAAGAAGATCAAGTGCGAGCCGTTCAAGGTCTGGTGCGTGCCGACCCTGACCCCTCTGCGTCACAGCAAGACGGTGGACCCTGAGGACGAGGCACGCCGCATCGCCGCGGTCAAGAAGGCCACACGCAAGTATATCCCAGACCAGTCCAAGGAAATCCGCTCCGTCCTCAACCTGATCGTGCAGGCGAAACGTCGCCTCGTGGTCAATCCCGACTCCGCCCGCATCGTGGCCACGGTCAAGAAACACGAGACGACCCTGGCCAAGCTACGGGCCAGCGCCTCGATCACGAAACAGTAAATATGCCTAAGCAACCTACCCGTCCCTCGCGGGACAGTGTTTTCCAACTACTCCTTGATCTTCAAGAATCTGGAGGAAACCTAGAGACCGAGCACGACTACATGGAGATGGCGCCCTCGTACGACATGGACCCCCTGATCAACCGGATCCTTAGTGCGGCCTGCTATGTCTTCGGTCCTTATGACACAGGAACCGAAGAGAGACGTGACCAGGAGAAGTTTTTGGCTGATCTCGTCAAGACGCATCGTCGCAGCGGCGTCAACAGGATTATCCTCAAGCATTGCCCGAGCCTTTATGAAGACGAGGAAGACTGACCGTGCAATCCATCCTGTTCAACGTCGATAGGCACGCGATGCGACATGTTGTGCCTGGCCCTGTCTTCCGACAAGGGGTCTTCAAGTGGCGTCCCTCCGACAAGGATGGAGACGACGCGGCGATCCAGCTCCAGGGTCTGGCCGACTGGCGCTCCAACCCGCACGGGCCTGTCCGCTTCATGGTCACTGCGTGGGATCAGTTCCACGCCGACTACGTGGCGGCTTGGCTCGTGAATCAGCACATCGATCATGGTCCTCATCACGAGGTGCTGTGGCTGTCGATGTGGGATGACAAGCCCGACCGCTACACCGGCGCCGTCCCAGGCCCGGTTCCACGCGCGAAGCGCGAGATCGAGCCCACGCTCGTGGTCGCCACCGGCATCGGCGTCAAGGCCAGCCGCGTGCAGAAAGACAAGGTCCGCGATCTACACGAGCGGTATCCCACCGTGCCCCTCATCGTCGCTGGCTTCGGCCTAGCGTACTCGCCTCGCAAGCTGGCCGCCGATCTGCTGCTGCCACTGCATCGCATGCTCTACATTCTTCCCTTGAGGTCCCATGAGTCCGCAACCCAAACCGAGGTCGCTCCTACGTGAACCGAGCACACTCCTCCGTCTGCTGACGGAGGCGTGGGTCGCGCACGACATGCCAACGATCCAACACGTGATGGACGTGCTGGCTCACGAGTCGAAGGGCCCAGGCTTCGTCACGCGCAAGCCCCATCGCATGGCGGCCCAGCTCGATGCCCTGATGGAAGACCGGCTCGTCAAGGAGCACACTGACCTGAAGCAGAGCCGAGCCGACGCCGAGTACGGTGCCGTCACCGAGGACAGCGGTTGGACCTCCAAGATCGCACCTCCTGGCCTGATCCAACGCCTGGTCGCCAAGACACTAGACGGTGACCTTCCTGAACGCGACCCGACGCTTGACGAATTGCTGGCGGGCCAAGGTCGCAAAGTCGTGAAGAGCCCGCCGCCGATCGTGATGACGCAGGGCCAATCTGATGCGTGGGACAAGCTGATCGTCTGGCTCAAGGACGACTACCCGTTCTTCGTGCTAAAAGGCTTTGCCGGCACCGGCAAGAGCTTCCTCATGAAGAAGCTGCACGAGCTGACGGCGTACAACCTCTACTTCACGGCTCCGACGAACAAGGCGACGAAGGTTCTGTCCGACTTCATCGGCGAGCAGTGCCGTACCACCTACAGCCTGCTTGGCCTCCGCATGGTCGAGGAAGACGACAAGCAGGTGCTGTCGAAGAGCGGACGCACACCGCAGCTTGGCCCGAAGCCGATCATCGTGATCGACGAGGCAGGCATGATCCCCCGTTTCATGGCCGACCTGCTCAAGGATCTGGCCGACAACCACGGTTGGCGTGTGATCTTCGTGGGCGATCCTGCGCAGCTCAATCCTGTGAAGGAGAGCCGCTCCGTCGTCTGGTCATTCGCCGAGCGTCACTACCGCGCCCTCCTCACTGAGGTGAAGCGGTTCGACAACCAGCTCTTGGCTCTCTCGATCAAGATCCGCAGTCGCCTCAAGCTCAAGAAGTACGGCACGTCCCCCATCAAGGATGACAACGATGGGAAGGAAGGCGTGTTCGTCATGCCGCGCCGACAGATGATGGATATGATGAAGGGTTTGACCATCGACGACTGGAAGACCACGAAGGTCGGATGCTGGCGGAACAAGACGGTCAAGCAGTACAACGACTGGATCCGCAAGAACCTGGGGCTCGAAGGTGAGTACGCGCCTGGGGACCTGATCATGATGGCGGCTCCCATCACGGACAGCGAGAAGCGCGTCATCGCTTTCACCGACGAGGAGTTCCAGATCCGCTCGATCGAGGACCGCACGTTCGAGATCGAGGAAGGTCCCATCGAGGCGCGTGCCATCACGCTGTACGATAGCAAGATCGTGCTCTACGTGCCGAAGGACCAGTCGCACCTGAACGAGATCCTCAGCCGCCGTGCCAATAGGGCTTCCAAGTGCGAGTCGCACGAGCGGAAGCTGCTGTGGCAGCGCTTCTGGAACCTGAAGAATCAGTTCCATCAGATCCGACACGGATTTTGTTTGACTTCGCACCGTCTCCAGGGATCCACCCTGGAACGCATCTTCGTCGACCAGAGCGACGTGCTTGCCAACCCAGACGAGCGCGAAGCGTATCGTGCGCTCTACGTCCTCACCACGAGGCCGACCAAGGCCCTCTACACCTTCTGAGACCCCATCATGCTCCTGCTCATGGTCAACGAATGGCGCGGTCCCGGCAACGCCATGATGAACCGCGGTGAGACCTTCCCGGTGACGAACACGCTCCTCTCCTTCTCGTATCTGAACGAGAAGCGATTGGATCTGGCTCTCGGCTTTCTACACGCCCATCAACGAGCCTATAACCTTCACTACCCCCTGGCTATCGAATTCACGCTGCTCGCCGTCAGCACAGTCCAAGACCTGAGCGCTGAGATCCAAGAGTCGATGCGGATCGAACGCATCGAGAATCTTGTCATCACCCAGGATGGCTTCAAATGAACGACTCCGCAGCAAGACCCGTCATCCTCCAGTTCGAGGGCCAGTACGAATTCCTGTCCAACTTCTTCATGCGACCCATGATGTACCGCGCTCTGCGTTGGCCCAGCAGTGAGCATGCGTATCAGGCCATGAAGACGAGCGTGTTGCGTGAGCAAGAACGCATCCGTCTCGAGGCACCACACGCGCGTGATGCGAAGCGCATGGGTAATCGTGTGACGCTCCGTCCTGGCTGGGATCAGCGGAAACTTCATTTCATGAAAGCTATCATTGACCACAAATTCGTACTCAAGTCTCCGCTCGCACAAGCGCTTGTCGATACCGACAACGCGATCCTGATCGAGGGCAACCGACACGACGACCGATTCTGGGGTCAGGTCGATGGTGAAGGCGAAAACAATCTTGGCATCATCCTCATGAATCGGCGTCAAGCGCTTCTTGATCTCGGAGCGAAAAGTGTAAATAAGTAGTGACCCCAACGTCAACCCACAACCCAGGAATACTGAACATGACCACTGAATCGACTCAAGATCAAACCGCCGAACAAGCTCAGCAACAGGCAGCTCAACAAGCGCGGCCTGCGGCGCAGGCCGCGTTCCTCGCGAAGTATCCCCTGGCGCTGGCCTCGTGGTTCGAGCCCGGCAAGGGTCTCACTCTCGGCCTGAGCCCGCGTGGCGCTCAGGGACCCGATTCCATGATCGCGAAGATCGTGTACGAAGACCTGGCCATCGTGGAACACGACCTCGACGCCTGTCTCAAGCATGTTCGCGCCTCCCTCCAATCTGTCATCTACAGCAACGCATTCGGTGCCGGCCGCGCATCCGTGGCTCAGGAGCAGGCGGAAGCCCAGAATTCGCAGCCCGACGACGAGATCGAGGCTGCACTGAAGGATGCTCTAGCCGACGCCGCCACCGAAGTCAAGGTGGCTGACTCGTACGACCATCCGGACGACGAGATCATCGATCTGAGCAAGTCCTCAGTGGAGGATCCGGAGATCGATCAATGAGGGTCATCTACACCGACCCGAACGGCGTCACAATCTTCGCAGCTGACAACGAGACCAGTGGGCCTCCAGGCAATCGCTACCTGGTATGTGGAGTGCAGTCTCAGGATCCACACGATCCTGGTATCAAGCGCGACCTCATTGCCAGGATCCTGTTCCAGAACGGCGCCATCACTCCCGAGAAGCCGCCCAACGGCGTGACCATCGAGCACCTGCTCGCCGTCTGCATCGACCGGACCCGTGTCAAGAACATCATCGTTCCTAGCGACGCCAACGCGAAGGCCATCACCCTGATGGACCAGGCGCTTCAGGCTCTCGAAGCCAGGTCCGCAGATCGTGTGGCGCGCGGCATCGTCGGCACGACCCAGACCTAGAACAAGACGGCCGCCGCTTCATCAGCGAGCGGCCGCGTCCGAGAAGGCAACGCGCCTTCCAACAAAACACTGCACCGTATCGGCAACTGCACTCCTCCAGCTCCCTACACATCTAGGAGCATTCACCAGGAACACCATCATCATGGCTCAGAACGACAACACACTCACCATCGCCCAGCTCGAGCGCGGCACCATCACGGACCCGATCTGGGCCCTGAATGGCAGCGCCAGTTCCAAGGTCCGCGCCCAGGGCGAGGTCCACGTCGGCATCCCCAAGCAGAACGGCACAAAGACCGACGACCTGCACCTGCCGCAATCGTGGCTTCCGGTCTGCCTGACCGAGCAGGTCCCGCGTCGTCAACTCCTCGAAGCGTCCGAGTTCCGCAACGCGGTGGCCAGCGGCCTGATCATCCCAATCACCGAGGACTACGCCCTGGCCCTCCTGTCCCAGGAAGGCGCCCAGGAGGAGAAGGACCGCCTCAACGAGCGCGAACAACAGATCAAGGACGCGACTGCCGCCCGCACTATCCAGGGTTCTGGCGCCGACGTGATCACCGTCGAAGAGCTGACCAACATCAACGCCGGTGCTTCTGTGGCCGGGGCCGAGGACGACAAGCCGAACGCGCTGTCATCTGGCTTCACCATGTTCGTGGCCAGCATCAAGGACAAGGCGCCGATCGAGGCCCTGAACCGCATCCGCAGCCGCGGTCAGTACACGAAGCCCGAGATCAAGTACATGCTGAAGGAACTCCAGCACAACGAGAAGGTCGTCGCCTTCCTCAAGCCGCACGCCAACTGACCGGGCCTGGGCTGACCTCCGTTTGCATGACGATGCGGAGCGTCTGCACAGGATCAAACCGTGATCCAACCAGGACCCATGAGGGGTAACTGGTATAGGGGTAAACCCGCTGTTTTGTGCTGCATTTTGAGGCAAAAACAGCGGGTTTGCCCTCTTTTTGGTCCTGTTTTTACCTCCCGGCAGGACTTTTTGGTCCCTTTTGGGGGTAAAATGGGGGTGCGGGGAGGCAGGCACGAGCCTGGACGCAAAACCCCCATTGCCCAACCAACCAAGGAACCACCATGCAAACGCTGACACAGGCCCAAGTCTTCGCAGCATCGTTGATCAGCCTCGCCGCCAGAGCGCTGTCCAAGCTGCCGACCAAGTTTCTGCGAACCGTCAAGTTCAAGGACGGCCGCATCACGAAGGTCCGCTTTGTGCAAGACCACAAGGGCGTCATCACGGTCAAGACCCGCGGTCTGCCACCGATCGTCATCGCGCCGCGCCCGGCCAGCCCCGACGGCACGGCTCGCTTCGCCGCCAAGGTTGGCACCTTCCGCTTCTTCGGTCTGGATGCGCGCTCGGTCTACCGCCAGGCCGTTGCCTGCGCTTGGAACTAAGGAGTCGATCATGAAGCTGCAACCTAAACCCTGGAACGTCGGCCCGAAGGCTGGCACCCGCACCTACCGTCAGATGGAGAAGGCTTACGGGCTCACGAACTCGCGTATCGACATCAAGCGCCGCATCGGCAAGAAGGTGCAGAAGGCCGTGATGCGCGGCGAGGAGGACTTTCAAGGACGGCGTCAACGCGCCGTCGCCCGCGAGCTCTTCCTGTGGATGGCGCGGGAAGCCGAAGACAAGATCTATGGAGGGCCTTGAATCATGTCCAAGTACAAGAAGGCCGATCGCGAGCCGACCAAGGTCAGCCTCGTCCTCCAGGCCCTCGTCGCCGCCGACGACTTCATCACTGCAGGGCAGCTGATCACGCGTCTGGGTGGCAAGGTCAACGCCAACCAAGTCGGGGCCAGCCTCCACCATCTGAGGAACCGCCATGCGGTGGATTGCATGGCCAGCGACGGCAAGCTCTGGTGGTACTCGACCCCAGACCTCGATGATCGTTTGCGAATCGTTGAGGAGAAGGTGGTCGAGACCGAGCCCCGCCGCCGTCGTGGGACCGCCGTGGTCCCGATCGGTGCCAAGCGCACGAAGTACACCAAGCCGCGGACCAGCTCCCTCGCCGCCGAACTGCGCGAGGCCAACGAAATCGCGGATCGCATCCGCAACAAAGGAGCCCAGTGATGGCCAAGTACGCGACGTCTCACATCGAACCCAAGCATGTCCTCTGGTTCGTGACCGGGGCAGTGATCGAGCACTGCAACCGACTCGGTGTCAGCCCCCGTCCAATGGATCGGACTGCATACGAGGGCTATATCAACGAGACCCTCGACGTGGTCTGGGGTTACTTGCGAGGATCCAGGACGCTGGATGGCCGATGCAGCGACATGCAGTGCGATCTGGCCATGGAAGCCCGCAAGCTGTTCAAGCCGACCCACGACATCTGACCCCTCTGTCCCGTTCCACAACTTGTGTCCCGTTCTACCAGTCAACCAACCAACGAGTCAACCATGAACAGTATCCAAACCGCCCTCGCCACCACGACCAGGAAGCTTCACTTCCAGTCGGCGACCAACAGCTATCGCTACTGGTTCCAGCCGGCGCACGGCATCAAGCACAGCGTCCTCAAGATTCAGGCACGAGCCAAGGATATGGCGGCCTTCCGTGCTTCGAGGGCCGGCGCCGCTGCCGAGCGCCAGGCCGACGTCCTGCACATCGGTGGTGGATGGTACGAGGTCACGTCACGGGATCTCCAACTGTGGACCACCCGCTTCGGGTCCCAGACCGATGGTACGCTGATCTGGCTCAAGCAATGGAACCTCCGCCACTTGGCTGGCACCAACGCGAACCCGGGCCTCGACGTCGTGATCAAGCACGTCCGTCGCATCCAAGGCGTGGACCAGCGCAATCCGGCTGCCCCGGCCCCGGTCTGGACCTCTACCCCCGAGGAGATCCGCAACATGGAGCGCCTCAACTCGAAGATCCAGGCTCTGGCCTCGAAGTTCGGCCGCGCCTGAGCCGTCCCGTCCCAATCAACCAACGAAAGAACCAACATGAAGAAACCCATCAGCCTTGCCATCGGTACCGAGGTGGCGCTCACGAATCGTGCGTCCCCAACTTGGGCATCGTGGATCGACAACGGTGACGCCCTGATCGTGACCGGCGTCAGCACCAGCACCGGCTGCCTCGAGTACAGCGTCAACGGCTGTTCCTGGTTCAACCACAGTCACTTGAAGTGGATCGCCGACCCGACCACGAGGGTGGTGAACTACGCCCTCAGGATCCGCGAGGATGACGATGACTCCGAGCTCGAGGAGGAGGACGATGGCCAAGGCGGCTACATCACCGTCCCCAGTCCCAAGAGGCTGGTGATCAAGCGCCACAAAGATGCGGTCAAGGCGATGAAGGGCCTCAAGCTCAAGCGTCGCGACGAAGGAGACTTCGAATGACGAAGATCTACAGAGGTGGCTTCGGCCATGCACTCGACGGCGAGAACGCGACGCGTGACGCGGCCTTGAAGCCGAAGCGCCAGTACATCCAGACCGGCAAGTTCTACTACTTGGCGTCGCCCGACGACAAGCTGGTCTGGCTCCGTGGCAGCGGCAATAGCGAGCACGACGTGGACCTGGTCGTCCCCATCGATCAGCTGTTCGAGGCCGGCTTCTTCACCCGCCTGCCAGATGCCAAGGCCCACCTGCAGATGCTCGCCAAGTACGAGCGCTCGGACTTCGGCAAAGGCCGTGAGGCCAAAGCCTTGTACGACTTCATCCAGACCGCAGTCGTCCGCGCGCTGGTTTTCAAGACCCGGGCGATTCGCATCGCCACCCACCTCGAGAAAGGGGACTGACATGGTCGATCTCACCAACGCAGCGAAGCCTAAGTGCCTGACCATGGAGGGCTACGAGGAGCGCTATAATCACATTCAGCAGTTCGGCGCCAGGCCGGCGGGCAACCTCACCGCCATCAAGCTCGCGCTCCTGGACGATCTCCACATCGTGGACGTCGAGCCCATGATCAGCGCCGAGACCGCTGTCCAGCTCAAAGGCTTCCTAAATCAGAAGCTCGAGCTGGTCAAGAGTTGGAGCATCTGGTCCCGCCCTGGTCGCCACCCGCACGACTGAACTTCAGGAGACCCAACATGGGCAAGCGATTCACTTACAAGGCCGCGACAGCGACCCAGGAGTTGGAGCGGCTCCAGCGCCGGCTCCAGCGCGCTCGGTCCCTCGTCAACCGGCTGGAGGCCGACGAGCGGAACTTCAAGGGCTTCCTGGTAGACTTCTACACGCCGGGCAAGACCTGGGTCGAGTACCCGGACGGCCCGCCCCTCCAGGTCATGCTGTCGACCTTCGACCAGATGCACCTGAATCAGGAGAAGGCCAAAGCCATCATCGTCAAGGCCGGCAAGCAGGTTCCCTACCTCCGCTCTGTCGTCACGAAACTCAAGGTCACCAAGTCCAGGGAGTAGGCCCAACATGCAGAAACCGAGCACGGTCATTGCCGCCATCGAGGAGAGGGCAGGATTCGCCGCCTACAAGGCGCACAAGGCGGACCTCCCTAGCGATCTAGCGGCCGAGCTCAAGACCAGACCAAAGGCGGGGTCTGTGTGCAGGATCCGCCTCCAAGGCTTCAAGGGCATGTGGGAGCCCGGCCTCGTATGCGGCTACATGAACGCCGGCGGGGCGCTAAAGGCCCTCGTCGTCTACACCGAACGCCCTCGGGACGAGCTCTTCGACTACGAGCTGCTGGACGCCAAGATGGTGACCAAGGCCAAGCCCGAGAAGCCCAAACGTCAAGTCCTCAACCGTAAATTCATCTAGTACGATCAACCAATCAACCAAGGAATCAATATGAGTCGCGATATATCCACTGGCCCGATCCTCCTTTGTGTCAGTGTTGCCCTGATCATGGGTGCTGTGTGTAACATAACTAACATGGCACGTACACACGCCGCGTACAACGCGGCCGATCTAACGAGAGACACCGGTCTCTGTAAGATGGCGGGACTCAAGATCAAGCCGAGGACTGCTTACAACGCACGTACCAAAGAGACCCAGATCGTCGGGGCCGACTGCGTGGATTCGGACGGAAGCCTGCTTTCTGTGCAGGGCGTTTCCGAGTAAAGCCTCCAAACCAAGGAATCAACGTGAACAAAGACACCAAGGAAGCCGTCAGCATTATCGTGATGGGTTCCATCGTCCTCGCCATCATCGCCCTGATCGCCATCCTGGCCACAGGCGCCATGTCCCACCCGTCGTCGCCTTCGGCACCGATCCATTACTTTGACGCGCAGGACTACTACAACGCAGATCGCTGGTGCAAAGCCCACGGGTATACCACGATCCAGGACGTGGTTCACGGTGTGAGCGGTACGGCCCCGAGCACCGTGGTCGGTGCCTCGTGCCTCGATCCCAGCGACAAGACGGGAGCCCACATCCCTGCACCCTACACGGCCGCTGTGTCGTCACCGGCTTCTGGAGCACTCAAGTGAACATCCTCGACCAAATGAAGGCCAACTGGCAGAAGGCCAACGCCGCGTATCACAATGGCAAGGCCAGCGGCATGACCGACGCGCAGTTCGACAAGCTGGAGGCCGCAATCCGCAAGCTAGATCCGAAATGGGCACCACTCGCCCAGACCGGCGCCAAGGTCGTCGGCGGCAAGAAGCGCAAGGTCACGCTGGTCGAGCACATGCCAAGCCTCGACAAGTTCTACCCAGAGGGCGTGGCCAAGAAGCTGAAGGGTGGCCTGTCCCAACTCGAGATGGACAAGCTCGACGGCTCGGCCCTGCAGATCGTTATGGACAAGGGCGTCCCGGTCCAGGTTGCGACGCGTGGCAACGGCATCGTGGGCCAGGACATCAGCTTCCTGATCCCGCAGCTCCGGATCCCCAAGTCCATCAAGTACAAGGGCCACGTCGTGCTCCGCTGCGAGGCGGTCATGAAGGAGGCAATTTTCCAGGCCAAGTACGCCCCCAAGTACGACAACAGCCGCAATCTCGTGGCCGGTGTCCTGAATCGCAAGAGCGACGGCACGGTGGACCCGATCCTCAAGCACGTGGACATCGTGGTCCTCGGCGTCTACGGCATCGGCATGAAGGCCGGTCTGGCCCAGGCTGACGGCTGGGGCTTCGACACGGTCTTCCGCCGCGTCCAGCCCTCAGCCAACCTCACTGCCGCCAAGATGGAGGCCCGCCTCGCTGCCCGCAAGAAGGAAAGCAACTACGAGATGGACGGCCTGGTCTACTGCCGGACCGACTGGTACTTGAACTACCCGACCAACGACAAGCCCAAGGACATCTGGGCCTTCAAGGTCAACACCGGGGACGATACCCACGAGGCCAAGGTGCTGGACGTGATCTACCAGATCTCGGGCCACGGACGCATCAACCCCAAGATCAAGCTGGAGCCCACACGCATGGGCGGCGTCACGGTCCAGCACGCCACGGTTCACAACGCCGAGTGGATGACCAGCCGCAAGATCGGGGTCGGTGCCGTGGTCCAGGTCGTCCGTAGTGGTGGTGTCATCCCGAAGGTAGTCGGGGTCGTCAAGCCGGCCAAGACGGTGGCTCTGCCCTCCATCCCATACGTCGTGAAGGGCAAGTTCTTCTTCGTGGACAAGCGCAAGGGCGCGATCGTGGACGCTGCCACCGACGGCCGTATCACCACGCTGCAGATCGCCAAGTTCATGGACGTGATGGGTGTCGACCTGCTGGCCGGCAAGACTATCGAGAAGCTGCTGCCCAAGTTCTCCAGCGTCGACCGGTACCTCAAGGACTGGAAGGCCGGCACCCTGGCCGACAACCTGCACCGAGCCGGCCTCGGGCCGAAGGTGGCCCTCAACATCCACAAAGAGTTCGACAAGGTCTTCAAGGGTAAGACGATTCCCATGCGTCAACTCATGGTGGCGTCGTCCATCTTCAAGAGCGGCATGGGTGACCGGAAGCTGCAAATCCTCGAAGGGGCCGGGGTCTCTATGGGCAGCCTCATGAAGCTGCTGATCTTGAAGGGCCAGACCGAGGTCCAGCTCAAGGTCCACGACGTCAAGGGCTTCAGCGACAGGACAGCCCTGATGGTCGGCGCGGGCTGCTCACGCTTCAAGCCTCGTCTCGAGTTCTACACCACCGTCATGAAGGTCGACGGCCGGTTGCCCGGTGTTGACACGGTCGTCAAAGGTGACCTTACCGGCCAGTTCGTGTCGTTCACCAGCTATCGCAGCACCGAGCACGCCGACGCGGTGAAAGCCCGTGGCGCCAAGGTCATTGACTTGGGGGCCAAGACCACGATCCTGCTGTACAAGGATGGTGCCGTCAAGTTCAAGGACAAGATTGACAAGGCTGCAGCCCGCGGCGTTCGTACCACCACCTTCGAGGAACTCTGACCATGATGATTCCCAAGTTCGAGCACCGCTGTACTGATGGTGGCGCTATCCTCAGCATGGAAAGCGGGGTGAAGATCATCGTCACCGAATCTGTTGATCTGGTCCGGAAGCAGTTCGAAACCGCCGCTCTCGTTACCCGCGTCACCGTCTCCTAGGAGCAACTATGTACCAAGTCCCCAATCTTGAACTGCGCGACCCACGCGGTAGTCTGGTCCTCATCAACCCAACCCACATCACCAAGGTCGTACCTCGCACGGTGGACGACAGCACAGGCCCTGTCCGCTCCATCATCTACACGGTGGACGGCCAACGTCAGGACGTAGCCGAGTCGGTCCGCGAAGTCAAAAGGATGTGGGACCAGCAATCCGCCGCCTGGGAAACTCACGCAGACTACGTCACGTGGCAGCACTCGCAGTCTACAAGGGAGGTAAGCGACTATGAAAGCGGTGATGACAGCGACTTCTCACTCCCATAAGTTCAAGCCCCTCGTCTGGTTCAATGCTACGATAGTCGACCCGTACATATGGCCCCTTCTCCAGAGGGGTTCAAAGGTGCTGATCGCCGAATCCATGGAAGGCCTGACCCTCGGTCCGACGTGGTGGGTCTTCGACGGCAAAACCGCTCGTCAGGTGACGAGGGAACTAGGTGGCAAGAACCTGGTCCGGGTCGCTACCATTGGTCGCCAGCACAAGGACCAGGATCTGTGCAATGAACGGTTCTTGCCATTCTGGCTCCAGCATCAGCGGATCCTGGCAGGACTTCCACCTCTGCCTGCGCACGGTGCCAAACGTCGTGCCCGGGACGCCAATGGCCGAGCAGGACCCGGCGCACCGGCCCCAGGCCCCAAAAAGGGCCCAAAAGCGTCTAAAAACGTGCAAAAAGCCTCACCCGGGGACCAAAAAGGACCAAAACAGTCCCCCGGGGGCCGGAATTCGGGTGTAAAATGGGGTTGTGGTGAAGGCAAGACCCTGGACGGGAAACGCTCCAGTACCGTTGCGCCAGCACCTAGCCCCGTTAAACCACGTACCCCAACTGCCCAGAAAGGCACCATCATGCAAAACCAATCCAACACCACGAAGACCGGCAAGGCCATCGTTCGCGCTCTCGTCAAGATCCAAGGCGAAGTCCAGACGATCCGCTTCGTCGCCGGCCCGAAGCGCGTCATCGTGACGGGCAAGGGTCTACCGAAGATCATCGTGAGCGGCAACTCCGACGAGGGCTTCACCGCGGTCTGCCGCCCGAATCCCAAGAAGCCGGCGCTCGCCGTCACGTCCGTGGCCAAGACGGCCGACCTCGCGTACTCGCGTTCGGTCAAGGCGAACTGGACGCACTGATCTCGCACGACGCTGGAAACACCATCAAGGCCCCGAAGGGGCCTTGATCCGTTTGTGCCCCCGAATCTTGATCACCCAAGGAGCCCCTCATGGAACACATCCTCAACATCACCCCAGCCACCGAGCTGATCCTCTTCGTCCACACGGCGAAGGCCATCGCCAAGGCCGATGCGCCGGCTGACCGCGTCCTGCTGGTCGCCGGCACATACAAGGAAGGCCGGGTCACCCGATACGTGGCCTGGAAGTGCCGTCTCTCGGATGCCTTGTACGTGACGTCGCGAGGAGGTCGCCGCCTCACCGCCAAGACGTTGACTGCCAAGACGCTGATGTCCATGGCGGTCCCCGATCCCGCAGAGGACGGCCTCAGCGCGCCGACCGCTGACTTCCGGAAGGACTCGTTCTACAAGCTGGTCACCATCGAGGAGCTGAAGGCGCGGATGGCGGCCTACGGAAAGGTCAAGGTGGCGGCATGAGGTTCTACCCACGACGCGTCCCGAAGGACGGCCAAGGGAGCCGGCTCGAGTGCGACCACATCTACTCTCCTGTCCTCGGGACGAACAATGTTCCGATCGGGCAGCACTGCCCACTGTGCGACCGGTTCAACTCGATCGAGGAGCTGAAGGGGCTCTGGGCCGGGGCCGACGCCCAGAGGTCCGCGGCCCAAACCACACCTGCCAAGAAGATAGACCACCTCTCCGTCGTCACACACTACATCCTCACACCTCTCCTCATCATCGTCGCCGTGATCCTCGTGCTCGAATACTACGGCATCCTCATCCTTCCCCACTAGGAAACACTCATGAAATCCCCTGCAGAGGTAGCAGCCGAACTGGTGCGTATGGCTCTGGCAGCGAAGGGCAATCGCTGGCGTATCAGTGAGAAGACTGTCAGTGTCCTGGCTGAAATAGGAGTGCACGAAGACAGCCTTCTGCACTTCTCCTGGCTCCATGTTTTGGCGTCTGAATTGGCCTACCACCGCTGGGCATTCGTGCCTCTGGTGCGCGGTGGTTTCGCCATGATCCGGATCGACACCCTGGAGGGCGCCCCGATCTTGCCCTCCTGAACCCCTTGCTCTTTTGTCCCAGTCACATCCCGTTTCAACCAGCCCAGAAAGGCTACATCATGTCCAAGTCCAACGCCCATCGCAAGTCCAAGAACGCCAAGACCGGGAAGGCCCGTGTCACCAAGATCGTGCTCCGTGGCAAGGCAGTCGAGGTGAAGGGGGCCAAGGTGCCGAAGTTCAAGTACGGCACGAGCCGCTCTGGCACCGGTCCCAAGAAGGCGATCCCTGCCGGCAAGGTCTTCCCGCTGCGCAAGTACACGGACGTCCTGACCATCGTCCGCCCCATGTACGTCAAGAGCGAGGACGCGGCATTCAACGTCAAATTCCGCCTTGCCACTGACGGCGAGACCATCAAGGTCAGCATCAAGGGCATTGATGACAAGGTCGTCATCGCCAAGACGGATCACCCCACGAAGCCGTGGCGCGTCACCGTCCCGTACAAGGGCACGAATCCCCTGGGCGACAGCTGGGACCCGACTTACCACAAGAGCCCGTTCGCGGCCTACAAGTCCGCCCTCGGCGACGTCTGGGACATCAGCCTCTGATCCCATCGTCCGGGCCTTCGGGCCCCTTCCTCACCATAGCCTAGAAAGGCCATCATGAGCCGCAAGACCAAGAAGCAAGTCGCCAAGAAGCACGCCAACGAGGGGACCCTCGTCATCACCAACCCCAAGACCACGAATCCTCACCAGCTCTTCGCCCTCGAGAAGCGACCGAAGCCCTTGACCGTGAAGCGCCTGGTCGACATCCCGTATGAGGGCGTGGTAACGCCCTTCAAGTTCAAGGTCAGTGCAGACGGCAAGACCATCAAGGTCAGCTACAAGGG
>Ga0302199_1000031_pt1 | contig 70102 bp, 42 predicted proteins | sample II_Bog_N2_3_FD_194588 | JGI IMG/M metagenome (GOLD analysis project Ga0302199, IMG submission 194588) | Peat permafrost microbial communities from Stordalen Mire near Abisko, Sweden - II_Bog_N2_3 | ecosystem: Environmental > Terrestrial > Soil > Wetlands > Peat | place: Sweden: Abisko, Stordalen... | reverse complement strand
TTACCGCAACAACCCACCCAGCCCGCAACGTCATCCAGGCCGCAAATAAAGCCGGCCTTGCCCCCACCATCCACAGCCGCCAGACCCAAGCCCATCGTCAAACCCGCCCTGGGCCCAAACTAACTCTTGGCATAAATCGCTATCATCGGACGTCGCCGCGAACTTGCCAACTCGCCAGGTGCGCGAAGCGCACGCTATAGCGGTTTCAGGATTGCCGTACCCAAAGGGAATACACTCAAGTCGACGCGACCCCAAGGAGCGGCGACCTCGCAGTAGTGCAGATAGGGTATACCTATCCTGAAACCGCTCTAACTCGCTGAGTTTGTCGCAAGGGTGCCTGCCCCAGCGGGCAGATTGAACCTAGCCGCGTGGTGGAGCCACGAGCAACCCGTGGAAACCATCCCTCAAAGCGTCCGCCATCCGGAAAGAAATGCATCTTCCGCTCCGTAAAAAAGTCTCCGACTTTTGCCGATAATTTCCCTCGTTTGGCGCACAATCATTTCAGAACATGTCCATCACAAAGGGACAACCCGAAAAAGCTCGCGCAAATCTTTGATTACAAGTACTTTGACTTTAAACCGCTTACAATCAAGACTTTAGCGCGAAGATCCTCGTTTATCCCAATGAAAACAAGGGACTTGCCTCAAAAGTCTAGGGGGGAGGGGCATGGGTCGCGCTTCTATGGCGCCAGCTTGAAATACCGCTGCGCCCGCGCCACATCCCTGAAAATCTGCGCCTTCAGCGCCTCGGTGGAGGGCCAGGTCTTCTCACCGCGCAGCCGCATCAGAAACTCGAGCTCCACCGCTGTCTCGTCGTTCAGCTCCACAGGCTCAAAATCCAGAATGTGTGTCTCCACGCCAAACCCAACGCCTTCAAACGTAGGCCGGTTGCCCACATTCGTCACCGCCTGAAAGGGCCGTGGGCCCTCTTGCGTTTGAACGATCAACCGAGTCACGTATACCCCAAACCCCGGCATCAATCCGTCATACGCCGCCAGGTTCACCGTAGGCACCAGCAGCTTCGTTCCCACCCCGCGCCCCTTCGCCGGCGTCGATTTCACGCCGAACGGCCGCCCCAGCATCCAGCGCGCCCGCCGCACATCGCCCGCCGCCACCAGCCCCCGGACGGCCGAGCTCGAAACCTCCAGCCCATGGACTGTCAAAGCCGCATGCAGATGCACCGCAAATCCGAACTCCGCGCCAAACTCCTTCAACTCCGCAACTCCCGCCTCGGCGCGATGTCCAAAACGAAAATTTCCGCCCTCATGCAATGCCTGGACGCCCAGCCGCTCCACCAGAATCTCCCGCACAAACTCCCGCGCTGAAAGCCCTGCCAGTTCCGCGTCAAACGGCAGCACCACCACCGCATCCACGCCCGACTCCGCAAGCAGACGCAGCCGTTCCGCAATCGGCGTAATCAGCTTGGGCGCCTCTTCAGGCCGTAGAAAATGCTGCGGGTGCGGATCGAAGGTAATCGCCACCGCCCGCATGCCCAGCGCGCGTGCCTCCTCCACCACTGCCGAGAGAATCCGCCGGTGCCCGCGATGCACGCCATCGAAATTCCCGATCGCGCCCACCGCAGGGCCGAACCCATCCGGGATCTCCGCAACGGATCGGTACACGGGAATCGTGCCTGCTGCGCCTTTACTCATAGACTCACAGCCAGCTCAAGCCCGTCGTAGGCCAGCGCCATGCCCGCCGGCAGCATGCGGTTGGTCACCTGGTGGCCCAGTTCGTGCGCAATATGCGTGAAGAACGTCTGACCCGCGCCAATGCGCCGCGCCCATCCCACCGCCTGCTCCACCGTGGCGTGGCTGGGATGCGGCTTGTGCCGCAGCGCCGAAATCACCAGCACATCCAGCCCCTCCAGCAACGCAAAGCTCGATTCGGGAATCGCGCTCACATCGGTCAAATAAGCTGCATTGCCAAACCGAAATCCTGCAATCTCCATCGATCCATGCATCACCGGCACGCGCAGAAACTCCACGCCATGCACCGCGGTGCGTTCGGCCAACGGGGCCAGCCGCACTCGCGCCCGCGTGGCATATGTAGCCTTCGGCGAGAAGGTGTACTCAAATATGTGCTCCATCACCGCCATCGTCTCCGCCGTTGCGTACAGCGGAATCGGCCCGCCCTCGCGCATGGCCGTAAAGCTCAGCGGACGCAGATCGTCGAGCCCGAAAATGTGGTCGGCATGAGAGTGTGTATAGAAAACCGCGTCTACCCGCGAGAGCCCGTTGCGCAATGCCTGCTCGCGAAAGTCCGGACCGGTATCGATCACCACCACCCGTTCCGGAACAACCGCATGCCCCAGCCCTTCCGCGTCCTTGCGCGGAAACGGCGGGTCGTCAAGCAGCTTCAGGCCAGGGTCGTTCCAGCGCACCAGCACCGCAGGCCGCAGCCGCCGGTCCTTGGGATCGGTCGAGGTGCACACCGCGCAGCCGCACCCCACCGTGGGAACCCCCATCGACGTTCCCGTCCCCAGAAATGTCAGCCGCCCGTCCATATCCTCTCGCCGAACCGGGTGTTGAGTCCCTAAGTCCCTTAGTCCCTGCTTTTACCTCTTCCCCGGCGGCGGCCCCTGCGGCGGCTGCATCGCCTGCACGCTGATCATGCTGGTCAGCTCAAGGAACGCCATCCGCACTTCAAACAGCACAGAGTCCAGAGTCCGCGTCTCCACTTCCGTCAGGTTGCCGCGCGTCTTTTCAGCCAGCACGCCCAGCAGGTCGATCGTGGTGCGCGCGCCCACAATATCCACTCGCGGCCGCTGACCATCTTGCGCCCCCGCGCCCATCTGAATCATGGCGGAGACGTAGAACTGCTGCACCAGGTGCTCAAACGTGATGGCCGGCTGCGGGCCCATGCCAGGATTCTGCGCACGCAGCAAATCTTCCAGCCGTTGTGCAGAGGCCTCATACGCGTTCTTCTGCTCGTGGCTCTCCTCGGCGGTCGGCGCAGGCGGCAACCCGGCCCCGTTCGCCTCGTCGTGCGCGCTCTCAGGCGCCGCGGCCTCCTGCTTGCTCCCGTTCACCACCAACTGTGGCCCGGCGCTGGGCGGATCGGGTACTGCAGGAGCTTCCGCCGCCCGTTGCGCGCTCTGCTGCTCTTCTTCTTCCGCCTTGAACTTGCGGCGGTCAATGACTTCAAATTTTGGCGTATCGCTCATATCCGTTCGTATCCATTCCTTAAAGCCATTTTTTAAACTTCCCAGGCATCGAGCCTAGCTGACTTGCTGACCTGCCGACTCGCTGACCTGCTCCTTCGAAATCCTCGCCGTCCCCGTCTCCGCGCCCACGCCGTACTGAAAGCTCTGCGCCTTCACCTCGGCATCGCCGCGAACCATCCCCAGCGCAAACACCTTCGTTCCCTCGAGCAGTGGCAGAGCCGCCGCGCTGCGAATCTCGCCGGCAACAGCCCCGTCGTCCAACCGTAACTCGGTCCCGGCCGCCGGCACTGCGCCAAACAGCTCAAGCTGCCGCAGATGCCTGTGTACATTGCCCCGCGACCGGATTCGTTCCACAATCTCCTGCCCCAGGTAGCAGCCCTTGTTGAAGTGGAGCGCCCGCATCTGTCCAGTCTCTTGCGGCAGATCCCGCTCTACCATCTCCACGCCGAACACCGGAATCCCCTCCGCAATCCGAAACGCCTCCAGCGACCGGCAGCCCACCGCAACCGCTCCCGCCGTGCGCAGATACTTCCACAGCTTGCTCAGCCCGGCCGTCTGCACCCAAAGCGCGTAGTACGCCGCCAGCACCCCATACCCGCGCGTAATCCGCAGGTCCAGCCCGTTCCACTCCACCCGCGTGCTGGTCAGAGGATTGGCCAGCACCGGCAATCCCGCCCGGCCCAGCACAGCATTCGCCTCCGGCCCTGTCAGCCCCACCGCAGTGATCCCCGCACCGGTCTCCGTGCCAAGCGGCGCCAGCTCCACATCGTCCATGATGATGAAGTGTTCCAGGTGCGCCAGCAGCCGCTCATACTGGTCTGCGGCAATCTCCAATTCAAGTTCGTCGCCCTCGCGCCACACCATCAGGTCGCCCTGGATGCGTCCCTGTGCGTTCAGCACCAGGTTCCACGCGCCGGCATTCGCTCCAAGATCGTTCACCGCGTTGGTGACCATGCCGCTCAGCCACCGGAACCGGTCTTCGCCGCGTACCGCAATCCGCCGCAGCCAGCCCAGATCGTGAACCGCCGCGCCAGCCGCCAGCGCCGCCGTTTCCACCTCCGGCGCGTCCAACGCTTGTGGGGTCAACACCCCCCGATAAGCGTTCAAAGGATGGGCGTCCACTGGATATGCTGAGTTTTCAGGAGCCTTCGCCGCGGATGTCAGCAGCGCTGCCAGGGGAGTCACCGGAGTGGTTGCGCCAGATACGGTTTCGATCATAGGGGAATTTTTCTCCGGCCCGCTGCGCAGATTTCCGGTGGAAGCCTCGCGCCAGACCGCTTCATGATTATAGCCTTGGAAGAAGATGCTGGTTTTGCCGCCCCTGGGAGCAATCAGCCCGCCGCGCACCAACTTGGAGAGTCAATGAGGAAGCATCAGGCAACGAGCAGTTCGAAGATCACGGGAGATTTCACAGCTTTGAAAGGCCACGACTTGAGCCGTTCCGATAAACCCAACATATTGAGTTGGGCTCTTGAGCCTGCTGAAAACCTTCGCCTTGGCCGCCCTTCGTCAATCCCCCGCCCAAAGCTCTTCCTGGCCAGCTTCGCCTGGCTCTGCGCCGCGTCTCTCTGCCTGCCCGCCCTCGCCGCCGCCCAATCCCAGCCGCCCGTCACCGTCACCCCTCCCTCGGCGCTCACATCCAAGGCCGAAACCCACATCACCCCCGAGCAGGCCAAGCAGCTCTTCTCCCTGGTCGATGAACTGCTCAAATTCTCCTCGCAGGACAGCGGCCTGCCCATCAAAAGCGACGTCAAGCGCCAGATCACCAGCCGCGCCGCCGTCCAGTCCTACATGCGCGACAAATTCAATGACGACCAGGACGCCAAGCGTCTCCAGCGCAGCGAAATCGTCATGAAGAAGTTCGGCCTGCTCGACCGCGACTTCGCCCTCAAGCCCTTCCTGCTCGCCCTCCTCACCGAACAGATTGAGGCCTACTACGACGCAAAAACAAAGACCGTCAACATGCTTGACTGGGTCGACATCGAGGAGCAAAAGCCCGTCCTCGCCCACGAACTCACCCACGCCCTCCAGGACCAGCACTCCGACCTCGTCAAGTGGAATGACCAGACCCCCGACGACGTTTCCACCGACGCCGCCGGCGACTCCGACCACATCGCCAAAGACGAGCTCGACACCGCCCGCGACGCCGTCGCCGAGGGACAGGCCACCGCCGTCATGATGGATTACATCCTCAAGCCCATGGGCAAAAGCCTGGTCAAAAACCCCGAGGTCATGGACCTGATCAAGAATCAGATGTCCTCGTCCGAAAACTCGCCGATTCTCGCCCGCGCCCCCATCCTGCTCTCCGAGTCGCTCGTCTTTCCCTACCGCGAAGGCCTCAGCTTCGAGCAGGATCTGTGGATGGACAAGGGCCAAACCGCTGCCTTCGCCGGCGCGCTCGACCGCCCGCCCACCTCCACCTGGGAGATCATCAACCCCCTCGAATACGAGAAGAAGCATCTCCCCTCCGTGCCTCTCATGCCCGACATTCATCCCCTCGTTGACAAGCTCTACAAGCCCTACGACATCGGCCAGGTCGGCCAGCTCGATCTCCACATCCTCGCTGAAATCTTCGGCGGAGACCAGGCTGCCCGCGACCTCACGCCCGCCTGGGACGGCGGCATCTACTGGGCCGGCCAGCGCCTTGACGCCACCCAGGCAGAACAAGGCACCACCAAATCCCTCGCCATGTTTTATCTCTCCGCGTGGAAGAACGCCGCCTCCGCCCAGGCCTTCGCCAAGCTCTACGCCGACGACCTCGGCCGCAAATACTCCGGCCTCAAACCGGGGGTCCCCGGCGACGGGTCTTTGTCGCTGGGGTCAAAGCCTGACCTCGCCGCACAGAAATCCGCGCCCTCCGCCTCCGGCACTCAGGAGCAGGTCTTCTCCACCAACGAAGGCCCCGTCGTCATCACCACCCGCGGCAAACTCGTCTTCGTCTCGGAGAGCTTCGACCTTGACCTCGCCCGCAAGCTCACCCAGTTGCTCCTCGATTCCCAAGGCACCGGCGCCCTCCGCATGGCCAGCACCCAACCAGGCAAAGAAGTGGGTGCCCCATCCATGGGCCAGCTTTCGGGCCCAACGGTGGGAATGGAACAATCTGTCTCTGGGACCTTGGATCCTCTCACAGCCAGCCTCACTCGTTTCCTCGCCAACTCCGGCGTAATGAAAGCCGCAGTTCAAGCCGAAATCAAAGCCGCAGACTCGACAAGATAACTGCGAAATATCCCTAACCATCGGCAAATCCCAAGGTCGAATGTGCAGAGGGTCCCAATCAATATTGGGGCGTCAAGATGAAAACCATTCTCCTCGCGTTCGTCCTTGGTTCTTTTTCCAGTGCCGCTGTTGCCATCGCCCAGGACCCTGCAACCTCGCCTATGCAGCAGGCCGCACAGGCCTCGCAGCAGGCCATGCAGCAGGTCGCCCAACAAGCCGCACTGTTCAACCAGCAGCTCTCACAGTCCAGCCGATTGGCCATGCAGCAGGCCTCACAGTTCAACCAGCAGGTGATGGACGCCGCCCGGCAGTCCTCGTTGGAGCAACAGATCGCGGGCCTGCAGGCCGCGCGGCAGCGTCGTCATCGCTGTCTGAATGCCCCTCCGCTGGACGCCGAGCCGACCATCGACAACGATAACCTGCCCTTTTTCTCGGTCAAGCCGGGCCGCGTCAAAGCTGGAACTACGGTGCGCATCAAGTGGCGCGCCTCACAGTACGACACCGTCTATTACTCCACCGACGGATGGACCCCAACCATCATCTCCACGCTCTACACAGGCTCCATCCCCATCAACCAGACCACGCACTTTCAGGCTTTCGCCATCGGGCCGGGCAATGTGCGCAGCGCAATCGTGCGTGCCGATTACCGTGTCGATCGTGCTGGATCTGCGCCGCCCATCGAGCAGTCCGTTCAAATCAACGGTGGCCTGCTGCGTGCCGGCACATCACTCCGTCTTGCCGCCGGTTCAACCGTCAGCTCGGCATTCGCCCGCGTGGGAGACAAGGCACCGCTTGTGCTCGATCAGGATGTTAAATCCGGCGGTACGGTTGTAGCCGCCAAAGGAACTCCCGTCGACGCCGTCTTCACCTACGCCGACCCGGCCGCCGGCGCCGATGCGGGCGACCTCGTCTTCGAGGTCCACTCTCTCAACATCCAGGGAAAGAAAATTCCCCTCCTCGGAGCCGAGTTTCTCGAAGGTCAAACCCACCAGCAAGCCATCATCCAGCCCGGCATGCCCGTTATCGCAACCGTGGCCACCGACACTCCTTTGAAGCCATGAAGGCCTAATATCCCCCAACCCTGATCCATGATTTGACGCCAGCCCCAACGCTAACCCGCTAACACGCGCGCAGCGCGGCTAACTTGCTGACTAGCTCGTCCGCTACGCTGCGGACGGTTCTTTCCGCACTAAATACTCCTCCACCAGCACGGACACCAGCACCGCCGTTGGCACGGAGATCATCGCCCCCACCACCCCGCCCAGCGCCGCCCCCATCAGCAACGCCACCAGGATCGCCAGCCCCGGCAGGTCCACGCTGTTCTTCATGATGCGCGGCGTAAGGTACGAGTTCTCCACCTGCAGATAAACCAGGTAGAAGATCGCAACTCCCAGCACCCTGCCCCACGAGTCAAGCGCCGCCACCAGCAGCGCCAGCGCAATGCACATGGCCGCGCCCAGCACAGGAATGATGTTCAACACCCCGGTCAACACGCCCAGCGCATAGGCATAGCGCACATCGAGCGCCAGGTAAACCGTGGTGCTCAACAGTCCCAGAATCAGCATCAGGCTACCCTGCGCAAACAGCCATTTGCCCATGCGAATCTCGGCCCGCCGCAGCGTCTTGTCCAGCCGCCCCCGGCTCTCCGCCGGAAAGAACGAGAGAAACCAGTGGTACGCGTGCTCGCCTTCCAGCATGAAATAGATGGTCAGGATCAGGCCCATCGCCAGATTCAGAAACTTGCCCGCCCAATCCCGAATCCCCAGCACCAGGTAGGTCGCCGCCTCGCTCGCGAAATCCTGTACCCGCGTGGTGATGTCTGCGGTATTCAAATGGTCTGCAAAAGGAATCGCCTTCAGTTTGGCCATCAGCGCAGGAAGGCGCGTCGGCATCTCCCCGCCGAACTGCTGCATGTCCCTCACCACCGGCGGAATCGCCAGAAAGCCGAACAGGGCCACGGCGCCAACCGCTGCCAGCAGCAAAATCAGAATCGCCGACCCCTTGAACGGCCGAAAGCCCCGTACCTCCACATTGGAGACCTTTTCGACCACCGGCGTCAGCACCACCGCAAACAGCGCGCTCACGTACAGCAGCATCAGCACGTCGCGCACCAGCCACGCCACCGCGCAAGCCAGCGCCAGCCCAAACGTGAACACGATGTCGCTGCGCAGCGTGCGCGAATTGGCGGCAACCCCGGTCATGCGTTCTTCCCCATGAAACAAGTAGGATGCAGGTCTGCCATGCCTCGATTCTGACACATGGAAAACAGGCCGAACGCCCGCTGGATCGATTCCGCCCACCCCCAGCATCCGTTTCGGCCCTATTCCCTATTCCCTAAGTCCCTAGTCCCTGTCCTTACTGATCTCCGCTCAGGATCGATCCTACAATCCCGCCCAGCAGCCCGCCGCCCACCGCCGGCCCCACCGCTCGTCTCTCTCCATGCGGCAGATACTCGCTGATTTGGTGCGCCAGCCGCGAAATCGGCAGCGTCTGCAGCCACACCGTCCCCGGCCCTTGCAGCACCGCCAGAAACAGCCCATCCCCGCCGAAGATCGCGTTCTTCAATCCGGGAACCATCGTGATCTGGAACGCCACCGTCGAGTGGAACGCCCCCACATGGCCCGGATGCACGCGCAGCACCTCGCCCGGCGCCAGCGTCTTCATAATCAGTTCGCCGCTCAGCTCCAGCCACGCCGTGCCCTGCCCGCTCAGCTTCTGCAGCAGAAATCCATCTCCGCCAAAAATGCCCGCACCCAGCGACTGCTGGAAGCCCACACCGATCGTCACCTGCGGCGTCGCGCACAGGAACCCATGCCGGTGCACCATGTAGTCGGCGCCCTGGCCCAGCGTCACCGGCACAATGTGTCCCGGCACCTTGGTCGCAAAGCTCACCTCGCCGGGGACCTGGTACGCCCGGTACTCAGTCATGAACAGGCTGCCGCCGCCCGCCACCCGTTTCAATACGCCAAAAAGACCGCCGCCGCCGCCCATCTGCGTATGCGTTGTCATTTGGATGGAGGAGGTCATCCAGGAGAGCTCGCCGCTCTCTGAAAATACACTCTCGTTCGGGTCAAGCTGCACATCCAGCACCGGCATAGTCGTACCCTGTATCCGCGTTTGCATGGGGCTATCCCTCCTGTGTCTCTGTGTCACGCCAGTGTACCTGCCCAGACACCCTAGAAGTCGAGATAGAATCGCTTTCTCGATGAAAATAATTGGCATTCCGCGCCGAACGCTGCCTGTACTCGCCACTGCTGGGTTCATTTTCACCATCGGCGCTTTCATCCTCGCCGGCTGTGGTCCCGCGCCGCAGACCCATCCCGACTCTCCGCGCCAGTTTCCTGGCGTCACCATGCGCGACGTGACCTTCCACTCCGCCGCTCTCAATCGCGACATGCCTTATCGTGTCTATCTTCCCGCTCAACTTATTCCGAACAAGAAACTCCCCGTCGTTTATCTACTCCACGGCGGCAACGGAGGCTTCCGCGACTGGTCGAATGACTCCGATGTTGGTCACGATGCCGCGCAAGGCCTCATTCTTGTCATGCCCGAAGGCGCTTTCTCTTATTACGCGAATGCCGCAGAAAAGCCGAAAGACAAGTACGAAGATTATGTGGTAAACGATCTAATCTCCGATGTCGAAGCTCGATTCCCGGCCGCGAAAGGCCGTGACAACCGCGCCATCGTGGGTATCTCCATGGGTGGATTTGCGGCCATCAAACTGGCGCTCAGCCGCCCCGATTTGTTCGTCTTCGTTGCGGCCTTTAGCCCATCCATCGATATCCTTCACCGGAAATTCAGTCCCAAGCGCATCGGTGAATGGTGGAGAATCCGTAGCCTATTTGGTCCCGCCGGCAGCGAGTCCCGCAAGGCCAGCGACCCGTTCCTTCTCGTTCAATCGGCGAACCCCGCTGCGACTCCTTACATCTACATGACCGCTGGAGAGCACGAACCGCTCCTCGAACCCATCCGCCGTTTCGCCTCCCGCCTCCACGACCGCCATTTCGCCTACGAGTTTCACACCAAACCCGGCGGCCACGATTGGAACGAGTGGGACGCGCAGATTCCAGCCTGCTTCGACAGCCTCATGCACCATCTACCGTCACAAAATTGAAGATTCCTTTTCGGTAAAGCGACGCGCAGCGCCCGTCCCAAAGGGACAAGACGATAATAGCCCAGGGCAAGCGCAGCGCCGCCCTGGGAAAGCCGCCATAAAGCGATCCGCGTCCTGGAGGGACGCGACGAAAACACGCCTAATTTGCGGCTTCTTTCTGCCGCAACCACAACCAGGAGCGAGCGAGCCTCCCGCGAGCGTCTGTTCCATGCAACGGTGCGAGCCTCCCGCGAGCGTCTGCCCCACCGCAGGTGGTCACTCGCAGCGGATGGCGGTCATCGGATCGATCCGCGCCGACCGGAGCGCCGGCAACAGCGAGGCCGCGCTGGCAATCATCGCCAGCGCAAAGATTGAACCCGCAAACACCCACGGATCGTGCGTGGACGTTCCATACAGAAAGCTGGCCAGCGCGCGCGACGCAAGCAGTGCGGCCACCACGCCCATCGCCGTTCCCGTCGCCGCCACCGTGGCATTCTGGAAGAACACCATCGCCACCACCTGGCTTCTCTGCGCGCCGAGCGCCATGCGAATCCCAATCTCGCTGGTGCGCCGCGCCGTTGCATACGCCAGTGTCCCGTAAAGCCCTACCGCCGTGACTACCAGCGCGCACACCGCAAAGAACACGGCCAGCAGCGCCATGGTGCGCTCCGCGCTCAGCGAATCGTCAATCACGCGCTCCATTGACGTCATCACAGGCGCCGGAATCCCAGGGTCGAGCTTCGTTCCCAAGGCGCGCGCCGCATTCGCCAACGGGCCAGCCGGCCCATCCACGCGAACCACCGCGTTATACGAACGCGAGCGGTCGCCAATGTCCTGTGCCATCGGAGAGTAAGCGGTCGGCGGCGCAATCTCGCGCAATTCTTCGTACTTCGCATCGCCCACGACGCCAACCACCTCGTACTGCAGCGTCGTCTTGTCGTCCTTGTTCAAGACCATTTGTCCCAGCGCGCTGCGATCGGGAAACAGGAGTTGCGCCGCCGCTTTGTTCAGAATCATCTTCAATCCCGACGCCTTCGTATCGCTCCATGTGAACTCGCGCCCATCAAGCAGAGGAATGCGCATGGTCTTGAAGTAATCCGGCCCAACGTCATTCCTGTTGAGGTCTTGTTCTTTCCCCCCCGCACCCGAATAGTTTTGGTCCCACACACGATGCGTCAATGGCACAATGCGCGCGAAACTCACGCTCGTCACGCCGGGCTGATGGCTCAGTCCATCGCCAAGCTGCTGGTAGAACTGCATCAGAGCGTCGCCCTTCAGAGGCTGCTGATCCATGCTGAATGAGATATTCTCTACTCCGCGCGGATCAAATCCCGCACCCGAGCGGTACAACCGCACCAGGCTCGATGCCAGCAGCCCCGCGCCAACCACCAGCATCAGGGCCAGTCCCACTTCGCCGGCCATCATGATCTTGGGCAGAATCCGCTGCCGCTCATGCGCCTGCGTGGTGTGCTGCCCATTCTTGATGTGTTCATTCAAGCTGCCTGACGTGGCCTGCAGCGCCGGCACCAGGCCAGCCAGCAATGTGGCCACGATTGAGGCAAGCGCCGCAAACGCAAACACCCGGATGTCGAGCGAAGTATCGATCTGCATGTCCATCTCGCCGCCCAGCAGCATCACCGAAAGCGATTTGCCCACCAGCGGTGAAACCGCCAGCCCCGCAGCGGTACCCATCACGGCAATCAACAGGCTCTCCACCAGCAGTTGCTGCACCAGCCTGCGCCGCGTCGCGCCCATCGCCAGCCGCGTGGCAAGCTCCCGCTGCCGCGCCGCGCCGCGCGCCATCAGCAGGCTCGCCAGGTTCATGCAAGCCAGCAGCAGAATCCCTCCGCACATCGCAAACACCACCGTCAGCGGCTTGCGGAATATCAAACGCAGATACGTGAATCCACCCGATCCGTTTTCAGCGATGAAATGAAAATGCTGCTTTTCCTTGCTCGCAATCCATCCCGCATCGGGGACGGCTTCATGCAGCACCGCCCCACTCTCTGCCGCAACCTGCGCATCCGCCTGCAACAGCGTTGCTTGCGGCTTCAGACACCCCATTACATTCAGCCACCACGAATGGAAGCCGTCTGCCGTCATGTTGCGCTCGCCATTCAGCGCCGGCTCGGTCGACATGGAAACAAACAGCTCCGGCCGCTCCAGCGGATCGGCTCCAATAAACCGCTTAGGCATGACCCCTACCACGGTGAACGGCACATTGTTGATGGTGAGCTTCTGCCCAATCACATCCGGCGTGCGGTTAAACCAGCGCTGCCAGAAGCCCTCGCTGATCACTACACCATACCCCGCCGGATCGCCGCCCTTGCGATCATCCTGCGGCGTAAGCGTGCGCCCCAGCAGTGGCGCTGTCTCCAGTGCGGGAAAGAACTCGCCGCTCACAATTTGACCGGGCACGTTTTCGTTTCCGCCGCTGCCCTTCACCTGCAGATCCGCGTGATCGAACGCAAACACCTGCTCAAACACGCCGTGCCTGCTTTCCACGCTCCGAAACAGCGGCTCTGAAAAGGTGTAGTTGATCCGAGGATTTCCCTGGCTGATTCCAAGCACCGCCAGCCGGTCGCTCGCCGGCACAGCCAGCGGCCGCAGCAGCAGCCCATTGATGATGGAGAAAACAGTCGTATTCGCGCCCACGCCCAACGCCAGCGTAAGAATCGCCACCGCCGTAAACCCCGGCGATCTGCGCAGCACGCGCGCGCCATAACTCACGTCGCGGCTAAAATTCTCAAGGCCTCTGAACTGCCACAATTCGCGCAGCCGCTCCTGCCACCTGCTCGCGCTGCCAAAACTCCGTCGCGTTGCCGCGCTCACATCCGCCATTGCAACCCCCTGTCTCAACAACTTGTCCTGCAGCATAGCCTGGTGAAACGCAAGCTCATCGGCCATCTCGCGTTCCATGCGCCGCTTCTGAAACAGCGCCTTCAATCGAAGCAGAAACTCATGCAGATTCTGTGCCATGCATTACCTCTTTTGCGCCCCTCAAAGACTGATCGTCATCCTGAGCGAAAGGGGCCCCGAGCGTACTTCAGCTCGGGGGTGGTGAGTCGAAGGATCTGCTTCTTCTCTCCATCTCCTAACTCGCCTGCATCACAAACGCCACCGCCGACGAAAGCCTTGCCCAGCGCTGCGATTCCGCATCCAGCCGCTTGCGCCCCTCCGCCGTCAGCTCATAAAACTTCGCCCGCCGATTGTTGTCCGAGATGCCCCATTTTGACTTCAGCAGCCCGCGCAACTCCATCCGGTGCAATGCCGGATAGAGCGCGCCCTCTTCCACCTTCAGCATCTGCTGCGATGTCTGCTGAATCCACTCCGCCACGCTGTAGCCGTGCAGTGCCCCGCGCAGGAGAGCCTTGAGGATCAGCATCTCCAGCGTCCCTTGAATCAATTCGCCCGAATCCGTCATCGTTCCCATAAATGTCTTATGGGAACAATACGAGCGAACAGAATTCTTGTCAACTCACGATTCGAACTTTGACTGATTCGCCAGAATATTTGCTTGCGCCGGGAAAACGCGACCTCAAAAAAACAGCCCTAAGACAGCCGGCAACAGGCCCTAGATCGATCAAAATCGCATCGTTTTCAATACTTTTCGTCCGCCTATAACAGGATGTTTTTCATAAATACATCCGCCCACATTCGAGCAAAACAAACCTCACTCGCTCAAAATGCAGCCCCACAGCCCGGCCTTTTCGATCATTAAGTAACCGCGCAGCGCCACTACATTCAGCAGTAGCCGTGTTCTTCTATTCCCTAGTCCCTATTCCCTATTCCCTCGGTCCCTGTTCCCTAATCCCTAATCCCTGCTTTTTCACTCCACCACCAGCGCCGTCTCCGCCTTCGCCAGCGAACTCCCGCCCACCCAGATCCTGTAAGTCGTCGGTTCCACGGTCCGCTCCATCGCGGCGTTATAAAAGCTCAACTCGTTGAAGCCCAGAGGGAACTCCACGTGTTTTGTTTCGCCCGGAGCAAGCGTCACCCGCGCAAAGCCTTTCAGCTCCCGCCCCGGCTGCTCCACGCTCGCGGCCGTGTTCCGTATGTAGAGCTGAACCACTTCGGTCCCGGCCACGCTTCCCGTGTTTTTTACGTCCACGCCCACCGTCGCCACCGGCGCGTCCCGCGTTGCCAGAACCTGCTTCACCGCAACCGCCGCTCCCGTAATCGTCGGCTGCGCGTAGCTGAACCGCGTATAGCTCAGCCCCCACCCAAACGGAAACAGCGCCGAGTTGTCCTCGTCCATATACCGCGATACAAACTTTTCCTGCGCATTCGTCGGCAGGTGACTCAAGTCTCCGCGTGCCGGCCGCCCAGTGGGAAGCTGCGCATAATAAAGCGGTTCCTGACCCACCGCCCGCGGAAAACTGGACGGCAGCTTGCCCGACGGATTCACGTCGCCGAGCAGCACATTGGCCAGCGCGTGGCCCGCCTCAACTCCCGGACTCCAGCCCTCCAGGATCGCCGGCACATGCCCCGCAGCCCATTTCAGCTCCAGCGGACGCCCCGCCAGAACCACCAGGATCACCGGCTTGCCGGTAGCCACAACGGCCTCCAGCAGCTTCTCCTGTGCGCCCGTGAACCCAAGGTGGGCCCGGCTTGAAGCCTCGCCCTCCATCCAGTCCGCGCTCTCGCCCAGCGCCAGAATTACCACATCCGCCTGCTTCGCCGTCTCTACCGCCTCGGCAATGGTCCTGGCGTCGTCGGGCGGCGGCGCATGATCGTCGGCCGCCGCCGGCCCGGTAAATCTCATCCGCTTCAGAACGTTCCCATCCTCGCCGCTCAGCAGTCCGCAGCCCTCGGCATAAAGCAGCCGGCCGCCCAGTCTCTCTTGAAGCGCCGTGCGCAACGTAACCACGTACTTTGGATCGCCCGTCACCGCCCACGCACCCAGCATTTCGCGCGGGTTATCCGCCAGCGGACCAATCAGCGCCACCTTCTTCGCCTTCGCCGTCAGCGGCAGCAGCGTTCCGATGCCCTCGACAGCATCGTTCTTCAACAGCACAAAGGTTTCTTCCGCCACCTTGCGCGCCGCCTCCCGCCGTTCAGGCGTCGCGTCGTAGGCCGGCCCCTCCGCGGTATAGGGATGATCAAACAGGCCCAGCGCGAATTTCACCCGCAACACCCGCCGCGCCGCCTCGTCCACCACGCTCTCCGGAATCTTGCCCGCCCGCACCTGCGCCGCGATGGTGGTTCCAAACAGGTTGCCCTCCATGTCCATATCCACGCCGGCTTCGAGCGCCTTTCGCGCCACCGTCGGCCCATCGCCGATGGAGTGGTTCATCAGCTCTGAAACCGCACCCCAGTCCGAGACCACAAAGCCGTCAAAGCCCCACTCCTTGCGCAGAATCTGCGTCAGCGTAAAGGGATTGGCGGATGCGGGCACTCCATTGATCGAGTTGAAGGAACTCATCACCGTAGCTGCTCCCGCCTCCACTGCGGCGTGGTACGGCTCCAGGTACACCTGGCGCAGCGTAATCTCGCTCATGTCCGCCGCGTTGTAATCCCGCCCCGCAATGGCCGCTCCATACGCCGCAAAGTGCTTCACGCTCACGGCCACCGAATCCGGCTTGGAAAGATCGTCCTGCTGGTAGCCCTTCACCCACGCCCGCGCCATCGCCGAGCTGAGGTAAGCATCCTCGCCGTTTGACTCGATAATCCGCCCCCAGCGCGGGTCGCGGGCAATGTCCACCATCGGCGAAAACACCCAGGGAATCCCGTCCGCGCGGGCTTCCACGGCTCCATGGCGCGCCACCGTCTCCGCCGCTGCGGCATCCCAGCTTGCCGCAACCGCCAGTGGAACCGGAAACGTGGTCCGGTGCCCGTGAATCACGTCTTCCCCAAACAGAATGGGAATGTGCAGCCGCGACTTTTCCACCGCAATGTGCTGAAAGTGGTTGGTTTCCTGCGCACCCACCACGTTGAGTAACGAGCCGATCTCGCCCTTGGCTGCCAGTTCGTCGTACTTCAGTTTGGAGGCGTTCGGCCCGCTCGCCCAACCTCCCGAATACTGAACCAGCTGCCCGATCTTTTCATCCAGCGTCATCTTCTTCAGCAACGCCTCAACTCGCGCATTCAGCTCCTTTGACGCCAGTTGTGGGTTCGGAACAGGCTTGCCCTGAGACGCTACTGACATCCAGGCGCAGCCCGTCAGCAGCAGAAGACAGATCGATTTCCTTGAAGAGCCGTTCGAGAAAATATTCATCGCTCGGCAATCATAAACGGTTCGTCCGCAAGCCGTAATCCTTCCGGCGTCACGTTGCGTGGCGGCCATCGAACCCACATTACGCTTCTGCGGAAGGTGTAACTCTAGAGCCGTTGAATCGTCGCGAACCAGGCCGGCGCACCGTTGTCATGAAATCTTGTCTCGATCCGGTCCGGCTCAATAGCAGCGATCTTCCAGCCCCTGCTTGCCGTGAACACCCCTCTCAACTCGTCTTCACTCACAGGATGCGGCCCACCCTCAAGCCCTACATCGCTGAAGCACAACACGTACAACGTCCCACCCTGCTCAGTCACGGCCGCCACGCTCGCCACGTATCCCGGCCGCTCCTCGGCATTGAACGTGTGAAACAGTCCGCAATCCAGTACCGTTTCAAATCGCCGCCCCAGACGCTCCAGTTGAAACGCGTCAGCCGCCGCAAAATCCGCCTTGATCCCCCGGCTGCTGGCTTTCTCACGGGCCATCTCCAGAGCCGTTTCCGCCACGTCGATGCCCAGTACCTGCAATCCGAGCGAAGCAACGCAAAGAGCGTTCTCCCCCGTCCCGCAGCCCGCATCAAGCACCGGGCCCGCAAGCCCGCCTTTCGATGCCAAACGCACCACTGCCTGCTGCGGTCGCCCGATATCCCATGGCGCCGGCCCAGCCCGGTACGACGCATCCCATAGTTGACCAGCCGTCCGTTCATGGCTCGTAGGTTTCCGGTCGCCGAGTGGAACATCCGCACGCTTGTCTGGCCGCTCTGGCATCTCAGTGTCTCCCTGTGACTATCCTTGCCGCCTCGCATGTACAAGAGTGCCGGCTCCTCCATACTAAGCACAGATACGAAGCGCCGATACCGATTCCGGATCCTCGATACCCTCCGCCGCTGCCCAGTTGTACAAAACGATCCCGATCATGGCTATCGCCTGACGCCAATCCGTCCGGAGGATCAATGAGCAATTCCCGCCTTCCTCTCCGTTGCAAAACTCGTATCGCCGCAATCGACCGAAATGCTCTACTCTAGCCAGTGACGCGCATGAGCAAATTCCTCCTCGCACTTCGGGATGCAATCGGCCAGGCCCTTGACCACGACGTGCTCAACACGGCGAAGGCGGCTGCCTATTCCGGGATGCTCATGCTCTTTCCCGCCCTGCTGGTGCTCACCACCGTTCTTGCCGAGCTGCCCCAGGGAACCACGCTGGTGAACGAAATCCGCGGCATCTCCCAGCAGTTTCTGCCCGGCGACACCATGAGCGTGCTCCAGTCCTACATGCTCTCCCGCCGCATTCACTCCAGCCAGGTCATTTGGTCCGCAGCCAGCCTCAGCGTCTTTGCCGGCCTGGGCATGATGCTCTCGCTCATGGAAGGCTTTCGCCGCGCCTACCGCATCCGGCGCGACGGGTGGAGCTTCTGGGGATGCCGCTTGCGCGCCCTCATGCTGGTTCCCATCGCCCTGGTTCCACTGGCGCTCGCCACCCTGCTGGTCGTCTTCGGCCACCAGATTGAAGCCTGGATGATTGAGAATTCGGACCACGAACTGCGCCACATGGTTCTTTTCTTCTGGCGAATTGTGCGCTGGTCCATCGCGCTGCTCACCAGCGCCACGGTTCTCACGGCTGTCTATCACTTTGGAACCAGGCGCACGGAACGCTGGCTGCGGGTGATCCCCGGCGCCGTGGCCGCAACCCTGATCTGGTTCCCGACTACCCTGGCCTTCGGCTGGTACGTCACGCGCATCGCCGACTACTCCATGTTCTACGGCTCCTTCGGCGCCGGCATCGCCACCCTCGTCTGGCTTTACATCACTACATTCAGCGTACTCATTGGCGCGGAGATGAACGGCGCACTCTATCGCCGCCGCGGGGTCCAATTTGCCTCGGCTGCTCAAGCCGAAACGCAATCGTCACGTCAGTGACCGTTCTCACCGACCATCGCACTGCGCGCGCTGCATGATGGTATTGCCGGGTTTCGCCCCAATCCACCGCGAAAAATGGCCAGCGTCTTCCTGCTGTGAATCAATCGGAAGAAAATGAAGTTCACACGCGGCGGAAAACAGTCGATAAAACAAGCATCCGTGCGCTGTTGGTCCACGCAATTGAAGGGGGCGTAAGGGTGGAAAAACTTTGAGCATGCAGCCCCTGTGCAATCGCCCCTGTGCAATCGTTTGATACATTCTCGTCCGTGGGCTGGGAACCCGCCCTCGATGTACAATGAAGCGGGCCGTCTTCCATTCAACCCTCTTCCCTAACTGCAACCCATTTGGAGCATTCTCATGCCGTTTTCAGAACAAAGCCTGACCGATTCCGGTTCCCCACGCCGCGCAAAGATCGTCGCCACTCTCGGGCCGGCCTCCAACACCGAGCCGGTTTTCCGCGACCTGGTCCGCGCAGGCGTCGATGTTGTCCGCCTGAACTTCTCTCATGGAACCCACGAGGAGAAGCTGGCCCTGATCCAGATGATCCGCAAGGTCAGCCGCGAGGAGCGCAAGCCGCTCTGTATCCTCGGCGATCTGCAAGGACCCAAGATCCGCACCAGCAAGCTCAAGGACCACCAGCCGGTTCTCCTCAAGGCCGGCCAGCGGCTCACCATCACCCCGCGCGACATCCAGGGCACCGCCTCCATCGTCGGCACCACCTTCAAGACCCTGGCTGAAAACGTAGAGCAGGGCTCGAGGATTCTGCTCTCCGACGGCCTCATCGAGTTGCGGGTTCACGAGGTGGACGGCGGCGACGTCATCTGCGAAATCATTAATGGCGGAATGCTCGGTGAAAACAAGGGCATCAACCTGCCCGGCATTCCGGTGCGCGTGCCTTCGCTCACCGAGAAAGACACCGAAGACCTCGAGTTCGCGCTCAAGAACGGCGTTGACGCCATCGCCGTCTCCTTCGTCCGCACCGCGGAAGACGTGCGCCTGGTCCGCAATCGCGTCTCAGCCTACGGCGGCGAAACCTGGATCATTGCCAAGCTCGAAAAGCCCCAGGCCATTGAGCAGCTCGACGGCATTCTGCAGGCCGCCGACGCCATCATGGTGGCCCGCGGAGACCTCGGCGTCGAACTGCCGCCCGAGAAAGTCCCCGCCATCCAGAAGCACATCATCCGCCGCGCCTCGGAGTACCGCAAGCCGGTCATCACTGCGACGCAAATGCTGGAATCGATGATCGAGAACCCGCGCCCCACCCGCGCCGAAGTCTCTGACGTGGCCAACGCCATCTACGACGGCACCGACGCCGTGATGCTCTCCGGCGAGTCGGCCGTGGGCAAATACCCGGTCGAGTCCGTCGCCATGATGTCGCGCATCGTCACCGAAGCCGAGCTCAGCATCAAGCTCGACACGCACTACGAGCCCCGCGAGCGTACCAGCCATCTCTCCATCGCCGAGACCATCTGCGAAGCCACGGCCCACGCCGCCGACGACCTTGACCTGCGCGGCATCGCGCTCTTCACTGAGTCGGGATCAACTGCCCGCCAGCTCTCCAAGTATCATCCCTCGGCGCCCATCTACGCCCTCAGCCCGGTCGATATCACCATCAATCGCCTCAACCTGCTCTGGGGTACAACCCCCATCCGCTGCCCCAAGGTCAACACCACCGAGGCGCTGGTCGATGTGGCCGAGAACCTGCTCGAGCAGAATGGCTTCGTCCGCCAGCGCGAGGTCATCGCCATCGTCGCCGGCACCCGCACCAAGTCCGGTTCCACAAACTTCCTCCGCCTGCACGTGATTGGCGAGCACACGGAAGGCGCAAAGTTCTTTGCCCCCCGCGAAGAGGAAGTGCTGCCGGCGCCGGCGCCCGAACCACCCGCAGCCAAGCCAAAGCGTATCTCTCCCACCCCAAGAGCCGCCGCCCGCCGCAAGTAATCCGCGTTCCGCAAACAAAAGCGCCACTCCGCATTCCGGAGTGGCGCTTTTTGCAGCTCCAACATCCGACATAGGTCACGCCTTGTATCAAGCCTGGGCCGCGTTCCAACCAAGGCGCAATTCACATCCCGCTTCAGCATTTCGCCATGGGACGCGCTTTGTTTCAGTCCTCCACCGGCGAAGCCGACCCACGGGGAATGAGACTGTGCCCCATCCATCGAGCGTTTTTTGCTCGATGGGTGGGAGACCGCAAAGGCCCACCATCGGCCATCGGGTTTTTCCACCTTCCATTCTGTTTCTTGTCAGGGCACGACTTCAGTCGTGCCGCAAGTTGCTTTGATATGAGAGAGATGGGGCTTTAGCCCCATGCAGTATCCTGTCGGATTTCACTCGGACGCGGCCTTTGTCAGCAGCCTCTTATTGGTTCCGTCAGCGTCAACTTCAACCCGTGCAGAAGGACTTTCCGTTACCGGCTCAAGACGAATCGGTCAAGATCCACACTGCCCTCTCCAGCCAGACGGAAAGCGATGGAGTTGCTGCCCTGCTTGAGCGCGACGGGAATCCGGGTAGCCCCTTGACCGCCAGCCTTCAAGTGAACGGTCGATGGCGGGTCATTGTTCACGCGTACCTCCACCTGTGTGCCGGCGTGAGCGCCCGCGGAGAAAATGCTCAGCACGTAGCCATCGGATCGCGGCACGGCAACGTTGGTCAGGGTGATGGAACCGCCTTTCAACCCCGGCGCACCGCCGCGCAGCGACACCGCATAGCCCTGGCTGCATTCTGCGCAAGCCAGCAGCGACGCGTTCCCTTCGCGGAGATTCCCCGGACCCTCGGCTTCGTAGGTTGCGCCTTTCTTCCAGGAAAATTCACCGCTCACTTTCAGCAGTATCGACCCATGTGCCGGGATATCGGCCTGATAGCCATCGCGAAATTCGCCGAGCTCGCGGTGCGCCCGCAGATCGCGCACGGCGGCTTTGCCGCTGAGCCCCAGGTCGCTCCATTGCACCTTCGCAATTTGAGGCGCGTCAGAAACGTTCAGCAGCAGCACCGCGCTTTGACCGCTGCCAATCGACCCGAGAGCCTTCGTCCAAACTTCCACCACATCATCCGATCCAGCGATCTTCACCGGACCGGCTCCGAGGGTATCCTGATCGACCGCGATCGCTTCCTGGTTGGTATAGATGCCGCGCACCGAATCGCTCATGGCCGTCAGGTCGTTGCCGGCCAGCAGCGGCGCTGCTGAGATCGCCCACATGGAAAACTGCGACTCCGCTTCGGTCAGTGTGAGCCCCTGGTTGCCGACTTCCAGCATGTCGGGATCGTTCCAACTGTTGGGAGCGCTGAACACCGAATGCGCGGCGTTCAACTCGAAATTCCGCAGCACATCTTTCCACTCCGCGCGATTCTTCACCATGCTGATGTCCCCGGTGGTGCGCCACAACTGCGCCTTGCCTTGCGCCCACGTCCACGGCTCCTCGCTGCCCCAGGAGCAGAGGTAGAACAGCATGGGCCGGCCGGTCGCCCCAATGGCAGCGGCCATCCGCTCATAAATTGCGCGCCCCGTCACGCCTTCGGGATGATTGCAGAAATCCATCTCCACCAGGTCCATCCCCCACGCCGCAAAGGTGCGCGCGTCCTGCTCCTCGTGCTGATAGCTGCCCTCGTAAAGTGGATTGGGGAAGCACGTATGCGCGCCGATGTCCGTGTAGATTCCGGCCTTCAGTCCGCGCGCATGAAGGTAATCGACCAGGTCCTTCATCCCATGCGGAAAGCGCGCCGCATCCACGATGAGTGCTCCATCGGCAGCGCGCGTCGGCGCGATGCATTCCTGAATCAGCACGTAACGATAGCCCAGATCGCGCATGCCGGTCGAGACCAGCGCGTCGCCCTGATCGCGGATGGTCTGGTCATCGTAGTCGCAAAAAAAGTGATTCCAGCTCGCCCAGCCCATCGGCGGCGTAGGCGCCAGTCCAACCTGCGCGCCACCCGTTGCCGGTTGAGTAATGGACAAGCGGGACGAAGCAGCAAAGACCAGAAGCAGTGCGATTGCTCCCAAAGCCTTTCGTACAGAGGTGCGGCCTGGACCCATGCGCATCGATTCCCTTTGCCTGCGACATAAACGTTGCCCTACCGACCAATTTCGGGAATCGACAATCCCCTGCAGATCTTCCTTGCCAGAAGATCAGCCACCTCGGTATGGCGGGGAACCGCTTCCATCTGGCCTGTCTTAGGATTGCACCACAAGGAGTGTGAGCCACCTTCGCGTTTCAGGTAACACCCATGGAACCGAAGGGGACGCAACAGAGACTCCCGCTTCACTGAAGCGTGACCGTCTCGCGAAGAGCTTCATCAGGAACCCCGCGGAGCCCATCCTCGCGGCGGTCCTCCAATATCAGTTGAATAGCAGCGCCCAGATTTTCGCGGCACTCTTCAACGCTCCGGCCCTGTCCGTTGGCGCCCGGAATCTCCGGCGACCAGCCAACGAACCATTCGCCGTCGCGTTCAATAATCGCTGTGAACTCATTCCGCATGCAAAGAGTATAGACGGAACTGCAAACCCGTGGGTCAGAATTGAATTCCAAGCTGATCGCTTCAGTCGTCCGAATCCCAAGGTTCGTTGGTATACAGAGTCAAGGAATACCAGTTCTTGCCAAGACGCTGTACCTTGGCCGTTTTCAACGCGACCTCCGCAAAACGCCCATTGGGATTCTGTTTCAGCTCGCGACCGAGTGAGTCAGTAGGGTCGTAGACCAGTTGTACAGAGGTATCCATGCCGGCCCAACCCCATCCATCCCATTCCAGGTGACGGAGGCCCGATCCACGATCTGGCTTTTGCTGCAACACGAGATTCTTGTACTTTCCCGACGCAATGACCCAACGAGCCCACGGGCGGAGGTACTCCGTCGACAAAAACATAGAAACCGAAACGGCCAAGAAGGCGGCAACAGTCACAAAAAGGCGCCAATTCGTCCAACGCTTGATTGCAAGCCGTCGGGCAATGATTGCGACTGCCAGCACAACCGTACCGAGGAGAAGACAAAGAAGATAGAAAAGTGATTCGAAATCGAAGTTTTTGAAATAGAGGAAGGGAAGATACATAACGAACGCCGTCAAGGCACCGATGAAGCCCCAGCGACCTGCCATCTGAGCACCTCCTTCCGTCGGGTGCCCCAGGTCTCGACTTTGAGACCTGGGATTCCCAAACATCCCCTCTTAACGTGGTTACTTCGCCGCCAACTGCCTCAGCACGTACTGCAAAATCCCGCCGTGCTCGAAGTACTCAATCTCCTGCGGCGTATCAATCCGTACCTTCGTTTCGATCTTCCTGGTAGTGCCGTCGGCGGATTTGGCTTCTACATTCAAGGTGCGGCCGCTGGCGAATTTCTCCGCCAGCAGGTTGGTCAGGCCAGCGAACGAGAAAACCTCCTCGCCCGTCAGCCCCAGCGACTCCACATTCTGCCCCTCCGCAAACTGCAGCGGCAGAATCCCCATGCCTACGAGGTTGCTGCGGTGAATCCGCTCAAAGCTCTCCGCGATCACCGCGCGCACGCCGAGCAGGTTCGGCCCCTTGGCCGCCCAGTCGCGCGACGACCCCGACCCATATTCCTTCCCCGCCAGAATCACCAGCGGCACGCCGCGCTCCGCATATTTCACGCTGGCGTCAAAGATCGACATGCCCTCGCCCTCGGGAAGCAGCCGCGTCACGCCGCCTTCCGTGCCCGGCGCAAGCTTGTTGCGCAGCCGCACGTTGGCAAACGTTCCGCGGACCATGACTTCGTGATTGCCGCGCCGCGAACCGTAGCTGTTGAAGTCCGCCGGCTTCACTCCATGCTCAGCAAGATACTTCCCCGCCGGCCCATTGGCCTTGATGTTGCCCGCCGGAGAAATGTGGTCCGTCGTCACCGAGTCGCCCAAGACTGCCAGCACCCGCGCGCCCACAATGTCCTTCACCGGCGCAGGCGTCTTGGTAATGCCGTCAAAATACGGCGCCTTGCGAATGTAGGTCGAATCCGGCTCCCACTGGTAAACGTCGCCTGTCGGGAACTTCAGCCCCTGCCAGTTCGCGTCGCCATCGGAAACGGTCGCGTACTCCTTGCGGAAGCTCTCGCTCGACAACCCCTTCTCGATCGCCGCGGCCACCTCAGCCTGCGTCGGCCAAATGTCCTTGAGGAACACCGGCTGCCCAGCCTCGTCCGTGCCCAGCGGATCGGCGTCGAAGTTATGCCCGATCTTGCCTGCAAGCGCGTAGGCGACCACCAGCGGCGGCGACATCAAATAATTGGCACGCACGTCCACATTCACGCGCCCCTCGAAGTTGCGATTGCCGCTCAGCACGCTCACCGCAACCAGTCCGTGCTCGTCGATCGACTTTGAAACATCCGTCGGCAGCGGCCCCGAGTTGCCGATGCAAGTGGTGCAGCCATACCCCACCACGTTGAAGCGCAGCTTTTCGAGATACGGCAGCAACCCAGCCTTCGTGTAATAGTCCGTCACCACGCGCGAGCCCGGCGCCAGCGAAGTCTTCACCCACGGCGGCACAGTGAGGCCCTTTTCGACAGCCTTCTTGGCCAAAATCCCCGCCGCCACCATCACCGAAGGATTCGAAGTATTCGTGCAGCTTGTAATTGCCGCAATCACCACCGACCCGTGATCGAGATACGTGTCCGGATCAACCCCGAACCGTTCCTTCACCGTGGTGGTCAGATGCACCGGAACTTTCTCGGCGAGGCCGGTGTCCGTGACCGATTCGCGCTTCCAGGCTGCCGCGGTCCGCGTGCCCAGCGGCTTGGCCGTCGGCGAAAGCAGCCCAGGCAATTGCTGTTCAAAGCTAGCGGCCGCATCCTTCAGCAGCACGCGATCCTGCGGCCGCTTTGGCCCCGCCACGCTCGGCTCCACGGTGGCCAGATCGAGCTCCAGCGTCTGCGTGTACTCGGCTTCAGGGGAATCCGCAGTATGGAACAGCCCCTGCTCCTTGTAGTAGGCCTCGACGAGCGCGATTTGATCTTCGCCGCGACCGGTGAGCCGCAGGTAGCGCAGCGTCTCCGCATCCACCGGGAAGATGCCGCAGGTCGCGCCGTACTCGGGCGCCATGTTGCTGATGGTTGCGCGATCGGCCAGCGGTAGCTCCGCAATTCCCGGCCCGTAGAACTCCACAAACTTGCCCACCACTCCCAGCTTCCGCAGCGCCTGCGTAATCGTCAGCACCAGGTCGGTAGCCGTCGTGCCTTCCTTCAACTTTCCCGTCAGCCGGAACCCCACAACCTGCGGGACTAACATGCTCACGGCCTGCCCCAGCATCGCCGCCTCGGCCTCAATGCCGCCCACGCCCCACCCCAGCACGCCCAGCCCATTAATCATCGTGGTATGCGAATCGGTGCCCACCACCGTGTCAGGGTACGCAACCGTCGCACCATCAATCTCCGTCGTGAACACCACGCGCGCCAGGTATTCGAGATTCACCTGGTGGCAGATGCCCATCCCCGGCGGGACGGCCGAGAAGTTCCGGAACGCCGTCTGTCCCCACTTCAAAAACGCATACCGCTCGCGGTTCCTCTGAAACTCCAACAGGGTATTCGCGGCAAGCGCCCCCCCGGCGCCAAACTCGTCCACCTGGACAGAGTGGTCGATGACCAGCTCCGCCGGGATCAGGGGATTGACGCGGTTCGGATCGCCGCCCAGCGTCTTGATCGCGTCGCGCATCGCGCCCAGGTCCACCACCGCGGGCACCCCGGTAAAGTCCTGCATCAGCACCCGCGCCGGCATGTAAGCAATCTCGCGACTCGGCTCGGCCTTCGCGTTCCACGTAGCCAGAAAGCAGATGTCCCCGGCGGTCACGTTCACGCCATCCTCGCGGCGCAGCAGGTTTTCCAGCAGAATCTTCAAACTGAAGGGCAGCCGGCTCAGGTTGAATCCCTTGGCCGCCAGCGCCGGAAGCCGGTAGATGGTATAGGACTTGTCGCCGGAAGCAAGAGTACCCCGGCTGTCAAAGCTGTTCATGGTTTGGGAACTCATTGGGAAAAAGCCTTTCTATCCGCTCACAGACGGATCGATCACGAAAGATAGATGTCAAAACTCCACACGTACGGATATAAGGGTTAAAGCTCTGGATCAGGCCCCCAGGCTTCAGGGTCCGTAAAAGCTCATTTTGGACAGGCGTTGTAACAGTCGCCCACCGCCTTCGCCGACCCGCGATGGATGAAACTGTGCCCCATCGGGGTACCCTCTGGGTCGGAGCGTTTTTTGCTCGATGAGTGGGAGTCGATGAAGGCCTGCCGTCTGACAATTCCCATGCAGTTTCTTTCTAGGGCACGACTTTAGTCGTGCCGATAAACGCAACAAAATGAGCCGGGCTTTAGCCCCTGCCGGCACAGTCGGACCCTGCATCAAGCAGGATGTCCGAAAAATTTCATCGGGAATAAGCTTACTCAGCGGGAGGCGCTGCGTCCACGGTCAGGCCGACCGCGGCGAAACCGCTTCAACACAGGCGTCGAGGAAATGCGACTTGCAGCACGGTTGAACATAGCGCTCACAAGAATTCTAGCGCGCCGCGGCAGTTCACGGAAGCCGTTTGCCTGCGGGTCTGCCAAGCGCGGCCAGAATGACCTCGGCAAGAGCGGACGTCCTGCCCAGGTTGTGACTCAGAGACGATGCCTCATACATCTGCTTCTGCGTAACCAGGCTCCAGTTCAGCTTGTACCCGGCCTCCAACGCCAGTTCGCGAATGAATTCCCGCTGCGTTCTGCCGTTGCCTTCGCGAAAAGGGTGCAGGGTATTCAACTCACCCAGATAGAACGCGGCGCGATCTACAAAGGAGCGGACGCCAAGCCCTTTGAGATGCCCCTCAGATGCAAGCTGGCTGAAGAGTTTATCCAAATTCCGCTGCAGGAATTGCACCAGCGCAAAAGGATACGACCCCTTCCGCGCGATGTTCACCCGGCGCAACTCGCCGGCCCACGGATACACCTGCGCAAAGATGCGCTGGTGAATGGCCTGCAGATGGACTTGATCGAAGTTTCCAAACACTGGATTGATTGTGAGGTCAATCAACGCCTTGAACGCTTGTCGCCCCTCGAATCGGTCGAGCTGCCGAGGATCGGTAAGCCCGCGAAGGTTGCGAAGAACTCCGTTGGCAGAGTCTAAATGAGGATCGATCGCGTTCGGCTCGCCTTTCATCGCGCTTAGAGATCAGCTTCGATATAAGCGTCCATCTGCGCATGCATCGTGGCAAGATCGATCTCGCCCTGCGCGAATTGATTCGCGATCTCGAGTTCTCGACCGTCCGGCTCTATCCCCTCAATGCGAAGCGAGCCTATAGCGCCTTCAACAGCGAGGCGGCGATTTGCAGCCTCTTCTGCCGTCAGCTTCGTAATGTTTTGAGTTGCGCTGGCCAAAGGCTTCTCCGCCCAACAGGATTACCTGTGATTCTACTCCTCATTTCGATCAGGAATAGGCCGCCCGCTGTTCGGCTCTGAGAATCGCGACGGCCGGCTCAAATAAATGCTCGAATCCATCAACCGGCACCAAGTGCGCAGAGCGAGAAACGCGATCCAGCGTGTCCGGCCTCAAGAGCCACTCTCGGAGTTCGGCAGCTGCCGGCTGGGCTCTTTCCCAAAATGCAAAGTTCAGAGTCTTCCCGTCGGAAAAATCAGCCCCGTACATGGTCACGAACTGGACTAGGTTCCGGTCTGCTTGAGGTGTCCTCGTCTCAGTTCAGGCCTTGAGGTATGGGTCCAACACCTCTCCTGTCACGGCTATGGAAGCGAGGAGAGTCTCAACCTCATAGACGCCAGGCAAGCCCTGTTCAATGGGGAACGAATCGATTCCAAATTTCCAAATTGCGCTCAGGTAGGCTCGGACCCCTGCTATTTCCTCTTTCGGCCACGCTAGCCATTTAGCGTAGCTGAGCTTCCCAAAGAGAATCTCGATGTTGTATGCGAATTCCTCTTCTGCCGCGCCTTGAAACAAGCCAGGAAGAAAATGGCGGAAATCGTCCACAGATCCCTGAGTCGTCATTGCGCTGAAGCAGTAGTTGCCCAAGTCAGCGAATCGAAGCGCACGGAGCGGCGCGGCAAGCAGAGGAGCGACCTCTTCAGGCTTGGTACAGCCGCAGGGAGAGTACTCTATCCTCTCCGGTCGCGGATATCGCGCAAAGGTCGCATAGAGCCCTTCGATCGCCGATTCAAGAGCGTGCCTGGAGTTAGTCATCTTGCTCCGCTGCGACGGATTATATCGTTGCAACCTGAAAGCACCCCTCCCAAATCCAACTTGACACTGGCCCATGCCTGCGTCGACGCTAGACCTGCCCGCACTTGCTTTCGCGAATGAGGTCCATATCCCCATGAAGATGCGCTGTAACTACACCCTCGCTCTGCTCTGCCTATGCTGCATCCTCACCGCCCACAGCCAGACCATGTCCATGCCCGCGTCAACCTCATCGGCGCAGGCAACCACACCCGCCAAATGGCCCACCGCCGACGGCGTAGTGAATCTCCCCAACTTCCGCTTCGGCACCGGCGAAATCTTGCCCCAACTCAAGCTCCACTACCTCACCCTCGGCACGCCCCACCGCAACGCGGCCGGCCACGTCGACAACGCCATCCTCCTGCTCCACGGCACCGGCGGCGACGCCCATTCCCTCCTCAATCCCATCTTCTCCAACGTCCTCTTCGGCCCCGGCCAGCCCCTCGACATCGCCAAATATTTCCTCATCCTCCCCGACGACATCGGCCACGGCCAAAGCTCCAAGCCCTCCGACGGCCTGCACGCGCGCTTCCCCGCCTACGACTACGACGACATGGTCCGCAGTCAGCGCCTCATGCTCGACGAGATGAAGATCGACCACCTCCGCCTCATCCTCGGCACCTCCATGGGCTGCATGCAGAGCTTCGTCTGGGGCGAAACTTATCCCGGCTTCATGGACGCGCTCGCGCCCTTCGCCTGCCTGCCCGTCCCGATTGCCGGCCGCAACCGCATGATGCGCTACATGGCCATCGAAGCCATCAAGCAGGACCCCGCCTGGCAAGACGGAGAATACAAAACCCAGCCGACGCAAGGCCTCCGCACCGCCAATGAAATGCTGCTCGTCATGGGCTCCGCCCCGCTCCAGATGCAGAAGCAGGCGCCCACCCGCGAGCTCTCAGAACAGTATGTCGACCGCTATCTGGCCCGCACCATGGCCGCAACCGACGCCAACAACATGCTCTTCTACATCAACGCCAGCCGCAATTACGATCCCAGCCCGCATCTCGACCAGATCAAAACGCCCGTCCTCTGGATCAACTCCGCCGACGACTACATCAACCCGCCCGAACTCGGCATCGCCGAGCAGCAGGTCAAGCGCATGCCCAACGCGCGCTTTATTCTGCTGCCTATCTCAGACGCAACAAGAGGCCACGGCACCCACACCGTAGCCTCCATCTGGAAGGATGATCTGATCCAATTCCTGGCTCGAATACAGTTCTAACCAGCGATTCAAAGCTCCGTAAAACGTCAGCGCGCCTCCCGGAATCGGAAGGCGCGCTCCGTTTTGGCAGGTAGTTGGAGAAGTCCCCGAACGAATGCAGCCCCAAAAAGTTGTCAAGCCCTTTTTTGGCATTTTAATCTATCTATTTTAGTATCAGCGACTTATACAGAATCTCCGTTTGCCGGTTATCTCCGTCAATCCGCTATCCTTGATCTTGGACATTTCTATGGTCTTCGGAGGTTTGTGTGGTCTTTGGAGGGTTGTGCGCGATGTGCACAGCCGCGGCGTTGCGTTCCGCCCCTTTCGCTTCAGGCGCGAGTCCACATAAGTTCCGCAGTTTCACATATTTGCCTTCCAGGTTCTTGAATATAAGTACTTTACGGTAGACATTGGCTTCAACCCATTGAAAACAAGTGGCTTGCCAAAGACCTGGGGGGGGGTAGTCAAGGCGCAAGCCGTGCAGCCCGATTCAGCCGCCAGCCACCGGTACCGGCGCCTGGCTGGTCGACTTGCGCACCACAAGCTTTGGAAAGACTGTGATGACCGGAGGATGCGGGTGCGGAATCTCGTCACGGATGAGCCCGAGCAGCGTGCTTGCCGCGGCCTGGCCCATCCCTCGCAAGGGCTGATGGATGGTGGTGAGCGGCGGATTGTTGGTGAGCGCAATCAGCACGTCGTCGAAGCCAAGGACGGAGATGTCGCGCGGCACGCGGAGACCCGCTTCGCGAAGAGCGAGGATTGCGCCGATCGCCGTAACGTCATTGAAGGCGAAGATCGCAGTAAAGGGCTGTTTGGTCTGGAGCAGCTCGCGCGTGACTTCCGTGCCTGGTCCCGGCCCCGGCTCCGGCCCTTTCAACTGCACTACAAGCTGCGGGTCCAAAACGATTTCAAGGCTCTTCGCTTCCTCTCGAATCGCTTCCCAGCGCTGGTTGGTATCGGAACTGAACTCCTGCCCCTTGATGATGGCGATCCGTTTGTGTCCCAGAGTCTTGAGATGCGAGAGCGCAAGCCGCGCGGCCATCCTGTGGTCCAGTTCGATGTTGATGACTCCCGGCCTGCGAATATGCCCTGAAACCGATACAACCGGGACGTGTATCTCCTCTTCCAACTGCGTATCGACGGCAATGATTCCTTCCACGGAGCGGGCCAGCATCATGCGCGGATACCCTTCCAGCAGGTCGGCGCGATGGCGATGGCTCACGACGAAATAGAAGTAGCCGTCCTTGAGAAGCTCGTCTTCAATTCCGCTGAGAACCGCCGTGGAGTAGCCTTCGCTGATCTCCGGCACAATCACGCCAATGGTGAACGTCCGCTTCTGGCGCAGGCTCCTGGCCACGGTGTTTGCGGAATAGCTGTAGAGCGCCGCAGCGTGCAGAACACGCTCCTCCGTCTCCTTGGCGATGCGATGCGCGGACGCCGCGCCATTGACAATGCGGGAGACCGTGGACTGAGAGAGCTGCAGCGTTGCCGCAAGTTCCTTCAGTGTGATCGGCTTACTCGGAGCTTTGGTCACAAGGATGCTCCCATCATAGCGGCGACCGCTTCCGCACGTGCGAAAAATCTGAATGCGGTGTTCGGACGAAGCGCGCAGTCGTTCTGGGTTCCACTCATTTATCGAGCCCCTTGCCATGGAATCCAGCGCGCTCGATCGCATCCACGTTTGCCTGGTTGCGCATGAACGCGCTCCACACCATTCCCGAGCGAAGATTCTCAGCCATCAACACTGAAATCCCCTGGTCGATTCCCAGTACATCGGAGTCATACCAATTGGCCGCGGGGTGGAATGCGTCGACAAAGCCATAGCGTCCCCATGCTCGCTTGCCCCACTTGGCACGCAGGTCACGCAGAACGGAAAGGCAGTCGGCAGGCAGAAAAGCCAGCGATCCGGCGGCCGCCGAAGGCACCACGGTTCCATCCAGCGGCCCCTGGGCCGGCGGTCCGCCCCATGCGGTATACCCTCGCTCGTAATCTGAGGCAGTGACGCCCCAGTAGTCCTCGCTGTACCACTTGGGGTATGAGAGGCAAAACGCCTTGTGCGCGCGCGTCGCCGTGACTGAATTCTCAAAGTAATCCGCATACGCATCCCGCTTGCCGCGAAAGTCATACCAGGCCTGCGAATACTGATGAGTGAAAATTGGGTCGTTGCCGCTGATGTAGTCGTATCCCTTGTAATGAATCACCGGACGCTTGAAGCTGTCCCAGCGCTCGGCCGGAACAGGATGGGTGGGAGACCCAATGGCGAGCAGGTAAATCATCATCAACTCGCAGAAGGTATTCCAGCGCGAGTCGAGAAAACCTGATTCCGGATGCCAGCCCATCGAGAAGGTCTTGCCACCATTCAGCATCCACGGCCAGTTCACGCGCTCATAAATCTGCTGCGCCAGCGAGTGGATCTTTTCATCTTCGAAGTACGCTCCCGCCGTCAGAACTCCGCACAGCAGCAGCGATGTGTCGATCGAAGAAAGCTCCACGCCCTTGACACGTTCTCCGGACTCAATATCCGTGAAGTGATAGAAGAAGCCGTGCACCTCCGGCATGCTGTTCAGGTGCCACTCCAGTGTCGTCTTCACCCGCTCCACAATCTGCGCATGCGGCAGATAGCCGCGACGATCGGCAATGCACAGCGCGGTCAGCCCAAACCCAGTCGCCGCGATACTTGCCATGCGCCGTGGATCGCGACCACCGGCGAGGTCGTTGCGCGCACGATCGAGGACCTGGCCTGTCTTTGGGCTGCCTTGCTCCCAGAAGAAGAGCGTGCCTTGCCGCTCCAGATCGTCGAGGAATGCCTCGTCCTCTTTGCTCGCCTTCCAAGGCTCATCCGCAAAGGCCAGGCCCCTGGGCGCCAGAGCGCATCCAGCCGCCACAGCCATCGCCGCAAGCAATGTGCGCCGATTCATTTGAAACGAAATTCTGCTCTTGGTCATCTCAACTTCCTCAATGCTGTCCGCTGGTCTAGTGCAATCCCACCAACTGCATCGCGTTCCCCGGTTCAGGATTGCTCATAAAAGTGTTCCACACAAAACCGGTGCGAAGATTCTCCGCCATCAAGACAGAAATGCCCAGATCGATGCCCAGGCAATCGGTGTCATACCAATTGGCCGAGGGATGAAAGGCATCCACGAAACCGTAGCGCCCCCACGCCGAAGTTCCCCAGGCCGAACGCAGGGCTTGCAGCATGGCAAGGCACTCATTGGGCAGAAAGGGCAGCGAGCCCGCAGCGGCGCATGGAACGACTGTTCCATCGATGGGTCCCTGCGCGGGAGGGCCGCCCCACGCGGTGTAGCCACCTGCATAATCGGAGGACGTAATGCCCCAATAGTCCTGGTTATACCATTGCGGATAGGCGAGCAGGCAAAACGTTTCATGCGCCTGCGTTGCAGCGATGGAGTTGTTGAAGTAGTTGGCATACGCGTCGCTTTTGCTGCGGAAATCAAACCAGGCGTGCGACCACTGATGCGTGAACAGCGGATCGTAATTGCTGCTGATGTAGCTGTAACCTTCGTATTGCAGAATCGGCCGCGCAATGGTGTTCCAGCAGGACGGCGCAATCGGATGGGTGGGCGAGCCGATTGCGAGCAGATAGAGCGCCATCAATTCGCAGTAAGTATCGTAGCGCGTGGTCGTGAAACCGGGATTCGCATCCGAGGCCGGATACCATGCCATGCTGAAGGTCGTTCCGCCATTCAGAAACCACGGCCAGTTCACTCGCTCATAGAGTTGCGTGGCCAGTGAGGTGACTGTCGGATCATTCAGCCACGCGCGCGCCATCAGTACGCCGCACATCAGCCACGCGGTATCGATCGATGAGACCTCCGAGCCTGCGAGCGGCTGCCCGGTGTTGACATCGTTGAAGTGGTAGAAGAATCCGTTTTCGCTCGGCATGCTGTTCAAATGAAAGCTGAGTGTGGTCTGCACCCGCTCGACAATCTGCGCGTGCGTCACGTTGGCCGCGTAGCCATACGTGCTTGTCAGATAGCCGCGCTGGTCGGCGATGCAGAGCGCGGTCAACCCAAAGCCTGTTGCCGCAATGCTGGACTCGGTTGTGCCGGTGTCCATCTGGCCGTTCGAATTGTTGGCCGCGTGGTCCAGCACCTGGCCGGTGATCGGGCTGGCCTGTTCCCAAAAGTAGAGACAGCCCTGCTGCTCCAGATCGTCGAGGAAGGTGAGGTCCGCTGCGGTGGGTGAAAAAGTTCCGACCGGCAAGGAGGGCGCAGTCGGGGTGACGGGCGCTGTCGTCGATTGCCCGCCGGCGCAGCCAATCGATGCCGCCATCAAAGAGCCCGTTGCCGCAGCCAGCGATTTAATTGCCTGACGCCGGCTTATACTCCACCCCGCGAACGAAGGAGCCGAAGCGCAGTCAACGATCCCAGCGCGCATCGCCTGCATAAGGGAAACACCGGAAATGTTCGACATTTTCTTCATAAACAAAGAGTGGAAGCAAGGTTGGACACAGCGCCGGCACAATCGATTGCGCAGCATCATTGTCGTGACCATAACCTTGCGCTGTCAAGACAATCCAGCTCACCTCTCTTCTGTCGTCTGGTCGAGCCTCTGTAGCATGACGCCGATCTCCGGGGGCCTTCAATTCAATCCTCATTTCCCCTCTTGCGATTCGACACAATTTGACTCACTGGATTTCCAGGTGATACAAGAATCTCGTGCGCGCAAACGATTGCGCAACGTTTGAAAAACCATCCCTGTCTCCCCTGAAGGGACCTATTCCCAACTTTTGCTCGACCTTTGCCGTCCGCACTTTCCGGCTGTTCGCACCGGCCAGCCATCGAATCCCGTTCCGCAGATCATGCCTCGGAGGAACCCTGTTGTGAAAACTTCGAAAGTTGGCGCCCTCACAATGAAGCACGCTCAAGATCTGTGGACGAATCCTCCCCTGCGCACGCTCCTCTCCGTTTCCGCGCTTGGCTTCGCCCTGGCCGCGTTTGCGCCGCACGACCAGGCCCAGCAGCCTACCCAGGCCACGCATCCATCCAATACGCAGCTCGCCGACCCGAAGATTGAAGCCCGGGTAGAGAGCCTGCTACGGCAGATGACTCTCGAAGAGAAACTCGGCCAGCTCGTTCAATACAACGACACCGGCGATGCTCCGGATGCGCAGACCGCCGATGAAAAGCCGGCAGACAACGCGGGGGTGATCGTCGCCATCAACCCGGTGACGGCCAATCACCTTGACGCAAGGCAACTGGCCGTGACGGGCCGCATGGGGTCCATGCTCAACACCATCGGAGCGGCGCGCACCGACATGTATCAGCACCTGGCCGTGGAGAAGAGCCGGCTGCACATTCCACTCATCTTCGGAGCGGATGTGATTCACGGCTATCGCACCATCTACCCCATCCCCCTGGGCCTGGCCGCAAGCTGGGACCCTCAACTGCTGACTGCCCTGTGCCGGATTTCTGCTGAAGAAGCGAGCACCGGCGGGGTGCGCTGGTTCTACTCGCCCATGGTGGATATCAGCCGCGATGCACGCTGGGGCCGCACAGCCGAGGGCGCCGGCGAAGACGCCTACCTGGGCACAGCCATGGCACGGGCCTATATTCGCGGCTACCAGGGCGACGACCTTTCCAAGCCGGGCCACGTAGCTGCTTCAGTGAAGCACTTCGCCGCGTACGGAGCGGCGCAGGCGGGTCGCGAGTACTCGACAACGGACATGTCGGACATCACTCTTCGCCAGGACTATCTGCCTCCTTACCAAGCTGCCGTCGAGGCCGGCGCTGCGACCATCATGAGCGCGTTCAACGCACTGAATGGCGTGCCGTCGACCGCCAATCCGTATCTTCTGGACAAGATTTTGCGCGGCGAGTGGGGCTTCAACGGATTCGTGGTCAGCGACTACACCGCGGTGATGGAGTTGATCAACCACGGCATCGCGCTCGATCCCGCAGCAGCCACGCGCAAGGCCATCACAGCCGGGGTGGATGTGGACATGATGTCGCACTTCTATGACACGCAGTTGCCTGCGCTGGTGCGCTCAGGCCAGGTGCCGATGGCGGTGGTGGATGAAGCGGTGCGCCGGGTGCTCCGCGTGAAGTTTGCCCTTGGACTTTTTGAGCATCCCTACGCCCAGGGCGTCGAGGTCACCGCAGCCGTTCCGGAGCACCGGCCTTTGGTTCGCAAGGCAGCTGAAGAGTCGATCGTGCTGCTCAAGAATGACAACGTCGCCGGCGCGGCGCTGCTGCCGCTCTCGCCTGAACGCAAAAAGATTGCGCTCATCGGGCCGCTGGCCGATGAGGCTGCGGAGATGGTGGGGGCATGGGGTGGCGCGGGCCGCGATCCGGACATCATCCCCATTCGCCAGGCCCTTCTAGAGCGCGCGCAGAAGACCGGTGGCGCCCTGCTGTACGCAAAGGGAACTGAGATCGACGACGCCTCGCAGGCCGGGTTCGCCGAGGCTGTGAAGGCTGTGCAGGATGCGGATGTGGCGGTGCTTGCGCTGGGTGAATCGAATGCCATGAGCGGCGAGGCAGGCAGCCGCGCGTATCTGGATCTGCCGGGGAACCAGGAGCAGTTGCTGGAGGCTGTGGCGGCCACGGGCAAGCCGATTGTGCTGCTGGTGTTTTCTGGCCGGCCGCTGGTCCTGGACTGGGCGGCGCAGCACGTGTCCGCAATTTTGGAGGTGTGGTTTCCGGGCGTTGAGGCCGGCCACGCCATCGCCAACATTCTCTATGGGGAGGTGTCGCCGAGCGGCAAGCTGCCGATGAGTTTTCCGCGCGCGGTGGGGCAGGAGCCGCTCTTCTACAACCAGTTCCCTACCGGGCGGCCGGCCACCGGCATCGACCTATCGAACCCGCCCGGCGGGGACACGCGCTTCTTCTCCCGCTACATCGATGTGTCCAACAGCGCGCTTTTCCCGTTTGGCTTCGGCCTGTCGTATGCCAGCTTCTCCTACAGCAACGTCAAGGTCTCCAGAACCAGCGTTCCGCTTGCACAGGCGGTTGCGAATCGCAGCACCGCTCTGGTTGAAGCGACCGCGACCGTGACCAATAGAGGGAACCGCACGGCGACCGAGGTGGTGCAGTGCTACGTGCGCAATCTGGGCGCCAGCGTTGAGCAGCCGGTGCGCAGCCTGGAGGGATTTGAGCGCGTGACGCTGGCTCCCGGCGAATCGAAGCAGGTCACTTTCCCGCTGGGATTCAACGAGCTGTCTTTCTATAACGTGGCGAGCGTCCGAACCATGGAGGCGACCGACTACACGGTCTGGATCGGAGGCAGTTCGCTGGCCGACCAGGAAGGTGACTTCAAAGTGGTCTCCGGGGCGCAACGGGCAACTGAAGGCCGCCTTTCGGCTTCTAGGTTCTAGCTGCTAGCTTCGGCTTGCCGGGTACTGGCTTTCATATCCACGTTTCAATCTGTCGGGGATGTGCCCGGTCTATACCACCGATGTTTACATCTCCCCCCCTCTGGTCCTGAAACTAAGTGGATTAGTTTCATGCGCTTACCGGATGGGCGGCGCTAGATATGACATATCAAAGAACTTACTCACGGATATGTGAGAACAAAGGACTTACGGCGCATTTCCGGGGGTTTTAGAGCGGTTTCAATTCACATGTTGCCATCTGGAGTTCATGCGGGGTGGCATTTTCTTGAGAAAGATGCCACTTGGCTTCGAGGTTTCTGTAAAGAGCAGAATTGAAACCGCTGTAGGCTTCCGGAAGAGCGCGCTGCCTTCCTCCCAGCACGGCGAAGGGAAAGGGGACGAAACAGGATGGGAATATCTCCTTATTTTGTTTCAACTTAGACCCTATTATTGCGAAGATTCGGCAAACCACCTGCGGTGGGGCAGACGGTGGCGGGAGGCTCGCATTGGATTGATTGTTTCCGCCCATTCGAAGCACCATGAATGAATTGTGCGCTTTCAGAGGGTAATTATCGGCAAACTACCTGCGCCACCTGTGACGGGGCGCACGCGCGTCACGGCAAGGGGAGCGTGGAGGTTTTTGTCATACAGGTGAATTACAAGGGCAAGTTGGGCGCAAGAGATCGATAACTTGCGAGAAGCCGACTTCCCGTTACAAATCGACCGGTCGGGTTGAGCAGTTTCCCCGACCACGAAACCACTAAGAAGGTGAGGGGCTACACGCACGGTCTGGCTCTCCCCAAATCTGAACCGTGTTTTCCACACCTATTTTCTGAAAACTGTAAATTCCACGCCTGTTATTTTGAATACATAGTAGGGCACTCCAGGAAGCTACAATGACCAGCGCAGCGTAAAGAGGCCGAATCGCGAGCTCTGCTGTTCCTAAAACGAGAAAGGGTTCGCCCAAATTGGGCGCCAATGAAAGTCACCATCCATAAGGGCAGCCAAGAAATTGGCGGAACGTGCATTCAACTCTCATCCGGAAAGACCAGCCTCCTTCTCGATGCCGGACTTCCCCTCAGCGCCGACAGTCAGCCCGTAGACCTCTCGCGCCTTACCGTTGATGCCCTTCTGGTAAGCCATCCTCACCAGGACCACTTCGGTCTGATGGCTTCACTGCCGTCCGGCACTCCGGTCTATATGGGCGCGCTGGCCCGCAGCCTGATCGATGCCACGCAGGTGTTCCTCGGCAAAGACAGATATGCGCTCGACTTCCACGACTTCAAGGCTTGGCAGCCGTTTACCATCGGTGACTTCACCATTACTGCTTATCTCGTCGATCATTCCGCCGCCGACGCCTATGCCTTTCTCATCGAAGCTGAAGGCAAGCGCCTGTTCTACAGCGGCGATCTTCGCTCGCATGGCCGAAAGGGAATACTCTTCGAGAATCTCGTGAAGCGCCCTATTCGCAACATCGATCTCCTCTTCCTCGAAGGCACAATGCTGCATCGCAACAACGACCTCTTCCCCGACGAGATGGCGGTTGAAAACACAATCTTCCAGACAATTCAACAGCAGAAGAACATCTCGTTCCTGCTTTCGTCCTCGCAAAACATCGACCGCGTTGTCTCCGCCTATCGGGCCTGCAAACGTGCCGGCAAACTCCTGGTCATCGACATCTACACCGCATGGGTGCTCGAACAACTCCGGCAGATCACTCAAAATACGCCCGCCATGGACTGGCCCGAAATAAGAGTTTTCGCCAAGCACAGCCAGGACGAGCGACTCAAGGCCAACCCAGAGTACTTTGGAGATTTCAGAAAGCGACTCTATCTCAACAGGGTCAAGCGTGAGGAACTACACGCAACACCCGAATCGTTTCTCTACTTCGGCAAGATGTCCAGCTTTCACCTCATTGATGAATTCAAGAACGCCGCCGCCCCCGTCAACGTCATCTACTCGCAGTGGCTCGGCTATCTCGATGGAAAGCACGCTGACTACTTCGGCAGTGACCAAATCGCCGCCTACCGCAGCGACCCGGCAGTCAACTTCGTCTACGCCCATACGAGCGGACACGCGCCGATTGAGGATTTGAAGAAGTTGGCGACAGCGCTGAAGCCACGCATGCTGGTTCCCATTCACACCGAACACGCGGAGCGGTTTCAGGATCACTTCGACAACGTAACACTTATCCAGGACGGCGTACCTTTCATCCTGAGCTAGAGAGGGAAGACATGACAGAGAAAAAACGGTTTGTACGCCTCAAGGCAAATGATCTACTTGTTGAGGAACTCGCAACGGGCAACTATCCTTGGTGGAATACCCTCGTTGCACTTTCGCACACCGACAACAGCATTAGCATTCAGGTGCGGGGCAGCTATCTGAATGTGTATTCCACGATGGGCAACCTTCTAAAGGTGGAGATGGCGGACGGCAAGCTTGTCTGCAAGACGCACTATAAGTACCTGATAGACAATCTCGCCGACGTCTACGTCGACCTAGAGCCGGAGGGCGATCATCTTGCAGTCAGCAAGAGCTCGTGCCCCTTGGTGGCATCGCTTCTAGAGGAAAAGCACTTCCATCGTGTGCAGAATAACATTGCCGCCCGAGCGGGTGTTGAGAAGACGATTCAATCCAAGCTAGTTTGGCATAACAGGAACACTCTGCTTGATGCGGAGATCGCGTTCAATGAAGATGAGGGGCAGGACGACAATGCGGATCGCAAGACGCGGATAGATCTGGCTAATCTCGACAAACGTAAAAATGCAGTGGTCTTTGTGGAGCTAAAACAGCTCAGCGACGCCCGACTGCACAGCGGCGAGGTGAATCTTCAGATTGAAAAATACATCGCCTTTGCCCGTGATCATAATGACGAAATCATCTCGGCCTACAAGAACGCCATCCTTGTAAAGGAGAAACTGGGGATACTTCCAAAGACTTCGGAGTTGGCAACTGCGAAGATCGAGTTCGTTGAGCCGAAGCCGATTCTGGCCATCGCCTGTTCCAACCAGAAGTATATCAATGACTGGAAGCATGACATCGAGAAGAAATTGAACACGGAGCAGCTTGCTGGCCTCTATTTCTTCGGCACCGAAGTGGACCTGAATCTAAAAAAGAGCGAGAACAAAGAGGTGTTTCCAACCGCCCCTTGAAAGGGGCGGCGCCTTGGGCATCAAGGAAAAGGCTCCTTCTTGCCGTCTAACGTGATTCCTTGGAGCCAAGTAATGGAGGGAAACATGGCAGAATACAAATTCGATCGCAATGAATTGCGAGATCGACACGGAAGCAAAGTTGCGGTACTTGATGGTAAGTACATACGCGACAATCGCGGAAGCAGGTTGGGAGAGATTGACGGTAAATATTTCAAAGACAGCCATGGGGCCAGATTGGCTGAATTCGATGGAAGGGATGTTCGAGATTCACATGGTTCCAGAATCGCTTCTATTGATGATGTGAAGAAATCGATCGATGGAATCGGCGGCTCATCGCTTGTTGCCATGTGGCTTTTCTTCGTTCGATAGTTATTGGCGGGTGGCGCAGGTCTCGATTTAATCCAGACCTAGGGAGGTGGACCGCTCATCAGCCCCAAAGAATCACCATGAACCATGGGAAGCTGTGCCCCGTTTATCGCGGTTTTTTGCGATGAGCGGGCGCGTGGTCCACATGGCCGATGAGGATGACTTTTTGAACATGCTTCCTCCAGTCGCTATGACGATCACACGAATCGTTGTCCCCTGACCTTCAGTTGTTCGCGATTTCAGTGGGATCAAATGCTAATACCGTCGGGAGGAGCCGAAGTGAACCAGATGGTGCCTGAAATCGTTAGGATTGGCGTAGGTAATGCGCGCATCAAATGCGTGACTCGACAGCGAGTGGAATATCTTGACGAGGCGGGACAAGAGTGCTTTGTTGACCTCGGTGAGTGTGCTAGAAACCGGGTCAAGGATGTCGAGTCCTGGCGAGAAGATGGGGCCCGCGAGCGGGACTTCCGTCTGGTTGCGAAGTGCAGTTTCCAAGACGATTCGCCATGTTTCGAGTTTATGAACGACAGACATACCCGGTTCGAGTTTGGGTCTTTAGAAGGAGCCCGAGCATTGAAATCACTGCTCGCGAAGGCTCGCTGGCTGGTGCTTTCACCGTTTTAATCTGCATCGCCTGATCCTCACCGACTGACACGAGCTATGGATACTTGAACTCGGCAGATCTGGCTCGATTGCGGCTGTTGCTGCATTACAGTTTCCCACTTACGCAGCCTCGACGAAAGCTGTGGAGCATCTCCGGGCACCTAGCGTCCGCACATCGGAAGTCTAGCGGAGCGCGATGAATCTAAACCGGAATATCAATTGCGCTGGTCAGCCCTCTGCCCCTGCCCTTAACTTTTGCATACACGGTAAAGCACTCAGTGACGGCAGGTTACGCGCGCTTTTCCGGATTACTCCTCGTAAACGCCGTAGGGTCCCGGAATGAAGTGGGGGCTTTCCCCGGATTGCATCCGCTGGGGCGGATTCCATCCGGGGCTAGCCTAAGCCTTCGTCCTCCGCCTCGTCTCCACCCCAAGGACCAAGAGCTGTCCGTGGGGGCCCGGTTCTCCACCCCACGGACCAAGAGCTGTCCGTGGGGGCCCGGTTCTCCACCCCACGAACCAAGAGCTGTCCGTGGGGGCCCGGTTCTCCACCCCACGGACCAAGAGCTGTCCGTGGGGGCCCGGTTCTCCACCCCACGGACCAAGAGCTGTCCGTGGGGGCCCGGTTCTCCACCCCAAGGACCAAGAGCTGTCCGTGGGGGCCCGGTTCTCCACCCCAAGGACCAAGAGCTGTCCGTGGGGGCCCGGTTCTCCACCCCAAGGACCAAGAGCTGTCCGTGGGGGCCCGGTTCTCCACCCCACGGACCAAGAGCTGTCCGTGGGGGCCCGGTTCTCCACCCCACGGACCAAGAGCTGTCCGTGGGGGCCCGGTCTGGCCCGATTTTCATCCGCAACGCCGTCCACCCCAGTAGTGTTAACAGGCCTTAATTCTGTGAGAGACACCCCTCAGCGGCTCAAGCCGGCGTTCCTTTCAAAGCGTTTGTGGCACGATTAAAATCGCGCCCTTTCAAAACAGCGCCACAAATGCAGGTTGGCGCGAGTTTTTCCGCAGCCTGTGAAGCCCGAGCTTTTATTTTGGGGTTGTTTTGGCACGAGTGAACTGGCGCCCCTTCGCACATTGAGGCCGAATTGTTCACCAAGCAGTGAAGCCGCCTGCCGCTGGGAAAAGGCATGAAAGTAGCGAAGATGGGACTTTGGGTTGTGCAAGATGCACATTTCCGCGCTGAAACTGCCCGCGGAATTCCGTGCATTTGAACAGAAAACGAATGGTTTGAGGGTCCATATCGCCATTTCGCCATTTTTATTGACATTTTGATCATTTATTGACTACGATTCTGATCACATTGAATTTCAGCCGAACCATCACACCAACTGACCGATGGTCCGGATCGATCCACCTCGAAGCGGTCCCGCGAGCGCCGGGGCGCGGCTTTTTCCAACTGGCAGCGTTCATTGAATTTGCTCTGACTCTGGCGGCGAGCGCCGCTGGGGTGATTTCGGTAACTCCACGGGCCAGACTGCTTCCTTCATGGAGTCGGCCCCCCACACCACCCTGCTCAACGCAGGCAGACAAAACGAACCACATTGAGGCCACCATGAAAACGAATTTCCTGCGGATTGCATTTGGATGCGCCCTTGCCCTGCTGGCGTGCATCCCGATCGCCCACGGCCAGACGGTAACCGGCTCGATCACGGGCGAAGTGACGGACCCCAGCGGCGCGGTTGTCGCCGGCGCCCAGGTGGTGGCTCACAACCTGGATACAGGCGTGGACTACCCGGCAAAGTCGAATGGCGCGGGCGTGTTTCACGTCGAGTTTTTGCCCATCGGCCAATACCAGGTGTCGGTGATGGCAAACGGTTTCAACACCGAGAGTCTGCCGGCCTTCTGGCTGGAAGTGTTGCAGACGGCAAACTTCAACATCAAGCTGAGCGTGGGCAGTTCAAAGGAAACGGTGAGCGTTTCGGCGGCGGCGCCGATTCTGAACACCACGGACCCCACGATTTCGAGCACCTTCACCGCCAACACGATTGAGAATTTTCCGCTGAACGGCCTGGATTTTTCGGCCGTCACGCTGTATGTGCCGGGCGCAGTTTCCACCTACGGCACCTCGGGAACCACGAGCTTCGAGCGTAGTACGTATAACTCCGACACGCCCAACTTCAATGGCAACCGCGCGCAGGCGAACAACTACACGCTGGACGGCATTGACATGAACGAGACCTTCAATAACCTGATCTCGTACAGTCCGGCACCGGAGGCGCTGCAGGAGATCCAGGTTCTTACGGCGGATTCTCCCGCCGATTACGGCAACGTGAATGGCGCCGGGGTAGTGAGCGTGCTGAAGAGCGGAACCAACCATTTCCACGGTTCTGCCTATGGCTACGCGCAGGATTACCGGTTCGATGCAAACTCCTACCAGAATAATCAGTCCGGAACCGCGATCAACCCGTTTTCTTTCGCGCAGTTCGGGGGCAGGGTGGGGGGCCCCATTCTGCATAACAAGCTGTTCTTCTTTGCCGACTACCTGGGATCGCGCTGGCATAAGGGCGGAAGCGGGACGGCCAGCGTGATGACCGCGGCGATGCGCGGCGGGGACTTCTCGGCGTTGCTGACCGGCTTCGCCACTCCCATCCAACTCTACGATCCTTTGAACAACTTTGCCCCGTACACCGACAACCAGAACGTGCCCATCAACAACCCGGTAGCCAAGTACCTTTTCGCCAACCCAACGCTCTATCCGCTGCCCAACCACACGCCTTCGGACCACGTGGCGGCAAGCAACTACCAGGCCCCATCGCGCAGCTTCAAAGCCAACAACCAGGGCGATGTGAAGATCGAGTTCGACCCCAGCGCCAACGACAAGATCACCGGGTTCTATTCCATGTCCACCGCCTACGACGGCTCTACACCCGTTCTGGCCATCAGTTTTCCTGGGGAAAATCTATTTCCCACATGGATTGTCGGCTCCAACTGGGTGCATACCTTCTCACCGTCGCTGGTCAACTCGGCGCGACTGGGATTTACGCGGACGGACTGGAGCGAAGGGCTGCCGCAGGATTCGACCGGAGTGTTTGGAACCGCGGGCGATTCAAAGGTCGGCATCACGTTCAGCAACCAGGCCTATAACGGCTTTACCTACCAGGGCCTCAATGGGGACCTGAACGGTCTGGGCAATCCGGCTTACAACGGCGGCAGCATTGTGGACAACACCTACAGCTACATCGACAACCTGACCTGGCAGCATGGCCGGCACTACATCAGCATGGGCGTTGAAGCGCTCCGCTACCAGAACAACTACCCTACCGGCAACAACTACGGCTATCTTGGCCAGGAGAACTACACCGGCGCCTTCTCCGCCGATCCTGCGCAGTCCAACGGCGCGGGATGGGGCCCCGCGGACTTTGTGCTGGACCGCGTGCAGTCGGCGGGAGCCACGCTTGGCTTTGTGAACGTGGGCCAGCGCCAGTGGCGCGTCTCAGAGTATGCGCAAGACAATTTCAAGGTGAACCCGAACCTGACCGTGATCTTCGGCGTCCGTTACGAGATAGACGAACCCTGGGTGGAACAGAACAACAAAACCGGCAACATCGATCTCTCAACCGGGCAGTTGCTCTATGCGGACCATGTGCCCGCGGGCGCCGCGACTGGAGCGGGAACCTGCAACAACCGCGGCTGCTACGACTACAACTTCAGGCAGGCCATGCCGCATGTCGGGTTTGCGTATCAGCTCAACGACCGCACGGTGGTGCGCGGCGGTTACGGTCCTTCCAGTTTTTATGAAGGCAACTCGTACAACCAGCGTCTGACCTCGATCACGCCCTTCATCCAGGCGGTCAATGTGTCAGTCAACTCGCCCGCTCCCGGCGCCGTAACCCAGCCCCGCTCCGCGGAAGAGGGCTTTACCGGCGGCACCACGCAGTACGGCGGAACCTACAACGTATATCCCAAGAACATCCAACCGGCGTACGTGCAGGAGTACAACCTGACGGTGGAGTACGCGCTGACGCACACCACCTCATTGCAGGCGGGGTACGTGGGAGAGACGGGCCAGCACATTGAAGACTACGGCAATGTGAACCAGTGGCTGACACCCGGCGACCCGACTTCGGCGCCCTTCTACAACAACCAGTACATCGGGGCGAGCGCCAACCCGGCGGTAAGCGTGGGTTCAAACTCGCTGCTGATCACCGAGTCGCGCGCCATGATGAACTACAACGCGCTGCAGGCAGTGCTGCGCCAGCGCCTGAGCCATGGCCTGGAATTCACGGTGAACTACACCTACGGCAAGGCGATGACCAACAGCTTTGGCAACTACAGCCTGAATGTGGCCGGGTATAACGGAGCTTTTCAGAATTACTACAACAGCGGGGCAGACGACGGGCCGGCCGGATACGACATCAAGCAGAATCTCTCCGCAACCGGCGTGTATGCGCTGCCGGTCGGCACCGGCAAGGAGTACTTCTCTTCAGCCAACCGCTTTCTCGATGAAGTGATCGGGGGATGGAAGGTGTCCACGGCGATCGTCTCCTACTCCGGCTTCCCGGAGACGCTTACCGGCGGCTCGTCCAACGTGCAGAGCTATGGAACGAACCGCGTGAACCAGTACATGAAATCCAGGGTGGTGGGCCGCACGCTTTCGAACTGGTACGGGACCGATCCGTCGGCGATTCCCTGCACGTCGGCCGGAAGCAGAACCAGTTCGCCGGGCGGCCCTGAGTGCGCCTTCGGCGTGCCCCTGCCTGGAACCTTTGGCAGTTCGCCCAACGGCGCCATGCGCGGACCTGGCTTCCTCAACGTGGACATGTCCGCATTCAAGGACTTCCACATTGCGGGTGAGCACACGATTGGCTTCCGCTTCGATGCCTTCAATGCATTCAACATCGTGAGCTACGGCAATCCGGACAGCGGCATCACCGATGGCAACTTCGGCAATGTCTCTCTTCAGGGCCCACGTTCGGTCGAGCGCCACTTGCAGTTCTCATTGAAGTACTCGTTCTAGAGCAAGCCGTGCTGCCGCAAACCACCGCGGCAGGACGGGTGTTTGCGAGGTTGTTGACCACCGCGTCCCTCGGCTGAGAAGGTTTTGTCTGCTGAGGGAGCGGGGTTTTATTGAGAATGGGGCGCAGTCAGAATGAAACTTGAAATTTGTGTCGATTCCGTGGAGTCTGCGATTGCCGCGGAGCGCGGAGGCGCGCATCGGGTTGAACTCTGTACCGATTTGCTGGAAGGGGGCATCACGCCCAGCGCGGGCTTGATAGCCCTGGTTCGAAAAAGGATTGCCATCGGGATTTACGTGATGATTCGCCCGCGCGGCGGGGATTTCTGCTACACCGAGCTGGAGTTCGAGGTGATGCAGGAGGAGATTCGCCAGGCACGGAAGCTGGGCGTGGACGGCATCGTGCTGGGACTGCTGGACGGGCAGGGGCAGGTGGATGTGGCGCGGACGCGGCAACTGGTGGAGTTGGCGGGGCCGCTGGAGACGACTTTTCATCGCGCCATCGATATGACGCCGAACCCGTTCGCGGCGCTGAACGATGTGGTTTCAACGGGCGCGTGCCGGATTCTTACCTCGGGCGGAGCGGCGAGCGCAAAGCTTGGCTCGCGCGAAATTGGGCGGATGGTTGAAGCTGCACAAGGGCGCATCGCCTTGACGGCAGCGAGCGGCGTTACAGCGGACACCATCACGGCCATCGCTGAGGCTACGGGGGCGAGCGAGTTTCATTCGAGCGCCAGGACGGAATTCAGCAGCCCGGCAGTGTTTCGCAAAAAGGGCATGGCCATGGGCGATATCCGGGATCGGGAATACAAGCGGTTTGTGGTGCGCGAGGAGAGCGTGCGCGCACTGTCGGACGCACTGGAGCGCTTGGTTGCGGAGCGCGCCTTCGCACACCGCGGCTGATGTGCCGCCGCGGGGCGCACATGTAGAATTCGTAACAAACCACTTTGCCGGGTCCACATCCAAATGTCGACAAGAACAGACCAACGCGCGAACAGGATCCTGCAGGTGCTTTTGCGGCAGGGCAATACAACCGTCGATGCGTTGTCAGAGTTGCTGGAGGCATCTGGCCCGAGCGTTCGGCGCGACCTGACGCGGCTTGAGCAGCGCGGCCTGGTGCATCGCACGCACGGTGGCGCGAAGCTGGCGGGGCAGACGCAGTATGAGCCGTTCCGCTTCGACTCGACATTTGAGGAGCGCGAGGGGCGGTTTGCCGAGGAGAAGCGGCGCATCGGCGTGGCGGCGGCGGAGCTGATCCGCGAGCATGAGACCATCGGCTTCACGGCGGGCACTACGACCACGCAGGTGGCGCGGTGCATCCGACATCGCAGCGGCATTCACGTGATTACCAATGCCGTGAATATCGGCATGGAATTGAGCAACATGGCTGCGCTGAATGTGACCCTCACCGGAGGAACCATGCGCTGGGCGGGGGCGTTCTCGCTGACCGGCCCGGCGGCGATGGAGACGCTGAGCGGAGTGTTTCTGGACAAAGTGTTTATCGGCGCCTGCGGCGTGGATGTGACGCGCGGCGCCACCACCATTGAGCCGGATGAAGCGGCGGTGTTTCGCGCCATGGCGCGGCAGGCCAAGCAAGTCGTCGTGGTGGCGGATTCAAGCAAGATGGCCATGGTGAGCCCGGCGCTGATCTGCCCGGTCACGGACATCGACATCCTGATTACCGATTCCGGCATTGCGCCCGAAGCGCTGGCGGGGTTCAAGGCCGGCGGCATTCAGGTGATCACGGTATAGGTCGTTTACTCAAACGCGATTTTTGAGCCGCGGCAAACGAACACTGCTGGGCAAATACCAAGGAGAACAATGAAACGCATCCTTCTTTCCGCACTGCTTGTTCTGGCGGCAGGTCCCTGTCTTGATGCGCAGCCGGCGGGACTCTTTTATATGACCAGCAATCCTGATTCGATCCGGTCGTTTCTGGCGCATTCGTCGCAGATCGACGTGCTGGTGCCGACCTGGTACCAGGTGGATGAGAACGGCCTGGTCACCGGCGCTGCCGATCCCACGGTGATGAAGCGGGCGCAGGAAGACAAAGTGGCAGTCATGCCGATCATTGCTCTGTTCAACAAGAGGGGCTTTCATGCGCTGGGGTTGAATATGGGCGCGCAGGCGCTGATGAACGAGGCCATGATCCGCGAGTCAAAGGCTCACGGCTACACCGGCTTTCAGTTTGATTTTGAAAACATCGACTGGACCGACCGCGATCTGCTGACCGCGATGGTGAAGACCTCTGCCGAGGCGCTGCACAAGGCCGGCTTGCAACTGACCATTGCCACGGTGCCCAACGCTCCCGGTTATCCCGGCGCCGGCGGATTCGCCAAGTGGATTTACACCGACTGGCGCGGCGCATACGATATTGCGAAGATTGCGAAATACGCCGACCTGGTGTGCGTGATGACCTACGACCAGCACACACGCTGGACAGTGCCCGGGCCGGTTGCAGGCTGGGACTGGACGGTGGAGAACCTCGACTATGCGCTGAAGGTTGTTCCAAAAGAAAAGCTCTCGCTCGGGATTCCTCTCTACGGCTACCACTGGTATACCGGCGCGCCGGTCAAAGAGAACGAGAACGCCGCGGAGAAACCGAATCCCACAGCCGACTACATCGGCACGGCCAATGCCCTTCAACTTGCCGCGGCCTACAACGGCAAGATTCAGTGGGACGCTGAAGATCACAGCGCGTACTTCTACTTTTATCGCGACCAGATGCGCGAATGGATCTTCTTCACCGACCTCCATACCTTCAAAGATCGCTACGAACTCATCCAGAAAGACGGACTGCAAGGCTTCTGCTCGTGGGTTCTCGGCGAAGAAGACCCGGCCATCTGGACCTACCTGCCGCATCGTCATTGACGCGCCGCGCGGGCCGCGGCAATTACATTGAGGGGAGAAGAACCGATGAAGACCTTTCGCAACGCCTGGTTGAGCGCCGGCCTGGCCTTTTCTTTTTGTGCGCTCCCCGCGTGCGCTCAGAATTTCTCTGACGTCAAACCTTCCGCGCAGCAGGTTGAATGGCAGGATCTGGAGTTTGGCGTCATCCTTCACTTCTCCACCAACACATTTCTGGATCGGGAATGGGGGGACGGCACAGCCGATCCTTCGGTCTTCAACCCCGCGCAGTTCGATCCCGACCAGTGGATGAAAGCGATTCGCGATTCCGGAGCAAAGTACGTTGTGCTGGTGGCCAAGCATCATGACGGGTTTTGCCTTTGGCCCACGGAGCAGACAAGTTACAGCGTGAAGTCGAGCCCATGGAAGAACGGCAAAGGCGATGTGGTGGGGGCCGTGGCCCGCGCCGCGCGCAAATACGGATTGAAGTTCGGCGTCTATCTTTCGCCCTGGGATCGCCACGAGCCCAGGTACAAGGACTCGGCCGCATACGACAGTTACTACCAGGCGGAGCTTACCGAGCTTGCCTCGAATTACGGAGACCTGGTTGAATTCTGGCTGGATGGCGCAGGCAGCGAGGGTCACGTTTATAACTTTGCAAAGATCATTGAAACTCTGCGGACTTATCAGCCCAACACCATTGTGTTTGCCGACACCGGCCTGTTTGAATACGGCGATGCGCGCTGGGTGGGCAACGAAGGCGGCAGTGTCAATTATGAGAACTGGAACGTCATCGATCGCCACGGGTATCTGCGCTGGCGGCCGGTGGAGGCGGATACGCCGCTGCGCAAGGACCACTGGTTCTGGCATCCAAACGATGAAGTTTCACTCAAGAGCCTTAACGAACTGCTGAAGACCTACGATGATACCGTTGGGCGCGGCGCGCAGTTGATGCTGGGCGTGGCTCCCGATCGGCGCGGGCTTCTGCCTGACAGCGATGTGGCCCGGCTGGAAGAGTTCGGCAATGCGCTGCGCGCGCGCGCCGCGAAGAACCTTGCGCTGGCGCATACGGAGGCATCCGCGGAGGTTTCAGCAGCGCTCGACGGCGACGCCGACACATTCTGGAGCGCGCCTGCGGGCTCGCATCACTCCATGCTGGAAGTGAACTTTCCAACGCCCGTCAAATTCAACCGCACTGTCACGATGGAGTGGCTCAACGACGGGCAGCGCGTTCAGAAGTATTCCGTCGATATATGGACGGGAACAGAATGGAAGACCGTCGCTGCCGCCGAGGCGATCGGGCACCAGAAGATTGACCGCTTTTCGACAGTTACGGCGAGCCGAGTGCGTTTGAATGTTCTTTCGAGCACGGACGGAGCTGTGATTCGCGAGTTCCAGGTGTACGACGATCAATAGGGAGTGGGGCTAAACAGGCTGCGGGAAAATGGCCTGTTTCGGGTTGAATTCGGGAGAAATGGCGCGAGGGCTGAAGCCCCTTCTCTCATTTTAAGCAGCTTATGGCACGACTGAAGTAGTGCCCCTTCACACATCTACGCAAACTCGGAGTTTTTCCGCAGCCTGTAAAGCCCATTCTCTCAAGCTAAACGGCTGGCGGCACGACTAAAGTCATGCCCTGTTACAAAGCGCATCCACGGCGGAGTTTTTCGCCAGGCTGTAAAGTCGTGCCCTTGTTACAAAGCGCGTCCAAAGCGAGTTTTTCGGCGCGCTGGACGGGAAGATGTGCGCTGAGCGATGGCGGGTAAGCCTTTGGGATTTATGAGCTTGCGCGCACAAAATGGCTCATGCTAACATTCGACTCTATCGATTCCCCCTTTGATCACAACGTTTCCTCTTCCTCACAGGTATCCACTTTGAAAGCCGGCTTGTCCGCACTTCCGGTAGATCGCCGCCGCATCCCGCTGCCAGCGCTGCTTGCCCTGGCTGGCGCCCTGTTGCCGTTGGCGAGTTTGCAAAGCCAACCAAGCGCTTCTAAAGCACCAGCGCCGGCACGGGCTGAAATCGGAATGCCGGTGCTTGAGAACTATGGCGCCAAAGAAATCGGCATCGCTTCTGAGACCTGGGCCATACTTCAGGATCGTCGAGGGGTCCTTTACTTCGGCACTTCAGGCGGGAACATTCTGGAGTACGACGGCGTCACCTGGCGAAAGATCTTCACGCCTTCGAGCGTGGTTCGTTCGCTGGCCATGGACGATTCAGGCAGAATCTGGGTTGGCGCCAACGCGGATTTTGGCTACCTGGCTCCTGATGCAACGGGCGCCATGCACTTTGTCTCGATCCTTGACAAAGTGCCGGCAGAGGATCGGGGCTTTACCAGCGTGTGGCAGACACTGGTCACTCCGCAAGGGGTCTTCTTTCGCGCTTATGAACTGATGTTTCGCTGGGATGGCAAGCGCATGCAGGTGTGGGCGCCTGCAGCGCCGCGCGGCAGATTTCAGGCGCTCTCAGCCGTGCGCGGACACCTCTACACGGCACAGACCGGTGCCGGCCTGCAGGAAATTGTCGGGGACGATCTGCGCAATATGCCCGGCGGCGAAGTCTATCAAAGCGCCGTCAAGCTGTTCCTTTTGCCGTACGATGAGGGCCGCATGCTGGTCTCGGTGCGCGACGAGCCTCTGATGCTCTACGACGGCCAGAAGGTCACGCCCTTTCCAACGCAGGCCGACGAATACCTGAAGGCGCACAGTCTTTACTCGACCATTGTGCTCTCCAATGGGAATCTATGTGTGGTCACGCTGACCGGCGGCGCAGTGATTCTGTCTCATGACGGCAAGCTGCTGCAGGTTGTGAACCTGGGCGCCGGGCTGATGAGCTCAGGCAGCCTTTCCGCCTTCGAGGATCGCGATGGCGCGCTGTGGCTGGGAATGGACAATTCCATCTCGCGGGTGGAAGTCAACTCTCCCGTCTCGATCTTCCTGCGCGACGGCACCGCCGATGTTACCCGTTTCAAAGGATCGATCTATGCTTCGTCGGTAGGCGCGGCCGCTGTGGCGCGAATGGTTTCAGACCCGCAGACAGGCCATACCTCCTTCGTTTCGATCAAAGGCCCAAATCAAGGCTGGAACCTGCTGGTCTTCAAGGATCCGAGCGGCAAGACTCCCGACCAGCTACTGGCAGCGACCAGCGTTGGCGTGATGAACGTGGTGGGCGACAACTTTGTTCCAGCCATGCCCGCCGCACACGGCCTCCAGGAACAGACGTATCAGATTCTTCAGTCGAGGAAGAATCCAAATCGAGTATTCATCGGTCATGGCGATGGTTTGAGTTCGATGCGCTGGGATGGCCGCGCGTGGATCGACGAGGGCAGGCTGCCGAACGTCGTCTACGAAGCCAGGTTCCTGGCCGAAGACGGCGACGGAGATCTCTGGGTGGGTGGGGGCCCGGGCAAGGTGTTTCGCGTGCAGGTGGCGCCCACCGGCATCAGGGATTCAAAAGTCCAATCAATCGGCAAAAACGAAGGCCTCACGAATGGGACAATCTATGTTACATACGTAGCAGGAAGCGTCTATGCCGCCGCGAATCGCTCGAAGGACACGCTTCGCTGGGATGCGGCGACGCACAAATTTGTTGTCGACAATCATTTCGTGCTGCCATTGGATATTCCGGATGCCACATCGTTCCTTGGTCCAGTCGACCCCAACAACCCGGACGGAAGCTTCTGGTCGTTAACAACTTCTTCAGAGGGCAATCGCCTGGGTCTGTGGAGCAAGCAAGCGGACGGAACGTGGAAAGTAGACGAGGATTCTTACCGCCGTCTCACGCGCTTTGACCTGAACACCTTTCACACGGAGCCGGATGGCGCGGTGTGGATCACGGGCGGAAAACTCCTTCGCTTCACTCCTTTGAAGAATCAGGCCTCGCCGGTTCCGTTTCCAACCCTTGTGCGCCAGGTGAACGCCGGCAAGCAGGTTGTGTTTGGCGGAACGACCGCTGCGGAGTCAAGCAGTCTGCGGCTTCCGCCAGGCACCAGCGCGCTTCGCTTCCAGTTTGCCGCGCTCTCTTATTCCAACCCCGCGGAGACTGAATATCAATATTTGTTGGAGGGCGCTGACAAGGACTGGTCGGCGTGGGGCAAACAGACGGAAGCCAATTACAGCGGACTTGGCCCGGGCAGCTATCGGCTCCGAGTCCGCTCGCGCGCAGACGATGGCCTCGCCGGCGAAGAAGGCAGCTATGCCTTTACGATTCTTCCGCCGTGGTACCAGACGACCGTCGCCTATGCGGCCTACTTGCTGCTCTTCGTACTGCTTGCCGCGCTGGGATGGCAACTGATCAGCAGGCATGAGCGGGCCAAGGGACAGCGCAAAACAGAAGTGCTCAAGGCCCAGGCCAGGGCTCTTGAGGCCACCGTCAACGAGCGCACGCAAGAGATTCGCGCACAGGCCGCGGAGATTGCCGCACAGAAGGACTCGATTGAACTACTGAGCGAAATCGGCAAGGAGATCACGGCGTCGCTCGATCTGAACACCATTCTGTTCAAGCTCTACGAGCGCGTGAATCAGATTGTGGATGCGAGCATTTTCGGCGTCGGGCTCTACCGGCCAGAAAAGCGGCTGATTGAATACACGCTGGCCATCGAAAACGGCAAGCGCTACGCGCCTTACACGCGCAGCACCGAGGACAAGAATCAGTTTGCCGTGTGGTGCATCGACCATCGCCAACCGATTTTGATCAACGACGTGGAAGCTGAATCTTCAAAGTATGTTCCTTCGTACGTTCACCAGGGAGGCAAGCTTGAGGATGGCAGCGAAGCGCAGCCGCCGGAGTCGATGATTTATCTCCCGCTCATCGCGCAGGAGCGCGTGCTGGGTGTGCTGAGCATACAAAGCTTCAAAAAGAATGCCTATACCGAGCAGCACCTGAGCCTGCTTGAGAATCTCGCCGCCTACACCACCATCGCACTGGACAATGCGAATGCGTACCAGGTGATCAATGAGCGCGAGCATGAAGTGAGCGATCGTGCCAACGAGCTGGTCACCATCAATCGCATCACCCAGGCGCTGGCCACGCAGCTTGAGAGGGACCGGCTGATTCAGCTTGTGGGCGAGCAGGTGCGCGACTTGTTCCACGCGCCCATTGCCTATGTCTCGCTGCTGGACCGCGCCACGATGATGCTCGAGTTTCCCTACACGTATGGCGAAGAAGTGCAGCCACGGCCCTTTGGGGCGGGACTCACTTCGCAGATCATCAAGACGGGCCAGCCGCTGCTGATCAACGAAGACATGGAGGGCAACCGCGCCAAGCTCGGCATACAGCGGATGGGCCAGAACACGGCTTCTTATCTGGGCGTTCCCATTCCATCCGGCGGGCAAACCATCGGCGTGATCAGCGTGCAGTCGACGGACCAGGAGGGACGCTTCACCGCCGCGGATGAACGTCTGCTGTCGACCATCGCCTCCGCTGTCGGAGTTGCATTCCACAACGCGCGGCTGTTTGAAGAAGCGCGCCAGGCTAGAGCTGCCGCGGAAGAAGCCGATGCGGCCAAGAGCTCGTTCCTTTCGACTGTGAGCCATGAACTGCGCACGCCGCTCACCTCCGTGCTTGGCTTCGCGAAGATTATTCGACGGCGCCTGGAAGAGCGTTTGTTCCCAATGATTCCTGACGACGATCGCAAGGTGCAGCAGGCCAAGCAGCAGGTGATTGAGAATCTCAATGTAGTGGTGAGCGAAGGCGAACGCCTGACCAAGCTGATTGACGATGTTCTCGATCTGGCGAAAATTGAAGCCGGCAAATTCACCTGGAACATGGCGACGGTCTCAGTCGGCGACGTGATTGAGCGCGCCATTGCGGCGACGGCCTCGCTGTTCGACGCGAAGAAGCTGCACCTGCAGCGCGACATCGATGCGGATTTGCCAACGGTGACCGGCGATCAGGATCGTTTGATCCAGGTGGTCATCAACCTGATCTCGAATGCGGTGAAGTTTACCGATGCTGGGTCCATCACCTGCTCCGCTCATCTGCGCGGCGAAGAGATTGTTGTCGGCGTGACGGACTCAGGCATCGGCATTGCGCCAACTGATCAACAGAAGGTCTTCGAGAAGTTCAAGCAGGTGGGCGACACGCTGACCGACAAGCCCAAAGGCACGGGACTGGGCCTTCCGATATGCAAAGAGATTGTGGAATACCATGGCGGCCGCATCTGGGTTGAGAGCGCGCCGGGACAGGGCAGCACGTTCTCATTCTCACTGCCGACCGTTGGCCGGCCCGCGCAGATGGAGCTGTTGCCGACGCGCCGATCTGTCGATATTGAAGCACTGGTTCGCCAGTTGCGCGAGAGAGTTCCTTCGCATCAGCCGAAGGACAAGTTCGTTCTGGTCGTCGATGACGATCCGAACATCCGCTCACTGCTGGAGCAGGAGCTGACTGAAGCGGGCTACGTGGTGCGCCTGGCCGAAGATGGCCGCAAAGCGCTCGCGCTCATCCGCGAAGAGACGCCCGGCCTGATCATTCTCGACGTGATGATGCCCGAGATGAATGGCTTTGACGTGGCGGCCGTGCTCAAGAACGATCCGGCGACGATGGACATTCCGATCATCATTCTGTCCATCGTGGAAGATAAGGAACGCGGCTTCCGTCTAGGCGTCGACCGCTATCTCACCAAGCCGATCGATACGGTATCTCTCTTCCATGAAGTGGACGCGCTGCTTGGCCAGGGCAGATCGAGGCGCAAGGTGATGGTGGTCGACGAGGACGTGTCGACGATCCGCACGCTGACCGATGTGCTGAAGACGCGCGGTTATGAAGTTGTTGAATCCACCAGCACTGAATTAGTTTCAGCAGCCGTTCTTTCCAAGCCCGACATCATCGTTTTGAATTCGCTGCTCTCAAATAACGAAGCGGTCCGTGCTCTTCGCTTCGAGAAAGGCATGGAGGACGTTCTTTTTCTTATCTATCAATGAAAACCATGAAGATACTGATTGTTGACGACGAACCCCATCTGCGCACGCTCATCCAGCAGTCATTGGAGGAGCTTGAAGACGAAGGCGTAGAACTTTTCACGGCGACCAACGGCGAAGAGGCGTTGGAAACGATTCGCCAGGAGGAGCCGAATCTCGTCTTCCTCGATGTGATGATGCCCAAGAAGAATGGCTTTGACGTGTGCCATGCCGTGAAGCACGAATTGGGTCTGAGCCAGATTCACATTATTCTTCTCACCGCCAAGGGTCAGGAGTTCGATCGGCAACGCGGGCTTGAAGTGGGCGCCGACCTTTATATGACCAAGCCGTTTGACCCGGACGCTCTGGTCGCCAAGGCCCGCACTTTACTCGGTCTATCCACACCCGGAGTTTGAAGCCTATGCCGAGTGTGACTCTACGAGCTCTGCTCAGTCCGCGCTCCGGAAGCTTTTCCGCTGTGAAGGCCTTGTGGGATGCGATGGGGAGCGGGATTTCAATTGTTGACGCTTCCGGCAAACTTTACCTCGGTGAGATTTCGAACGAGGCTTCAACTGACCAGTCGCGCGTGGCCATTCAATTTGAAGACGCGCCGCTGGGTTTCGTAACTGGACCTGCGGCGTCCGCGCATGCATTCGCTTTGCTCCTGGCGCACCTGGCCGCGCGCGAGTCGGAGGGCCGTTCCCTCGCGGCGGAGGTTCTTCATCTCTATCGCGAGGTTCACCTGATTGAGCAGCTCTCAGAGCAGCTTGCGGCACTGCTTGATTTATCGAGCGTAGGCCGTTCCGCACTGGAGCAGGCCCAGCGGCTTATTCCGGCCACACACGGCGGAATCCTGGTGATGGAGAAGCCGGACGGTCCTCTGCGCACCGCCGCTTCTTTTTCAACTTCTGCCAGTGACGCCGAAGGTCAATCGGGGCCACTGTTGCCCGATTCGCAATTCGCAGCGTCGATTTTGGAGCGCGGAATCGCGGAGATCGTCAACGATTGCGGGTGCGATCCACGCGCACTCGATCGAGAGCACACGCTGAACGCCTTGATCTGCGCACCTCTGCGCGCCGGGCAGCGAACAGTTGGCGTCATCGCCCTGGCCAACACGGCTGCCGGTGCATCCTACTCCGCGGCCAATCTGAAACTGCTGAACACGATCGCTCTACAAACCGCTGCTGCGATTGCGAACTCACTGCTCTGCGCGGAGATGGTGGATGCAGCGCGCGCGCGCGCCGCGTTTGCCGCAGAGCTTCATGCAGCCAGCACGGTGCAGCAACTGCTGCTGCAAAGCGCGTCGCGTCCCACACCCGGCTTCAAGGTGGAGTCAGTTTATCTGCCGGCAAGCGAAGTCGGCGGCGATTTCTTCTTTGTCTCTTCAGCGCCGGACGGCTCGCTCACCGCCATTGTTGGGGATGTGTCAGGCAAGGGCCTGACCGCGGCCATGCGCGTGGCGATGATCCTCGGCGCGCTGCGCAGGGAGACATCGCACGATCCTGGCGAAATCCTCCACGGGCTGAACAACGCGCTGATCGCGCAAGGCCAGCTCGGTTTTACTACGGCTTGCTGCATTCGCATGGCCCTGTCTGGTGATTACTCTCTCGCCAACGCCGGCCATATTTCTCCGTATATCTCCGGGCGCGAACTCGATACGCCGCCGGCGCTTCCTCTCGGCCTGGTTCCGGACCAGGTGTATGCACTCACGCATGGCCGGCTCGCGCCGGGAGAGCGCATCGTTCTGCTCTCCGACGGCGTTCCGGAAGCGCGCTCAGCCACCGGCGAGCTTTATGGTTTCGAAAAGCTTTCGAGTCTCACCTTGCTGGCCGCCCGCGAGATTGCTGAAGCCGCGCAGAATTTCGGCCAGGAAGATGACATCACTGTTCTGACTCTGTCATTTGCCGATTGAGCATCAGCCCAGAGCGGTTGCCCGGTGCGACCAGCATCATTTTACGAAATCCCGCATGCGCACGGTTGCAGGAACTTCGACGTTGCAGACCGCCGTCATCAATACGCGCGTAACCTGCCCGCCGGCATAAATCTCGAATTCCGCGCTGAGTTCTTCAACGCCTTCAACTCAGGGCGGCGAAGCCGGTGGGCGACCACGAGCAAATCGTCGCGAAAGAACAGGCGCCCATCGGCGTAACGGTCATGGTGTGATGATCAGTGTGCCATTGGCCTTTCCGGTGTAATTTGTGTCGGCGACTATCGCCACCACTGTGTAACTTCCTTGAGCGGTGGGGACGGTAGTCGATCCGTTGTAGGTGACAGTTACCGCCAGGCCCGACGGATTGGTGGTGACGGTGACGGGCTGCGGCGTACCGGTGTAGCTTTGATGCAGGTTGCCCAGGGTGATGGTCGCCGCGTCCGGTTTGATGGTGAGTAAGCCGAGGGCCGAGCCGGTGTAACTCGGATCATTGATTTTCGCAACCACGGTGTACGTTCCAGCCGCGGTGGGCAGGGTGCTGGAGCCGGCGTAGGTGACAGTTACCGCCAGGCCCGACGGATTGATGGTGACGGTGACGGGCTGCGGCGTGCCGGTGTAGCTTTGTTGCAGGTTGCCCAGTGCGATGGTCGCCGTGCCCTTGCCGATGATGAGTACGTCGAGGGTCGAGCCGGTGTAACTCGGATCATTGACCTTCGCGGACACGGTGTAGCCTCCGAGCGCGGTGGGCGGGCTGCTGGAGCCGTTGTAGGTGACAGTTACCGCCAGGCCTGCGGGATTGGTGGTAACCGTAACTGGCTGCGGCGTCCCGGTGTAGCCCTGATGCAGATTCCCCAAGGTGATGGTCGCCGTGCCCGGTTTGACGGTGAGTAAGCCGAGGTCTGAGCCGATGTAACTTGGATCAGCGATCTTCGCAACCACGGCGTACGTTCCAGCCACGGTGGGCAGGGTGTTGGAGCCGGCGTAGGTGAGAGTGACAGCCAGGCCCACCGGGTTGGTGGTAACCGTGGGAGGTTGCACCGAGCCGCCGTAGGTCTGTTGCAGGTTCCCCAGCGTGATGGTCGCCGTACCTCGTTTGACGCTGAGTAAGCCGAGGGCTGAGCCGATGTAACTCGGATCAGCGATCTTCGCAACCACGGTGTAGGTTCCAGCCACGGTGGGCAGCGTGCTGGAGCCGGCGTAGGTGAGAGTGACAGCCAGGCCCACCGGGTTGGTGATGACCGTGGGAGGTTGCACCGAGCCGCCGTAGGTCTGTTGCAGGTTCCCCAGGGTGATGGTCGCCAGGCCCGGTTTGACGGTGAGTACGCCGAGGGCTGAGCCGGTGTAACTCGGATCAGCGATCTTCGCAACCACGGTGTAGGTTCCAGCTACGGTGGGCAGGGTGCTGGAGCCGGCGTAGGTGAGAGTGACAGCCAGGCCCGCTGGGTTGGTGTTGACCGTGGGAGGTTGCACCGAGCCGCCGTAGGTCTGTTGCAGGTTCCCCAGGGTGATGGTCGCCATGCCCGGTTTGACGGTGAGTAAGCCGAGCGCTGAGCCGATGTAACTCGGATCAGCGATCTTCGCAGCCACGGCGTACGTTCCAGCCACGGTGGGCAGGGTGCTGGAGCCGGCGTAGGTCAGAGTGACAGCCAGGCCCACCGGGTCGGTGGTCACCGTGGGAGGTTGCACCGAGCCGCCGTAGGTCTGTTGCAGGTTCCCCAAGGTGATGGTCGCCGTGGCCTTGTTGACTCCGATTCCGGCCGTCCCCAGGATCGTGGAATTGGTGGTGTCGGTCACCGTGACGGTCTGGATTCCCGCCGTTACCAGGGTTCCGCCATTGGGGAAGGTGTGAACGCCGCTGTCGGCGGCGGTGAAGGTGTAGTTTGCCGGGAGTGTAACTCCTGCTCCCGTGTCTGAAGTTGTGAATTGAATCGTGCCTGTGTAGCTGGGTACGGTGTTGGCGGTCGAGTCGACCGCGGTCACTGTGATCGAGAACGATGTCCCTGCGACAGCGGTGGGCACTGCGGCCACCCGGAAGTGCTGCACCCCGCCGGCTACATTGAAACTGCCGCTGGATTGCGCGGCGAGCGTTGTGCCCGAGCCCGCGCTGGTGATGGGAATCGCCACTGTTGTAAGATTTGCGTTCAATGCGCCGCTATTCGGCGTGAGGCCGCTGAAGCTTGCCACGCCGCCCGCGGTGGTTTGCGTGAGCGTGCCGCCGAGGGTGCCCGCGCCGCTGTAAGTAAGCGTCACCGGAATGCCGTTGACCGCGTCGGTGTTGTTGGGCGCACCGGCATTGGTGTCGGTCTCCAGCACCTGAACCGTGGGCGCGGGGGAGATGGCCGTACTTACGATCGTGTTGGTTGGCTGCTGTACGAATGCGACCGATGTGTAGTTGGTCTGCACCGCGCCGGAATCGACGCACGGGTTGCCCGCGTTGAATCCCGCGTAGCTGGTGTTGGTGTTGGGGTAGCCGCGCTGGTCAATGGTGACGCCGGCGGGGAGATTCGCTGCCAGGCCGTCGCAGATGGCCGCGCTGCCCGGCAACGGCACCATGGTCTGCGTCGGGCCGCCATAGTTGCCGAAAGCAGCGAGGTTGACGTTCGTGCCGTTCTCCGTGTAGCCGTTCCACATGCCGATAAGATTGCCGTTAATAATGCTCGTGGACGCATAGGTGTTGCCAGTTGTGTAGTTGCTTCCCCAGAAATTGTCGTCCAGGTCATCCTCGCCGCCGCCATTGATCGTGTTTCCAGTAATGACGTTGTTGGCGAGGTACAAAGCATATTGACTGTAGATGCCGCCACCGCCGCCGCCGAAGCCGTCGCTGGGGTTGCTGTTGTCGGTGGAGTTTCCAACCATTGTGCTGCTATTCACCGTTACCTGGCAGGGGCCGTTGCCGTCGTTGTTGATTGCCCCGCCATAGCCATTGCCGTAATTGAGCGCGGTGTTCTGGTAGAACGTGCTGTTGGTTACCGTCGTCGTGCCGCAACCGTAAAAGTTGGCGTTGTCGATGGCGCCGCCATTGCCGCCTAAAGCGGAGTTGGAAGAGAAGGTGCTGTTCACCACGGTTAATGTGCCGCCGAAGCCGTTGAAGATGCCGCCGCCGGAACCCGTGGCCTGGTTCCCTGTGAATGTATTGCCGGAGACCGTGAGCGACGTGGTGTTGTAGATCGCTCCGCCGCTGCCGCCGTTCGAGGCATAGCCGTTGTTGATGTTCAGGTTGTTGATCGCCGCGTTCGTTCCGGATGCCAGGAAGATGGTTCCGTTGTTCGCGACGCCTGAGCCGCCGCCGTCAACAGTCACCAGGTTGGTAAGCGTGGCGCCGCTGCCTGAGGTGAGACCCTGAATCGTCGTATTCGAAGATACGATGAGCGCGTTGTATGCAACGATGTTCGGGAAAATGGTGTTCGCGGCGGGATTTGATCCAGCAAAGACCGTCGTGTCGAAGTACACGCTGCCCGCTCCCAGCATCAATGCGGTATCCAGCGCGTCGCGGAGAGTGCAAAGGCCGGGATTGCCGGGCGTGTTGCCGTCGGTGGTATTGCTGGTGGTGGAGGCGAGCGATGTGCAGGGGTTCGATCCGTCGTCGTCACTCGTTGTATTCACCACAAAATTCGGCGTAGTCACGTTGTAGGAGACGGTGTTGCTGATGCTGGCTGCATCCGAAGCGTCGCCCGAGAACTGAGCCGTGAAGCTGTGCGTGCCCAGAGTTGAGGCTATCCATGCAAAAGTTGCCACGTTGGGGGAAACGCCGCTGAGGCCCGCGGAGCCGATCAAGTTGCCAGTGTCGAAGAAGCTAACTGTTCCGTTGGCCGTCGGGGAAGAGACCGTGGCGGTGAGGGTTACTGTTTGCCCCAATGGCGACGTGGATGCCGGCGAGGCTGCGAGCGTGGTGGTAGTGGCCGGCGCTATGGTAAGGGTATAGCTCTGCGAAAGGGTGAGGACGCTGTTGGTCACGTCCGTGGCTGTGAGCGTGAAGTTATAACTGCCGATCTGCGACGACGTGCCGCTGAGCGTCCAGCTTGCGCCTGTCGCTGTTCCCGATGGTGTCAACACAAGCCCAGACGGCAGAGTTCCCGAGTTGCTCAACTGATAACTGCCTGAGCCGTTGGAGACGATAAAGGTCTGCGATAGTGGCACGAAAGCCGCAGCATAGATGGTCTCACTGCCCGGCAAGATAGCAAGCGAGGGCAGAATTCCAAGGTTTGTCGAGGCATTGATATACGAGGTGCCGGCAATAATGACCGTAGTGCTGAGCGTGCCGCCGCCGACCGTATCGACGGACAGGCTGGAGAAGGGAGCGCCCGAGCCTGTAACGGTGGTGGCCGCGTTGCCGCTCAGATTGCCCGGTCCCGAGTAGTTCAGCGTCAGTGGCACCGCTTGCCGGCTCACGCCATTCTCAGTAACTGAGGCCACGACCGTTGGAGTGACTGGACCGCCTGCGACGCCGGCGTAACTGGACTCAAGAAACTGGACCGCTTGGTAATTGGTCTGCACGGCGCCGGTGTCAAAGCAGGCGGACGGAAGGGGATTGCCACCGTTGGCCCACCGCAACTGTCCGTAGAAAAGGTTGTAGTTCGGATAGCCGCGCTGATCGATATCGATCTGAGCCGACATCGGCTGCCACTGCGAGGGGCTTACGAGGTAATTGGCTGCGCAGATCACCTGGCTTCCCGGAAGGGGAAGTACTGTCTGCGTGGGACCGCCGTAATTGTCGAGCGGGCCCAGGTTCAACGTAGTGGGGTCATTGACCGGCGTATAAGTCCGGTTAATGTAACCGACAATGTTGCCGCCTTGATCGGTATAGGCGACGCCGCCGTCGTCAATATCGCTGAAGAAGTCATTGTTTCCGCTCACAATGGTGTTGGCGAGCGTGAAGGTGCCGCCAGGGGAGATGACGCCCCCAGGGGTAGAGAGGATGGAGGAGATGCCACCGCCCCCGCCGCCGACCGAGTTTCCTGTAATGGTGCTGTTGGTTATGGTTGCCGTGCCGCCATCGACGGCAATGCCACCGCCATAGCCACTCCGTACAGAGTTGTTGGCAAAGGTGCTGTTGACGACCGTCAGAGTCCCGCCGCCGTTGTCGATTCCGCCGCCGTTGCCGAAACCGTCCGCAGCTGCCGTGTTGTTCGAGAAGGTGGACCCCACTACCGTCAGCGTGCCGGTATTGTAGATTCCGCCGCCGGAGGCAATGGTGCCGTTGCCGGTGATGGTGCTGTTGGTCAATGTCAACGACCCGGAGTTCACAATGCCTCCGCCGCTCGGAGGACTTCCGTTATTCCATGGCGTCCAGCCGCCGGAGATGGTCAGGTTGCTGATGGCTGTCCCGGTGCCGGTCACTGTAAAGACCGTGGACGATGACTGGTTATAGTTGCCGTTGCCGTCCACCGTCACCAGGTTGGTGACGTTGGCGCCGCCGGAATTCAAGGTGGGTCCAGTGAGCGTCGTTTTTGCAGGCAGGGTGAGCCCGCCGTTGGTCAGCGTGATTGTGGTGGCCGCCGGAAAGGCCGATGTGGCGAAGCTGACGCTCGCACCTTCAGGGGCGGCTGCGGCGGCAAGCAGCGCATCGCGCAGCGAGCAGGCGCTGTCAGTAGAATTGGTGGTCGTCGAGCCCTGCGGTTTGCAGTTTGCTGCCGTACCGGCATCGTCCGCGCTGGTGTTCACCACAAACAACTGCCCCGTAACCACGGCAAACGCGACCGGCGTTGACGTGGTTGCGTTGGCTAGCGTTCCGTCGCTGTCGTAGACCGCGGTGAATGAGTAGTTCCCCAACGGCAGGCCGTTGGTTGGAGTGTACGAGCCAACTCCATTCGATAGTGTCGCATTTCCGAACTGGCTGGTGCCGTTGTAGATGTAGACCATCTGGCCATTTGTGTTGTCGCCCGCTATCGAAGAGGGCGAGAGCGTGACGGTAATTGTCACTGGCTGATTCGGAGCGGCGTAATGCGCGGGATTGGTTGTCAGCGTCAGTGTTGTCGCCTGCAGCACGGTCACGCTGGCTGTTGGAGATGCAGTCGATCCGCTAAAGTTTGTGTCGCCCCCGTAACTGGCTCCGAATGTATAACTCCCCTCAGGAAGCCCGTTGACTACCCGCGTGGCAACTCCATTCGTGACCGTTCCGTTGCCGATGTCGTTTCCATTTTGGTAGAAGATGGCTGTGCCTGTGGCCAGATTGGAAGAAATCGTAGCCGTAAGGGTGACTGGCTGGCCGGTAGCAGCAATGCCATTCAGGGCATTGGTTGCGATTCCCATGGTGGTCGCGGCCTGCTGCACGGAAACGTAGCCGGCTGCGGCGGTGCTGGCGGCGAAGCTTGTGTCGCCCGCATAGCTGGCGGTGTAGGCATCCGTGCCAACCGGAGGCGCGGTGATTGTGAAGGTGGCTATGCCGTTGCTGACCGGAGCCGTTCCAAGGATGGCGCCATTTTGATAGAGGGTCACCGGTTCGCCGTTCGTGGTGTTTCCGCCCTGCACGTTGTAGGGATAGAGAAACACTTGCACGGTGACCTGGGAACCGTAAGTGAAGGTGATGGACGAGGGAGCCGACACCGTCAGGGTCGTGGCCAACTGCTGCACAGCCACAGCGGGCGCCGTGGCTGAACTGGAAAGGAAGTTGCTATCACCCGGATAGCTGACATTGAAATTGTAGTTGCCCACCGGCAGATTGTTGAGCCTGAGCGTGGCAGTCGGAGTGCTGCTGCTGAGCTGCGCGGTGCCGACAACGTTTGCACCGTTGGAGAAGGTGACCGTTTCGCCGCTGACGTTATAGGGGTAAGTCAGGAATTCGGCTGTCAGCTCGACCTGCTGGCCATAAGGGCTGCTGGTGACCGGATAGGTTGTGAGCGACATGCCGGATGCCACCTTCGCCACCGTCATGGTGCTTGGCGAGGATGTGCTGCTGGAATTGAAGTTTGCGTCGCCCCCATAGGAGGCCGTGAACGAATAGCTCCCCGCCGCGGTCTGATCAAGGTTTAACGTGGCGCCGCCATCCGTGAGCGTCGCGGCGCCAATGCTGGTTCCGTTGTTGTAGAACGTCACCGTCTCGCCGTCTGAACTTCCGACCCCCGTCACGGAATAGGGCGAGAGTGTGGCCGTTACGGTAATCTCCCCTCCGTAAGTGCTGGTGGTGGCTGGGCAGACCCACGTCGACGTGTAATTGCAAACTTGCAGCGTCAGGGTGGGTGATGCTTTCTGCACCGTTACCGAGACTGCCGAAGTGGTGCCTACGCCGAGGAAGTTGCGATCGCCCGCATAGGTGGCAGTGAACGAATCCATTTGCACAACCGTCAGGGTCGGTTTCAGCGTTGCCACTCCGTTTGAGGGCGTCGCCGTTCCAATGCTGTTGCCATTCATATAGAACGTAACGGCGTTGCTCGGGGAGTGGCCTTGCGCGTAACCGGGTGAGATTGTTGCCGTGAGCGTTACCTTGCCGCCAACCGTGACGGTGGAAACATTCGACGCGAGCGCGAGTGTGGGTTGAACCGTCTTCGTCGTCAGGTATGTGCCCGCGGATGCGCTCCCCGCGTAGAAGGAGTCGCCCACGTAACTGGCGTAAACGCCGTCCTGGCCGCCGCTCGGACCAAGCGGCGAAATTCCTGTTACCGTTGCGGTCGCCACAGTCTGCAGCGAGCCCAGCATTACGTTCACCGTCGCGGCGTTGTCGGATGCCAGAATGTCCGGCACCCCATCCCCGTTCAAATCCGCCACTGCAACGCCACCTACGTAGTCACCGGTAACAGTCGCGTTCACGTTGATCGCAGTTCCGAAGGTGCCATCCCCGTTTCCATAAGAGACGGAGAATGTGCCCGGTGCCTCGCCAGGCGATGCCCCATTGCTTCCCAATACAACGTCCAGCTTGCCATCCCCGTTCAGGTCTCCCAGTGCAACGGAACTGACGCCGGTGCTGTTCGAGGGATCTGGGATGTTAGAAGGTGCATTCTGAAAGGTGCCATCGCCCTTGCCCAAAAGTACGCCCTCTGCGCCGGCGTTCCACGAGCTCACGACCAGGTCTGGATAGCCGTCCCCGTTCAAGTCTCCTACGGCAACGCTATTTCCAGCGGGGGCGCCGTAGCATGTTGGGCGCGCAAAGGTTCCGTCTCCGTTGTTCAGACTGACGCACGCACCCGCGGCGTTGTCGTCGGTGACAACCACGTCCAGCTCGCCGTTCGCACGGGTGTCCACCAGTTCAATGGGTTCCAATGTGTCAAATGGCTGCGCGCAGAATCCCGACGGATACTGCGCGGTCACATAGGGGGCCGAGGATGTCGTCTGCAAGCTACCATTGCCGTTCCCGAGCATCACACCAAACGTACCTTGGTTCGTGTAGTTGCAGGAGGCCAAGGCGGGATCCCCAAACTGCGCGAGCGTGATCGCAACATCGGCCTTGCCATCGCCGTTCACATCTCCAATGGCAATTCCGGTAACCGGGCCCACGGGCAGCGGTGCGCTGCCGTTATAACTAAAGTTAGGAAAACCGTAAGTAAACTGCCAACCCAGGCGGCCGTCGCCGTTGCCACTGTTCAGAAGCACATAAAGCTGGTTCGTCTGATCGTCCGCGACCACAACATCCGGATAGCCGTCCCCGTTCAAGTCACCAACCGCAATGGCACTGGGGTTGTAAGCATTGGAATTGAAGTTATATCCAGTCACATTTTGATAGGTGCCATCGCCCTTACCCAGCAGGATACCTATAAAATTATTGCCACCATAAACATACGACCCCTCGCCCCAGACTAAAAGGTCCGGAATCCCGTCCTGGTTGAAATCCGCAACGATGACACCAAGAGTTCCGCCAGGATTGTAGCCGACAAACGGCGCATAGTTCGACGTTGGCGTGATTGCGGCGAAGGCGGCGCTGCCCAGCAAATAGTTGTTGTTGGATGAGTCAAGAAAATCGACCGGCCCCGTGGGCGCAAGAGGGGGTTCGCCCTCGCTCATCACAGTGGCCGTAAGTGTGTAATTCCCCACCGAACCGGTCGGCACAATCGTGGTGGTCGTCGCGAACGGCCCGGCCGTCACCGTCAGGTTCTCCACACTGGAGACGCTAGGCGCGTAGGTTGTGGTTCCGTGAAAAAATGCCTGGTAGGTGTGGTTGCCTGGAGGCGGCTTGAACTTCAATATCGCCGCACCCGTCGAGGTCAGTTGAGCCGAGCCCGCCAGGTATCCATCCTCACAGTGAGGCGACACCGTATCGCAGAATTTGACGGTTCCCTGTTCCACCTCGCCACCGCTGCGGGTCACGCTCGCCGTCAGCACCACGACCGTTCCAGAGGAAACTGACGAGACTGCGTCGGCGCTTGTATTTGCCACCGTAAGCACTGTCGTAGTGGCAGATTGCGCGCACAATGGATTGGCCATGCCAAAGAAGCCGAGCAGGGACAGGCAAGCGGCAATTGTTGTGATAACGGGCGCGCCCGGGCGGAAAGAAGGCACACGAAGACTTTTTGCAGAACACACAAGGCAATCGAAGCAAAGCACAGGGGACCTCGGGGAAGGGGAACTATCTCGCCTGCCTGTTAGCAGTTGATGCAGGCATGAGCGAGATTAGATAGAGGGCAGGAACCAGGAGTCAAGGAAAAAAGCCGCCAAACCAGGAAGGCGCAAAAGGGCTTGCGATAGGTTCCGCTGCTATTTGTGCAAATTGTTCAGAAGAGGTGCAGCCGCGAGCATAACACATAAAGTCGCAGATGTTGTTAATCGACGGATGTCACGCTAGGCAATTGCAGGAAGATGGGCGAGCGAGACGTCTTCCGCGGATTCCGCTTCACTCCACGGGGCTCCTTCGAAAATGCGGACGTGGACGTCCGCAGTACAGCCGGTCTGGAGACCGGCGCTACTTTCATGCCTGGTTGTGAGCCGAAGGATCATGGGCGACAATTCTCGTCCCCTCTATCCGGGAGGAAGTTCGGGGATCGGCCGGATGAGGCGAGAGAATGATACAGCCGTGGCAACACGGATCGTTCCTGCGATTGGTCTGGAAGAAAACAAGGTCACAATCTCAACAAAAGAAAGGCGAACCACAAAGCTGTGGAGGTCGCCATGAGCCCGCCGATCAAGCGGGGGCGATGTACGCTGCCACATCCTCAGATCACCCAATGCGACGGCGCGAAGACTTACCAAGCAGAACTCACTCAGGAAGAACTTGAATCAGCCTTCCTGGAGAGGACCTCGCGCTGTGGAACTCGTACACATCTCCCCGGTAGAGAGTTTTCTCCCACCAGGCCACTCTTTGGCCGGAGTAGCCTATGGCAGAAACCAGAAGGCCGGGCGAGCCGGTCCTGGTTTCAAGCAACCTGGCGTCCTGTCCCATCAGCTTCACGGCCCGAATGGTCTGGTCCGACTCTGCGATTTTAAGTCCAAACTTATGCTGGCAAAGGGCGTAGAACGAACCTCGCAGTTCCTGGCGGGTGAGTCCAGAGAAGATACTGGTGGAAACCCAGCGCCTTTCAAGAATGACCGGTACGCGGTCTGCAAGGCGGAGGCGGGTGATGGCGAAGAGATCCTGATTCCAGACCTGCAGCCTGGCGGCGATTTCAGCTTCCACCGCAGACGCCTTGATCCGCTTGAACTCGAGCACGCGGGTGGACGGCGTTTTTCCCGCGTCTTTCGCTTTCTGCGTGAAACTCACCAGCGTTTGGATGTCATAGTCCAGCGGCGGCGGGCAGATAAATGTGCCGACACCTTTTTTGAATTGCAGAAGCCCCTCCGAGACCATGCCTGCCAGAACCTTGTTGGCGGTGGGACGGCTGACCTGGAAGCGCTCCGCGATTTGCCGCTCGGTCAGAAATCGGCTTCCCGCGGCGAATTCTCCGCACTTCAACAATGCACGCAGGATTTCATTGATCTGTTGGTACATGGGCTCGCGTACGAGCCGCTTCGCATCGGTGAGCATCATGTTGAACAGCCTCCCTATTCGATAGTGGCAGCGCCATTTGAAATCGGCTCAAGACCGAGCCTCCGGCGGCAATCATCCAGCATGTGTTGGGTGCGCGTAGCCCCTACCCGGCTCACTCCGATGGCGCGAACGGCCAGGAGTGTATCGAGATCGCGGATGGCGCCGGCGGCCTTGACCTGAACCTGCTTCGGGGAATGTTTGCGCATCAGCTTCAAGTCGGGAAGAGTTGCTCCGCTGGGCGCAAATCCGGTGGAAGTCTTGACCCAGTCGACATGAATCTCCGCGCAAATCCCGCACAATCGAATCCTTGCGGCATCGTCAAGATAGGCATTTTCAAAGATGACCTTGACCTTTGCCCCGGCCGCATGAATCGGTTCGACGAGCGCCGCGAGTTCCCTTCGAACATACTGCCAGTCGCCGCTGCGGGCTTTGCCGATGTTGATCACTACATCCAGTTCCTGGCCGCCATCGGCGAGCGCCTGGAGGACCTCGGCAAGCTTGATGGCGGTTGTGTGGCCGCCGTGAGGAAAGCCGATGGTTGTACTGGCGTGAACGGTAGTCCCTGCAAGCAGCTCGGCGCAACGGGCCAGGTAGAAGGGCACGATGCAGACGCTTGCCACGTTATATCGAATCGCCAATGCAATGCCTTCTTCAAGTTCCGCAGTGGTCAAAGAAGGGTTGAGCAGGGAATGATCGATCATCTTCGCGATTGATTCGTAATCAAATGAATCCGTCATGGTTCGTCTCCAGAATCGGGGCTTGTGATACAGCAGACCATTCACCATGAAAATGCAGAAGCGAGGCGTACTTTTCGAGTTTGAGCGGCGACAGAAAGTGGCATAGCCACAATACCACGCCGTTCCGCGCGGTGAAAGCCGGTAGTGAATTTTTTTCAACCTGGAAATAAAGGTTGTGGACGCGGGCCGGCCGAGGCCAGCCCACAGAGACAACCGTACCTCGCCGGCGTCTAGGGCCTCCCAACCGGAGCGAATTCCAGGTCGATGGTTCAGTTCCTGCGACGTACTTATCTTTCACAGGAGGAATGAATCATGGAATCAATCCGGTCGCAATGCAGAATGCCTGGTGAAACAGGAGCCGATTGGGCGGCAAATGCGAGCCATGCCGACGTGAATTGAGGGCGCGG
>Ga0302199_1000020_pt1 | contig 86474 bp, 73 predicted proteins | sample II_Bog_N2_3_FD_194588 | JGI IMG/M metagenome (GOLD analysis project Ga0302199, IMG submission 194588) | Peat permafrost microbial communities from Stordalen Mire near Abisko, Sweden - II_Bog_N2_3 | ecosystem: Environmental > Terrestrial > Soil > Wetlands > Peat | place: Sweden: Abisko, Stordalen... | reverse complement strand
GAAGACGGCCGCATTACCGCCGTCGGATCGCACGAAGAACTTCTGACTTCGTCGCCCACGTATCAGCGCCTCTATCATCTCCAGTTCATGGACATGCCTGAGACCCCATCACCCGGCGAGGTCGCGCAGGACGCCGGCGTATTTGCGGCCGATTTCGAGCCGGCCGTGGCCGCCGGCCCGAAGGAGTAGTCCCCATGCCGATTTATTCGATGACCGGGTTTGCGCGTGTACAGGCTAGCGTTCAGGATCAGCTTAGCTACACGCTGAGCGTGAAGAGTGTCAATCATCGTTTTCTCGATGTACAACTGCGGTTTCCCTCGGGCCTGGATGGGCTGGAGATGGAACTGCGCAAGGTTTTGAAGGAGTCGCTGGTACGCGGGCACATCGAGCTTAGTCTTTCGATCGATCGCGCGGGGCAGCAGAAGTCCGGCTACAACCGCGAACTGGTGGCGGGCTACGTTTCCGCCTTCAACGCAGCGCGCGACGAGTTCGGGCTGAACGGCGAGCCGGAACTGAATGCGATTCTGCGGCTGCCTGGGGCGCTGCAAAACGAGAATCGCGGGGAAGACGACCTGGCGGCGCTTGCGGCGAGCGTGCTGCGCGAGGTTCCAGGGCTGCTGGCGCAGTTGAATACGATGCGCGCGCGAGAAGGCGAGGCGCTTGACGAGATTCTGCGCGGCACGCTTGACCGGCTGACGGAGGCTACCGAGGGAGTGGCTGCGCTGCGGCCGGAGATTGAGCAGCGCTACCAGGAACGGCTGACGCAACGGCTGATTTCGGCGACGGGGACGGACTTCAACCGGCAGCGGTTGCTCGAAGAGGTTGCGGTTCTGGTGGAGCGCACCGACATTGCCGAGGAACTGGCGCGGATGCACACGCACATCGGGCATTTTCGCGAACTGCTTGCGGCGGGCGGGGAACTGGGAAAGAAGCTGGACTTCCTGCTGCAGGAGATGAATCGCGAGGCGAATACGCTGCTGTCGAAAACAGGCGGCGTGGGCGGGAAGGGAACACGGATTACGGAGTTGGGGTTGGCCATGAAGGCGGAGATTGAAAAGGCACGCGAACAGATTCAGAACCTTGAATAACCACCTGCGGTGGGGCAGAGGCTCGCGCGAGGCTCGCAATGGCGTACTGCATCCCACCCTTTCCTCAGAAAGAAGGCGCGAGACAGTGGGTTCCCCGATGGGGCACGGAACTTCATCCCTAAGAAGCTGGATGGATAAGATGGCGGAATAGAAGTTCAACAGAGCGGAAGGCAAGCAGATCCGCCAAGAGGACAGAGGCACGTGGCAGGAATTCTCTTTATCATTTCGGCGCCTTCGGGCTCGGGCAAGAGTACGCTGGTGAGCGAACTGCGCAAGCAGGTGAGCGGCGTCGAGTTCGCCATCTCGTGGACCACGCGGCCCCCGCGCGGCTCAGAAGAGAACGGGCGCGAGTACAACTTCACCACGCGCGAGGAGTTTCAGCGCATGCTGGACGCGGGCGTTTTTCTGGAACACGCGGAGGTCTTCGGCCGGTACTATGGAACGGCGCGCCAGTCGCTTGAAGAGGCGCGGGCGGAGGGCCACGATCTGCTGCTGGATATCGATGTGCAGGGCGCGGCGCAGGTGCGCGCCAAAATGCCGGAGGCGGTGAGCATCTTCATCATGCCGCCCAACCCGCGGGCGCTGCGCACAAGGCTGCGCAATCGCAGCCGCGCCGAGGGTGTGGTGAACGAGGAAGAAGTTTTCCGGCGGCTGTCGGCGGCGCGCAAGGAGATTGAGAATTATCGCGAGTACGGTTATATTCTGGTCAACGACATTCTTGACCGGGCGGTAGCTCAACTTGAGGCAATTGTGCTCGCCGAACGCTATTACCGGAACGGCGAACCGATCGCTTACCGGTCGCGCAGGGTGTTGGAGGTGGCCGCGGCCTGCCTGCAACGCAACTCGCAGGAGCGGCTCAAACCTGTGCTGGAGGCATTTGGTATTATCGGTTCCTCCGGGCAGCAGCAGTTTAACTTTGGCGTCGGCGGTGCGGCAGACGATAGCGGGTGGCTCGCACAGGCGGATTCGGATGAGTTGGAAGGCAGTGATTCAGAAGGCAACAGCTTAGAAAGCAAGGATTCAGAAAACAACGACTCAGGCAACGGAGGCAACGATTCTGATGACGACCGAAAAGATCCCCGCGACCATTGAAACCGGCTTCGATTCCAACTACCGCAAGGTGCTGGTGGCTGCTCGACGAGCGCGCCAGATTCAAAGCGGCGCCCACATGCTGGTCCCCAGCCGCTCCAACAAGGCCTGCCGCATTGCGCAGGACGAGATCGAAGCAGGCAAGATTGCGTATGTGAAGACGGAGATTCCGGTGGTGAAGCCGCTGGTGGAAGGGCCGGCGGTTCCAATTCTGCTGAGCTAGAGGAACGAGCCGGGATGCTGCCGAATCAGGGCCGAAAGACAACCGCAGGTCCGCTTCGGCTTTGCTCAGGGCAGAGCGAAAAGAAGAAGCAGGTCCTTCGACTCACCACCCCCAGGCTGAAAAGCGCCTGGGGCCCCGTTCGCTCAGGATGACAGAGCTTTGTGGGTGAGCTGGGCTGTCGACGGACAGGTGCGCGGATTTGTGCGGAATTGCCGATCGATTGCGCGCGCCTCCGATTTACACAATCGAAACGTTCTACAATCAAGCCATGAGAGTCACGGTCGGCGTGTCCGGCGGCATTGCCGCTTACAAGGCAGCAGAGGTTGTCCGCGCACTCCAGCGGCAGGCGCTTGAGGTCCACGTGGTGATGACCGCGGCGGCCGGTAAATTCATCCAGCCGCTTACCTTTGCCGCGCTTAGCGGGCATAAGGTGATTACCAGCCTGTGGGATGAATGGGGGGACGGCGACGCGAACCCCGAGCAAAATGGCATTGAGCACATCGGCGAGGCGCAGTGGGCGGACGCGCTGGTGGTGGCGCCGGCCACGGCCAACATTCTGGCCAAATTTGCGCATGGAATTGCCGACGACTTTTTGACCACCATGTACCTGGCCACGCAGGCGCCGGTGCTGGTGGCTCCCGCGATGAACGTGAACATGTGGAACCATGCGGCGACGCAGGCGAACATGGAGATTCTGCGGCAGCGGGGAGTGCGGGTGGTGGAGCCGGGCACGGGTGCGCTGGCCTGCGGGATGGTGGGCGCGGGGCGCATGGCGGAGCCCGAAGCCATCGCCGATGCCGTGCTGGGCGCGCTGGGACGGCGCCACGACCTGGCCGGCGAAATTGTGCTGGTGACGGCGGGCGGCACGCGCGAGGCGCTGGACCCGGTGCGGTTCCTGGGAAATCGATCGAGCGGCAAGATGGGCTACGCGCTGGCGGAGGCTGCGCAGAGCCGCGGGGCCAGGGTGATTCTGATCAGCGGGCCGTCGGCGCTGCATCCGCCGGCGCACTGCGAGCTGGTGAAGGTGGTGACGGCGGACCAGATGCGGGAAGCGGTGCTGGAGCGCATGACCGAGGCCACGCTGGTGGTGAAGGCCGCGGCGGTGGCTGACTACAAGCCGGTCAATGTCTCCGACCACAAGCTGAAGCGCACGGGGCCGATGACGCTGGAACTTGCGCCGACGGAAGACATTCTGGCCGAGGTGGTACGGCGGCGCAAGCCGGGGCAGCTGATCATCGGATTTGCCGCCGAGACCGAAAACCGCATGGAAAACGGGCGCGCCAAGTTGCTGCGCAAGGGCGCCGACGCGATTGTGGTGAACACGGTAACCGGCGACGGGGTGGGGATTGAGGCCGACTTCAATGCGGCCACGTTCCTGACGCTGACGACGGCCATCGAGCTGCCGGAGATGCCCAAGCGGAACCTGGCCGACCGTATTCTGGACGAGATTTTGACGCTGCGCAGGCCGCGGTCAATGGTGCTGGAATTTGACGAGCACGTGGACGAAGCGGCGAGGCCGGTAAGAATGAGTCAGGAGCAGGTGCTGAGCGAGTCCGATGTGCCGACCCGGGCCGCGCGCCGGCAACTGATTGTGGAGTAGATCTTGGCGCAGCGGCTCGATTCCGCAACACGCGACGCACTGGTGGAGCGGGTACGCTTCTATCGCGACCTGGGCCTGACGGAGTTTTACCGTCGTCCGGTGGATCCTGCGCGGCTGGCCGAGTGGGCTGCCGCGGCTGCGGAGTCAAAGGAACTGGCTGAACTGTCGCCTTCCCAACCGGATTCTCAGCCCTTACAAACTACCCATGATTCCAATCTGGAGGATAAGCCCATTCCGCCTCGCAAGCCGATCTCCGCGCCGCCCGAAACTGCCACCGCTGTTCGACCGGCCGATCCGGCTGCGGCGCTTCAACAGATTCGAGAAGAGCTTGGCGACTGCACGCGGTGTGGGCTGCACAAGGGGCGGAACAAGCTGGTGTTTGGCGACGGGTCGGCGACGGCGCGGCTGATGTTTGTGGGCGAGGGGCCGGGAGCGGACGAGGATGCGCAGGGGATTCCGTTTGTGGGCAAGGCGGGGCAACTGCTCAACAACATGATCACGGCGATGGGGCTGAAGCGCGAGGACGTCTACATTGCGAACGTGGTGAAGTGCCGGCCGCCGGGCAATCGGACTCCGGAGCCGGAGGAGGCGAACACCTGCACGCCGTTTCTGTTCCAGCAGATTGACGCGGTGCGGCCACAGGTGCTGGTGGCGCTGGGGGCGACAGCGGCAACGTATCTGCTGGGGCAGCGGCAGCCGCTGGCGGGGCTGCGCGGGCGTGTGCATGCCTATCGCGGGATGCAGTTGATTGTGACGTACCACCCGGCGTTTCTGCTGCGCGACCCGCGGCAGAAAAAGGAAGCGTGGGCGGATTTGCAGATCGCGATGCGGGAGCTGGGGCTGAAGACGCCTGGGAAGGAGTAAGACAGCTCCACATTTTCACAGATCCATAGTTTGTGTGGGACTTTAGATTTGCCTCTATAAACTTTTGATTATGAAGTTGTTATGCTTTCCAAGATTTCAGGAGCGGGATATGGGTCACTCGGCCACCGACGGTGGGGCAGCCGCCTGTGGACCGAAAGGCGTTTGACGCGCGTAGTCATATTTGACTACAATTCGTTGTCAAGCAAGTGGTGAGTCGATGGTCAGACGGACGCGGCCGATCTCGTGGATCAAGGCTGCGCGCAAGGACTTCGAGAGGTTTCCATTGGAGGCGCAGTCAGTCTGTTTTGCGGCACTGACCATTGCGGCCGATGGCGGCAAAGCCGACATTGTGAAGCCGATGAAGGGCTAGGATCGGGCGTACTTGAAATTGCGCTGCCATGGCACGGGGATGCGTTTCGGGTTGTGTATGCGGTTCAGCTTGGATCTGCGATTTGGGTTATTCATGCGTTTCAGAAGAAAGCGAAGCAGGGAATCAAGACCCCACAGCATGAGATCGAATTGATTGAAGGACGGTTGAAGAGACTGAAGGAGGCGTTGGGATGAAAGGCACAGAAATGGAACTGGTGCATGGAAGCGGAAATGTGTTTCGCGACTTCGGTCATGCAAGCCCGGATGTGGCGCAGTTCAAGGCTTTGCTGGCGTCGGAGATTCTGAAGATGCTGGATCGGGAGGGGCTGACGGTGCGGGGCGCGCATGCGCGGACAGGAGTAGCGGCGGCGGATTTCTCCCGGATTCGCAATGCCGATCTTGGGAGATTCACGCTGGACCGTCTGGTTTCAATCATCAATCGGCTGGGGTCGCGGGTGGATGTGCGGGTTACGGTGCGGCTGTGGGAGATTGATTATGGTAATTCGCCGAGGATTCCTACGGACGCCGGAATTCATTTTCAGGGTTTGAATTGCGGTCCTGGATCGAAGGAATATTGATTTTGGAGTATTCGTGCGCTACAGTTGGGAGTAGCCAGTGCAACGGGAGAGCCTAAAATGTACAATTTCAGCGTTGTAGATCTTCTTCAATCGTCGGGCCCCATAGCGCTGAACGAACTCGTAATGCGTATGCCGACTGGCCCTCAGGAGGCGGTGGCGGATCTAAGGAAACTCCAGAGCGCGGGAAAGATCTCGATCTCGGGGCCTCTCGCAGGCAAGATCTATGCGCTTACGGTTCATGCAGACCCAACGAATTTCGAGGATTCGGTAGGAGTTCTTTCCGATCGGGATATTCTGGAGGCCTCCGACACTTTCATCGAGCCATCCGTGTCGAGTTGGCGTCGGTCGCTCGCTAGTTGACTGACGCCCTATCTCAGATCAGCATCAATTGGCCAGTTCTTGGCGGCACATTGTTGGCCTTTCTATTTGCAGCGGTCACTGTGCTCTATGATTGCCACATTACGATTCAGAGCCGTCTAAGGCGCGTACCGATGCCGGTATATCGCGAGCCCCCGGCTCTTGCGCTTGCGTGTGTATGTGGAGTGGCAGCGGCAGCCGCTTTTTCGTTCACAGATGGAAGTGGAACAAGTCTGGTTGATTCCGTTCTTGGGCTGAGGCAGGGCAACCCGCTATTGCGAGGATTATGCGTTGGCCTGACTGTGCTCGTGTTGATACGCAGCAAGCTGTCCAGCTTCAAGGGCGCTGAGATCGGCGGAGAACTCGCATACAATTCCGGTCGTATATGGGTGATGCAGTCACTCAATCTACGATGGATAAAGTTCAAGAACAGGTTCAACGGCGCAAATCTGGAAGCGGCTCTTCTCGTTCCCGATCCGCATTTTGAATTGAGAACTCTGGAGGAGGTTCGAGCGATCATTGGCGTGCAGCCAGAGGAGTATCGGGTTTTCGTCGAGAGTCAAATTCGCAATGTGCAGCAAAGCAGGCCTTCGATTCCGTTTGACCCTGCGGCGGTGCAATGGCAGACGTACTATCGCACCTTAATCAACTTGGCTCTCGATTATGCTGGGCCGGATGTATTCTCCGGTTGGACGCGGTTCGCCTTAAAGACCAGCGGCGCTACGTAGGACTCTTTGGTCGCAGCGCCCATAGCTGGTTTCAATCATCAACCGGCTCGGGGCGCGGGTTGATGTGCGGTTGGGGTGAGGGCAGTTGAGACGGTTGCGGAGGCTGTTGCTGGTGACGACGGCTGGTGTTTGGCCGGAAGATGGTAAAGAACTTTAGATAGGAATATCCCAGGTCCGAAAATCCGGACCTGGGGCGCCCGGCTAGACTGGTTATCCATCCTTGGAGGGAACGACGTGTGCTAGAGCCTCGATCGGAGGGTCAATTCTTGTTTGCATCGAGTGCATTGGTAGAACCGCTCATTGCGGCCCCCTACGACTTTATGCCTAGGAACGAGAGGTCCGAGCCGCTTTTCGACCTCCCAGCAAAATACGCAATATGCGTTGCCGTTTAGGTTGTAGAAGTCGCCCTCTCGGACGATCCCATCTGCCTTGACCTGGTCCTCTCGAATTGCGGCCAGCTCTGCTTGCAGCTCTTTGACTCGTTGTTTCTCGGCTTCAACTTGGCCTTGAAGTTCCATCATCTTTGCCATCGCTTCAAGGATTTGCTGATATTCGGAAATCTTGTCGGCGGCTCGCAACACATCGGCTGCGGTTTTTAATCCATCAAGAACTCCCATCGGGTGGCCTCCGTGCTGTTGCTGTTGCTGAGGTGCGCCCTCATTATAGGCTTAGCCAAAAGGTCTCGAGGCTGGAGATGGCATTTGGCGGTCATCGCTTTGCGGACCATCTCTTAGCGAGTTTCTCAACACGTGCTGGCACTCCCCATGAGCCGTTAATCTGCCCATTACTTTCAGATGCGGATGAGATTCGCTTCGCAAAGGAGGGTTCCCAGACATCCAGTTCTTCGAGGTAACCAATTCTTGCCTTCGCTTCGGCGAAACTGCCACTCTGCTCGAAGAGACTCACGAGCACCTCCCCCATTCTCCTTCTTGTTTGTTTGTTCTTGCGATACGACTCAAAAAGTTCCAAAGCCAATTCGGAGGGCTCTGAGTTGGTTCCGTTGAATGCCTGAAATCGACCAATGAATCCATAGGGTGTTTCACCCAGACGAACTGAGAAGACTGGGACCGCACGTCCCATTGCAAATCCGATTTCCTGGTCTGTCCACTTGCTTTCATGAAACTTTTCATGCAGCAGTGCTACGAGGGCTTCACACGTCGCGAGCGCCGTCTCGATCTGATCCTGCCATTCAGTTGTGGGTTCAATGTCGCTGTGAGCAACGAAACCGGAGATTCCGTAGCGAAGAAGTGCCTCCTGCAACTTGCCCGCCCATTTCTTGTGAGTGGCTAGATGCGAAATGAAGAGACGAAACATCCCGTTTCGCCAAAACGCCGGTTCAATATGAGTGGATGTGGACGTTTCAAAGGCAAATCCCAGGTGCTGCGCTAGTTCGAGCAAAGTCTGGTCCGAAGCTTTTCCAATCATCTCCAAAACGTACGCGTCACGCTCGCCGCTCCATGAGTCCGTGATAGGAAGCGCAAATTGCTTAAGAGTAAGGTCGATTAGTGCATACTGCTCGCCGCCGAGACGCACTCCGATTTCTTTCATCAAAGTAACGCGCTGTGAAGGTGAAAAGGGCATTGCCAACACGATATACGGTCTGAGTCGACTTTCCAATTCGCAGCCGAGGATAAAGAAACGGGGCGGAGTTTCTATGTCGTTCTCAGCGGCAGCGACCTCCTGTAAAGTTGGAATTGGCGCTTTGTGTTTCTTGGCGCTGACTCTCTGGTCTGACATCTTCTTTTGACTACTTCTATCCATTCCGAAAATCTTTTGTCGCTGCTGCGGTCGGTGTTTGGGTTTGCGGGGTTTCGCGCGAACCAGGAGGCGGTGTGCGCGGCCGCCGTGGAGGGCAAGGACCTGCTGCTGGTGATGCCGACGGGAGCGGGCAAGAGCCTCTGCTACCAGTTGCCGGCGATTGCGCGCGGGGGCACGGCGCTGGTGATTTCGCCACTGATTGCGCTGATGGACGACCAGGCGGCCAAGCTCGCGGCGCTGGGGTTGCGCGTGGCGCGGATTCACTCCGGCCTGGAGCGCAGCGTGGCGCGGCAGGCTTGCGTGGATTATCTCAACGGGAGCTTGCAGTTCCTGTTTATTGCGCCGGAGCGGCTGCGGGTGCCGGGGTTCCCTGAGATGCTGGCCAAGCGCAGGCTGGCGCTGATCGCGATTGACGAGGCGCATTGCATCTCGCAATGGGGACATGATTTCAGGCCGGATTACCGGATGCTGGGACAAACGTTGCCCTCGCTTCGCTCGGGCAACAGGGGGCAGGGGTCAGAGATCAGAGATCATTCGCCCGAAAAGCAGGGGTCAGGAATCAGGGATCAGGATGCGGACGACGCGCGGGTGCCGGTGTTGGCGCTGACGGCTACGGCTACGCCTGCGGTGCAGGCGGACATTCTTGCGCAACTGGGGATGGTGACACCGGCGAGGTTCATTCATGGGTTCCGGCGGGACAATTTGGCAATTGAGGTGGTGGAGGTTCCGGTGCCGGAGCGGGCTGCGGCGATCTGCGGACTGCTTGCGGAGTCCGCGCGGCGGCCTGCGATTGTGTATGCGACATCGCGGAAGCAGGCGGAGAAGCTGGCGGAGGAGATTTCTAGGACGATGTCGCGGGGCGAAGAGCGTACCTCAGGGGCTAAAGCCCGGAGTCTAGATGGCGGGGTTGATGCCGGGGATAAATCCCCGGCCTACCGTTCGGGGCAGGTCAAGGCGACTTCTGCCCGCAGGATTCCGGCGGCGGCTTATCACGCGGGGCTGGAGGCGCAGACGCGGGAGCGTGTGCAGACCGCCTTTCAGGCGGGCGAGCTGGAAGTGGTGGTGGCGACGATTGCGTTTGGCATGGGGATCGACAAGGCCGATATTCGGACGGTGATTCATGCGGGGCTGCCGGCGACGCTGGAGGGCTATTACCAGGAGATTGGGAGGGCGGGACGCGACGGTGCGCCGAGCCGCACCTACCTCATGCACAGCTATGCCGATCAGAAGACCCACGATTTCTTTCTGAATCGCGACTATCCGCCGGTGGGCAATCTGGAGCAGGTGTATCGGATGCTGGCGAGCGAGCCGCGTGCGGTGGAGGAGTTACGCGCCGATTCGCAACTGGGGGAAGAGGAGTTCGACAAGGCGCTGGAGAAGCTGGAGATTCACGGCGGGGCGCGGATGGACTTTGGCGGCAACGTGACGGCGGGCGGGGCGGGGTGGAAGAAGGCGTACACGGTGCAGGCGCAGTACCGGGCAGAACAATTCGAAAAAGTGCTGCGGTTTACCACGCAGAACGAGTGCCGGATGTGCGCGCTGGTGCGGCACTTTGGCGATGTGGAAGACGCGAGCCGCGGGTGCGGGGTCTGCGACGTGTGCGATCCGGGGGGTGCGGTGCTGCGGCTTTTCAGGTGGGCAACGGCGCAGGAGCGGGAGATTGCACAGCGGGTGGTGGAAGAGCTGCGCGGGGTTGATTACAAGGCCACGGGAACCTTGCAGCGAAGCCTTGAGCTGGTGGGAAGGATCAGCCGCGGTGAGTGGGACGGGCTGCTGGGCGCGATGGTGCAGGCGGGCCTGGTGGAGATGGAAGAGGCCGTGTATGAGAAGGACGGCGAGGTAAAGCGGTTCAAGAAGGTGATGCTGACGGAGGCCGGGCTCCGTCAGCGCCCGGGATCGGCGATGGAGCTGCTGATCAGCGATGGGCTGGTGGAGGAGTTCGGCGGACGGTACGCGAAGCCGGCGCAGAGGAAGACCGGCGCGGCGAAGGCGGGTCCATCCAAATCAATCAACTCGGCGCCCTCCGCCCCGGTGGTTCTGAATGCGGCTGCGGAGGCGCTGGCGGCGCGGATTCGGGCGTGGCGGGCGGTGGAGGCGAAAAAGCTCGGTGTTCCGGCGTTTGTGGTGCTGCATGACCGGTCGCTGACGGCAGTTGCGCAGAGGTGTCCGCGGAACCCGAATCAACTGCTCACGATTGACGGAATTGGGCCGGCCAAGGTGGAGAAATTCGGCGAAGCGCTGCTGGCGCTCTGCGCGGGCGAGCCGGGGTCTTGAAAGGCATCCTGGGGGCGAAACAGGCAGACGGTTGTCCTGGCCAATTCAAAGGGTCTGTGCCGTAAGCTGGGATGGGTCCCGGCTTTTCCACAGGTTTGGTATGAAGACTGACGGAAGGTGAAGATTTCACTTGGAAAATAGCGCCTGCTGTCACAAACTATTCATATTCAACTTAATCGCACTTTAACAGCCTTTCCCGCAAGACCGATCAAGCTAGAAGGTGGGGGTGCATCCCAGTTCCCCTCCGCCCACAACAGCAATCCGGAAACCAAAGATCGCAAGTTTAGAGGAGAATCATGAACCAACCCTTTTGGAGGAGTGTCGCCCGTTTTGTCCTGGTGCTACTGGCCATCTCAGTGTGTACGCTGCCCGGCGTCGCACAGCAAACGCTGGGATCAATCAACGGCACGGTGGTGGACCCGTCGGGTGCGGTTGTTCCCGGCGCCACGGTGACGGCAACCAACGCCGCCATCGGCGTGACGCGCAGTACCGTTTCCGGCGGAAGCGGTTTCTACCAGATATTCAACCTTCCCATCGGCAACTACGTGGTGAAGGTGGAGCGCGACGGTTTTGAGATCACGGAAGTGACGGGGATCGAGGTGCAGGAAGCCTCGGCAAAGACGGTGAACGTCTCCCTGAAGGTGGGCAAGACGTCCGATTCGGTGGAGGTGACGGGCAATCCGCTGCTGAATGCGACCGACGCGACGAACGGGTACACACTGGATGCTTCTCAGGTGTCGATCTCGCCGCTGGCGACCGGCAGCTTTACGCAGTTGGCCGTGCTTTCGCCGGGCGTGAACGCCGAACTGCTGTCGAACCTGGACACGAACTCGGGCCTTGGCAACCAGCCGATCTGGGCCAACGGCCAACGCGACACATCGAACACGTTCCAGGTGAACGGTGTGGATTCGACCAACCTGTTTAACGGAAAGAGCTCGTCCGGTTCTAGCTCGCAGCGGTACAACTTCAACATCGGCAGCTCGGCCACGGTGGGCGGTTCGTTCTCTGTGGGGACCTCGGTCTTCGGGTCGAACGGCAACAGCCTGCCTTCTCCTCCGCCGGAGTTTATCCAGGAAGAGCGCGTGAACGCTTCAATGTATGACGCGCAGCAGGGTGCAACGAGCGGCGCGCAGATTGACATCAATACGCAGGCCGGCACCAACAACTGGCACTCGCAGCTCTACGGCACCTATGCCAACAACGCGCTGAATGCTTCGCCGTACTTCTTCAACCAGTCGTACGACCTGGCGCAAGAGGGAGTGGGCATTTTCCCGCAGTCGATGGTCAATCCATTCCTTCGCCGCTGGGATGCGGGAATCTCCGCAGGCGGTCCGATCAAGACCAACAAGCTGTTCTTGTTTGTTGCTTACCAGCGTCGTGTGAATGCGGATAGCGCTACGGGTCTCTCGGAGGCGACGGTTCCTTTCGGCTTGACCGACGACCGCTCATTGAACGGGCTGCTGAATGCGGATGCAAGCTGGGGTGGGTCGGTGACCAGCACCAGTCAGATCGATGGTGTCGCAGCAGGTTTGTTGCAGGCCAAGCTGCCCGACGGCCAATACCTGATTCCTTCCTCTCAGGCTGCCGCGAGCGCGACTTACCAATATGGCGTGCCCAACGTGTACCTGGTTGGAGTTTCGCGCTTGATCTCCGATCAGGCCAACGTGGGCCTGGATTACGACGCCTCTGCCAAGGATCGCGTTTCGACGAAGTACTTCTTCCAGAATGCGCCGGTATCGCGTCCGTTCGGCTTCTCGGATACGGCCGGCTTTCCGGTAACTCAGCACAATGGATCCCAAGTGTTCTCGCTTGGCAACACGATCGCGATCGGCCAACGGCTGAACTGGGAACAGCGCCTTGGATTTGTGCGCGAGGGATCTTTCAGCAGTTACGATCAGCTTCTTTCCGGCGGCAACAACGGCGTGGGAGCCGGGCAGACGACAGGTCTCAACACGAGCGTCCTGCCTGGTGTCTCAGTTAGCAACTTCGGCGATTATGACCAGTACTCGCCCACCCTCAACATCGGGCCGGCTGGTACGCCCGGCGCCTTTGTTGACATGGGTTATTACCAGAACCGCCTGAACCCCTCAACCAACGTCATCTTTACGGCCGGCAAGCACACGATTGTGGCAGGTGGCGGCTATAGCTATACGCAGCTGAACATCACCAACAACCGCACCGGCCACGCCGAGATAAAGGCTAGCGGCTTCGACAACTTCCTGCAAGGATATGTGCACAGCTCCCTTGCTTTCGAGAGCATCGACGACACCGCACACCGCAACAATTCGGATCGCTACTACCGGACGAATGAGCTCAGCGGGTATGTTCAGGACAAGTGGCAAGTGACTCCCAATCTCAGCATCACAGGCGGAGTTCGTTACGACTATCACGGTGGCATGACGGAAAAGTACGGCGACATGTTCAACTTCAGTCCGTCGCTCTACAACGTGACCGGTACAGATCAGACTCCTGGCGGATTGCAGGTCATGAACTCAGGATTTGTTGTTGCCGGCAACAACAAGCTCAACCCGACATCAGGTGTTTCTGCCTCAACGCTTAACGGCCGCCAGTGGGGCATCTCGCCCCGTGTGGGTTTCGCATGGTCTCCTTCAGCGGATCGCGGCAAGCTGGTGATCAGCGGCGGTGCGGGCATCTATTACGATCGCGGCGAACTGGTGAGCTATCTCTCCCAGCCGGCCGGTGGTTCCATCGGCGGCCCGTTCGGCGTAAGTGAATCGGCTCCGCTGGCCAGCGTCGCCGTTGGCAAATCGGATGCGGGCACAAAGCACAACTCAGGTGGTCTTACGCTGGAAAACCCCATGGGGGACCAGGCATTCAGTACTCCGGCGCAGGGCGGCATCTATGTGGCGCCGAGCACGAACCCGGGGGCGATGAAGCAGGTATTGCAGGATCAGTTGAACCAGATGACCGGAAATGCTACCGGGTATGATGCCCAATTCGGCAAAAACTGCAGCGGATGGCAGAGCCAGGAAGGGTACACGCTTTGCACCCAGGCCATTCCGTTTGGCTACTACGACAAGAGCAACGTATTGCCCTACACGGTCAACTACACGCTGAATACGCAGTGGCAGCCGTTCAATACCTTGGCAATCATGCTGGGCTATACGGGTAACCGTGGCCGCCACTCGGTGATTCCAATTCCGTTCAACGAGCCGGGCATCGCGACCGCATCCAATCCGATCTGGGGTGAGACATCTTCCTACGGCATGGAAGTGATGGACCAGAATTCGTCGGCCTGCGATTACGATTACTGCCCGATTCCCGAAGAGCCATGGGCCACGGCCGACTCCGGCAACACGGATTTCCGTACGCCGTTTGTCGGTTACAGCCCCAACTCTGCCGCCTTCAAGACGGTGGGTGTTTCCGCTTACGACGCACTTGAAGCACACCTTGAAAAACGCCTTTCGCATAACTTCCAGGTGGGCGCCAGCTATACCTGGAGCCATGCACTCGATGAACAGAGCGATATCGGCCTGTTCTTTACCGGTGACAATCCGAACCGCCTGCGCGATTCATGGGCATCTTCCGATTTCAACCGCACGCATGTATTCGGCGCCAACTTCCAGGTGGATGTTCCGAATATGGACAAGCACCACGATGCGCTGTCGTATATCACCAATGACTGGCATCTGACCGGCGCGGCAATCTTGCAGAGTGGCGAGCCCTACTCGTTGTATGAGTTCTACGGGGCTGTTGGCAGCATCAACTTCGGCAACTATCCGACGCTGATGAACCCAATCCTGGGCATCAAGGATCCTCAGCATCCCAAGAGCGCATTGACGGGAAACAAGGGTGCGACGCGCGGTCCGGGCGGGAGCTACATTCCCGCCATCGATCCTTCGCAGATTGCCATTCATTACCTGGCGCCTGGCACCAATGGCATTCCGGTTTCGACGGGCAACGATCCATCGGATATCTACGAAACCTCGTTCAACGTAGGGCAGCGTAATATTTTCCATCAATCCGCGCAGAAGCGACTGGATCTGTCCATCCGCAAGGGCTTCAGGATTACGGGCAAGATCACCGCGCAGTATGAATTCAACGTGTTTAACCTGACCAACACCACCAGCCTGGACGTGCCGCAGGATCAGGCGCAGATCCGTCAGAACAACGGCTGCTCAGCCACTGCGATCAACGCGTATGGCGGCGGTACAAACTGCAATCAGTACCGTTCCTATCTGGGCTACGGGCAGGTTGTGACTTCCAACAGCTCAACGGATCAGCAGTCGGCCCTGGTCAATCTGGACCAGGTTCCTTACGCGACGGGCTCGGGAAAGAACCTCCAACTTCCTCTGTCGCTCACGCTGAACCCGCCGCAGGGCCTGTGCACGATCCTCCCCCTGACGGTTGGTTATAACTCCAATACCGGCACCAGCACGACCAACAACTGTCCGAACAATGCCGCCAACTTTGGCTCCGCCACTGGAACCATCGGTGGTTCGCGCGCGATCGTGATGGGCTTCCACATTACCTACTAACCACTGACTATGTGCTGACAGAGCGGGGTCCTTTCGGGGCCCCCGTTTTTGTTGCCGAGAGAGTTCCGGAGAAGGCCGGAGCATGAATTCCTTGAAAATTCTCATTACCAAGGTGCTGTATTTGCAAATTTCTTGTTGATAAAGCAATTAGTTTCGAGTTAGAGTTAGTTTTCCCCATGAAAACTGTGGTTGTTTCATTTGACTTGCTTCCGGTGCGAGGTAATTTTTATGCTCTGCCCAAAATGCCAATCATCCTCTGTCGCCCAGATTCCAGCGGAGATTCGTCTTTACCGTAACGGTCCGCGGACTATGAGCCATCCGCCGATGACGCCGTCGCCGGATGTGAGGGCGTGCCTGGATTGCGGCTGGTCGGAGTTTGCGATTCCGCGGTCGTGGCTGGCGGCGGGCTGGCTGCACGCGCAGCGGCCGCAGGCGGTTGCGAACGCGGCTGAGACGGCGCGCCCGATGGGGATTGCGCTGGTTTCGTAAGACACGCGTCTACCGTTCGGCAATCGACTCATCTTGACGAATTTGTACGGGCTCAGGTTTCAGCGAGTGCCTTGCATGAAGTTGCGCCAGGCGGCGGCGACTCCGTAGATGCCGAGGATGCGCACGACTCGCAGGATCGGCAGCAGCGGAATGACGAGTGGAGCGGGGATGTGTTTGGATCTTGCCCACTGGCGGTCGGCCAGGTCGGGGGCAAGTTCGCGGAGGCGGCGTGCCCATCGGCGCCACGGGCTGCGCTCGGTAGAGTAAAAGCTCCAGGTGGCGTGGGCGAGGCGGTCGCTGGGTGATCCCGTGAGGCGTTGGTTCTTGAGGTTCTGCTCAAGAAACTTGTGTGCATTCTCAATGATTTTGGGTTGCCTGGAGAGTGCGGCTGCAATTGCCGTGGGCAGGGGCGCCTCAAGGGATTCGGCGGCCAGGGCGCTTGCGAAGAGCAGAAGCTCGTCCATGTAAAGATTTTGTGCGGATTGGAAGAGGCGCTCGCCGGAGTCGGTTGCGGCGAGGATCGCGAGGGCGCGGGCCAGATCGGCGATCCACTGAAGACGTTCGCAGTTGTGGCGGAGTAAGTGATAGCTGAGGTAAAGGATGGAGTCTTCCGGGGTCATGAGGCGGACGGAGTGGCCACGAAAGGCGCCTGGCAGCGAGCGGGACCAGACTTGGTCGCTGTCGATGGGGCAGAGCTCGGGGCGTCCAAAGGTGCAATGCAGTTCGAGCAGAAGGTTGTCGCGGCTGAAGGGAAAATCGTGGGTGGGAATGTCTTTGGGCTCGGCTTTGAATCCAGAAGCGATCAGGACGGTTTGTGCGGCGGCGTAATCGCGGCGCTGAACGAGGAGATCGAGATCGAGCGAGCCGCGGGCGGCTACGTCGCCAAAGAGAGTCTCGGCGAGGATCGGTCCCTTGAAAGGCAGGGACTCGATGCCGGCCTTGGCGAAGACGGCGAGAACGGATTCCAGCTCAGCGGCGAGAGTCTGCGCGTGGGCCCAACTGGCCTGGAATGCGGTTGCGAGGGGCTTGATGGCATGCGGGGGAGCGTGCGGCGCGAGGTATGGAAAGACAGGCGCGATCACAACATGCTTTCTGATGAGAGCTTGCAGGGCGGGCCAGTCAATATTCTCCGGAATGGTGAGGGGCTGGCTGGGCGGTGCGGCCTGAAGGCCGCGACGCAGGCATTCGAGGAGCAGATCGAACTCGGGAGTGCTGGCGGGCATGGATTCAGTATTCAGCATTCAGTATCCGGCATTCAATACTCGGCTTCGAGCAGCTTGAGCGCCCATTCAACCACCTGCTGGGCCTCGCCGCGGGTACCGCGCCAGGCCTTGAGGTGGGAGGCAGCCTGACTGGTGGCCTGGAATGCGGCGTGGGGATTGCGGAAGGCAGAGGTGGAGTGGCGGGTCATCTCAAGGACCGCTGCGCCGGCGGTGATTTCATTGGGAAGCCAGTTTGCGTTTTCGCGATAGCGGCAGGCCAGGAGCATGACTGGCTGGATGGGTTGGTGGCCTACGCCGCCGGAGCCGCCGAGTTGTTCGACGGGGACGAGTGTCTGGATGAGGCTGCCTTTTTGCATGCGGACCTGGAGCGGGCGGGCGTAGGGGTGCACCAGGCCTTCGGAGTCGAGGAGGGCGAATTCGTCAGAGTAGTAGGTTGCGCCGGCCTGCACAAAATGCATGACCAGGGTGGTTTTCCCGTGGGTGCTGCGGCCTGGAATGAGAATGGCTCGGCCGCGCCAGCCGACCACGCCGGCATGAATGAAGACGCGGTCGCGGGCGCTCTTGACTAGCCGGGAGACCACCTGCTGCTCAAAGACGGTGAGGAGCTGGCCTTCATTCTGGGCGACGGCCAGGCGGCGGCCGTCGTGCCGGAGGATGGCGCTGAAACCTTGCCGATCTGAAACGACGATGGAGTAGACGTGATCCGGTGGGTGGCCGTTCTGGGGTGGAATCAGCTCCGAGCCGAGGGGAAGCCGGGCGAGCAGGGCGGGCAGGATGGAAGTGCGGTTGGTGCGAATGAGGAAGCGCGTGCCGTAGGCGGAGAAGTGCTGCGATGCCAGCCATGAAGAATGGGATGCGACGCGAAGAGAATTTTTTGTCGATGTTCCGGTCAAAGCTGGTTCCCGTTTGAGGTGGTGCTGTGTCCGCATTGCCTGATTGCGAACGCAGGGTATTTGCCGGAGTCTATGGCCTGGGGGCGTAGACCCTGGGTGCGGACGTGACGAGCACCTAAAGTCTACGCTGACCGCGAGCGCGGCTGCACAGCCGAGTTTGGCGAAAAGGCAGCTGCGACCGAGGTCAGCGTCTAAGCTGGAAGGTTCCTCGACATGCTCAATCAGGGCTTCTGGCCCGGCTTGCGCAGTGCGTGGCCCGCACGCGTTCGAGGTCTACACCGGAATAGTGCTGCCTGCGTAGGCTTTGGGAGCCTTCACAGTTGTGATCACGGGCATTGCAACAAGGAGTGCAGCCGCCCAGCCCAGCTTGGCGAAAATATGACGTCTGCCAAGGTTTGCTTCTTCGCTGGAGGGTTCTTCGACGTGCTCCATCAGTCCTTCTTCGTCGAGCTTGCGCAAGGCGTACTCAATCACGCGGATGTCGGCGGGAGTGCCGGTTTCCTGGGCGACGATGCGGGCTAACTGCTCGATGGAGGTTGCACCATCCGCATGCTGCCAGACGATAGCTGCGGCGCGATTAAGGCAACAAGTCTTCTTTGTTGAAGGGTCAAAGAGCATTAACTCTCCGGCCAGGTCTTTCTGGATGAGGCCCGACGAGTTCCGACGCAAGGGAAGTGTAGCTGTCTTTGGCATAGGCCGATTGTGAAGAAAAGCGACCATGGTGTCAATGCGTATTTTTCAAAGCTGAATGAAGACTGCATGGCGTTGGACACTTTCATCCCATGTGTGGGAAAACTGTGGGCAATGAAAGGCCGCGGCCAACCCCGCGGCCTGAATGGATGATTTTTAGAATGCAGGCGTTCCGCTGGCGGCATAGGCTTTTGGAGCTTTTACCGTGGTGACGAGAGGGACGGCGACGAGGAGCGCGGCAGCCCAGCCGAGCCGCTTGAAGAACTGACGGCGGCCAAGGTTTGCATCTTCGGTTGTTGGCGGGGCGATTTCTATCATGAGACCGTCTTCGTTGAGCTGCAGCAGGGCGAACTCGACCACTCGGACATCGGCGGGCGTGCCGGTTTGAGTGGCAACAAGATTGGCGAGTTGTTCGATGGAGGTGCGGCCATCAGAGTTTTGCCATACGGTGGCCGCGGACTGGTTGAGGCAATAAGTCTTCTTTGAACTGGGGTCAAAGAGCATTAACTCGCCAGCCACTTGTTTCTGGACCAGGCCGGCTGAGTCTTTACGAGAGGGAAAAGTCCGTGTGGTGTTCATGGCCACAGATTGTAAGACCAGGTGGCTGAAAACGAATGTGATAAGGAGCGGAAGGAAGTCTCCGAGTCAGCGTGCATTTGTGCACTTGGCAGGTTGGCGTGCGCTACGCGCATAAAGCAAGTTAGCGAGTTAGAGCGGTTTCAGGATAGGTATACCCTATCTGCACTACTGCGAGGTCGCCGCTCCTTGGGGTCGCGTCGACTTGAGTGTATTCCCTTTGGGTACGGCAATCCTGAAACCGCTATAGCGGCGGAACTGGTCGAAATAAGGCTCCGATGGCAACAAAAAGCCTCCAGCCGAAGCTGGAGGCCTTTTTAATTGCTTTTGCGTCAGTAGGACGCGTCTGCCTGGATGGCAAATCCTAGTACATGCCGTCCATGCCGCCGCCGTGGCCGCCGCCTGCCGGGGCAGACTTGGGCTCCGGAATCTCGACAACCAGGGCTTCGGTGGTCAGAAGCAGACCGGCGATCGAGGCTGCGTTCTGCAGCGCGGTGCGGGTGACCTTGGTGGGATCGATGACGCCGGCCTTGACCAGGTCTTCGAACACGCCAGTGGCTGCGTTGTAGCCGTAGTGCGGTTCAGTGGACTCCAGAACCTTGGCCACGACCACGGCGCCCTCTTCGCCGGCATTGGCGACGATCTGACGCAAGGGCTCTTCGAGCGCACGGCGCACGATCTGCGCACCGATCTTCTCATCGCCTTCGAGCGTCTTGATCAGCGCGTCGACCGCGGGGATGGCGCGAACCAGAGCCACGCCGCCGCCGGGGACGATGCCTTCCTCGACTGCCGCGCGGGTTGCGTGCAGAGCATCCTCAACACGAGCCTTCTTTTCCTTCAGCTCGGTCTCGGTTGCCGCGCCCACCTTGATGATGGCAACGCCGCCAACCAGCTTGGCAAGGCGCTCCTGCAGCTTTTCCTTGTCGTAATCGGAGGTGGTCTTCTCGATCTGCGAACGGATTTCCTTCACGCGGCCCTCGATATCGGAGGACTTGCCGGCGCCGTCCACGATGGTGGTGTTGTCCTTATCGATGGTGATGCGCTTGGCCTTGCCCAGATCCTCAAGCTTGACGCCTTCAAGCTTGATGCCGAGGTCTTCGGTGATGGCCTTGCCGCCGGTGAGGATGGCAATGTCGCCCAGGATGGACTTGCGGCGATCGCCGAAGCCGGGAGCCTTGACGGCCGCCACGTTGAGGGTGCCGCGCAGCTTGTTGACTACGAGGGTGGCCAGCGCTTCGCCTTCCACATCCTCAGCAATGATCAGGAGGGGCTTGCCGCCGCGCGCAACCTGCTCGAGCAGGGGCAGCAGATCCTTCATCGCAGAGATCTTCTTTTCGTAGATCAGGATGTAGGGCTCTTCGAGAACGACTTCGAGGCGCTCTGCATCGGTGACGAAGTATGGGCTCAAGTAGCCGCGGTCAAACTGCATGCCGTCGACAGTCTCGAGACCGGTGTGCATGGTCTTGGACTCTTCGATGGTGATGACGCCGTCCTTGCCCACAACCTTGACGGCATGAGCAATGATGTCGCCGATCTCCTGATCGCCATTGGCCGAGATGGAGCCGACCTGGGCAACAGAACCCTCGTCGACGGGCTTGGAAAGCGCGCCGAGAGCGCCGCCCTCGGTCCACTTGCCGTCCTTGTCGCGGGTGCCGATGATCGTGGTTACGGCCTTGTCAATGCCGCGCTTGAGGGCTGTGGGGTTGGCGCCGGCTGCAACGGTCTTGACGCCTTCCTTGAAGATGGACTGGGCCAGAACGGTGGCAGTGGTGGTGCCGTCGCCGGCCACGTCGGAGGTCTTGGAGGCGACTTCACGCACGAGCTGCGCGCCGACGTTCTCAACCGGATCTTTCAGGTCAATCTCTTTGGCCACCGTCACGCCGTCCTTGGTGATGGTGGGCGAGCCAAACTTCTTTTCGATGACGACGTTGCGGCCCTTGGGGCCGAGCGTCGCCTTGACGGCGTCTGCCAGCGTGTTGACGCCGCGCAGAATAGCCTGACGGGATTCTTCACCGTGCAGAATTTGCTTTGCCATTTGTGTATCTCTCCTCGTTCAGATTTCTTTGAAAGGTGTCAGGGATCAGGGGTCAGGGGTCAGTTTCGAAAGCCCTCTGACCTACTAACGCCGCAATCCACGCTAAAGCGCGGAGCGCCTACTTCTTGATGATTCCGAGGACTTCTTCTTCGCGCATGATGAGGAACTCTTCGCCGTCGATTTTGATCTCGGTGCCGGAGTACTTGCCGAAGAGGATCTTGTCGCCCGCCTTGACATCGAGGGGGAAGACCTTGCCTTCGTCGTTTGACTTGCCCTTGCCGACGGCGATGACTTCGCCTTCCTGGGGCTTTTCCTTGGCGCTGTCGGGAATGATGATCCCGCCACGGACGGTTTCGCCCTCTTCCAGACGGCGGACCAGGATGCGGTCGTGGAGGGGGGTAAACGTGGTTGTAACAGAGGATGTTGCCATTGCTTCGCTTCTCCTTCACAGGCGGACAGGGTTGAGCCCGGACCGCGAGTTTTCTTGTGGTTTTTGAGAAAAAAGCTTTGGAATCAGCGGGGTGCGTCTCCAGCGATCAGAGAGGTAGACCCTCCGGAAGCAGTGTGTCCGGGAGGGTGCTAGCACTCGCGCCTTCCAATTGCTAACGATAGGGACTGGAGGGGCGGTTGTCAAGAGGGTGAACGTTGAAATCTTAGTGAATTACACTCACATACATGGATGGGGTGGTTCGAGGCGGATGAGATGAACATGTGGGGCGCGATTCGAGGAGCCCGATGGGGCTGTAAGTCCTTTGTTTTGAAAAATGCGAGAAAGCTGAATCGGCGTAACTTCTTTGTTCCGTTGGGTAAGAGCAGGCTGTTTTGTTGGAACATATTTGTTTTCAATGAGATGAAGTGAAAACGCAAAAAGGCATGTTTTTCGGTTGGCGCGGTGGATTTTTTTGGTGGCCGCGGGGTTCCTCTGAGTGCTCCTTTTGAGCGATCTTTCTTGATTGTGCGCCGGCGCGGGGAAATAATCGGCAAAACGGGGAGGGATTTTTTGGGGGTGATTGCCCCGAGGATGGATCGGAGGGTTCGACTCACGTGTGCCGGTCGCGGACGTCTCTTCATATAGAGGTCCAAACCGGATACAATGAAGGCCATGGTACGTCGTTCCCTATTTCGTCTCTTCGTGATTGTGGCCGGGTTGGGCCTGGTTGTCAGTTCGGTCGTTGCCGGTGGCCAGGACGATACCAGCAAGCGTGGCCGCAAGTACAAGTTGCCTCTTCCCACCGCGCGTGTGGAGGTGACGATTCTTCGCGATTTCAACGGCAAGCCGATTGAGAATGCAGCGGTCGTCTTTCATCCCATGGCGGGGGAGAAGGACGAGGGCAACATGGAGTTGAAGACGAACGAAGACGGCAAGGCCATCATCGATGTGCTGCCGCTGGGGGACACGGTCCGGCTGCAGGTGATTGCCAAGGGTTACCAGACCTATGGCGAGGACTACAAGATCGACAGGCCCTCGATTGCCATTGAAGTGAAGATGAAGCGGCCGGGCGCGCAATACTCCATCTACGAGGCGCACGACAATTCGGGAGCGGCGGTGAAGCCGGCCACTCCGCCGGCGGATTCGACGACCAAGCCCAAGGCGGACGCGACTGCTCCGCCGGCCGCGCAGCCGCAGCCAAACTAGGGCTGGTTGCATCAATACTGCCCGGCCAGTGCAGGGTTTCCCTCAGGGGCTAAAGCCCGCATCTTATGCGTCTTTTGCGGCACGGCTCAAGCCGTGCCCTTTCAAAGCCTGATTTATACAGCCGGCTCTGACGCTTTTCCAAATCTGCACACAGAAGATTGTGGCCTATCCTTGATGCCTAACCTCCCACTCAGCGGCAAATCGGCACTGGTTACCGGGGGAGCGCGGCGGATTGGGCGCGGGATTGCGCTGGCTCTGGCCGAGGCCGGCGCTGACGTGGCCATTACTTACAGACAATCTGAAACTGAGGCTGCGCAGACTGCGCGGGAAATTGCCGCGCTTGGACGACGCGCGCTGGCCGTGGAGTGCGATGTGCGCTCAGAGGCCTCGGTGGGCGCGGCGATTGCCGCGACTGTGGCCGAATTTGGGCGGCTGGACATTGTGGTGAATAATGCCGCACTCTTTGAGTCGTGTGCCCTGGAACAGATCAGCGTGGAGCAGTGGGACGCGGTCTTCGAGACCAATGCGCGGGGGCCGTTTCTGGTGGCGCGCGAGGCGCTCAAGCATCTGCGCGCGGCGAACGGACGGATTGTGAACATCGGCTCGCTGGGCGGCATGCATGCGTGGGCCGACCATGCGCACTACTGCGGATCGAAGGCCGCGCTGCACATGCTGACGCAGGCGATGGCCAAGGCCTTTGCGCCCGAGGTGAGCGTGAATTGCGTTGCGCCTGGATGGATTGAGTTCCCGGAGGATGAGAAGTGCGCAGGCGCACGATTTGCGGCGCGCACGCCCATGCGGCGCAACGGGACGGCGGACGATGTGGCCCAGGCGGTGCTGTTGTTTGCCACTGGGCCGCATTTTGTGACGGGGCAAATTCTGGCGGTGGATGGCGGTCTGGGGCTGGTCTGATTGGCTGCGAAGGCAAACGCGGCTGGTATTGTGACAGCCTGAATAAGAATCATCCCAGGGTCTCAGAAACGAGACCTGGGGCACCCGGCCACGAGCCGACAGTTGTCAGTTGTAAGTTAAGAACGCCTGCTACGCAATTGGGCTCGCTGCGAACCGATCGCTGATAGCTTACAACTGAAAACTTACAACTGTTTGGCGGGGAGTTATCGCGCGAAGAGGCGGTTCCAGAAACCCTTGGAGTCTGTTTTTCCGGGGCCAGAGCCGTTTGAGTTGCTGCCGTTCGTGTTCGCAGGGGCTTTCCGGGGCACGACTTTTGCCTTGGCGGGGAAGCGGCTGACATCAAACTTCAGCGGCACGCTTTCCCACAGGCCAATGGGGACCGGCTGTGCGGGCCATCTGGCTCCCTCGACGGCGGCCAGCGGATTGGTGACACAGAGCCGACGGGCGGTTTCTTTGCCAACCTTGCTGGTCACGTAGTCGTAGCCTTTTTTGAGGTGCGGCGGCCGCCACTCGGGGTGGTGCGCATCCGTAGCGAGGAAGTGGATCCAGTTGCGCTCGAGCAACTCGTTGGCAAAGGCTTCCGCCATCTTCCCAAACCGGCCGTACAACGAGCTTGAGGTTACCTGGATCAGGCATCCCTCGCGCAGCCAGTCGGCAAGCATCTCGGTCTTGCGATGGAGCACCTGGTTGCGCTCCGGATGGGTGATGATCAGCGTGTAACCGGCCTTTTGCAGTTTGCGCATGGCATCGGTAATCTGCGGGGGAATCAGATGGTCGGGAAACTCGATGAGCAGGTAGCCCTTGCCGTTGATGGAGTAGAGCAGGGGGTGGGCAAGTGCGGTTTCAATATTGTCTGCATTCAGGTGAAAATCGCATCCCAGGCTTAGCTCGACAACGCCTTTCAGGAGTCCGCGCAGCTCTTCAAGGCGCTCGGCGATCAGGTCTGCCTGGTAGGGGTAGCGGCTACTTGAATGGGGAGTGCAGACGATGTGGGTGATGCCCTCGGAGGCGGCTTCATTGGCCATTGCGAGGGAGGTGGCAAGATCCGGCGCCCCGTCGTCCATCCCGTAGATGAGATGATGATGAATATCGATCAATGTTTACCGACTTCCAACCGCTGCAACAAAAACCTACCGTGTAGCCAAAGCCTCGAGCATCGAGGAGAAAATCTTCCATCCATCCGCCGAGCCGAGCAGCTTTTCGCTCGACCGGTCGGGGTGAGGCATCATTCCCAATACGTTTCGACCGGCATTCAGGACGCCCGCAATGTTGCTTAGAGATCCATTCGGGTTTGCTTCTTGAGTTATATCGCCGCCGGGAGTGGCATACCTGAAGGCGATTCGGTCTTCGCTGTCTAACCGGAGTAACTCTTCGGGAGTGCAGAAGTAATTGCCCTCCATGTGTCCGATCGGGATCTCAAGGACTTCTCCTTTTACCAATTGATTGGTGAAGGGGCTGTCAGCGGTTTCGACGCGTAGATGGACCTGCCTGCAGATGTACTTGAGGCCGGCGTTGCGCATGAGCGCGCCGGGAAGCAGGCCAGCTTCAGTGAGGATCTGGAAGCCGTTGCAGATGCCGAGCACGAGGCCGCCACCGGCGGCAAACTTCTGGACCGACTGCATTACGGGAGAAAAGCGCGCAATGGCGCCGGTGCGCAGGTAATCGCCGTAGGCAAAGCCGCCCGGAACCAGAACGGCATCCACGCCCTTGAGGTCTTCCGAGTCATGCCACAGGAAGGTGACCGGCTGGTGAGCCACTTCGGCGATGACGTTGTAGGTATCCTGGTCGCAGTTGGAACCCGGAAAGACGAGCACGCCGAATTTCATGCTTCTAGGGTATCAGTTTCGGAAACGGGAAACAGTAACTTTCTCGTAACAGGTAACTGGTGTCTACCGGGGAGTGGGACGGGTGGCGGGAGAGGCCTGGTGGGCCAGGGACCGAACCTCTTCACACATTCGCCGTTGAGAGTCACGGGCGAAGCGGTGCTGGAAGGTGCGGCTGATGGGCAAGCCGAGGCGCGCCAGCAAATGGCGGGGCCGCGAGATGGCTTCCAGCAAGTAGTGGACCTCGCCGGTGGTTGCGTCAAATTCCAGCAGAAAGCGTTCGGCTCCCTGCTCGACATGCATCGGTGTTGTGGCGTAAAGAAGGCCAAACCGGCTGGCATTATCGACGGTTTCCAAAATGCGGCTCAGGTTCAACGTCCAGAGTCCCAAAGTCAGCGCTTCCATGGCGATGATCTGGCCAGGCTCGATGGGCGCTCCGGGGTTGGCCACGCGCGCCCATCCAAGGTCGAACATTGCCCATCGCTGGAAGCCTTGGCGGGCTGCCGCGAACGCAGACTGACCGTGGCCAATGCACGAGCGCGACCGATCGTGAACGAAGCCGAGGGGGAGGCGCGCACTTGGATCGAGCCCGTTTCCAAGCGACAGGCCGGCGGGCGAATTGGAGGGCAATCTGCCTGCGCTCGCGACGTTTCTGTCGATGCTAGCGACGGTGGCTTGAGTCAGATGGAACACGTACTCAGTATGCCAGTTCAAATGTAATGCCCTTGCCGTTGTCCGGAACTGAGACTGTGACGCGGTGATGTTCGGCATCGTAAGAGGTTTTGATGACGCTTCCGCTTGGAGCGATTGCCGATGAGCCAGCCTGGGATTGGCCATACAGCTCGATGGAAAGCTGATTCCACCACGGTGCGAAACTGCCCTGGCGTGGCGCAACCGTTACGGTGAGTCCGTGAGCGGCGCGAGCGCAGGTAAAGGTCTCGCGGAGAAAATCGCCCTTCTGGTAGGCGTAGCTGACGCCGTCATCGAGATAAAGGCTGCCGGTGCAGGGCTGGCCCGGCTCGGTGGGAGGGTAGACGCGCAGGGTGAGCGGACCTTGCGGCTTCTCTTCTGTGCTTTGGACAAGGGGCTGCTCGGGGATAATGGCGCCGGAGCGGGCAAAGACGGGCAGAGTTTCAACGGTGTTGTGAATCAGGACGACTTGATCGGACAAGACGGCGTTTTCTACGAGCTGCTTCTGGGTGCTGCCCTGGACGCGGGCGCCGGTCCAGTAGTTGTACCAGCCGGTTGGAGGGAGGGTGATGGTGTAGTCGTCGAGCTCGTCGGGGAAGGGGCTCTGGGCGATGAGGAGGTCGGGGCCGAGCAGGAAGACGTTGTTGCCGGGGCTGAGGTCGAGGGGCAGGCCGTCGGCGTCGGCGGTGGGGAATTCAAGAAGGAGCGGGCGCATGAGGGGCAGGCCGGTGCGGCTCATCTCTTCAGCGGCGGTGTAAATGTAGGGCAGCAGGCGGTAGCGCTCTTCGATGTACCGGCGGCGCAGATCGACATCCTTGGGCGTGCCGTCTTCCCAGGGTTCCTGGGGGCGGGTGCCGCTGGAGGTGTGGTCGCGGTCGATGGGCTGGAAAGCGCCGACTTCGAGCCAGCGGGTGAGCAGTTCGGGCTGGGGCGAGGCGACAAATCCGCCGACATCGGCTCCGCTCATGGCGAAGCCGCTGAGGCCGAGGTTGAGCAACTGCGGGGTGGTCTGACGGAGGTGGTTCCAGGTGCTGGAGTTGTCGCCGGTCCAGGTGGCTGCGTAGCGCTGACCGCCGGCGTAGCTGGCGCGCGTCATGACGAAGGGGCGGGTATCGGGCTGAAGCTTGCGCAGGCCTTCGAAGGTGCCGCGGCTGTTTTGCATCCCGAAGATGTTGTGAACTTCAAGGTGTGTTGCGACGCGGGTGTTGAAGCCGGGCTCCTCGATGCGGTGTTGGAGGTTGTCGGGCATGGTCTTGGAGGCGACGTTGAAGATGGCCGGCTCGTTCATGTCGTTCCAGAAGCCGGCGATACCTTTGCCGGCGAAATCGGCGTAGAGCGTGCCCCACCAGTCGCGCGAGGCTTTTTGCGTGAAGTCAGGGAAGACGGCCTTGCCGGGCCAGACATCGCCGACGTAGGTTGAGCCGTCGGGGTTCTTGACGAAGTGGTTGCCGGCTGCGCCTTCGTCGTACGGTTTATAGCCAATGTTGGGCTGGTCGGCGATGTGCAGGTCGGTAATGACCACTGTGTGGAGGTGCTCGGCTTTGAGATCCTGGATCATCTGGTCAAAGTGCGGAAACCGTTCCGGATCAACGGTAAAGGGGCGATTCTTGAACTGATAGTCGATGTCCAGCCAGATGACGTCGGCGGGGATTCGCTCGCTGCGGAGCTTTGAGGCGATGCGGCGGACCTCCGCTTCGGGATAGTAGCTGTAACGCGATTGCTGATAGCCGAGCGACCAGAGCGGCGGCAGCGGGGTGGCGCCGACGAGCCAGGCCCAGGACTCGACCACGGCCTTGGGGGAAGGGCCCGAGAGAACGTAGAAGTCGAGCGGGCCGGATTCTGCGCCGAAGGAGTAGCCGTCTCGGTATTCCTTGTTGAAGTCAAAGCTGGTGCGCCAGGTGTTGTCGAGGAAAACGCCGGCGGAAACGCCTTTGCGATAGGTGAGGAAGAAGGGGATCGATTTGTAGATGGGGTCGGTGGACTCCTGCCAGCCGTAGGCGTCGGTGTTCCAGTTGACGAAGGCTTCATCGCGGCGGTCGAGGGGGCCGGGTTTGTCGCCGAGGCCGAAATAGTGCTCATCGTCGGGAGAGCGGAACCAGGCGCGAAAGGCGGGGCCGTTGTATTCAATGGGGCGGTTGGGAAACTGCTGGAGAATGATCTTTCCATCGAGATCGGCGACGGTCAATTGGAGCGGGTCGTTCTGCACGGAGACGCGCAGTTTGGCGGTGGTGAATCCGACTGCGGTGTCGCTCTGCTGTGGTGTGACGGAGACGCTGGCGGTGCGGGAGGCGGGCAGGACGGCCCAGGATGCGTCTTCTGGCAGTTCTCCGGTTGCGCCGACGCGGACGCGGAGCACGTCATCGCGCAGAGCGGTTATGCGCAGGAGGGCGGTTCCAGAGTAGATGTCGATTCCGTTGTCCGTCGCGCGGAAAGCTGTGACCCGGTCCAGACGGACGAAGCTTGGGCGCGGCGGGGCCTGGGCGGTCAAGTTCGGTTGTGAGACCGCGGCTAAGAACAGAAATCCAAATACGACAAAGGAAAGACGTACACCCTTTTGCACTCAGCACCTCATGGGAGCCAGTTTTTCGGTCACTTAGAAGGATAAACCCGGGAAGTTGCGGAGCATGTCAGGGGCTGAACAGGCTGCGGAAAAACTCCTGTTTCTATCCCGATTTTCCGAAAGGAAATCCCGCAGGGGCTGAAGCCCCACTCATTTTATTGGCTTTATCGGCACGACCGAAGTCGTGCCCTTTGGCACATCTACGTCAAGGCGGAGTTTTTCCGCAAGCTGTGAAGCCCACGTTCAATTGATTGGCTTCCATAGCGGGGATGAATCCCCGGCCTACCGCCCGACTGAGTTTTTCCGCAGCCTACAAAGACCGGAGGTGCCTGGAAGCGCCAGCATATAGATTGGGTAAATGCAGCAGGGGCAAGCCAATTGGAAGCAGGAGCTGGGCGCGATGGTGACGCTGGCGGTTCCGGTGGTGCTGAGCGAACTGGGCTGGATGGCGCAGGGCGTGGTGGACACCATCATGGTGGGCAATCTGGGGCCGGCGGCGATTGGCGCGGTGGCTGTGGGCAACGCTGTCTGCTATACGCCCTCGCTGTTTGGAATTGGGCTGATGCTGGGGCTGGATACGCTGGTGGCGCAGGCCTTTGGGCGCAAGGATCACGACGAGTGCCATCGCTGGCTGGCGCAGGGACTGTACCTGGTGTGCGTGATTACGCCGCCGCTGATGGTGCTGATCTGGCTGGCGAGCTTCGGCTTTGGCCGGTTTGGGATTACGCCGGAGGTGGCGGCGCCGGCGGGGAGCTACGTCCGGATCATGCTGTGGGGAACGCTGCCGCTGCTGGTTTACGCCGGGGCGCGGCGCTATCTGCAGGGCGTGGGCGCGGTGCGGGTGATCACGGTGACCTATATCGGAGCCAACCTGATCAACTGGTTCCTGAACTGGGTGCTGATCTCCGGCAGGCTCGGCATGCCGGCGCTGGGGGTGAGGGGCTCGGCGCTCTCAACGGTTGCGGCGAGGGTGTTTATGGCCGCGGCGCTGATGGGATTTGCCTGGCGCTATGAACGCAAGCGCGGGCATCCGCTGTTCCGGCACTGGGCGGGGCCGAGCGTGGAGCGGATACGGCAACTGGTGAAGCTGGGCGCGCCGGCGGCGGGGCAGATTCTGCTCGAGGTGGGGGCCTGGAACCTGGCTACGCTGCTGGCTGGATTGCTGACGCCGGTGGCGCTGGCGACACACCAGATTGCGCTGAACTACGCCGCGATGACGTACATGGTGCCGCTGGGGGTTTCAGCGGCGGCCGCGGTGAGCGTGGGGCATGCGGTAGGAGCCGGCGACCTGGAGCGGGCACGGCGCGCAGGCTGGATGGCGCTGGGGCTGGGCACGGGATTCATGCTGCTGGCGGCAGTGGTGTTCCTGGTGGCGCCGAGGCCGCTGATTGCGCTTTATACAACCGATCCGGCGGTGATGGCGGTGGGACCGAGCCTGCTGTGGGTGGCGGCGGCGTTTCAGATCTTCGATGGGATCCAGACGGTTTCTACCGGGGCGCTGCGGGGGCTGGGAGAGACGCGGGTTCCGATGATCGCGAACCTGGTGGGGTATTGGGTGCTTGGACTGCCACTGGGGCTGATTTTGTGCTTCGCCCTGCGATGGGGCATTTATGGTCTGTGGATCGGGCTGACGGTGGCGCTGATCGTGATTGCGTCGTCGCTGCTGCTGCGCTGGCGGCGGGATTCCAACCGGCTGGTGCTGTCGGGGTGAGAATACGAGGGGGATTGCCGTTTGCGGCCCCGGCGCGGTCAGAATGAAGCACCGTGCGGCCGGCACGGGCGCACTGCTTCCCACCCATTCACTCAAAAGACGGTGAATGGATGGGGCACGGTTCTTCATGTCGAAACGGGGCTTTGATTTCAATTCGGTCGGAATGGCTCACTTGAGTTAACGATTGTGGTCCCCATCCTGAGACGCTGGGAATTCAAAGTGACTATAATCACATGCTGGAAGGAAAGACCGAGTGTGATCGGGTCTTTGCGATTGAGTCTTTCCAGAATTTACCTGAAGGGAATCCCGCTACATGGCGACTGGGAACCTTGCCCTGGGTCAAGAACAGGGCGCATTGACAGCGCGCGAGCGCGTTATTAACGACTTCAGCATCAACGTAGCAACGGTGAACGGGTCCGGCTCGCAATCCGCCAATAGCGTGCTGTTGAAAAGCATCTTCGGTATGGGGGTTCCGGTCAGCGGAAAGAACCTCTTCCCGTCGAACATTGCCGGTCTTCCCACCTGGTATACGATCCGCGCCAGCAAGGACGGTTATGTGGCGCGCAAGCGCGACGCCGAAGTCCTGATTTCGCTGAATCCCGACACTGCCAGGCAGGATACGCTGGCGCTGCCCGTGGGCGGCGTGGCGATCTATGAGGAGAAGCTGAACCTGAAGCAGTATCGCGACGATGTGGTGTTTTACCCGGTGCCGTTCGACACGATTACCGCATCCATCTGTTCTGAACCGAAGCTGCGCAAGCTGGTTCGCAACATGGTTTATGTGGGCGCGGCGGCGCAGTTGCTTGAGATCGACCTCGGCGTTGTCGAGAGCGGTCTGCGCAAGCAGTTTGCCAAGAAGGTGAAAGTCTTCGAGCTGAACTTCGGCGCAGTCAAAGCCGGGTTCGACTATGCGGCGGAGAAGTTTACCAAGCTTGATCCATACGTGATTGAGCGGATGGACCAGACGGCCGGCAAGATCATCATCGACGGGAACGCGGCGTGCGGCATGGGCGCGGTGTTTGCGGGCGTCACGGTGGTTGCGTGGTATCCCATCACTCCTTCGACATCGGTGGTGGAAGCGACGACCGACCTGTTGAAGAAGCTGCGGGTGACGCCGGAGGGCAAGGCGACCTACGCGGTGGTGCAGGCGGAAGACGAGCTGGCTGCGATCGGCATGGTGCTGGGCGCAGGCTGGGCCGGCGCGCGGTCAATGACGGCGACCTCGGGCCCCGGCATCTCGCTGATGGCGGAGTTCTCTGGACTCGGCTACTACGCTGAGATTCCCGGCGTGATCTTCGACGTGCAGCGCACGGGGCCTTCGACGGGCATGCCGACGCGCACCTCGCAGGCGGACCTGCTTTCAGTTGCGTTTCTCTCGCACGGCGACACCAAACATGTGGTGCTGCTTCCCGGCTCAGTAAGAGAGTGCTTTGAGTTTGGCTACGCCGCGTTCGATTTGGCGGAGCGGCTGCAGACGCCGGTGTTCGTGCTTTCGGATCTTGACCTGGGCATGAACAACTGGATGTCGGAACCGTTCGAGTATCCGACCACTCCGCAGGATCGCGGCAAGGTGCTCACCAAGGAAGATCTTGAGCGGCTTGGCAGCTTCGCGCGCTATCGCGATGTAGATGGCGACGCTATCGGCTGGAGGACCCTGCCGGGCACGGAACATCCTAAAGCTGCGTATTTCACGCGCGGTTCGGGACACAACGATGCGGCCGGCTACACGGAAAAGCCGGATGAGTACGTTGAGGTGATGGAGCGGCTGCTGCGCAAGTTTGAGAGTGCGCGCAAGCTGGTTCCCGCGCCGGTGGAAGTGAAGAACGGAAGTTCGAAGATCGGCTTCCTGGCTTATGGCAGCAGCGACTTTGCGCTGCGCGAGAGCCTTGACCTGATCAAGGAGCAATACGGGCAGGATGCGGATTACATGCGCATTCGCGCCTACCCGTTTGCGCACGCAATTCACGACTTTGTGGCCGCGCACGAGCGCGTGTACGTGGTGGAACAGGATCGCGACGCGCAACTGGCCAGCCTGCTGAAGCTCGATCTGCCTGCCGACCAGGTGGTGAAGCTGCGCAGCATTCTGCACTACAACGGATTGCCGTTGGATGCCCAGACCATCACCGAAGAGTTTGCGGGCAAAGAATTCGCAATCAAGGAGGGCCTCTAAAAATGGCTACCGCAACTGTACCGAATACGCCCGCGGGTCCCAAAGTAAACCATATCGGCCTGCCGGTTCTTGAATACCGCGGCGGCAAGACCACGCTCTGCGCAGGATGCGGCCACAATGCGATCTCCGAGCGCATTATCGACGCGATGTGGGAGATGGGCGTTGAGCCGGAACGGGTGATGAAGATGAGCGGCATCGGCTGCTCGTCGAAGAGCCCGGCCTACTTCATGAGCCGCTCGCACAGCTTCAACAGCGTGCACGGACGCATGCCGTCGGTCTCGACCGGGGCGATTCTTGCGCAGCACAAGATGAAGATGCTGGGCGTCTCCGGCGACGGCGACACGGCATCGATCGGCATGGGGCAGTTTGTGCACCTGCTGCGCAGGAATCTGCCGATGATTTACATCATCGAGGACAACGGCGTGTACGGGTTGACCAAGGGCCAGTTTTCGGCGACGGCCGATATCGGCTCCAGGCTCAAGACCGGCGTGATCAACGATCTGCCCGCCATTGACACCTGCGCGCTGGCGATTCAGTTGGGTGCGACGTTTGTGGGCCGCTCGTTCTCCGGCGACAAGAAGCAGTTGCTCTCGATGCTGAAGGCGGCGATCGCGCACAAAGGCACGGTGATGCTGGATGTGATCAGCCCCTGCGTGACCTTCAACGATCACGAAGGATCGACCAAGAGCTACAAGTTCATGCAGGAAAACGACGAGCCCATCAACGAGATCGGCTTTGTGGCGAGCTTCGATGAGATCGACGTGGATTACAACTCCGGCGAGGTCTTTGAAGTGGAGATGCATGACGGCTCGAACCTGCGGCTGCGCAAGCTGCACGAGGACTACGATCCGACCGACAAGGCGCAGGCAGTGCGGACGCTGATGGAGTCGGCCGCCAACGAGGAGATCCTCACCGGCGTCTTCTACATCGACACGCAGAAGCCCACGTTCATTGACTTGCTCAACCTGGTGGATGAGCCGCTGGCCACGCAGCCGGAGTCAGTCACACGGCCACCGAAGGCGGCGCTCGACTCGCTTATGGCGAGCTTGCTGTAAGTATCCTTCGGATGATTTCGACGAAAGAGAATCCTCCTTTGCGGTTCATGCGTGAAGGAGGATTTTTCTTTTTGCTGGGCAGGCCTTTCCATTGTTCGCGTTCGTTCGCTATGGTTGCAGGCGTTGCGATGAGGATGAGTCAATGGACCGGTTCCGGAAGGATGGCCCGTCGAGGGCTCAGCAGGCTGTGGGAAAAGGTCTGTCCTGGCTCAGAGCGGGCTAAGAACATTCCTCAGGGGCTAAAGCCCAACTCATTTTATTGAGTTGATCGGCACGACTGAAGTCGTGCCCCTTCGCACATTGTGCCCGGTTGGATGAAGGATATGATCGGGTGAGATGGAGATTGAGCCCAAGTTGGTTGAAGAATGGAGTCACACGTGACTGAAGCAGGGAAGTCGACGCTCACACGATGGGCGGATATTGAAGTGGAAGCGCTGAGCTCGCTGATCGGACGCCAGTTTGTTGTGGGCGCCAACGTGATGCTGGCGAGGGTATTGCTGAAGAGGGGCGCGCATGTGCCGCTGCACAGCCACCATAATGAGCAGATCAGTTACATCCTCGAAGGCAAACTCAAGTTCGTGATGGAGGGAAAAGAAATCGTCGTGCTCGCCGGCGAGGTGCTCTGCATTCCTCCCCATGTGCCGCACGAGGCATTTGCCCTGGAAGACACGGTGGATCTGGACATCTTCAATCCGCCACGGCAGGACTGGATCGATGGCGACGATGCGTATCTGCGCGCGGAAACCAAGTGAAAGCGCGTCGCCGAAGGGGCTCGAGAAGAGGGAACCGCCGTATCTTGGATTGAAGGATCGCGGCGCGATTGTCGCCGCGTGAAGCGAAGGGAATGCGCGCGGTACCGTGGTCATGCCCTGGGAAGAAACAGGATGGAAGGTGGAACGACCCGATGGCCGATGGTTGGCTTTTGTGGTCTTCCACCCATCGAGCAAAAGACGCTCGATGGATGGGGCACAGTTTCATTCCCTGTGGGTCGGCGAAGCCGGTGGAGGACTGTGACAAAGCTCGCTTCGATGGAGCCTTTTGCGGCAGCCTAACGCTATTCAACGGCTGCTCGCGATCATCTGGGCCGCATGCTGCAGGCTGGTTTCAGTCACCGTGGCCCCGGACAACATGCGCGCCACTTCATGCGTGCTGGCCCTCTGGTCAAGGAGCCGAATATTTGTCTTGGTGCGCCCATCGGCCTCGCGCTTGTCGATGAGAAAGTGCTGATCGGCAAACGCCGCAATCTGCGGAAGATGGGTCACGCACAGCACCTGCTGGCCCTTGCTCAGCGACTTCAGCTTCTGGCCTACCGCATCGGCCGCACGCCCGCCAATGCCGATATCGATCTCGTCAAACACCAGCGTGCGCGGCGTGGGAAACTTCTTCTTCGGTTTGACTGCGCCCTCTTCCACGCTCACTTTGAGAGCCAGCATGACGCGCGACATTTCGCCGCCCGACGCAATCTCCGCCAGCGGCTTCAGCGGCTCTCCGGCGTTGGTGGCAATGCGGTATTCCACCTGGTCCCAGCCGGCGCCGGTCCAATGCGATTGCTGTTCGTTGGTGGTGACAGCCACTTCAAAGCGCACCTTCATCGCCAGCGAATTGATCTGCGTCTCCGCCAGTTTTGCCAGCTTGGTTGCCGCGGCCTTGCGTTCCGTGCCGAGCGCCGATGCGGCGCTCTTATAGGCCTTCGCGGCAGCCTCAAGATCCGCACGGAGTGCCTTCAGAATCTCATCGCGGTCTTCCACTTCCGCCAGCTTCACGGCAACTTCTTCGCCAAACGCGATCACTTCAGTCACGGTTTGTCCATACTTGCGTTTGAGCCGGTCGATCGCGGCCAGGCGATCTTCAATCTCGGCCAGACGTTCGGGGCTTGCATTGATGCCCTCGGCATAATCGCGCAGGCTGGCGCTCACATCGCCCAGCGTGGCGCGCGCCGACTCCAGTTGCTGCGCGGCCTCTGTAAATCGCGCATCGTAGCGCGCCAGCTCTTCCACATTGCGCAGCGCCGCGCGCAACGCGCCCTCGGCCGACGCGCCTCCCTCGTAAAGCTGATCGAAGGCGCTCATCGCCGCCGCATAGAGCTTCTCCGCATTGGCTAGCACGCGCTTCTCCGTCTCCAACGCTTCGTCCTCGCCGGGCTCCAGACGCGCCGCCTCAATCTCCTTGCGCTGATAGCTCCACAAATCCACCATGCGTAACCGATCCTGCTCGCCTTGCAGCAATTCGTCCAGCTTCCGATGTGCCGCACCCCAGCGCGCGTACGCCTCGGCAACCGCCTCTGTCGAAATGCCGCCGAACCGGTCCAGCAGAATCCGCTGCTGGGCCTGGTCAAAGCTGGTCAGGGTCTCGGTCTGCGCATGCACGAGCGCCAGTTCTGGAGCCAGTTGCTTGAGCACGGCAACCGTGGCCGGCTGGTTGTTCACAAACACGCGGCCCTTGCCGTTGGAGAGAATCTCGCGGCGCAGAATAATCTCATTGCCCTCCGCGTCAATGCCGTTTTCTTCGAGGATCGCCTCGGCGCCATGGGTGGACTCAAAGACGCAGGCCACCACGGCCTTGTCGGCTCCATGGCGCACCACTTCGGCGGAGGATTTGCCGCCCATCAAGAGCGCCAGCGCGTCCACGAGGATGGATTTGCCGGCACCGGTTTCACCGGTGAGCAGGTTCAATCCCGGCCCGAAGACAGCAATGGCGTGATCGATGACTGCGTAGTTTTCCGCGCGAAGTTCGACGAGCATTCCTGAGTGAACCTCTTGGAACCTGTTTTCTGAAGCCGTTTGTTGACTTTGGCAGAGCCACTGGAATGTCAACTGTTTACGCCTGACATTCCGTGCGCAGCATAGCATGAACGGGGCCTGCGCGGGTGGCCGCGGCCTGGCGGGGGCATCCGATCGATAACTTGGAGGGCCGCATCGCGTCTGATACGGTGGATATTGAGGTGAATGCCGATTCTTACTGCTGCCTTGCTCATGGTTCTGCAAGCTGACGGTGGCGCGGCCCCGGCGACGTCGCCGCTGCCTGAGGGACCCACCGCGGTTGTCGATTTATTTCACAACATCGGTCCCGTAGCCACTGGAGTCCTGGTCCTGCTGCTTTTGGCCAGCCTGTACTCCTGGACGGTGATTTTTGGCAAGATGTCCTCGTTCAGCAGGGCGACCAAGGACACGCGCCGTTTTCTCCGCGGCTTCCGCAACGCCAGCCGCCTGCAGGAGATTTCAGTGCTGGCCGCCGACTGCCCGCGCAGCCCCCTGGCCCAGGTTTTTGAAGACGTCTACGAAACCTACAAGCGGCAGACAGGCGGCGCAGGGCCACCGCGCAGCATGACGTCTCTGGAACGCTCGGCGCAGACCGCGGCCAGTGAGGCGGTGACCGCCCTTGAGCGCCGCATGACCTGGCTCGCAACCATCGCTTCGACCACGGTCTACGTCGGCCTTTTCGGCACCGTGATCGGCGTCATCGACGCATTTCACGGTCTTGGCACGGCGGGCGCGGCCACGCTGCGCGCTGTCGCTCCGGGCATCTCGGAAGCGCTGGTCACCACGGCAGCCGGCTTGTTTGTCGCAGTCCCGGCAGTGGTGGCCTTCAACCAGTTCACCGCGCGGGTCAGGGTCTTCGCCGCTGCCATCGACGACTTTTGCCGGGAGCTGCTGAACTCGCTCGAAGAAATTCCGGTTCGCACGGCGGCACCCGCGCGCGCCCCCGGAGCGGAGATTTCCCGGGAGGCCGAACGTGGCGTTCACCAGTAACAGCGGCCGCACCCAGACTTCGCTGGCGGAGATCAACGTCACGCCCCTGGTGGACGTGGTGCTGGTGCTGCTCATCATCTTCATGATCACCGCGCCGGTGCTGCAGTCGGGCATCGATGTCTCCGTGCCCAAGACGCGCACGGTGAAAGAGATTACGCAGCAGCGGCTGGTGCTGACCATCAACAAGGATCAGCAGGTCTTTCTGGGCGACCAGGCAGTGAATATCCACGAGATCGCGGACAAGCTGCACTCCCAGGGCACCGATCCGGAGCATCAAACCATCTATCTGCGGGCCGACGAGATGGTTCCGTTTGGCGTATTCGCCACGGTGATGGACGCGGTAAAGCAGGCGGGAATCACCAATATCTCGATTGTGACGCAGCCATTGGAAGCGAAGGCGAAGTAGGTTTGAGAGGGCGGGAATCAAGCAGCTTTGAAAGGGCACGACTTTAGTCGTGCCGCAAGAATGCAATAAATGAAAGGGGCTTTACAGGTTGCGGAAAAAGGCGTGGAATTAAGCGAAACTCGGGAGGAAATGGGCAGGGGCTGAAGCCCCTTCTCTCATTTTAGACAGCTTATGGCACGACTGAAGTCGTGCCCCTTCGCACATCTACGTGAAATCGGAGTTTTTCAGCAAGCTGTTTAGAAGCCCCTGAGTCGCAGAAGGAAATTGTAGGGAAACACATGAATGGTGTGATGGGAGGCAGCGAGCAACTGGAGCGCGAACTGACGCCCGAACGCATCGGCGCGCCGGCGGCTGGCTCGCTCATTCTGCACGCTCTGCTCTTCGGGGGAATTCTCTTCTACGGCCTGCTCGCCGGCTTCTTCACGCACAACCTCTGGGGCAATCCAGGCAACGGCGGGGCCATCGAAGTGAAGCTGGTTTCGGCAGCGATTCCACTACCTGCCGATCAGCCGGTCAACGACAACGTGCTGACCACCGAGACGCCCAGCAAGGCTCCCGCGCCGCCCGCGCCCAAGACCGAGCAGAAGATTGACGATACGGCCATCGCCATCTCCGGCAAGCAGGCCAAACCCGAGAAGCAGACCGTCACCAAAACCCAGCAGCACCAGCCTCCGCCCGTGCCGGACAATCGTGCCCACTTTGGAGAACAGAGCGGTTCTGCGCTGCCCCGCGCCACCATGGCGCAGAATGATGCATCTAACGGACCAGTGAGTATCAGCAACGGTGACTTCGGCAGCCGCTTCGGTTGGTACGTGGACATCATCAAGCGCAAGGTCAGCCAGAACTGGAATCGGTACGAAGTGGACCCACACACTCCAAAAGGAGCTTCCGCACAGATCTACTTTGAGGTGAGCAGCCAGGGTCTGCCGTCGCACTTCAAAATCAACACATCGAGTGGAAGCCCGACTCTTGACCAATCCTGCCTGCGGGCCACGCAGCGGGTTGACACATTTGGGCCCTTGCCGCGAGAAGCTAACCTGCCCTACCTCAATGTCACTTATGATTGTACGTATTGAGTTCCTGGGCGCTCGAAGTGAAGCGCGCCCCTCCAACCCCAACGAGGAAGGACCACTCAACGCATGAAGATTCATTCCCGGATCATTCCCTTTTGTGCCGCGCTTCTCATCTGCATTTTCTCGTCTTGCCTGCAGGCCCAGGACTGGGTGCATACCGGGACCAACATGGGCAACGACCGCATCCGCATTGCCGCGGCCGATTTCAAGGCCGTGGGCGCCGATCCGCAGACGCCGCCCCTCAAGGCGACCTTTGACGCGACTCTCTATGGCGACCTGGCCAGCGCCGGCATCTTCGACATGGTCTCGAAAAGCATGTCGCCGCAATCCACGCCCGGCTCGCAGCAGGAGATTCAACTGGCGCAGTGGTCGGCTGCGCCCAGCAACGCGGCCATGGTGGCCTTTGGCGCGCTGTCGTCCACCAACGGGCGCCTGGTGGTTTACGGCTGGCTGGACGACACGCACAACCCCGCCAACCCGCAGGTGCTCGGCAAGCAGTACAACGAGGCCGCCACCGACGAGATGGCGCGCGCCGTCGCGCACCGTTTCGCCGATGAGATCATCAGCCGTCTGGGCGGCGGAATCAACGGAATCGCCGAAACCAAAATTTACTTTGTCAGCTCCCGTACCGGGACCAAAGAGATTTGGGCGATGGACTACGACGGGCAAAATCAGCACGCCATGACCCATTTAGGCAGCACTTCGCTTTCACCGCGCATCTCACCCGATAACAGCCGGCTCGCTTTTGCCTCCCTGGGCCGCGAGGGATGGTCTATCCGCATGTATTCGCTTGAATTGAACCGCCTGGTGGCCTTCCCGGCCGGCACGGCGGGTGGAAGCAACTTTTCCCCGGCATGGTCCGGCGACGGATCGAAGATTGCCTTCTCTTCGGCGCGCACCGGGGATCCCGAAATCTGGGTCGCGGACGGAAACGGGGGCAACCTGCGCCGCGCCACCACCTTCCGCGGACCGGATATCGCCCCCACCTGGAACCCGCGCACCAATGCGCAGATTGCCTGGGTGAGCGGCCGCACCGGCCTGCCGCAGATTTACATCATGGATCAGGACGGCTCCAATGTGCAGCGCATCACGGATGGCGGCTATGCCGTTTCGCCGTCCTGGTCGCCGAACGGGCAGTTGCTGGCCTACAGTTGGAATCGCAAGTACGGCCCCGGCGACCCCGGCGGCGTCGACATTCACGTGATCGACATTGCCAGCAAGAAATATCTGCAAATCACCCACGAGTCCGGCAGCAACGACTATCCCTCCTGGGCGCCGGACGGCCGGCACATCGTTTTTGAGCGCGCCATCGGCGGCCATACCGAGATCTGGACCATGCTGGCCGATGGTACTGAACAGCATCAGCTGACCCACACGGGCAACAACTTCATGCCCAACTGGAGCTGGAAGTAGTTTTCCCGGAGGCGGATCGCCCGTTCGCAATGTGCACAGCGCACAGAATCAGCGGGTTCCGCTGCACTATGATGGAATGGTTGCCTTACCCGCCAGCATCTGCACTTGAGAATGGCTGGGTCGTTTTTTGAATCGCCGGCTTCGCATTGCTTTTCATGATCCGATGCGGCCCCGGCCCTAACGACAACGTTCTTCTTTCCGAGCCACGACCGAACTCATGCGGAGCACCGCAGGGTAAAAAGGACCGGCTCACTGGAAGAGCGCTCTTGATTTCGCGGAAGGAGAAATCCCTTGAAAGCACGTTATCGGATTCTGGTCCCTGTTCTACTGCTCGCCGGTTTAGTCGCAGTCGCAGGTTGCAAGAAAAAAGAGGCGCCGCTCGGCCCGGCGGAGACCGCGCCACCCTCAACCTCCAGTACGCTGGCGCCGTTGGCGAAGATTACTGCAACCCCCGCCGTCATCTCCGCCGGCGACCAGGTTCAGCTCTCATGGCGCACCAGCGATGCCAACAGCGTCTCGATTGACGGAATCGGCGACGTGCCGACCTCCGGTGTCAAGACCGTGACACCCACCGCGACCACAACGTATCACCTGGTTGCCCGCGGCGATGGCGGCTCGGCTGATGCCTCGGCGACCGTAACCGTGAACCCGCCGCCGGCAGTAAGTGTTCCATCCACCACCATGAGCGCCGAAGAGGATTTCAAGGCTCATGTTCAGGACATCTTCTACGACTACGACACTTACGACATCCGCAGTGACGCGCAGGCTACCCTGTCGCGCGACGCCGCCTACCTGGGCAGCCATCCCGAAGTGAAGGTCGTGATCGGCGGCTACTGCGACGAGCGCGGATCCAATGAATATAACCTCGCGCTCGGCCAGAACCGAGCCGACGCCGCAAAGAATGCCCTGGTTACCGCGGGCGTTGCAGCCAGCCGCATTCGCGTGATCAGCTACGGCAAGGAAAAGCCGTTCTGCAGCGAGTCAACAGAAGAATGCTGGCAGCAGAACCGCCGCGCCGGCTTTACGTTGGACCGGTAAACCGCAGATGACAGGTTACAGATTACAGATGACAGGCGCTGCCGCTACTGTCATCTGCAATCTGTCATCTGTAACCTGCTTCTAAGGTGAAGAATGCACATAGCTCGCACGATTCGGAATCGCTTCCTGATGACGGCGCTTCTGGCCGTCGTTCTTGCCGCAGCGCCCAGGCCGGCGCACGCGGCCTCCAAGGAGATGATCGAGCTGCAAACCCAGGTGCAGCAGCTTCTGGACATGATGCAGCGCCTCCAGTCCACCATGGACTCGCGCTTCGGCGTGCTGCAGAACCTGTCGCAGCAGACCGCGGATGCCGCCGCGCAGATGACTGCGACCGTGAACGCTTTGCAGAAGAAGATCGACGCGCAGAATGAGGCGACGGGCGGCAAGATGGACACCGTCTCCGGACAGATTCAGTCGCTGAACGATTCAGTCGACGAGCTGAAGTCGCGCATCGCCAAGCTCGACAAAACGGTGCTGGAGATGCAGACGCAGCTTCAGAACATCCAGACTTCGCCGCAGACCGCCGCTCCCGCCGCGCCGAATGGCGCTCCGGTGACCGCCTCGCCTGACGGCAGTCCTTCGGCAACCATGGCGCCCGCAGCCAACCAGGCCCCGCCGTTGCAGGAGACCTTTCAAGCCGGTGTCCGCGACTACAACGCCGCTCGCTACGAAGTGGCCACTGGCGAGTTTCAGTCGGTGCTGCAGTTCTATCCCACCGATGAACTGGCGGGCAGCGCTGAGTTCTACCTGGGCGAGATCGCTTATCGCCAGCAGAATTACACAGATGCTGTGAAGGCCTACAACGCCGTTCTGGAAGGCTTCAGCGGCAGTTCCAAGGCTCCGGCCGCGCAACTGCGTAAGGGATTGGCGCTGATCCAACTGGGCAAGAAAGACTCAGGCGTGCACGAACTGCGCACGCTTCTGCAGCGCCACCCGCAGACCCCCGAAGCCGCGCAGGCGCGTAGCAAGCTCAACGCCATGGGCGTGAGGATCGCGCCCGCACGCTGAGTGACCGGCTCACAAAGACGAATGGAGAAGGGCAACGGGCAATTCTGCCTGTCTTTTCATTTTATTTCTGATCCTGCATAGTTGAAAAGGGCCTGGGAAAGGCCCTTTCTAGAGCTGCTAGACGTTGGCCTTGAAGGTTGTACTGATGGAATTGTAGGAGCTTTGAATTCCGGAGGCTAGCACCTTCATGCCGGCGATCGCTCCAAATGAGACCAAGGCAATCACCAAAGCATACTCAACCAGATCCTGACCTTCCTCGCGGTCCTTCAGGTCCTGGAGTATGACATAGAGTTTCAGAAATAAACGATTCATTGGGCCTTTCTCCTTGCCACGGTTTTGCCCACCAGACCTATCGAGAAACCAAGACAGCAGTGCGCTGAGGAGCTACAGAGGCGATCGATTTTCACGTTGTGTTGGCTGGCCTGATGTGAGAGGAAGTGGGTCAACCTTACGACAGAGTCTACAGTAACGAAAATCAAAGCGTCTACCACCCTAAGAGTTTGTTGGGGTAGACTTTTGGTGCCATTTAGTAACCTGCGGCAACCAGCGCATACCTCTAGGCCGCGACTCGTGAGAGGCAGCCTGGTCCCAAAATCGCGGGCAAACAACATTGTGGATTCAAGAGGAGATAAGGGCAGGCGGGAGCCATGCCCTTCTTGTCGCCTGGAGAATCCAGAGGGTCCGGGGGAGCTTGGGGATCAATCCCTTGAGGGCAATCTAGACTGTGGTTGAAAGTGTACTGCTGATCTGGTTGAAGGCGGTGTCAAGGCCTTTTGCGAGCGCCTTCATGCCGGCAACAGCGCCGAATGCGATCAAGGCAACTGCCATTGCATACTCAACCAGGTCCTGGCCTTCCGTACGGTCCTTCAGGTCCTGGATCTTGATCAAGAGTCTGAGAAGCAAGCTATTCATGTACCGATTCTCCCTGGTTTAGTTTGGTCCAGCCGACACGCCGGGTGCCACAACAGCGATCTCTCTGAGAGTTACCGAGGGGAACAGCTGCCTGGCTGCGTTTGCTGGATTGTTTGAGAGGCACGCGTTCAACCTCAAGAGCAAGTCTATCGTATCGAAAATCTGGGCGTCTATAACCCGACAAGGTGGTTTCAATACTCTTTTGGTGTCATTTAGTAACCGAATTGGATGCCAGCCCAGCTTTCGATCCGACCGAAGCAGGCAATCTGAGTGTTCCTCCGATCGCTCCCCGTTTTCGGGGAACCGCACCACCTGCAAGGCTGATTTCTTTGGTACAATTTGAACAGCGGAGTGGTGACAGCTTCGCGGTTCGCTCACGCTTACCATGGGGCATATTTTTTGCGCTTTAGCTTACTGTCCATTCACCCCGGAATTTGGTTATATCCGGTGGAAAATATGGAAATAGGCGAAGGAGCGGACAGTAAGAAAAGACAGTAAAGTCTGCGATTTGCGGTAAGAGATTGAAATTGCAGAGGGGACGTAGCTCAGTTGGTTAGAGCGCTGCCCTGTCACGGCAGAGGTCGCGGGTTCGAGCCCCGTCGTCCCCGCCATTCATTCCAAAAGACTTAGGAGCGAATGGCAATCAAAGTGACAGCAAAAAGACAGAGGTCGTGGGTTTGATATGGGTGCAATAGGCGCCCTATCCTGCTTTTTGAGGGTGTGTATCACCCTTCATTTCACCCAGATTCGGAACCATCATCCTTACAATCTTGCTTTGTGCGGCCCGCTTATTCGAGGTCGTCGCCTGCGTGTACACCTCAAGCGTGATCCTGCTGTTGGCGTGCCGTAAAAGCTCCTGGACGGTCTTCACATCTTCCCCGTTGGCCTTGAGCAGTGTGCCGAAGGTATGGCGGAAGGTGTGCCAACCGATTCGTTTGTGAATGCCGTTCGCTTTCGCGACCGGCCGGACATGGCGCTTCATCAGATTATCTGGCCAGTACGGTTGCTTGCCCCCCATGGACTCACTTGCGAAGACATAATCGTCGTTTAGTTGATAGGCGCTTTGGCGACGCCAGCGCAGCAAGTCTTCCGCCATGTAACTGTCTAGCGGGACCGGCTTGGCCGAAGCCTCCGTCTTGCAGTCGCCCACCACCTGGTGCCAGATGGAACGGGTCACATTGAGTTCAAGATTGTCGAAGTCCACATCCCGCCATCGCAGGGCCAGGAGTTCGCTGACGCGAAGCCCGGTTCCGGCATCCAGCAAGATGAGTGTCCGTTCCCGTACACCGAGCTTGCTGAGCAGGAGTTGAATTTCGGCGAGTTCCAGAACATCAGGAATACGTTCGCGCTTCGCGCTCTGCCGAACGAGTTTGATCGGGTTTCTGTCCGACCACTCGTATCGCATCGCGTGTGTGAAAAGTGCGCTCATGAGGTTCCGAATCTTGGCTCGTGTGCCTTTCGCCCGCTTGATCCCGTCCAGCCACTCTTCGACTGCAACGGACTTCACCTGGTCGAGCGTGTGATCTCCCCAACGAGGAAGAATCCAGTTCTCCAGATTGCATTCATAGGCAGATCGTGTCGAGAATGCTTTTCTCCCATTACGATCACCGGCCAGTTCCTTCAACCTGTAATGGTCAACGAGCATTGCAATGGTGCTCGGCCCGGTTCCTGCCTGCGGGGTTTCTTGGTTGGCGTCGATGCGCAACGCTTGCGCTGCTTTGAGAGCAGATGCTTCATTTGAGAGTGTATCGACTGTACCGACAATCGCCTTACGGTATTTGCTCTTGCCGTCGGTTCCAGCCTCATACCATCTAAAAATCCATACATCAGGCCCGCTCCGCCGCCTTTCGCGTTGCACGCTTCCTTGCTGATACCGTGTTCGCCTTGACATGTTTTCTCCTGTCACAGGCGCACCGGATGGCTACTGCTAGGTTAACGCTGCGCCGGGCAGAGGTCGAGAACTTTATCGTGTGGATTAACTGGCTAACTGACGTTGAATCCACTCCTCAATGACTGAAGCGCGAAACCGCCAGAGTTTACCAACATGAACCCCGCGCACAACGCCTTTGCGGGCGAGCTTCTGCAACGTCTTCGGATGGCACTTCATGATCGATGCGGCTTCGTCGCTGTCGAGCAGCCGCTCGGGAACGAAGGCGGTTTCACTGGATGGTGGTTTCTTATGCACGGTGGTCTGATCGGTTTCTTGAGCGGAATCTGAAGGCATTTGGACCTCTCATGTTTCGGGAAATGGTGTTGCACTGCGCACACCGCTGAAGGATTCCCAACGAGGAGCGCAGCCGATACTTTAGGGTGATCGTCGCGCTCTCCAGAGTCCAATACTTCCTATCAATAGAACCCAAGGTTCTGCTTATGCCAGCGCCAAAACGCGGTTACCTCGAAGTACCCGGACACCTTATTGTTCCTAGACACTCAGGAGTGCCTAATTGACAATCATGGTCTTCTTGCAAACCATTAGTCTAGGCATTTTTCACAGGCCAATTTGCCTGTATCGGCGTGTGTGGGAGCAGCGTTAACCAGCGGAGGACTAGGCCATGTCCAATTCCGTAGAGTTTCGCCATCTCGAATATTTGGTTGCTATCGACGACGGGAAGAATTTTACCAGGGCAGCAGAGCGGGTCTACCGTTCGCAGCCGGCCGTCAGCCAGCAGATTCGCACGCTCGAAGAGGACATTGGATTTCCAATCTTCGTGCGAGGCGGTCGAGATGGTGTCTCACCAACGCCCGCTGGCGAACTTGTTCTCAGTTGGGCGCGCAATGTCTTGGCCGAGCGCCGCGAGATTTTTATTATGGCGCGCGCGATCCATCGCGGGGAGGTTCCTGCTTTGCGAATGGGCTTTTCTTCGTTTGTGAACCCACACTTGTTGCAGGCGTTTCGCACCTCCTACGAAAATCTTTTCCCTGGCTGTGAAATCCACCTTTCCGGCAGCGATCCAAGCCACACGTTGCAAAGGCTTCGTCATGGAACATTAGACTGTGCCATCTTGCCGTTGCCAATCGACAGAGATACATGGAGCGTTCTCCAGATCGCACAGTCCCCGCTTGTTGTTTGTATGCGGACAGACGATCCCCTCGCAGGGCAGAGTCAGGTCGATATTCACGAGATCGCTTCACGGATCAAGATATTTCGTGATCCAGAGTTGCATCCTGATGCTCATTCGCGCCTGGTCGAGATGTTTGCCGAGGTGGGCATTCCCCTACGTGTGGCAAGTTCGGCGGCCACGCCGACAGAGATTCAATGGATGGTCAAAGAGAACTATGGTCTCGCTCTAATCGATCAGCTTTCTCCACTCGAATCGGGGCTAGTCACGCGGCCGATTGCTGGCGTCAATTGGACGATGGACACCGCGTTTGTCTCCAGCAAAAATGCGACCCATATGGCGTTGCCATTCATCGAGAAATTCCTGAAACAGGGCGGTCTTCATCCGAAGAGAAAGCATGCTCAAGCCGAGCGGGTCCGACCAGTACAACTCAAACTAATTAGCTAAACGGCATCACCTATAAGCCGAACTTTGGGTGGTATAGAAAATATGTCTTGGACGAGCACGAAGAGTTGGCCTAACTTCCGTGACATGGCAGAGCGAAAAATGCCATCAGGAGAATGCCTATGTCACTTCGTCCACGCTTCAGAACCATAACCCTTCATCTCAAAAGTAAGCTCATTCATGCAGTGCGTGTGATAGGGCCGACGCTTGTCGCACTCACATTCGCTGGCGTTGCCCACGCCCAGGGGACGATGGACTTCTCCGGGGCGACCACGCTGATGACCACCTTCAAAACCTTCGCCATTTATGCGGGCGCTGTCATCTGTTTTGGCGGTTTGATCTTCGCCGGAATCCGCATGATGAGCGGTCGCTTTGCGGACGCGATTCCGGGTCTCTTCGGCGCGCTCTTTGGCGCCGGAGTGCTGGGCTGGGGAGCCGGATGGATAGGCAGTTTGACCGGCCAAACAATGCAGTAGGAGGCGGTCCTGACCAAGCGGGGAGAACCGTTGCCAATCAACCAGGCGCTGAATCGACCGAGGGCCAAGCTGGGCCTCGACCTCACAGCATGGATGGCGATCGTATTCGTCTGCGTAACGGTTTTCCTCGTTGGGTTCCGCATGGTGGCGATGATCGCTTTCCCGTCTCTCGCCGTAAGTGCGTGGCTGATCGTCCGTAGACATCCCAAAATGTTCGAGCTTTGGGGCTTGAGCTTGAACCAGAGGTCCTACTATGACCCGCGTAAACACTGAGCAAATGAAGTACACGCCGTGGTTCGCCAAGGCCGGAGCCGCGTGCAGCATTGTTCCGATTGCACGCTTCGTCAATGAACGGATCTTCGCGTTGAAGGGCGGCGGATACGGCTGCCTGTTCTCGCTCGCCGGACTGGACGAAGAGGGATTAACCGACCAGGAGTTGGATGCGCAGATGCGCTCGATTGAAGGCGCACTCCGCGGGCTGTCAGAAGGGGCGTGTTTATACGAATACACGCGCGTCATGTCCGGCTTCGATCTGCCGCGGAAAGCGCATTACGCGAACCCGGTCACGCAGGTTTTCGTGGATGACCGGCTGGCTTTCCTCGAAAAGACAGCAGGCTTTCGCCGCATCGATTTGCATTGGTGCCTGACGATGGAACCGCCCAAGGCCAATGCCTTCACTCGGAAACCCACGGAACATGCCGCCGACACCTCGCGAATGCTGGCCGATCTTGAGAAAACCGCCACGCTGCTCGAAGGCCATCTCGGTGCTTCCTTGGGTCTGAAGCTGCTTGCGAAAAACGATACCTACCAGTTTTTCAGCTACCTGTTCAACCTTGAAGAGTGGGCGGCAAAGGACAATTTGTCCGCCGATGACGGCGTGGACAGGCAGATCGTGAAGAGTCCCGTGGCATGGCACAGCGACCATCTCACCATCGGTCGCAGATACGTGCAGATGTTTTCGCTGAAGACAACGCCCGAGGCGTCCAGGCCGTGCTTGTTCTCCGCCCTGATGACGCTCGATTGCGACAGTGTGCTGTGCTCGACATGGCGGCCGAAGTCCACGTCCGCGGCACGCGGCGAGATCGACGCGCAGGAAAAGTTCATTTCTTTCTTCAAAGTCGGCGTGCTGACGCGCGTCATGAGTGGGCGCGACACGGCGTCGCTTGAAACCGGCGCAGGAGCCAGAGCCGCCAATACCCAGGTCGATGACTTGGGCGAAGTGATCCGCTCGCTCGACAAAAAAGCGCAGGGTGAATACTCGCTTCGCTTCCTTGTGGCCGCGCGCAGCGTGGACGAGCTGCGCGGCATTGCACCCGCCGTGCATCGGATCTTCGTCGATGCGCGGGCGCAAGTGATGGAAGAGACACTTGGGAACCTGTCGGCCTTTTATGCGCTGTTTCCCGGCAACCAGAAGTTCAATGTCTTCCCCATGTGGCTGGCGGAGGACCATCACGCCCGGCTCTCTTCCATTTTCGCTCCGAATCTCGGGCACATATGTTCGGAGGACTTGGATAACGAGTACCTGAACATTTTCGAGACGCGCACGCGGACGCCATTCTTTCAGGACGTGTATGTGGATGGTGTGCGCGTCATGCTCATTCTCGGGCCAACAGGAACCGGGAAATCGGTGCATGGCAACATGGCCATTGCCCACGAGCAGAAGTACGGCGGATTCACGTACATCTTCGACATCGGCGGCAGCTATGAAAGCATCGTCGAGCTGTACGGCGGCAGGGTCGACCGCATCGGCAAAGACGGCCCGCGCGTCAATCCTTTCGCGCTCGAACCCACCGAGAGCAATATCACGTTTCTCTATTCGTTCGTCAAGCTGCTGCTCGTAAACGGCGGTGCGGAGTTGGAACCCGAAGACGATGACGTGATTCACAAAGCCGTGCGGGATATGTACCTACTCGACCAAGAAAATCGCCGCCTGTCGAATCTTTTTCTGCCCAAAAAGCTGGACCGGTATCTGTCGAAGTGGGTTGGCAACGGTGTCTATCACTCAGTCTTCGACAACGTGGAAGACAGCCTCTCGCTGTCGCGCCTGCAATGCTTCGACTTCCAGGGCGTGAACAACGAGCAATACGCCGACCTGATCGAGCCGGTGATGGTTTGGCTCCTGCGTCGCATTAACGATGTGCTTTACAACTCCGCCAATCTCGGCGTACCCAAGCACATTCTGATCGAAGAGATTTTCTCTTCGATGAAGAACAGGCAGCTATTGGATGGCGCGCTTGCCTCCATCAAGACTGTGCGCAAGAACTTGGGAGGCGTGACCATGATCGGCCAGTCCGCCGAGGACCTGGGCACGAACGCCGACAGCATCGTGAATTCCTGCACGTCGTTTCTGTTCCTGAAAGACGCCACCTTCAATCGCAAACGCTACGCGGAGTTGTTCAAGATGAACGAACAGCAACTTGCGCTCTTCGAGAGCTTACAGGACCGCGAAGGCTTGTATATGCGCCGCGACGGGCTGGCCAAAGTTGTTCGGCTCAATCTCGACAGCCGCAGCTACGCGGCTTTCTCGACCAAGCCGAAGGACCGTGTACGCAGGGCAAAGTTGATTGCCAGATACGGACTCACCGAGGGCATCGCACGGTTTGCCCAGGGTCAAACAGAGTAATCCAAAACTTCACCACAGAAAGGACACGAACTTATGAGACCCCCTATTCCTGTCTCTATCGGCCTAAGCCTGATGCTCGCCTCTGGCTCGCTTCATGCCTCAGCCGATCCGCATTCACTCCAACCCAGCGCACCTCGCACCGTAGCGGTCACTGAAGCAGAGACGCCACCGCAGGTGCGCGCCGGTTTGCTGCAATCGACGCTTATTGTGCTCCCCGCTGAAGAGAAGGTAGCCAATGTTTTCGCGGGCGATACCGTCGATTGGGTTTTCGACAGCGGTCATGTTGCCAGCCGCTTCATCAGCGTGAAGCCGCGGACTGCGAATGCTTCGACCGACATTCACATCGTCTCCGATCACGGCAACGAATATACGCTCCAGTTACGCGAGGTATCGAATGACCCCGATCCGCACTTCGATTCCAAGGTTTTCATCAATCCCGGCGGCCAGGCTGCAAAGGACCGTCTGGTGCAGCTTCCAGTCTTTGTTCCTGCGGCAGAACTGGATAAGGCGAAACAGGAAGCTGCTGCCGCGAAGGCCGCTCAGGCCGCGGAACTAAAAGCGGAACAGACCAAGGCGGAACAGTACCACAGCGAGTATCCCGGCACGCTGCATTTCGACTACGCCTGGGATGAGAAGAAAGGCAAGGAACTCGGCCTCCAGCAAATCTGGCGGGACGACAAGTTCACCTATCTGCGTGGTGTGTTCCAGGAGACGCCCGCGCTCTACGAGTTGAAGGACAACAAAGGCTCGCTCGTCAACTTCGATTTCAACGGTGGCCTTTATACCGTGCCCAAGCTGTTGGAGCACGGGTATCTGGCCATTGGCAAGCAGAAGGTCGAATTCCATCGCGTGGGAGGTACAAAGTAGCCATGACCGAGCCGAATCAAAATTCACCCGCAACCGTACCCGAGCAGCCGGAAGCGAAAGCGCCGTTGCGCAGGGGGATGCCAGTAGTGATTGCCCTTGTGGCGATTCTCGCCATCCTCGGAATCGCCAACGTATCGAGCCTGCTGCGCGGCAATAAGAAGGCGGCCCCGTCAAGCGCATTACAGATGCGCCCGGTGTCGCCAAACGCGCAGCAGGTGTCGAGCTTCGAAACGCAACAGCAGTTGCAAGCCAAACACGACGCCGAGGAGCGCGAGCGCCAAAATCAATTGGTTGCTGCCATGCAACAGCTTCAGGCCACCGAGGGCGCGCCCGGTTCTGAGTCTGCGAATGCTGCGCCGATGACCGTAGCGCAGCGGGACACGCTCTACGGCGCGAGTTCCAATGCGCCGCAACACACTTCCAATGTCTCCGAGGCCCAGGCCGAGGCCAAACAGAAAGTGTTGGCACGGGAAAAGCTGAAGCAAGATGCAATCAACAGCGGAACCGTGGCGCTTGACTTCGAGCATTCCAGTGGGGTTCCCGCCTTCGCGGCTGTGGTCCCGCCCGCGGCGGAAACGCCGCTGGGTAAGGCCACCACTGACGTGGTCGGCGGCGCGGAGCCTGGCCAGCCCACCACCGCTCAGACGAAAGCGACCGCCAAGACCGACCCGATGGGACCGTATGAGTTCGACCAGTATCAGGGGCGGCTCTATCGGATCTTCGAGGGAACTGTCCTTGAAGGTGTCGTCACCAACCATATTGACGGCGGATTCAGCGGGCCGATCCTGGTCATGCTGACAACCGACTACTACTCGCACGACCACCAACAGTTGCTCATGCCGCAGGGAACACGGCTGATCGGCACGGTGCAGAGTGTGGGCAATGCCCAGCAACGCAAGATGTTCGTTACGTTCCATCGCGCTGTTTGCCCCGATGGCTTTTCGCTCGATTTCGACAAGTACATTGGACTCGACCCATTGGGAACAACGGGGCTGGCGACGAAGGTCGATCACGGGTATCTGATGGCCTTCGGCGCGGCGGCGGCCATTGGAGGTCTGGGCGGCCTTGCCCAGATCGGCAACAACAGCAGCGTACTCGATCCTTCCACGCAGATTCGCAACGGTATCTCCGAGCAGACGGCTGCGGAAGGCGAGCAGGCGTTGAATCACTTTCTCAATCGTTTGCCCATCATCACACTCAAAGAGGGCTCGCGCGCCCGCGTGTACGTGGGGCGCGACATCCTCATTCCGTCCTATACGGAACACCACATGGACCCTGCGCTGTGAACATCGGCGATCAAGAGGTGAAGCTTCATGAACGCATTTAGCGATCGATACAACCATTTGCTCAATAAGGCGAGGAGTGCGAAGCGCGGCGGCCATAGTGCCTGGGCCGTGCAGTCCACCGGCGAAAAGGTCGCCGTCGCGCTTGTGCTCAACCGCGCCGATTGGCTTGAGGAGTTTGACTACACTCTCGCGGAAGCCATTGAGCGTGCCGGCCAGGAGTGGGTTGCCATGATCCCGCAGATGGCACGCCAACTCGCCGAGGAGGAAGCATGACGTACCGCGCTATAAATCGCCGCAGGCTTTTCGTCAATGCCGCGTTGATCGCGCTGGCGCTTCTCGTACTCGCAATGCCTGCCACGCAGAACATCCTCGCGTGCGCATTAAATGAATTCGCTGAGATCACCGAAAGAGCACTGCATTTTCCATGCACTCTTTTGGACCACGGCAAGTGTTTCACCCTGGACAGGCTGGACCCAACCTGTCCGCAATGCTTGTAAACGCTCAATCAACCATGAGGAGGTTCTATGCCGCTTCAACTCAAGAAACATCGCAAATGGCTTATCGCCGGAACGGCCCTGCTCCTGACCGCAACGCCCGGTTTCGCGCTGTTCGGCATGGGAGACATTGTCTTCGATCCAACCAGCTACGCCAGTCTTGTCTCCCAGCTCACTACTCTGGAGACGCAGTACAAGATGCTCAAAAACAACATCACCCATTTTTCGATCAAACAGCAGTGGCAGACGACGCTGCATACGCTTGAAAACGCAAATGTCGCCAATATGTTCGGCGAGACGGCGGGCATCCGCATCGCGCTCAATACCAACTCACCGTCTACTTCTATCACGGCATGGAAGACCGCCACGGTTTCGATGAACAGCGGCACGAGCAGCTACCTGCAAGGACAGTCTCTCGGCAGTTCCCGCATGTCGCAGCTCGCCATGATCGAAACCGCGGACTCGATCTCTCCCGACTGCCTTACCGCCGTAGGTCAGTACCGGAGCAACCGGACCGAGAACGCCACGGCAAACTCCTCGCTTCTGTCGGATCAGTTCGACAGCACTGATGCCACCAACAGCGAGGTCCAGCAGCTCAATCTCCTCAATGCGTCCGAGGCGCAGAAGTTGAGCGAGATGCAAGCCCAGGGAACGCTTCATACCTGCCTTGCCGGACAGATGACCGTTGCCAACATGGAACGGCGCAATGCCGCTGTCGAAGACCTCAATACCGCGGTCTTCGTCCAGCAGCAGCGCGCAGCCAATGATACCAGCGCCGCTAACGAAGGCAACACCTGGAAGACCTATCTTCCGTGAGTTGAATGACTGACTGATAACTTTGCGGCGCTGGCCGTCAAGCCGGCGCCGCCCTTGAATCCAGTTGAGAGGTGCAATGATGATCTCCCCGACACTATTGGCGCAGGCATTACCCAGCGCAAGCTCCGGCGTGGATTGGCTCTACCAGTTCACCAATAATCTGACCAATCTCACCACGCAGAACGGTGGTGCGTTAACGCAACTTGGACTGACCGAGCTGAGCTGTATCGCCCTGTTCACGCTTATCAGCATGGTCATCAACTGGAACACCTCCAGCATGACGCTGCGCTTTCATACGCACCCGGTCCGCGCCGGCGATCTGACCCACTTTCTGCTCCGCCTTATCGTCTGTTGCCTGCTTATCAATTACTGGGTCAATCCGCTCCCCGGCGCGAGTTTTGGCCTCAACCATTTCTTCTCGTATATTGCCCAGGCGATGGTCGCGGCTTTCGACCAGAGTTCCTTGGACAACCTGCTGCAATTGTTCAAGACAGCCGGCGACAACACCGCTATGCCGTCGCTCATGGCTCCGATTCAGATCCTTTGCTACTTCGTGGTGCAAGGACTGCTGGGGATTGCCTCGGGCATTCTCTTCCTCATCAATTGCAGCTCGTTCATTCTTTACGGCGTCACCGCGTTGTTTGGCCCGGTCTTCATTCCGCTCCTGATGACACGGACTTTCCGAGGGAAGTTCTTCCACTTCCTCGACGTGCCGCTTAGCTTCGCCATGATTCGCGCCGTGGCCGCCGCGTTCATTTTCGTATGGTCGGGCTTTCTGAATGCCTTTATCCAACAGACTTTCAACGGCAATTACTCGATGGAAATGTGGCTTGCCAACCTGATCCCCTGCACGATGGTCTTCATTGCTTTCATCATCAACTTGCTCTTTATTCCCAGCATGACGCAGGCGATCTTCGGCGGCACGGCGGGGATGGCAGACAGCGTGTCCAAAGTCGGTGGCGCGGTGGCTTCCATCGCCATGATGGCGGGATGAGAGGAGAGATATGTGGACATTTATCTTCAGCTTTCTGCTCCTTCGCCGGCTCGGGCTTTCCCGGCCCATCCGGGTTATGCTCGCGGCGTTCATGGTTGGACTCATCATCGTGGTCCTGATCTACACCGCGAACCTGTTTCTCACTCTTGAAGAAAGGACAAGCACTCCCCATGTCCACCTGCACAGCTCCCATTGAAGCGCCGTTTACAGCGGAACAATCGCTGCTTGTCGATCGCATCGGCAACGAGGTGTATGCGTCCCACTACGCCGAACGGAAGGCATATCGCTTCATCATCGCCTGTGGCACGGTTGTACTCCTCGGCTCGCTGGGGATGAACCTGATGCTGGCGCACCGTCCGATTGCCAATCGCTATATCCGCATCGACGAGATGGGCCGCGCGCAGGCAATTCAATACAGCGACCTCAACTACAGCCCCCGCGAGGGCGAAGTCCGTACCTATCTGACCGATTGGGCCAACTATCGTTACACCATCAATCGGGACGTGATTGCGAAGAAATACCCGCTTAACTACTACTTTCTCTCGCAGGCATTGGCGTCGCGCCTGATGGCCGACGACAACCAGAATCACTTGGTTTCACAGGTCACGGCAGGCCAGATCGAATCGACCGATGTCGCGGTCCAGAACGTGACTATCACGTCGATGTCCGAGGAAATGGTTCAGGGCTCTCGCATCGCGCGCGGCACGGCCCTGATGACCGTGGATCGGCTCTATTCCGCGCAGAGTTCACGCGAACCTCGCACAGAGCATTGGATGCTCAGCATTACCTACTACCTGAACCCGAAGCAGGTCAGCGACCAGTCCCGGATTTATCCGCAATACGAGTTCATCAATCCGCTGGGATTGACCATCACCGAGTTCCACGAAAATCGCGTCTCTGTCGATCCTCTCAAGCCAGATGCAACCACGGGGCCGGCGCGATGAGTTATGAGCTAATTCTTCCGTTCTTCCCTGAGGAGTTGCGCGAGCTTCTGCTCGACCCGTCGATCTCCGATCTGATGATTAACGGGACGACGGGGGTGTTCGCGGATCGGAACGGAATGGTCGAGCACGTTGAGCTGCAAACGCCGTATACGAACGAGCGGTTGCAGGCCGCGATTGAGCGCGTCGCGCGCATTCTCGGCCAGGACTTGACAGGCCAGAACCCAATCCTCAATACGCGCTTGCCCGATGGCTCCCGCGTAGCCGTGGTCGGCCCGCCTTCAGCGGTCTATGGACCGACGCTCACCGTCCGTAAATTCAACCGCTGGTTCACCTCGGATGAACTGGTCGCGTCAGGCTGTCTCCCGGCCCATGTCCGTGACACGGTTGTAAGGCTGATTGGAGCACGGAAGAACGGCATTATCGCCGGCGGAACCGGCTCTGGGAAAACGACCTTGATGAAAGCACTGCTCGACCACATTCCCATGCAAGAGCGGCTCATTGTGATTGAGCAACCGGCCGAGTTAAAAATTGCGCATCCGAACGCGGTTCGCTGGGAGGCCGTCGCTGCCATTCCCGGCCAGGTTGCCGTGACTCCGAGCCAATTGGTAGCCGCCGCGCTCCGCCATCGTCCGGACCGCATCATCATGGGCGAAATTCGCGACGAATGTGGCTATGACCTGCTGCAAGCGATGAACACAGGTCATGGCGGAACGCTCTCGACATTGCACGCAGATTCAGCCGTAGATGCGCTCGACCGGCTGGCGGATATGGCGTTGAGTGCCAGGACAAATCTCAACCAGCAATTCATCCGGTCACAAACCGGAAAGGCAGTGGACTACGTCCTCTACTGCGAACGCGATTCAACGGGCCTGCGCCGGGTGCGCGAGCTGATCACCGTGAAGGGCTACAGCCATGCGGAGCAGTGCTTCGAGACGGAGGAAATCTATCGGGCTTCCTCCACGGCGGCAGTGTGAATTTCGGTGTGGACTGAGCGGATGGAAACGCGAATCGGGTGCACGGCTATGAGAAACCTTCTTGGGCACGGTGGAACGAACGAATCCCGCCCTCATTGTGCGCTTTTGAGCGTGGCCGCGCCAAGCTTCAAGACGAGCGATGGCGGGTGCAGTATGCGGCTCTTTGTTCGGAGATCAGGCGGCGAGAAATGTGGATCTGGTGTTGCCGGTCATTGGATCGATGGCATCGCCAGGAAGCAGGGAGTTTGCATGGTTCAGTTGCGAGTCTCCCCGGATCAATTCCTCACTTGCTCGGTCACTGCTTCGGGGCTTTTGCGACGCCCGGCGGCACGGCGCCGTTCTGCTTTCCGGACTCCTCTCCCAGAGCAAGTCTGGGCCCCTGCTCCAGAATGCACGGCTTGGCACTTGGGAGTCGCGCCCACTCGCATAGCTTCGCCAGGTGTGACCCGAGCAGATCGGGAATTCAAATCAGGAGACTCAAAATGTTTCTGAATCGTGCAACTCTCATTGGCTACCTGGGCGGCGACGCCGAAGTCCGTACCGGCAAGAACGACCAGAAGTTCACCACCTTCTCCATTGCCACCAAGACCTCTTACAAGGACAAAGAGTCCGGCGAATACGTCTCGCACACCGAGTGGCATCGCTGCATCGTTTTCGGCAAGTTCGGCGAGTTCGCGGCCACGCTCAAGAAAGGCGCGCATGTTCAGGTCGAAGGCGAGATTCGCCACACCGAGTACACGCCCAAGGAGGCCATGAAGCCGGTGCGTACCGACAGCATTCGCGTCAACTCCATCCTCAAGCTCGACCGCGCGGAAAAGGCCGCCGCGGAAGAGCAGGAAGTCGAGCAGGAGATTCCCTCCGAGGAAGCGGCCGAATAGGCCGCTTCCCCTTCGCGGTGAAAGCCCGGCAAACGCCGGGCTTATCACTTGCAAATATCCCGTGGAATCGCGTTCTTGAGAGGTCAGCATATGAATCAAGTCGCAGTCAACTTTCTCACCCGTTGCTTCGCCCCGTGCGAGACGATTGCGCTTCTGCTGCGCCGTGAGGATGCGCCCCGGCCACAGCAGCGCGTGGTCACGCTCGAACAAGTTCTCGCGCCTCGCTATATGGCATGGCTCACCTTTGAGAATGACAATGGCGCGAACATCTATGTCTCCGCCAATCCGTTGCGTGCAGGCAGCCGCAAACGCGCCAAAGAGTGCATTGCTTCCGTTCGGCACATCTACATAGATATAGACGACGACGGCGACGCCCGTCTCGCTGCGCTGCGGGCCTCGGATTCCGTGCCCACGCCGACAGCGATTCTCTCGACTTCGCCCGGTAAATATCAGGCGCTCTGGCGGGTCGCGGGCTTTGACTTCGAGCATCAGGAACAAACGCTCAAGCTGATCGCCCAAGCCTTCGGCGGCGATCCTGCTTGCACCGATTGCAACCGGGTGCTTCGCATCCCCGGTTTCTACAACCAGAAATATTCTCCCGCGCATCGTGTCGCGGTCGAATACCCAACTGACGCGACCTACGGTTCTGCCGACTTCCGGCTTGATACTGTAACAGGCTCTTCCGTGCTGCCGCTACGCGGGAACGCACGGAAATCGCCCTCCGTGAAGCACTCGCATTCCGAAGACGATTGGGCGTGGGTTTGCGCGCAGCTTACCCACGGCAAAGACGCCGCGAAGCTGACACATGATTTGGTAGTTCGCCGTTCTGATAAACCTGATCCCCTCTACTACGCCCAGCGCACCGTCGATGTAGCCTCAGCCTGCCTTTGGCTTAGCAGTGGCATTCCCATCGACGACGCTATCACCATGCTCGAAGTCCGCCGCCGCTTCGAGATTCCCGCCGCACTTTGCTCTGCTCGCGCGCGGGAGATAGCAACCACGGCACAGCGCATAATTGCCCGTCGAAAGACGGCCTGATTCCACAAGCCAAAGGAGGAACTATATGCCACTGCTTGAAGTCACCCAAACCCGCTACGTTAGCGCTTCGATTCGGTTGACGGATTCAACCGCATTGCAACTCGATCAGTACGCCGCATTCATCCATGCTTCAGCGGATGAAGTCATGGAGCAGGCGCTCGCTTATGTCTTCTCGAAAGACCGCGACTTCCAGGAGTTCCTTCGCACTTCTGAAGCCCAACGAATCACGCCGACATTGCGCGTGCGTCGCGTGCAAGCTTCCGACGCGGCGGAGCATCCCGCGAAGAAGCCTGCTTCCGCGACTTCTTCGGCTGCCTCAACATCAGCAATTGCTGCGGTATCGAAAGCATGATCCCGCGCCTACAAGGGTGGCAAGACCACTACGGTGCTGCGCACCGGAAGAATTTGGACACTCCATCCCTAGTAGGGTCGTGCAGGTGCACCACGGTGCACTTGTTGCGGCCTCAATGACATAGCGATTTCAGGTGCACTTGAGTGCACCCGAGAAATGCGAGGTTCACATGACGATTCTTAAAGCAGAATCCATGAAGAAAACAAGCAACGACCGGGAAGCTCTTCGTATCTATCCGGTCACTACCAAGCTGACAAAAGAGGAACGGAACGCTGTTACCAAATTCGCGGAGACCCACGGCGTTGCGCGTGGTCAGTGGATGCGCGATGTGATTCTGGCCCAGTTGCAAAGCACTCCCAGGAACAACGCTTCTTTGGCGGAAGTTCTTGGCATCCGTTTGCTTCTGGTCAATGTGCTTCGCCCACTGGCCGCAGGACAAAAACTGACACCGGAAACATTCGACAAACTGCTGGACGAGATCGGCACAGCCAAGTACGAACTGGCTGGAAAACTCGCGTCCGAGAAGAGGAGATAACGCGATGGCAAAGACCACATGGGGCCGCAAGGAGACCATTGTCTGGCCCTACCACATTCCCATCTACGCCTACAGCGCAGCATTCGCCGCAGCCGCACTTACGTTCGTATTCGTGTGCGCCTGGATTCGCTTTGCCACAACGCCTTTGCAGCGGTACTACCTGCCGCTCTATGAGCGGACTTCGGCGATCGGAGCGTTCAGCAAAACCCACCGGAGTAACTACCGTGTGCTCTTTGTCGCCGGCCATGGGCTTTCGCCACGCCCGGCTCAAAACGCCGATGTGATGCTGGGCAGAACTCCCGAGCCGGATGGCAAAACCATTCCGCTCCAACTCTCGGCAGATGCTCCGCTGCATGGATACACGCTCTTTTTTCGTGGTCCTCTGCGCAGCTTCTCCGATGCCCGGTTGCGCGACTACATGAAGGATGTTGTCTATGGTGGAACCAGCCTGCCCGCATTCTTCCGGCCACCGTTGATCGGCGGCGCCTTGGTCTTTCTGATCCTGCTGCCGTTTGCGGTCCTGAAAGATGTGCAACGGCAGAAACAGCTTCGCTATGGGCGTCGGTTGAAAGGCCCGGAGATGCTGACACCACGCCAGTTCAACCGTGTCGTCAAGGGGGACGGCATCGGCTTCAAGATCGATGGGATGCGCAAAATGCTGCGTATCCCGGCCCGCGCCGAGGCTCAGCACATGCAGATCATCGGCGACACGGGAGCCGGTAAATCCGCGCTCATGTTTCAGATGCTCCGGCAGGTATGCAGCCGGGGTGATTCGGCCATCGTTTATGACCCGGCGCGAGAGTATGTGAAGCGGTTTTATGACCCGGACCGCGGCGACATTATCTTGAATCCGCTCGACCGGCGCTGCCCCTATTGGGGACCGGCGGAGGAGTTGCGCAGCCGGTCGGAAGCCAAGGCCCTGGCCGTCTCACTGTTCCAGCCGCCGCAGGACAAGAAAGGCGAGTTTTTCATCGAGTCGCCGCAGAAAATCTTTGCCTTTCTGATGGCCTATGGGCCAACGCCGGATCAACTTGTCCAGTGGATGTCGAACCCGGAAGAGATCGACCGCAGAGTCCAGGGCACCGAGCACGCCCACCTGATCGATCCACACGCGCACCAGCAGCGCGCCGGTGTTCTGGCTTCGCTCGGCTTAGTCGCCGACAGCCTTCGGCTGCTCCCGAAAAGGAGTGAAGCCAATGGAGCGTGGACAGCAACGGAGTGGGCCGAAAAGCGCCAGGGTTGGATCTTCCTGACATCACTTCCGGCAGAGCGGGAGGCGCTTCGGCCCTTGCAGAGTTTGTGGATTGATTGGCTCGTTCTGCGCCTGCTCAATGAGCCGACCGCTGCGCAAAAACGTGTCTGGTTTGTGATCGACGAACTGGCGAGCTTGCAGAAACTTCCGCAGCTCCACACAGCGATCACAGAAGCCCGCAAAAGCAATAACCCCGTAGTTCTCGGATTCCAGGGCAAGGCACAGCTTGAATACCTGTACGGGCATCTGGCCGAGGTTATGCTCTCGCAGCCGGCGACCAGCGTTTGGCTCACCACCAAGGAACCGAACGCCGGGGAGTGGGTCTCGAAGTTCATTGGCAAGGTTGAGATCGAGCGTTTGCGCGAGACACATTTCGACGGCACCCGCGCAGGCCGGAACTTTGCGCTTGACCGGCAGGTCGAACAGTTGGTTCTGGAATCAGAAATTGCCGGTCTCGCCGACTTGCACGCTTACATGAAGTACCAGAACTACGTAACGCGATTTTCGTTCCCGTACTTCAATATGCCGGAAGTTGCCGAGGGTTTTGAGCGGCGCGAGCGGCCCGACGACAAGCTGCCTTATGATCCGGCGCGCGTGCATGGCAGTGAGCCGAATACGGAGTTAAAACAGGTTCCGGAAGACTCCCCCTCATCGCAGCCCAACGCGCTGCCTGTGGTGCAGCAGATCGAACCCGAGCCAGCCGTTGCTCCCGACGCGGACGATCAACAGAACCTTATTTTGAGAGGTTGAGGTGTAACTATGCTTACCATCTCCAAACCGCTTTCCGCGAGTCAAGCCCAGACCTATCATAAAAAGGAATTCACCGCAGCCGAACAGAACTATTGGAAACAGGCCGACACGATTCAGGGGGAGTGGCACGGTAAGCTGGCCGGTAAATTTGACCTTGCCGGAGCGGTGGGAGCCGAAGAGTTCGCTCGACTCTCCGAAGGCCAGCACCCAGCGACCGGCGAACAGTTGGTTCGCCATCGCAAGGTCCATGAATACAAAACAGAGGACGGCAAGACCGTCGCGCCGGTCGAACACCGCGCCGGGTGGGACGCGACCTTCAGCGCACCCAAGTCGGTATCGCTCACTGCACTTGTCGGCAGCGATGAGCGGGTGCGCGAAGCCCACCGGGAAGCCGTGAACGTCGCGCTGAACGAGTTAGAGCGATATACGCAAGCGCGGATCGGCGGCAATCAACCCGCGGAAATGACTGGCCAGTTTGTCGCCGCCACGTTCGAGCACGATACGGCGCGGCCTGTCGATGGGTATGCAGCTCCACAACTCCATACGCACGCCGTCATCTTCAATATGACCGAACGTGAGAATGGCCAGATGCGCGCGCTTCAAGAGCGCAGCTTCTTTGCTTCGCAGAGCTACGCGACTGCCGTGTATCAATCGGAGCTGATGTACCGGCTCCGCAATCTCGGCTACGAAATCGAGCCGGGCAAGAGCGGCGCGCCGGAGATCAAGGGATACTCGCAGGAATATCTTGACGCGTCCAGCCCACGGCGTCAGCAGATCGAGGAAGCCCTTGCGCACAGCGGCTTCAGCGGCCCGGAGGCCGCGCAGATTGCGGCCCACAACACCCGCGACAAAAAAGCACTCCTGTCGCCTGACAAAGTGCTGGCGGCGCACCGGCAGATCGCCGCCGAATTTGGCAACCAAGCCGATCATGTGGTTGCCGAGGCCCGAAAACGGCAGATCGGCCAGACTCAGAACCCCCAAGTTCAGGAACGCCAGAAACAGGCGCACTCGGCACTGACCTTTGCGCGCGACCGTGGTTTTGAGCGAGAGGCTGTCCAGGATGAACGGGCCTTGCTTGTCGATGCGATGCGGCGCGGCATGGGAGAAACGACCTACCCGGAGGTCCGCGCCAGCTTCGAGACCCGCATCGCTTCCGGCGAGTTTCAGCTCGTTCCCGGCGAAAAGCACGATTCGGCGCGCAGGTTTACGACTACCCATATGGTCCAGGCCGAAACAAAGATCGTCCAGACGGTGTTGGATGGACAAGGCCGCGCTCCCCAACTCATGTCCATCCAGCAGGCTATTCCGCTCTCGGAGGCGAATCCCCAACTCAATCGGGCGCAGCGGAACGCCATCGAAAAAGTGCTCACTTCCAACGATCGGATACAGGGGCTGCAAGGAGTCGCCGGGGCCGGAAAAACGACAACACTTGCCAGCATCCGTCGGGGAGCAGAGCAGAACGGCTACACGGTCGAGGGTTTCGCCCCTACCTCCCGCGCCGCCCGTCAGCTCCGCGATGCGGGCATTGAAGCTGATACGCTGCAAGGTTTCCTTGCGCGTGGCAATCGGCAGAGCGATGACGCGGCGCGAAAACATCTCTATATGGTTGATGAATCCTCGCTCGCATCGACACAGCAGATGCGAGATTTCCTCGGCAAGATTGGTGCCCAGGACAAGGTTCTGCTCATTGGCGACATCCTGCAGCATCAGGGCGTGGAGGCTGGAAAGCCCTTCGAGCAGTTGCAACAAGCGGGAATGCAGACCGTTCAACTCGATCAGATCGTGCGCCAGAAAGATCGAGAACTACTGAAAGCTGTCGAGCATCTGTCGAAAAATGAAACCGCAATGGGTGTGCAGATGCTTCAGCAGCAAGGCCGCGTGACGGAGATCGTAGACCCGCGGCAGCGCATCGAAGCGATAGCAACAAATTATGCGGCCCGCCCTGAAAACACGATCATCGTATCTCCCGACAACGCTTCGCGCCGGGCCATCAATCAGGCTGTGCGCCAGGAATTGCAGGCGCTCGGCACGTTGGATAAGGAAGATCATTCCATGCGCGTGCTGACGCCGCGCTCCGATATGACCGGCGCGGATCGAGCATGGGCCGCTCGCTATCAGCCAGGCGATGTACTGCATTACATCCGCGGAAGCAAAGAGTACGAGATCGAGCGCGGAAGCTACGCGCAGGTCGTCACCACGGACCCGAAAGAGAATCGTGTTACCGTCCAGAAACCGAACGGGGAACAGGTGTCTTATGACCCGTCACGGTTACGCGGCATCAGCGCCTACCGCGAGATTGAGCGAGAATTTGCCATTGGAGACCGGGTGCAATTTACTGCACCAAATAAGGAGTTGGGCGTTGCCAACCGCGACCTCGGAACCCTTCAGCAGATCGGTGAGGCCGGAAAACTCACTGTCCGCATGGATGGTGATAAAGAGAAGGCGCTCACGTTTGACCCGGCGGAGATGCGGCACTTCGATCACGGCTACGCCGTGACCTCGCACAGTTCGCAGGGACTCACCGCCGAGCGTGTCCTGGTCAACATGGATACCAATGTTCACCCGGAACTCATCAACACCCGCTTCGCTTATGTCTCGGTTTCGCGCGCCTCGCAGGATGCGCAGATTTTTACCAACGATGCGGTCACGCTCGCCGAAAGCCTCAGCCGTGATGTCTCCAAGGCTTCGGCGATCGACTTCGGCAAAGCTCAAAGTCCGGTTGCGAACATGGGATTGGAGCAGGCGGCAGCGGCGTTAACGAAGATACCTGCCGCTGGGCTTGGGTTAGGACTTTGAGATTTACGGGATCGTCTCAATACGTCATTCATCGTGAACAAGGAATGACGTATTGAGATTCATCTATGTCGTCTGATCGAACCGGCGCGCTCGGACATAAACAACGTCAGCCCGTTGTCAACGGTCAAATTTGAAAAGACATTTCCAGTTCGACCCCAGAGTAATTGACGTGCGGTACAAGCTGACGATTCGGGCCTTGCTTAAAATGCACCAGGCCATATCGCTCCATCGTCCGCAAGGTCCGGGACAGATTGGATGTCGCTCTTCCCGATCTCTCCGCCAGTTCATTGAGAGATTGAGGGCTGGTCTCCAAGATGAGCTTGAGCAAATCCCGATTCTGATCGGAAAGCACCTGAGACAGCGTACCTAGCGATTCAAACCAAATCTTAGGCTCACCTTTTGCCGGGACATATTCTCCCTTTGCGATTGCCAGCGTCCTCTTTTTGTAGGCTTCCCGTGAGGCAATTCCAACTTTCAGAGTCTTCATGGCGCTGTGCTCCTTTCCTTCAAGATCGACTCAACTTCTTTCCAAAAATCCGCCAGTAGCGACATGGAATCCTTGTAGTCGTAAAAGCGGACTCGCTTACCCTTATGCTTGTGGTCGTATCTGATGCGGGTTCGGGCGCCTGGTCCCGTACCTTCTCGGATGGGATGAGCGTTGTCAAAGCCCAACAGGCGCTCGCCGTCACCATCGTGCAGCGTCAGCGAGTAATCCAAACCATGCGGTTTCTCCGGTAGGGACGAAACCCGTTCTACCTCGAACTTGACCCAGAAATTACCCTCCACCACGAATGTCTCGCCATCCAGCAGAAGTAGCGTATCGAGACTGGGATCATGGTCCATCGATCTGCATATTATCATCAGGTGATAACAAAGTCAAGAACCACATAGAGTGGCAACTAATTCACCAACCAGAACAACTTGTTGCCATGCTGAGGACGCATCAGGACCTCTCGGAGGAACGCTTCAAGAAGAATACAAGTGCTCATTTATTTATTTGCTGGTGGGAAGGTTGCGTGGCCCTTCCCTCGCTGCGACCGCCGATCATGCTGGCGTTCTTCGCTTCCCATCCATGCGGGGCCTGTATCCTGCCCCGCAACGCCCGGCCCTTACGTGCGTACAAGCGTACAGCAATTCGGAAGAGTACCGAATTTCTTCTTCGTTTAAGTACCCCCGCTTCATGCGGCTTTATGGCAGAAGCGGTCGGAACCCGTCAAGGGTCTCCGCTGCGCTTCGATGAACGCGCACCAAACGCGCGCCCTTGACTGAACCCGCCTCGCCTCTGCCCGCCGCGCAAGACATGAAGCGGGGGCACTCAAACAAAGAAATTTGGTTTGAGGCAGATGCCCTCCTTCAAATTCCGCCCCGCAGCGGGCACACAGGAGATCGAACACCATGCCTTACACCACCAGCAACACAGCAACCACCACCGCGCCGCACAGCAAAAATGCGGCGCTCCGCAGCGAGTCCCCTTACCAGCAGCGCATCAGTCAGAAGGACAACCCTACACAGCAACTCATCAAACAGGCGGTAGACTTTTTGCTCCAGCAGCTTGAGGCGGGCAAGAGCGAGACACTGACCGCGTATCTCGCCGCAATGGCCCGGTTCCATTCCTATTCCTTTGGAAACATTCTCAGTATTGCGAGACAACGCCCCTCAGCGACCAGAGTAGCCGGGTTCTACGCATGGAAGGAGTTGGGCCGGTTTGTAAAGCGCGGTGAGAAGGGCATTCAGATTCTCGCCCCGATGGTTGGACAGCGGCGCAGAAAGGACACGACAGAGCAGGAGACGAGCACAAACCGGGAGACGAAGCCAGCGCCTGTGTTGATTGGCTTCCGTGCTGTATATGTCTTCGATGTGGCGCAGACCGAGGGCGCGGACCTGCCCGAGTTCGAGCACGACATTACCGGCGATGTGGGCGAACATCGGGAACGGCTGATTGCATTTCTCAATTCTCAGAGCATCACGCTTGAATACACCGAAAACATCGCGCCCGCACTTGGCGTTAGCTACGGCGGAAAGATTGCTCTACTGCCGGGCCAGTCGAAGGCCGAGGAATTTGTGACTTTGGTCCATGAGGCGGGACACGAACTTTTACACAAAAGTGAACGACGCACCATCACCACCGCCACTGTGCGCGAGACGGAAGCCGAGGCCGTGGCCTTCATCGTGGGCCAGGCTATCGGCCTTGAGATGGGGCGGGCATCGAGTGACTACATTCAGATGTACGCAGGAAACGCGGCGCTTTTGGCTGAAAGCCTTGAAGTCGTACAGCGTACCTCTGCGGTGATTTTGGACGCCATCACCGGGGAGTCAGCCACCACGCAGAATGCGCCTTCGGCATCTTCGCCGGAGGTGCAGGACGCAATCGCGGAGGTGGCGTAATGCAGACCATCCTTCGCATTCTTGAGCGGGCCGGTGGTTTCCGGCCCGCGCTCTACCTCAAGATCGAGAACCCACCCTACATGGCTTTGGTAATCGAGGCCACGCCGGAACCCGGACCGCTGAACCTGCCTTCGATTTCCGTTGCGCATTACGGAGAGCAGAACGCCGACCTGATGCGCGACCCGGAGATGTGCTTCGAGTTGTCGAAGCCGCCGCTCTGCGGCCTTTCGCTCGCAGCGTGGTACTACCGCAATGACTATATGGGCGTGGAGCAGAATTCGCGCTATCGGGACGGGGGAAACTACGTTTTTCTGCCCGACCTGTACGAACAGCACGAACAATTCGCGCGGCAGTGGGACAAAAACATCCGCGTTCAGGGTTTTCTCGAAGCCTTCACGGACAAGTCGATTCGCGGCTAGTCCACTCCCTGCGGAGCGGAACCGGCCTGATGTGTCTCCGCTCCGTGCGCCTTCACTTTTCAACCGCCCGAAAGGAGCTTATTCAAATGGAAACGACTGTTATCAATGCCACCGAATACCGCGACCTTCCACTCTCTCAACTCAACGAATCGAAGACCAATCCCCGCCGTGTCTTTGACGGGACGGCGCTCAATGAGCTTGCCGCCAGCATACGCAGCCAGGGCGTGCTTTCGCCCTTGCTGGTTCGTCCTCTCTCCGAGAACGGTTTCGAGATTGTAGCCGGTGCGCGGCGTTACCGCGCCGCGCAAATGGCCGAACAAGAGACTGTCCCGGTGCGCATCAAAAACTTGACCGATGCCGAAGTCATCGAAGCGCAGCTAGTCGAGAATTTGATACGCGCTGAAATTCACCCGATGGAAGAGGCCGAGGGGTTCGCGGCACTTTTGCGTCTTGAGGAGCCGAAGTACAGCATCGAACAGATCAGCGCACGGGTGGGAAAATCGCCCGTGTTCGTCGCCTCTCGCCTCAAGTTGGTTGACCTTGTGCCCGCAGCGGTCGAAGCCTTCTATGCCAACGAAATAGGTGTGGGCCATGCTTTGTTCTTGGCGAAGCTGCCCGCCGACCAGCAGGAACAGGCGCTCTCGGCCTGCTTCAAGGAAGTCTACAACGGAGAACACAAGCCCGCGCGAATTCTGCTGCCCGTCCGCAACCTGCAATTCTGGATTGAGTCGAATGTGTTGCTTGTATTGAAAGACGCGCCTTTCGACAAGCGCGATGCGCAGTTGGTTTCCACGGCGGGTAGTTGCGCCGACTGCCCCAAGCGCACCGGGCATAACAAGCTGCTGTTCGGTGACGACCTCGGCAGACAGGGTGACCGATGCACCGATCCGAAGTGCTACCAAGCGAAACTCGCGGCACACGTGGCGATGGCCGTTGCCGCGAAACCCGAGCTTGTCCAGATCAGCACCGCCTACGGTACGCAGAGAGAAGGCAGCCCCGTATTGCCGCGCAACAAGTACACCGCCATCCGCGACGATAAGCCGAAGTCCAACGATGAGGCAAAGCGCCCGGAGTTCAAGGTGTGCAAGTTCACCACCGACGCTATCGTCACCGAAGGCAGCGACATCGGCACAATCCATAAGGTGTGCAAAAATCCCGATTGCCCCATCCATCATCCGAAGAAGGTGAACGGCAATGGGGCGAACGATGCTGCATTCAAAGCCGAGCAGGAGAAGCGGCGCAGGGAGGAAGCCATCGCCAATGCAACCGGCTTGCGCGTTCTCTCTGCGATTAGCGCGGCTGTTCCGGTGCGGCTGATGAAACACGACCTGCTGTTTGTGGCCGAACGCATGGTCAACCTGCTGGACGAAAACCGCGCCGCGATCCTTGCCAAACAGCACGGCATCAAGAAGACCAAAGAGAACGAATCGGTAGGCAAGTTCTTCACGGCCTTTCTTCGCCGCGCCGACGAAAGCACGTTGGGCCGCACCGTGGTCGAAGCGGTCGTCTTGCTCACAGCCTCGCGCGGCAACGCCTCGCACGTTCTGCGCGATGCCGCCGAGTTTTACAAGGTGGACGTGGCCGCAATCACGGCCACGGTCAAGCAGGAATTCACCGCCAAGGAAAAAGCGAAAGCGGCGAAGAAGGCCGCGCCCAAGGCACCTGCGAAGGCATCGGCAAAGACCGCGAAGAGAGCGGCGGCGTAACAACCCGATCAAGATGTACTGTGCGGGGCCAGAAGACCGGCTCCGCATTCTTGTTTGTGCCCGCTCTTCCCGCCCTCTTGCGTGGCATCTGCATTTTGCAGATGTGTCACACTGGTCCCGCCCAGCGGGCAGCGCCGCTCCCGCGCCGACACACGACATAGTATCTAGTTTACGAGCACATCAACTTGCTGGGCCGTTATGCCTTTTCGGTACCGGAAGCGGTCCAACGTAGACAACTACGCCAGCCTGCGCCACTCGCCCGAAGCAATCGAGGAGCTCTCCTGATTCCTAAAGCGAGTATTCTGTTCCGTTGCTCCGAAATACTAAGTTTAAAGTATCGGTCAAAAGGGAACCGGCATTCGGGGAGCAATGGAAACTCTATTCCCGGAATACCAAGGCTTATGGTCCTACAAAAAAACTGAGCGTGGCAGGCTCTAAAGGAAGGAACCATGCCACGCTTCAGAAGATCAAGCAACAAGCATACTAATGGAATCCTTCTATTGACGAGGATCCGGAACCTTCGCTAGACCACCGAAACCGGTCATCAAAAGTTTGTTGCTCCAGTCGCGAAATAAGGCTCGCATACGCCGACGTTGTTGTAGTCGCTTGCCAGTTCTAGAACGCTCGTACCGTCCAGAGATGGAAGCAACGCTGAAGACCAATTGGGACAAGGGTTGGGAAAGGCGTCCGGAGTTTGTACCGGAGGGGCCAAAGTAAACCAGGGACCGTATCCAGTGCTGGTAACCGTGCTCACAAAAATAGTATTTCCATTCTGGGCCGATACCTGACCGTTGGATTCAAGCAACACCTGCCCAATCAGTAATATTTCGCCATATGGATCGTGCGGCGACGGACTCCAGACGTTCGCCGGAGTGTGTGTGAAATATTGCCCCGTTGCTGTCACTGCCGCGTTTGCAATAGTGGAGGGAACACCAAAATCCCATCCATCGGGCGAAGTGCGGGTGAAAACAGTGCAGGCTGCCGGCCCACAATCTTCATAGCTCATGAAGTAGTGGCCGTTCGGTAGCTTGGACACCACCGACATCCCAGGCCGATCCGCATTGATATTACTCGCGACCGTATTTTTTTGATCCCCCCAAAAAATACCGTCGGAACTATCCATCTGGGCTATCTTCTGGCTACAGCAAGGGTCGGTCTCATCCGACCAGAACATCACCAGATTCCCGGAATTATCTACCTCAAACTCTGGTTCCCATACTGCATTGTACGCGTTGGTGCCATTGACCGGAGAAGCGCCCTGAACCGGGGTAGATAAATAGTGCCAGGTCTGGCCCCCGTCTGTGCTTATGTAGATCTCGATCACGAGGGTCTGGTTCGGTGGTGGAACGATGCTGTAGGTCCCGGAATAGAGCAGCGTACCTGCCTTCAGGGTGCCCGCATTTTGCGGTACCATCCATAGTCCCGTTTCAGAGATTTGGTAGCTGCCGCTAACCGTCGGAACCGTAGAGAGGTAATTGAAAGTTTTACCTCCATCTGTACTCCTGTAAATGATGCCGTTTGCGCTCGCGACGATATTCCCGTTAGGCAGTCTTGCAAGGCGCGGATACGGGGTCGGCAGGTTGGAGGGATTGCTGCTCCCAAGAAGAGTGCCCGTCTGGCAAGATTGACTAGAACCGGAAGGAAGCGCGGTACCATCTGCGCCGTTTGTCACGAACAAGACGTTTCTGGCATCGTTTGACTGGAAGCCCACGGAAACTCCGTGCTGAAACGCCGCTGCTCCTGGTCCTAAAGCACCCATCTGAACACCGAGATATGCCTTGGGCCCTTGCCAGTTAGATCCGTCTGCTGACGCCATCACCATCATCTCGTTGCCTTGGTCACTCGCCCCATAGATTAAGTAGAGGGTACAGTTAGAGACCACCAGAGCAGGTGAACTGTTTCCGCCCATCGTTTGACCTAGCATCTGGTTGCTAAAGTTGACTCCATCCGACGAAGATGCGATCCACACATTATTGCTGGGGTCGTCTGCCCTATAGGCGATATAGAGCTTGCCGTTGAAGGACGCTATCGCGGGATCGCTACCGAGCCTAACGTTGGGTACCTGCGTTGCGGTCGGCCAGATCACCCCATCCGGCGAACAAGTCACATGCAAGGTGTGGCCCGGATCGTTCGCCTGGAAGGCTGCACACAGATAGCCGTTGAACGTCGCCAGCGCGGGAGCGCCCCCCATCTGAATATTCGCGAACCCGGTTGCAGTTGGAAAATTGCTCCCCGTCGGCGACGACGTAATGTAGAAGTCGTTATTGACATTCACCCCTCGGAATGCCACATACAGTTGGTTGTTGTACGCCGCCATTGCGGGCGCGCTGCTCGATTGAAGATTCCCGTACGGAGTTGCCTGTGGGACGTTGATCCCTGTCGACGCCGCCGCAATGTAAAGGGCGTTGCTATTCGTATTGACCCCTTCGAATGCCACGTAAAGCTTTCCTTGGAAAGAGGCAAGTGCCGGCTTGGTCGCCATGATTTCGTTCGGCTGTTCGGTCGCCGGCGATGCAAGCCCGTCTTGTGGGCCAGGGCCGCCAGGGTCGCTTGGGCCAGTGTAACTGGCCGCTTCCGTCACTTTGTTTGTCACGAATAAAACGTTTCTGGAATCGTTTGACTGGAAGCCCACGGAAACGCCGTTGCCAAATGCCGCTGCCGCTGGTCCTGTAGTACCCATCTGAACACCAAGATATGCCGCAGGGCCCTGCCAGGTAGATCCGTCCGTTGACGCCGACACCAGCATCTCATGGCCCTGGTCATTCGCTCCATAGATGTAGTAGAGGGTGCCGTTGGAGACCACCAAGGCAGGCGAACTGCTGCCGCCCATCGTTTGACCGGTTAGCTGCTGATTACTAAAGTTGACTCCGTCCGACGAAGATGCGATCCACACATTTCTGCTGGAGTCATTGGCCCTGTAAGCGATATAGAGCTTGCCGTTGAAGGACGCCATCGCGGGATCGCTACCGAGCGAGACATTGGGTATCCCCGTTGCGGTCGGCCAAGTCACCCCATCCGACGAACAGGTCACATACAAGAGGTTACTCGCATCGTTCGCCTTGAAGGCTGCGCACAGTTGATAGTTGAACTCGGCCAGCGCGGGAGCGCCGCCCATCAGAATATCCCCGTGCCCGGTTGCAGTTGGGAAATTGTTCCCTGTCGGCGACGACGTCACGTAGAGAGCGTTATTGACATTTACCCCTCGGAACGCGATAAACAGTTGGCCGTTGAATGCCGCCATTGCGGGCGCGCTGCTCGATTGAAGGTTCCCGTACGGGGTTGCCTGTGGGAAATTGTACCCTGTCGACGACGCAACGTAGAGGGCGTTGCTATCGACATTTACCCCTTCGAATGCCACGTAAAGGCTTCCGTTGAAAGAGGCAAGTGCCGGCTTGGTCGCCATGATATCGTTTGGCTGTTCGGTCGCCGGCGATGCAAACCCATCTTGTGGGCCAGAGCCGCCAGGGTCGCTTGGGCCAGTGTATGTGCCAGCGGGATCGGTCGAACCGCTACCGCCGCTGCTGTCACCGGTATAGCCCGCGGCAACGATATTCGCTTGGACTGCGCTTTCCGTCGCAGCCGATGGATAGCCCGAAGTCATGGCGCCTTCGAAGAAGGAGCCCTGACCCGAGTTGCTATTATCGCCCCCGGTTCCAAGAACGATGGCCCCTTCCAGTTTCATCGGGATGTACCCCGAGTTGACGGTCGGAAGCGTTCCCGAGTATTCCGTGGTGAGGCTGCCGGATTGAGCATTGCCGGCATACAGGGCAAAGGTGGATGTTCCGTTGTTCTCGGACATCGCCGTCACGAAGTCGCTGTTGATGGATTGGTCTCCGAGATTGGAACCATTGCCCATATATTGGCCGTCTTCAAGGTCGGCTTCGACCCATGGACCGGATCCGCTGCAGGGCGGGAACTCTTGGCACGCTGTTCCAAAGTTGAGCGCATCCATATGGCCTGCGTGGTTGTCTTGGCTATTCGTTTCTACGTTTCCGTAGTCGAAGCAGCACAAGTTGTTCACGTACGTGCCGCTGGTCACCATGTAGATGCCTTCCGGCGACGCGCCCTTGGCAACGCCAGAAGTGGCGTTGTTTCGGTAGCCGACGCCAGGTGTCACTTTCACGCCGTAGGCTTCATTTCCGTTGACGCTAATGGGCAGCGCGTTCGCTACCGCACCGGAATCGGCGGTCGACACCGCTCCTCCACCTGCGCCTTCGATGGCCAGATTATTACCGTAGGACGATTGATCGTAAATCATCGTTATCGTGCATGTCGTACTCGCGCAGAATGAATCCTGCGCGGCCGCGTTTGCGTTACCGCCCGCGGCCAATGTGCCGATGTCGCTGGTAGAGCCATCCGACGCACGCTTGACCTGGTAGAGCCTTCCGCTATAGGTGCCGAACAGAGCCCGCACCGTGCTATGCGCGGCAACGCATGGCGTGCCGCCAGAAGCATAGATATCGCAAGTGGAAGTGCCAGTGCCGGTAGAAACTGCCTGTGTGGTCAGAGTTAGCGAGTTGGAGGTGTTTCCCTGGTACGTAGCATCTCCGGAATACGTTGCAGTGTAGATGTGGGATCCTGCCGCTATGGAAGTCACGGCAAAACCTGCAGACCCGCTATTCACCGAAACGGTGCCGATTGTTGTCAAATTATCCTGGAAGGTCACCGTTCCGGTTGCATCTGCGGGGCTGACGATGACTGTCAGTTGAACATTATCGCCTGCTACTGGAGAGGTTTCGCTGGCAGATAATGCAACCGACACGGCATTGGATACAGCCGAAGGATTGGGCTGCATATAACTTAGGTTCCGCTTGCCGTCGGCTTTTAGATTGATGTCGTACCATTGGGGACGGTCGGTAGTGATTAGCTGGAAATTATTGTTTGTTACGAAGGTGTAATCGCCCCGATCGTCCGCCGTGTCCGTGGGTTGCCCCGCACCATAGTTGGGATTCGGAATTGTTGGAAATGGGGTTGCTGGATTTGATGAGATGGGAGCGTTCAGGTTTGGCATAGTAGGACCATACAGGTAGGCCGTCATAGGGAGGCAGCAGTAACCTGTATTTGTGTAGAAAAGCGGAGTTTTGTGTGCCGTCGGAGGGGTAATAGTACTCCGCGTACGGACTAAAAATCCCAACGGTGCTCGACGATCCTCTGTATGACCTCGCGTATTTTAATGTCTTGTCCAGAATTCCGCCGTTTTGCTTATAATCGACTTCTATCGCAGGAAAGGAGATGTTGTCATCATTCTGAAATGTTTTTATATTGCTGAGGATTCCATTTTCATCGCCAAAAGCATTCGGACTTATGTTCGACGTGCTGTAGTACGGAAAATAGTTTACTTCTGAATAAGATTCGTTATTGACAGTCGGAAAGGTATTCTCGAAGCATTGAACTGGCGTATCACAGCTGTCATTTGGCTGAAACGCTGTTGCCGGCATCTTAAAGAGAACCGACTCGGCGAAGGGCCGGCCCTTTGAATCGGTGGTTCCGGCAACGACGCTCCATACGGCTGTTGCAGTCGCGGCGTCCTTAATATCGAACGCCACGACCATTTGAATATTTTTGTTTTTTATCTCGGTCAGTGCATCCTGCACCGTAGGGGGAAATACTCCCGAGAAGAGGCTGTGGCCAGTTGTCGAACATCCATGGTTATAAAAACCATTATTGCCCTTGGTCAGACTGATGGAATCCCTCAAAACGAAGTTGTCGGAGTAGTAGTACTTCGTCCGCGTGAGGGAAGTGTCCGCTACTACAAGGTCTTTTGCGTCATTCGTAGAATTGGTTCCCAAGCTCTGGAACGGATCAAAGGGAACGCCGTCAAGACTGCCGCCGAGGTAGGTACACGTCTCACGTCCCCAGGTAAGGTCGTGACTCAAAATCGGGACGTTATCGCTGGTGAGTTTCACATCCAACTCAATCATCTCGATTCCTGCCTGCGCGGTCAGGTCAATGGCTTGAAGTGAGTTTTCCGGAACATGCGCGTTGCTTCCGTCAACGATAGCGTGGATACCACGGTGGGACGCAATGATGGAGAGGTCACTGTTGGGGGTCCAGATTGCGCCCATTATTTTCCTTGTGTCAAAATTATTCGGATTGTAATTTTGCGCTCGAAGGAAAGCACTTGTGCCGAGGAGGATAAGAGCAATCACAATCATGAGAATGTGGCGGGCAGATCGTCGACTGACAGGCAAGATGCCGAATTGAAGTTGATCGCGGTGAGTCGAATCCCCTGTCTTCTGAGCGCTCCGCAACGTTCCCAAGGAGCGGTGGACCATCGTGGAAATGCGAGTGGTATGCATGATGAATCTCCTTGTTTTCAGTAAAACCATAAGCTGAAGTGGCTTAGGGAAGTTAAGGGGCCCAGAAAGAAACTGCTGCGCCTTGTTTGATCCTTCACCATTAGACATGAGGAATGTTTCGCCGTGTGAAAGCGAACCTGGAGGCAACGTTGCAGCCTCCAGGCTCAGTCGATTTAGATCTCAGAACTGCAACTTCATGGAGAACTGAATGACTCTGGAGTTGGGCTGTTCGCCGCTGAATCGTTCGCTGGTAATCTGGCCGAACGCGCCAGTCTGGTTTGATTGGTGATGGCTCCTCCACCGCCGCCTACGTTCGTTGCCGGTTGTCCGTGGGCAGGCGTGTTGAGGAGGTTGAAGGCGTCCGCTCGAAATTGCAGGCTTGATTCGCGCAGCGTTGCAAAGTTCTTGAACAGCGACATGTCGACACGGTTGTACCTCGGTCCCACAACGGTGGTCGATCCCTGATTTCCGTAAAACGAAGACAGCGGCAGATAATTGTAGTTAGCCGCTGTTACGCTAGTTGGGTTTGCAAAAGAGCAGGGATTGAACCAGTGCGTCACAGTTTTGGCGGCGGTTGCACAGGCAGGTCCAGTGTTTTGCACGGTCCCTCCAGTGGTAAACGGATTCGCGACCTTTAGGGGATATGAGACTCCGTTTCCCAGCGTGTTGTTGGCCACGAGTGCTACGGGGCTTCCCGTTTGCACGCGAAAGGTCCGGACGACGTCTTTCCATGTAGAGCCCTCAGATGCAAGCAGCGCAGTAATGTTCTGAAAAGTCTTGACGGACTGAGCGCGGATGTCACCGATGTGAATTGAATCGCCGTGCTCGTCGATACTGGCCGTGCCGGAGATAAGAAGAATTACGAGGTCATTCAGGTCAAGATGTATCCCTCGCGAGAACGAACTAGGTTTCGTGTAGTGAAACGCTTCGTTCAGTACGGTTGGGTTGCTAATGGCCCGCTTCGCGATCAGAGTGCCGGCCACGTTCTGCAGCAAATCCTGGATTGTCATAATCTCCTCTGATAAACCACTTCACTTGGGCAGTGTGCGCGCCAGCCTCAATTGAAAATCAAGTCATCTGAATGTGCCGGACCATCGTAAAGAGCTCCCAGGTGGAGCAGGGGGTTCAAACAACGTAGAGAACTTCTTTGTGCGTAGCGAGGTCTGCTGGCAGTCCTCGTTGATCGAAAATCGCTACACCAGATTCCAGTGCGATTGAGCATCTTCGGATTGCTTCATGCAGTCCGTCAATTCGATAACCAGGAACAAATTGAGCCATAGATCTCCCGAGCGGAGTACGGCCGCGCGCGATTCTCCAGTATGCCCCTTGACGGCGACACAACCAAAGCAGTGTTTAGATGTTCGGAGATACATAGGCACAGGGTCTCTTCATGGTCCAGATACCTCAGCGCGGAGAGCCAGACGTAGTGAGCAAGGATGGCTGCGTCGATAGCACTGTTCTCTGGATCGTCGGTGTCGGGTACTGTGCTAACCATCTCCTGATTCTCAAAAACGGCAATACTGGTGAACGGTCTCGGCTTTTTGCGCATCCCAAAGCGAGCGATGACGACTCTCGGCCGCGCGCGACGAAGTGCCTCCGATGCAGACCACTCGACGAATGCGTTGGGAAAAACCAAAGCACCGTTCCCACTCAGAAAGACTTCCACTACAAAGCTGCGCAGGTTGTGTTGCCGGACAAGTCCGGGAGGGCACCAGCTCGACCAGTCGGCTTGACGCAGACCCGCCATCGTCTTATCGGCTTCTGGTATATCTTTGGGAATCGTATTCAGGCCTGCCAGAAACTTATCACGGAACAGTTTTAGATCCGCATAGTTCAAGGTGGATGCCGAAGGTACGGCAGAAAGTGTGCTATCCAGCCCGCTATCCGCATCGATGAGCCACATATCGGCAGGATCTGAGCTTCCTTGACGGGCGAGAAGATCGGGAATGCTTTTTTGGCCAGGCTGCGGTCGCAAAAGAAGATCATACAATTCTTGCGCATCGCTGGAGAGGTCGATCTCCTGACACTCTCCATTCCAGTTCCGCCAAGCTTCGCGACGATCGATGGGCAAGCTCTTCGGCAGCAAAAGAAGGATCAACCGCCTCCGCGCGGTCTCCTCACTTACAAGTTCCTTCGACTTGGCATCAACGGCCTCGTATACCCTTTGCACCTCGCGCCGCCAGTCCGCGTAGTATTCAGAGCGGGCGAGCTCAGTAGCATTCCCTACCGTGTCGCCGGCAGCGGAGAATTGCCAGCGGTCCACGCCCATCTTCAATTCGATGCTGCGTAAGGATGCTGTCAATGCGGTCAGATCATTCGGGCTGAAGGACTGAGTTCCTTTGATAAAGGAGTGAAATCGACTCCTCTCAAAGGGAAAGAGAGTGTCCCATTGCGCCAACTGCTGATTGAGCGCAGGGCGAAGTGTCAACGGCAAGCGTGCGATCGTTCTCCGCCATTCCACTGCTTCATTCGTTTTTTCTGCAACGGCTAAATCCGTTTCACTCATCATTCTCTGACTCACACGTGAATCTCATGAAGAACATTGCCTGCTGTCTCTAGATCATTCAACCCGAACATCTTTGCAATGGTAGGGCACAAATCGATGTGCTGAACTAAGCGTTCTACGGTTCCAGTGGCCTTTACTCCAGCGCCGAGGCACATCATCCACGTGCGGCGAGTCGAGTCGTTGTCCAGCCTGTGATTGAAGAACCCGTTGGTGGGAGAGCCATCCAGGTCGCGGCCAAACTCAGGCAGGACGAAAATGGTTGTGTTGCCCCGGTACGATGGATTAGTTTGCACTTCGTGCCACAGTTCGTACACCAACCGGTCGAGAGTGCGAATGCCTGCAACGTGCAGGGAATATGATCCGAAGTGAGCCGCTTCCATATCCGAAAAAGTGATTGCGAGCAGGGAAGGTGCGAAGCGCCGCATGACTTCCACGCTAACGAGATAAGTGAACTCGTCTCCTGTAACGGGCGCGTTTGTGCGTGCCAGGTCTTCAACGGCATGCAACACGGAAAGTTGGGTAGAATCGTCCAGCGTGGAGGTATCTCCGGAGACTGACCACCCCAGTCCTTCATAATTATTGGTTTTCAATATAGCTTCAATTTCAATCTGCATCGCACTCCTGTCCGCGCTATGCGCGGCGTGTCCCTGCGATGCGGCATTGACGACAGCGTTGATCAGGAGCTGCTTGGGAAAGATAACATTCGCTCCATAAGATGGCCCGAATGTGCGAACCTGACTTGCGCCTATTTGATTGCTCAGGGCCTTATTGCTCGAAATAATCCACGCGTCGGTTTGGGGAGCCTTCAAACCCTTACGGAAATACTCAAAGACGGTCGGGGCTTGCGGTGGCGTCTTTCCCCAATCGTCTATCCTCTGCCAACTACCTGTGAGGACACTGGAGATCGTGTTGAAATGCGAGGTCACTCCCGCGTTGACTACGGAAGGGAAGAAGAGGCTTTGCGGGAGCAAGTCACGATAGAAATGAGGAATGTTGGCAAAACCGGTTTCCTCAAAGGTTTCGGCCCTCCGCACTCCGCCGCACATCACCACGATGACTTTTTGCCTGTCTTTGTGCAGCGAGTAAGCTCTATCCAATCCTAAAGCGCGCACACGCGCCCCCGCCCATTGATCCACCACCAGAGCTGCCGCAGCCTTTAGAAAAACCCGCCGGGAAGAGTTTGACGCCATCATAGCCCCCTTCATGTACGAGCAAACGAACAGCAGAGAGACAGTGAAACAAAATCCTGCACAACCACACGAGCCTGAACAGAAGTCCACACCGGAGTTAGTGACGATCAATCTACGTTAGAAAGGGGGCCCGAAGGAAGAGTTTGCAGCCTTCGGGCCCAGTCAAAGTGCATCTCAAAACTGCAGCTTCATGGAAAATTGAATGACCCGCGAGTCAGGCTGTTCGCCGCTGAATCGTTCGTTGGTGATCTGGCCGAAAAGGCCATTCTGAATTTGACCGTTTATGCCGCCGCCGCCGCCGGCTACCTGGATGGCCGGTTGTCCATGGGCAGGCGTGTTGAGGAGGTTGAAGGCGTCCGCTCGAAATTGCAGGCTTGATTCGCGCAGCGTTGCAAAGTTCTTGAACAGCGACATGTCGACACGGTTGTACCCCGGTCCCACAACGGTAGTCGATCCCTGATTTCCGTAGAACGAAGACAGCGGCAGAGAATTGTAGTTAGCCGCTGTTACACTGGTTGGGTTTGCAAAAGAGCATGGGTTGAACCAGTGCGTCACAGTCTTGGTGGCAGTTGCGCACCCGAGTTTAGTGTTTTGTACAGTTCCTGCGGAAGCAAATGGATTCGCGACCTGGATAGGATACGAGATTCCGTTCCCCAGCGTGTTGGAAGCCACGAGATCAACTGGGCTGCCCGTTTGCACACGGAAGATCAACGATGTCTCCCAGCCGCCTACAATCTCGTTCAAAACGCCGGCTTGGTTGAGGAATCTCTGACGACTTCCAAGTGGCAGCGCATAGTGTGCGTTCAGCGTCGCCCTCTGCCGTACATCTGAAAGATCGGTGCCGTAGTCATAGTGGGCACCGAGCCATTGAATAAGGCGATAGCCGGCTTGCCCAGAATAACTGCCGAGTGGTGGCCGGGCGTCGTCCAGTGCATGTGAGTATGTATAGGTTGCAAGAAAAGAGAGATTCTTGCTTGTGCTCTTCTCGAATTTGGACTGGAGTGCGTTGTAGTTGCCAATCCCGTTATCTAAGACCAACCTGCCACTGGTCAGGCCGTAGGTGCCGAAACTACTGCCAGCGATTCCAGGAATGCCGCCCCCCAGCGGCAAGTACTGATTGTAGGAGGTTCCGGGAGCCAAGAGGCCGTCATAGGTGTCCGTAGTGCCGTTTGAGATGCGCAGATGGAGGTCCACATTCCCGACGTAGCCAACCGTGACTGACGCGGTGGGGCTGATTGCATACTGCATACTCAGGTTGTAGCTCTCCGTGTACGGCGTTTTATTGCTGACTCCATACGATTGAACGGCGGGGTTAACGATGTTCGTGGTGCTCAACGCTCCGTTGCCCTGCAACAACCCGGCGAATCCGTTTTCGAGTGTGGTTAATGGAACGGTGCAGTTGGTGGGCGAACTGCAAGTCTGCTGCGCGATAGAGTCGGATATAGCGAACGGCACATTCTGTCCGATATTCGGCCCATAACCAAGGCTCTCTAAGCCACCGAAGAAGATGCCATAGCCGCCGCGAATGACAAGTTTGTCTGTAGGCGAATATGCGAAGCCGAAGCGGGGCGCGAAATTCAAATGCGGCGCGTTGACCAGCGAATCGTTGCTCGTGTATCGCAATGCAATGTTGTTCTTTGCCAGACTTGCAAGGAAACCTACCGGCAGTGCATATGAACTACCCTTGTAAGGAATGTCGTATTCTCCACCGCCTTGGACATAGTTCGGAGCGCCAGCGACTCCTGCCACAGGTGTATAGTTTTCGGGAATAAAGTTAGCCTGACGGCCATGCCTCTCGACATAAGGCTGCGCGTATTCCCAACGAATACCAAGATTCAAAGTGAGCTTACGGGGCAGCTTCCAATCGTCCTGCAAGAAGATGGCGTCGTACCAGCGCTGATTCTCGGTATTGTAGAAATTGTTGATGGTGGCGCTTTGCATATTGTCCATGAGGAAGTCAACGATGCCGGCGCCTGAGGTCCCTGTGTGAGCCGGGTCGTCGCTGTACATCCCGTTGTAGACCAAATTTCCTCTGGACTGACCGGGCTGGAGCGTAGAAGTGAGGATGCGCTGCGCGTTCATGCCGATCTTCAGGGCATGATTCCTAAATGTGGTCGTAATGTTGTCGAGAAATTGCGCAACATTCTCATATTCCTCGCTCGGGGTATAGCGGGGTGAGCCCGCGGCTGACAAACCGGAGATGTTGAAGTAAGGCAGGCCTCCGTTTAATGGACCGGAGGGGATACCGCCTATGCCGTAGGTGCTGGACTCGCTGGTGCCACTGTTTTCCTGCCGGAAGGTTGCGTGAACCCAGTTGTAACCGAAGCGGGCCTCATTCACCAATTTTTGGCTGAAGACGTGGGTCTCGCTAGAGGTAAAGTTGCGGCCTTCGGTTGCAACTAAGCCGTCCGCGTCAAACGCACCGCCATCCAGGATCGGCCCCAACGGGCTTTGGTAATGCTGAGGCTCCTGCGAATAGCTATAGCGGGCAAACGCCTGGTCTGCCCCACTCATGTTCCAGTCGGAGCGGACGTCGTACTGTGTGGTGTCGTCGGTGATCTTTCCAGGAAAGAGATAGTTGCTGGTAGTCTGGCCCACCGCTCCGTAGTTGGGGAGCGGGTAGTTCGCCAGCAGGCTTTTCGCGATCACATTCACCTGGCCGGGGCAGAGGGTGTTTTGCACTCCGTTGCAGGCCAAGGTATTGCTGGTCGTACTCCCTGGTGTGGCCGGCCCGCCGGCAGTATAGAGAGTCTGCACTTTTCCGTTCAGAGTTGGATTCAGCAACTCTGTAAAGTCGGTGAATCCGCTGCTATGCTGGAGGGCGGTCGGAACGGTGAAGAAGCTGCCGCTTCGCTGATATACAACCCGGTTGGCTTCCATATCTCCGAAGAGGAACAGCTTGTTCTTGAGGACCGGGCCGCCCAGCGTTCCGCCGAATTGATTCTGGTGGTAATACGGTTTCTTGAGTGAGAACCAATCTGTATCGTTTAGCTTATCGTTCCGGAAGTACTCCCACAGCGACCCGTGCAGGGCGTTAGTTCCCGATTTAATTGAGGCACTGAGCACACCGCCGGCGTCATGGCCCAACTCGGCGCTAAAGTTGGAGGTCTGTACGCTGAACTCCGACAAGGCATCGGGCGGAGGCTTGATGACATAACTGGCGCCATTCAAGAAATCCGCCAGGTTGACGTTGTTGTCAACACCGTCGAGGATGAAGTTGTTCTGCTCGGCGCGCTGCCCGTTGGCGGAGAAATCTCCCCTTGCCGCGCCGCGTGATCCTGCGTTTGCTGGGGCAACGCCCATGGTCATCTGGGCGATATAGACATAGTTCCGTCCGTTGAGCGGGGTCTCTTGTATGGTTTCGGCGGAGAGCGTCTGGCCCACAGAGGCATCTTGCGTTTGCATCTGAGCTTCTTGTGCTGCGACCGTCACCGTCGTGGCCGAAGCGCCCACGTGCAACTGTATGTTGACGCCGAGACGTCCTTGAGCGTGCACCTCCAGGCCGGAACGCAGGTCAGTCTCGAATCCATCCGCTGAAACCCTGAGTTCATAAGTTCCGATTTTCAGCGGAGACAGGGCAAAAGTTCCGCTGCCATTACTCTTGCGGGTCATCGTAAACCCGGTATTGACGTCCTTGACTTCTACTGTTGCATTGGCGACAACGGCGCCTGTGGTATCCGCGACCGTTCCAATGATGGTGCCCTGATCTTCCTGGGCTCGCGCGAAGGGCGTCTGCATCATCCATAGCAGAGCAATCGCAAATGTGACAGCAAGTAGACGGCAGTTTGTGCCGCTTCGAGTTCTTGAGAACATCACCTAGCCTCGCAATCTGATCATCACTGTTGGTGCAAAGGATTCATCGGGGGATTTGGCTGGATTTGCTGAAGTAAAAATGGAACATGCGAAGAATAAAAGCGCCGTGCAAGCTCCTTGAGTTTTGGTGCGTACAGCTTCCGCCGTGCGTCTTGGCCGATAGCGGAATTCGCAAGGACAGTTCATCACCTGCCAGAGGAGTACAACAGGGGCTATCCGGTGAATTACGGCGCTCGTTGCTCGTGCATTTAACCTGCTGTTCATCGCAGCGTCAAACTTGTCTTCCGCGCCGCGTCACTTCGATGCGGGACCAGGAAACATTGGGAGGATCGCAGTGGCTCCAAGTCGCGATGCTCCCCGATGGAGCGCACCTGCCTGGTGGACTTCCATCCTAGTAGCCTCGGATCGAGGGTGATATTGACGGACGATGTGTTGCGGTTGAAGCGGCCAACCGCCTACGGTCGTCGGCAAGGTCGCGCGCCCAGATCTCGATGGGCCCCTGGATCACACTGGCCGGAGCGGTGGAGCTTGCACATTGGGACAATCAGTTCGCTAAAAAACCGTGCTTCAAACTCCTATGGATGGATAACAAGCAAAACGACTCCATGGGGAGCGACGAGAAAAGTTCTAGAACCTTGAATAGGCGGCAAATCTCTGTGCAACCATACGTCACGCACCTTGGCCACTTCCTTCAATCCGAACAACTTAAGGTCGAGAGAAATGCTGACAGGTCCCTGATTTCGGTTGAAGAGGCCTACCGCAATTGATCCGTCTGTGAGATCGCGAGCCCAGATCTCTAGGGGCCCCTCGGCGCAAAACCGGCTACCTTGTCGCCCTGCGGGATCCTGATCGATACTCAGGACCTCGCGGTTGTTGAGAATTGCCAAAGAGTCAGAATCCATCTTCGACAAGTTGTTGCCAGCGAGCAGGGGCGCAGCGAGCAAGGACCACAGGCTCAACTGCGTCCTGGCCTCATCGGGAGTCAGTCCCCCGTTGCCGATCTCGAGCATGTCTGGATCATTCCAATGGCCCCGGCCTGCAAACTTCGAGAGCCCTCCCTGAGCAAATCCAATCTCCGTAACACTGAGATAGTTGTCGCGGATGTCGTCACCTGTGCGCCACAAATTTGCCCCCGCTTGGCTTGCCCAAGTCCAACCACGCGACAATCCATGTTGGCTGATACTGTACACAATCGGTCTTCCGGTGGCCTGAAGTGCAGAGTGCATTCTCTCGAAAACGCCGAACATCATCTGTTGTGCGAGGTCGGGGTCGCCATGCGCCTCTTGGTCGAGAACCTTCCGGTAAGAACAAATGTCGTATTTGAGGTAATCTACGCCCCACTTCGCGAATGCTTTGGCATCCTGTTCTTCGTGCCCCATGCTCCCTTCGTTGCCGGCACAGGTGAGCGGACCTGGTGAGGAGTAGATGCCCAGCTTCAATCCTCGCGCATGAACATAGTCGGCGAGCGCCTTCATGTCCGGGAAACGCTCGTTGGGGGTCAGTTCACCGGATTCGGTGCGCTTGCCCTGCCAGCCATCATCAATGTTGACATATATATAGCCACTGTCGCGCATTCCAGTTGCGGCAAGAGCGTCAGCGGCCGCACGAACGTCCGCATCGCTGATTTTGGCTCCAAAATGATTCCAACTGTTCCACCCCATCGGGGGGGTCGTAGCCAATTGAGCTAGAGTTGCTCGGCTGGCTAAGCAGAAGAACATAATCAGCATCGCCAGAAATGAGATCGTCTTCGACCGGTTGAGGGGGCACTGAAAAGCTGCTACCATAGAGATGAGATTTTCGCTAGTCACCATTTCCATATTGTGAGCAGAAGGTTGCTTCCACAACAGGGATTTCACGGGATCATCCCTTCGTTTCCGGTCGTTTAGCGAGATGCGACCTCCCACTGTCCACCGCTATTCAACGTCCGTTAATGATCCGTCGGTATCTTTAGGAGTCGAGGGACTGTCAATGACTTCCGCACCGGCTGCAGTACGTGACAGTCCGCCGCGTATCGAGGAACCAGATCTTCAGGACGGCGAGGGTGGCGCGAAGACTCCATCCGGCCTCGAAATGGACCCTCGGTGGCTTAGCGTCCAGCGTCTCATCAATACAGAAAGTCTTGCCAAAGCTACTCGGCTCTCGTCATTCCTCCAGTATATAGTTGAACGATTTTTGCGGGGGCGGACTGAAGAAATTACGGAGCAACAGATTGGCGTTCACGTCTTCGGACGTCCCACTGATTACAATCCTGGCGATGACAATATTGTGCGTCAGACCGCAAGACAACTGCGGCAGCGGCTGGCACTTTATTATCAGGAGGAGGGTCGCAGCGAACAGATCCAGGTAGTCGTTCCCCGTGGCGGCTACATCCCTCATTTTCAGTACATGAGTGAAGCAACAAATCCCTCAGAGTTTGTGGATGCAACACCAGCAGCAGAGGGCACTCCGGTTGAAGACTCAAGGGATCTCCCAGTAGATATTCCTCAAACCAGTCTCACCGCGACAGGTCAGCGCAGTCAAAACGTAAAATCGGCTGCTCTCGTCGGCTTTGGTGTTCTGCTCGGTCTAGCGCTCGCGCTACTTATCGGCTTTGGAAGAGCACGACTGCTTCACCCCCCCACCGAAGCCGACAAGCTTTGGAGCGTCTTGTTTACGCCGAACAAGCGCATGATCGTCGTTACGGGCGACGCCGGTGTCAACATGTACGCAAACCTTGCCAGGACCCAGGTTGACGCTTGGGAGTACGGCTCAGGCTCGTACCTGAGCAAACCGGACGCGCAAACACCGTCAGGTTTCACTTGGTCTCCATTTGCGGCTCGACGGTACACCACAACCGCGGATATGAAGTTCGTCTCAACAATATTTCAGCTTCCGAACATTAATCGAACCCGGATGGAGGTTCGTTTCGCGCGCGATATAATTGCCCAAGATTTCAAAGAATCGAATGTCATTTTGATAGGTTCTTCCGCCTACAATCCTTGGGTTCAAATCTTCGATAAGAACCAGAATTTTAAGATGGTCTACAACGGAACTGAAAACAGCATAACCGTTCTTAACCGCCAACCAGTCAAGGGTGAACAGGCGAGCTACAAGTGGAGCGAGGCGGACCCTCAAAGAACCGGTTATGCCCTCATTTCTCTGACGGACAATCTGGATTCCACTGGTAAGATTCTTCTTGTTGAAGGGACGACGATGGGTGGAGTTGACGCCGCCATGGATTTTCTTTTTCACCCGGCGCAGATGGACCCGGTCATTCGCAAGGCGATCGGCAAGAGCGGCGAGCCATCCAACTTCGAGTTGCTTTTGGAGACCACTTTCTACTGGGGCGGCAGCATGAAGACCAAAGTCATTGCGGAAAGAGTTCACTAGTCTGCTTAGCTGAGAACTAGGTCAGCTAGACAAGGCTGGACGCGGTTTTCGTAATCGCGATTACGATATTTCTGCGAAGCCAGAAATGTCACCATGCTCACCAATCTGCTCACCCCCCTTGGGTCTGCGGTCGTTCTCAACCGTCCTGACCGAGCGAGCAGTTTCAGAAACAAGACGAATGTGGATTCCCTGCGGGCGAGGTGAAAACCCCAAATGGGTCTGTAGACGCTGCCCGCAGCCACTCTACTTGCCAGCAACGAACGCCAAGCGACGTCTCCGTAAGATATGGCAACCTGTGCGCCATAGGCTGCATGATCTGATGAGTGCCGCGGTCGGCGGCGGAAAGTGCGGCCCCGAGGAGCTTCGCTCCACAATGATGCACTTGCAGCCGAAAACCCTCGGAATGACATCCGCCTCTCCACTTGCCGCAGATCCGCTCCTTGCCCAGTTCTCGATCGATCTCTTGGTTGAAGTGTCTGGTACGCGATATATAGCACCCCGTTAGTCCAGTGGGCCACACGTGAGATCCTCCGGCGTGCCAGACCGATGGCAGCATTGATCAGATTTACGCCGCGCGTTCGGCAACGTCCTATGAACCAGCAGTGGTCTAGGAACTCGTTGAAATTCGCGTGATTGCAGCGTCTTTCCTGGCGATTTTCGTTTTGTCTTGTTCAAAATCCGTTTGAAGTGCGGTTCTGGCCAGTGTTTATAGGGGTTTGC